>Ga0308169_10000218_pt1 | contig 107098 bp, 96 predicted proteins | sample PhyBR1_2_FD_202139 | JGI IMG/M metagenome (GOLD analysis project Ga0308169, IMG submission 202139) | Phyllosphere microbial communities from UC Gill Tract Community Farm, Albany, California, United States - DLSLSB.R1 | ecosystem: Host-associated > Plants > Phyllosphere > Unclassified | place...
CTCACCTGGATCCGCATTCTTGGACGGCGGATTTGAAAGATCTGGGAAAGCAGGGTTTGGTGGCTTTAAACGCATGGTTCTTACTGCAACAGAAAATTTTCGTTCTGGCGTTAAAATCCAGATTATCGGCACGGTAATTGATTTAATAGGTGATATAAACGAAATTTATTTGAAAAAAAATGGGAACAAGGATTTGTCAGAGTTTCTGGGACGAGCCGGTGTTTCTATAGCAAAGGCAGGTACGACCGCAGCAATTGGAAGCATATTCGCTGCAGGTATAATGATGCTTCTCGGAATGACGACTATTGCAGCAGGGCTACCAGTAGCAGCAGTAGCTTTGCTAGTTGTCGGAGGTTATATTGGAGCAGCCTATATCGTGGACGCAGTCGATGAACGGTTTAAAATAAAAGACACAGTTGCTGGATGGGCTCACTAATGCACAAGGTTCGACTTGGATCAATCTTACTTTCTCTATTTTTCTTATTTGCTGGTAGTCTGGTTGGCTGGCTCGTCGGAGAAGACGTAATCGACAGAGAAAAAACTGGAAGCTTTTTGCAGTTTTTAGTTGCAATCCCATCCGCCATATTATTATTTCAATTATCGATTTATAGAAATGCAACAAAATGGCTGGGCCCACAATTAAAATTTTTAGGAAGTATTTCGCTGACACTTGCTTGGTTTATGATCGCGCTTGCACTTCCGGTTTTCTGGAGTGATGTGGTAGGGATCTATCCAAAGATTTTAACAATCGTCATTTTTTTTATTTTATGCATTACCAATGTGCGATTCTCAAAAGAAAGTTTTGACAAGCAATGGGCTCAATCTGGGAAATCTGCGTTCGATAAACTTTTCAACAAGGAAACCACTCAAATTGACTGGGAAAAAATAATCCGATCAATGAAGCATGATTTTGATGTTTACATCCCTGGATTAAGTAAAAAATCGGGAAATTTTGTTGCAATAATAGCGGTTGGAGTATTAGTGATTGGTCATTTCATCAGAGAAATCTACCCAGCCTTAAGCATGATGGCCTGGGCCTTCTCATTCTCTATCGGTGCATCTTGGTGTTTACAGATGGGGGCATATAATATTATGCATTCTCAAAAAGTACGAGCATTAGAGCGAGAATACGCGATTCGGTTTCAAGCGGCTTGAAAATTCTTGCTTTATGGATTGCCGTTGATAACTTTATCGTTCTTCTTATTTTCTTTTTTGTCTTCATGGAATTTTATCAATCCGTAGAAGACAATCTCGTCCAAGACTGATGAAATTTTCAACCAGGCAGTAGAAAACTATCGCTATTATTAAAAAAGCCCACATGGGTCCGTCAAACAGGCGATGAGATAAAAGGAAGATTATGGACTTTGCAGGACTAGTAGGTAAAGTTCGCGCCAATCGCCTGCTTACAGAATTCGAAAGACAATCGCAGCTTTACCAGAAGCAGCGACTAGATATCCAGCCAGATGATCAACTGAGTATTATCGAAATCAACTCGACTTATCTGGAATCGGTCGACAAATGATACGGATCGAAAGGAATCAGCACTGCCGTCACACTGACGATCATCATCATGTTTTCCCTGTCCTATATTGGCCTGCTGCATACGGCCATAACGCGTGAGCCGATTCCGGGGCGGACCAGCAACGATGCCGGCTTGTTGATTTTCGCAGCGCTGCTTTTCTCGCCATTGCTTGTCGCCGCAAGCTGGGCGCTTCTAAAGGATTCGTTTTCGTTCACCCATTACCCCTTGCGATTCGATCGAAAAAATCGCATGGTTCACGTCTTGCGCAAGAATGGCACAGTTCTGTCGACGCCATGGAATACGGTGTTCTTTACGCTGGGTCAGGTCGACCAGGTGTACAAGTTCTGGAACATCCTCGGTCATGTCATGGCAGACGACAAGCAGACCGTTATCGAGACGTTTTCATTGGGCGCGTCGTCGAGCGGCACTCCGGAAGAACTCGAGATACTGCGCGCGCACTGGGAGTTGATACGTCGCTACATGGAAGACGGTCCCGAGTCCGTCATGGACCGAGTACAAATCTGTTTGCCGATCAAGCACAGTTACGAAACCGTCGGATTCGGCATGCGGAGATTGCTGGCGAATGGGACCGGCTTGAAGTCGCTTTCTCCGGCAATGGGATTGAGTACGGTGATTGCTGTGCCGACGCTGCCCTTCCGCGTCTTCGCCATGCGCACCAGCAAAATTCCGCGCTGGCCGGCCGAAATCGAGGCATCGTCGCCACTTTCCGACAACGATCCTTATGCGATAGCCGGCTCTTCCACCGGGAGCCGGATATGTCTGTTCCCAGGAGCGACCGCAGCAGCCGATGTCTGATCTACCGAAGCGCTAGACAGTCCAGGCGCAGGAAGAGGTAGAAGGACAGTTGCCTCTCCGACAAGGCTGTGTCGAGCGTAGCCGGCTATTACAGGTAATTGAACAGCGACAGCCCCGACATCGTCTTGAACGACATCTGCGCCGCCTGCAGCGTCATCTGCTGCTGCGAGAAGTCCGAAATTGCCTTGACCATGTCCAGGCCCTGCAAGTCGTCCATGGTGGCCGAGTACTGCACCGCCAGGTCGTCGCCAGCGCTGTCGAGGTAGTCGAGCTCTTTCATGTGGGCGCCGACCGAAGCCTGCACCGTGAGCACATTGTCGTGCGCCTGCTGCAGGTTGTTCAGCGCGGTATTAAGGTTGTTGGTCAGCGCCGCCTTGCCGCTCGAGCCGTCGGTGGGCGCGCGCAGTGCGCCGATCAGGTTGGTCACAGTGGCGAACACCGATTCCTTTTCGCTCGGCGCCACGCTGAACTTGTCGCCGCTTGCCGGCACGCCCTTGATGTCGAACGACATACCGTTCAGCGAAATCGCCTTGCCTTCTTCGTAGGCCTGGGCCGGCTTCACCACCGTGCCCGGATCGGTGCTGGTGTCAGTGATGGTATAGGTGGTCACCGGCGGCGTGGCGTCGCTGACGTTGAAGGTCAGTTCGTATGGCTTGCTGGTCAGCGCGCCGCGGTCGGTCACCGAGCCGGTCGAGATGATGGCCGCGCCGGTATTCTTGGCATCGGCCTTGGTCTGGAATACGCCGTTGCCGGTCGGGATCGACTCGAACACGGCGCTGCCCGATGCGGACAGCGGCATCTTGCGCGAATCGGACACCTGCAGCTGGCGCACGCCCTGGTCGCCCTGGTAGGTGGCGCCGTCAGGGGTGCTGGTGAACGGCACGGTGGTGGTCTTGTAGCCCGAGAACAGGTAGCCGCCATTGCCATCCGAGGTGTTGGCCACGCCGAGCAGATCCTTGAGACGACCCTCCAGTTCGACTGCCAGCGCTTCGCGGTCTTTCGGCAGCATGGTGCCGTTACCGGCATTGACCACCAGGGTCTGGATGTCCTGCAACAGGTCGCCGGCGTTCTGGAGCGAGCCTTCCACCGCCGCCAGCGACGAATTGGCGCTGTTGCGGTTGGTGGCGAACTGCTCGTTGCGGCCCTGCGACTGGCTCACTTCGAGCGCGCGCGCCGATGCGACCGGATCGTCGGCCGGAGTCAGGACGCGGCGATTGGTCGACAGTTGCATCTGCGTGCGCGCCAAGGCGCTTTGCAGGTTGTTGAGCTGGTTCGACGAGGTGTTGTACAGGTTCAGGGTGCTTACGCGCATGATTTACTCCGTATCCTTCAGGCCGCTTTTAGCGGCTGATCGACAGCAGGGTGTCGAAGATGGTGCCGGCGATCTGCATCACCTTGCTGGAAGCCTGGTAGGCCTGCTGGTACTTGATCAGATTGGTGGCTTCTTCGTCCAGGTTGACACCCGAGACGTCCAGCGCCGCATTCTGCGACTGTTGCAGCAAGGCGTTGCCGGCGGCGGCATTGACCTGCACTTCGCGCGTCTTGTTGCCGACCGTGCTGACCATCTGGGCGTACGACGATTGCAGCGTGGCGGTGCCGTTGTTGAAGATGTTCTTGGTCTGCAGTTCGCCCAGCGCGGCAATGTTGCGGGTGTCGCCGATGCCGCCCTTGTTGTTGGCGATGGTGAACTCGTCGCCGGTGTTGGGGGCGCCGCTCAGGGTCACGCTGACGCCGTTGAACGCATAGGTCGAGCCATTGGCGAACTTGACGTTGGCTGCCGGGATCGGCTTGCCGTCATTGATCACCTTGCCCGTGCTGTCGGTGACGGTGACCATGGCGCCGTCCGGGAAGCCTTCCAGGGCGCCGCCGTTTTCCTTGTTATAGCTCAGCGTAACCGGCAGCGTCGGCGCCGCGCCCAGGAAACCGCTGTCGACCTTGCCTTCGCTGATCTTGCCGGTGCCGCTATTTTTCATCGACGCGCTGGTGGCGATCGGGGCGCCGGCCGCAATCTGCGACACGTCCTTGGCCAGCACCTTGAAGTCGGCCGCGCCGTTGGCGGTCGGACGCACCGTGAACTGGTCGCCGTCGCGCGGCGTGCCCTTGAAGTTGAACTCGACGCCGCCGTAGGTCAGCGTGGCTTCGCCGGCGGCGTTCGGGGTGACGCCCGCCACCTTGTTGCCGTCCGACAAGCGCATCACGCTGTACTCGCCCTTGTCGTAGCGCACTTCGAAATCGTTGTCGGTCAGCTTCGACGGGTCGACTACCTTGGCCGACAATTCCGACGTGCTCAGCGGCGACGCATTGATGCTCTTGCCCACGAACGCCGACGCCACCTGGAAATAATCCTTGCCCGGTTCGCCCTTCTGGTCCAACCCCAGCTTGTGCTGGCTGTTGAACTCGAAGGCCAGGCCGATCGCGACCTTGCCAAGCGCGCTCTGGGCCGTGTCAAGGGTGCCGGTGCGGAACTCGAGCACGCCGCCCAGCTCGCCGCCGGTGAGGGCGCCGTCAGGCAGGATGGTGCTCTTGTTGCCGTTCTGGTAGGCGACTTCGGTGCGGCCGAGGTCGGTCGGCGACGTCACCGCCGCCAGCTGGAACGCGTCCTGCCCCACCACCAGCGGCTGGCCATTGCCGATCGACACCGTCAGGCTGTTGTTGTCGCCCGGGCGCACGCTGGCTTTCACGTACTTGTTCAGTTCCAGCACCAGCTGGTCGCGCTGGTCGAGCAGGTCATTCGGCGCGCGCTGGGCGGTGGTGGCGAAGTTGCCGATCTGCTCGTTGAGCTTGGCGATCTGGCCGGCGTAGGTGTTGATCGCGGTGACGCTCGCTTCGATCTGGGTATTCACGCCGCTGCGGATCTCGCCCAGGCGCGCATCTAACGCCTGGAAGCGCGTGGCCAGCGTTTCGCTCGACGACAGCATCGCCTGGCGTGACGGCACCGAGGCGCCGTTGGCGGCCATGTCCTGCACGCCGCTGAAGAAATCTTGCATCGCCGGCGACAGGCCCGAGGTGGTGTCGGCCAGCAGGTTGTCGATCTGCTTGATCTGGCTGTAGTACGACTCCAGGCCGCTGGTGCTGGCCTGTGCGGTGCGCACCTGGTTGTTCAGGAAGTCGTCGCTGTAACGCTTGATCTGCGCGATCTGGGTGCCGGTGCCGATGAAGCCGGAACCGGTTTCGAGCGCAATACTGGTGGCCTGCACCACGCCCTGGCGGCTGAAGCCGGCCACATTGGCGTTGGTGATGTTGTGGCCGGTCGTAGACAAGGCTGCCTGCGCTGCGAACAGGCCGGTTTTACCGATGGCGAGGAGACTGGACATGACTTTTTTCTCTCTTTAACAATACCGTCTACGGCAGCAATTCAGAAAACTTGATAGTGGTATTTCTACCACGCTAATTTCTTGGTGTGGCCGCTCAGGCCAGCGAATTCTTGATCACGCGGGTCAGCTTGGCGCCGTAGTTCGGGTCGGTCGCATAACCGGCGCGCTGCAGGCCGTGGGCAAAAGCAGCCGCGTCGCCGCCGCTGTTGATGACCTTCTCGTAGCGCGGGTTCCTGGCCAGCATGTTGGCGTAATCCTTGAACGACTCGGCCGGCGAATCGTAGGCGCGGAACTTCTCGACGCGGGTTTGTGGACGGCCGTTGACGTATTCGGTAGTGACCGATTCGGCAACCTTGCCTTTCCAGCTCGGGCCGGCCTTGATGCCGAACAGGTTGTGGCTGTTGCTGCCGTCGGCGTTCTTGATCATGCGCTTGCCCCAGCCGGTTTCCAGCGCTGCCTGGCCCAGCATGAACTTGGCCGGCACGCCGGTGGTCTTCTCGGCTTCGATTGCGTGGTTCTGCAGCTTTTCCTGGAACGAGCGCACGTGCGGCGCCTGCACCCGCCCGGTCTCGGTGGTGGCCGGCAGCTTGGCCAGTTCGGTTGGCGCGTCGGCGCCGGCGGCAGCTGCGCTTTTCAGCATGGCCGCGGCGTTGGCGAACGGGTTGGCGGCTGCCGGGGCTGCGGCACCGGTGGCGCCACCTTCGGCGCCGATCGCCAGCGCCTGCTGGTTCATCTGGGCGCCGCCCAGCTGGCGCACCAGCACATCGGCCAGGCCCATGCCGCGCTTGGCCAGGTTCTGGCTGGTCTGCTGGTCGAGCATGGTGGTGAAGGTCCTGGTCTGCTGGCTGTTGCCCATGCCCTCTTCGTCCTGCGGGGTGGCATCGCGCATGCTCTTCATCATCATGTTGATGAACATCGCTTCGAACTGGGTCGCCGTCTCTTTCAGCGCAGCCGGGGTGCCGGCTTTCGCGTCCTTTTTCAGCGAGTTCAGGCTGCTGGTGTCGAGCGCGAACTTGTTGGACAGGTCGGTGCTGGTCGAAGCGATCATGGTGTTCAATCCCGGTGACTTAGATGATCTCGAGTTCGGCGCGCAGCGAACCGGCGGCCTTGAGTGCCTGCAAAATTGCCAGCAGGTCTTGCGGGGTGGCGCCGATCGAATTCATCGCCTTCACCACCTCGGCCAGCGAAGCGCCGCCCTTCACGTTGAGCACCTTGCCCGGGTCTTTCTTGATCTCGACCGAGTTGTTCGGGGTCACGGCGGTGACGCCGCGGCTCATCGGGTTTGGCTGGCTCACGTTGGCGTCGCCGCCGATCGTGATCGACAGGTTGCCGTGCGAAATCGCGCAGTCGTCGAGCAGCACGGCGCGGTTCATCACCACCGAACCGGTGCGCGCATTCATGATCACCTTGGCCGAAGCAATAGTCGGCTTGACGTCGATCTGTTCCAGCATGCCGATGAACGACACCCGCTGGTCGCTCGACGACGGGGTGCGCACGCGCACCACGCGGCCGTCCAGCGCGGTGGCGACGCCGGCGCCGAACTGGTCGTTGATGGCTTCGACCACGCGCGCGGCGTTGGCGAAATCGGTTTCCTTCAGTTCGAGGCGGATCTGGTTGTCGGCGCCCAGGTTCGACTGCACGGCGCGCTCGACCGTGGCGCCGTCCGAAATGCGGCCCACCGACAGGTGGTTCACTTGCACCTGCGCGCCACCGCCCGGGGCTTGGGCGCCGACGCCGCCGACCACCAGGCTGCCCTGGGCCATCGCGTACACCTGGCCGTCGGCGCCGTGCAGTGGCGCCATCAACAGCGTACCGCCACGCAGGCTCTTGGCGTTACCGATCGACGACACCGTGATGTCGAGGGTCTGGCCCGGCTGGGCAAACGCCGGCAGCGACGCGGTGACCATCACGGCGGCGACGTTCTTCAGTTGCAACTGGGTGCCGGCCGGCAGGTTCACGCCCTTCTGTTGCAGCATGGCCTTGATCGACTGCACAGTGAACGGGGTCTGGCTGGTCTGGTCGCCGGTGCCGTCGAGGCCGACCACGATGCCGTAGCCGCTCAGCTGGTTCTGGCGCACGCCGGCGATACTGGCCAGGTCTTTCAGGCGCTCGGCATGCGCGACCGGCGCGATACCAGCGCCAGCGAAGGCGGCGCACAACAACATCAGGGTGGAAAGCTTACGCATGAAATAAATCCTGGAATTAGAACGGCAACATCGACAGGAAGAAACGCGACAGCATCGACGTCACTTCGGCACGGTCCAGACGGCTGTTGGTGCGGTATTCGACGCGCGCGTCGGCCACCAGGTTCGACGCCACCATATTGCCTGGCTGGATGGTGTCAGGGCTGACCATGCCCGAGAAGCGGATGAACTCGGTGCCCTTGTTCATGGCGACCTGCTTTTCGCCGGCCACGATCAGGTTCCCGTTCGGCAGCACTTCGGTCACGGTCACGCCCAGCGTGCCGGTGAAGTTGTTCGAGGCGCTCTGGTTGTCGCCATCGGCGTACTTGATGCCCGACTCTAGGCCCACATTCGCGCCGATGGTGCCGGCCAGCAGCGCCGGGGCCTTGAACTCGGCGCTGCCGGTCTTGTTGCCCGAGCTGGCGCCGGTCTTGTTGGCGGTGGTGCGCTCGCTGATGTTGATGGTCAGCAGGTCGCCAATGTGGCGGGCGCGGCGGTCTTCGAACATCGGACGGTAGCTGTTGGCGCTGTAGATGGCGCCGTCGCTCGATGGTGCGTTTTCCACCAGCATCGGACGGGCGCTGGTCGGGCCCTGCACGATGGAGGTCGGGGCGGTGGCGCAACCAGCAAGGACCAGCAGCGCGGCGAACGAAGTCAGGATTTTCATGAAGGTCTGTAGGTAGCTAACGATTAAAGCTGCGACAGTTTCTGCAGCATCTGGTCGGACGTGGTGATCGCCTTGCTGTTGATCTCGTACGCGCGCTGGGTCTGGATCATGTTGACCATCTCTTCGACCACGTTCACGTTCGACGCTTCCACGTAGCCCTGCAGCACGACGCCGGCGCCGTTGGTACCCGGCACGTTCAGGTTCGGGTTGCCCGAAGCGGTGGTTTCGACGTACAGGTTTTCGCCGCGCGATTCGAGACCGGCCGGGTTGATGAAGGTGGCCAGTTGCAGCGCGCCGACCTGGGTCATCGCGGTTTCGCCGGCGATCTTGACCGAGACGGTGCCGTCGCGGCCGACCGAGATCGACTCGGCGTTGTTGGGGATGGTGATGGCAGGCTGGACAACGAAGCCGCTGGAGGTGACCAGCTGGCCGTTCTGGTCTTTCTGGAACGAACCGTCGCGGGTATAGGCCTGGGTGCCATCCGGCAGCAGCACCGGGAAGTAGCCGGGGCCGTTGACCATGATGTCCTTGTCGTTGCCGGTCTGCTGGGGATTACCCTGGGTGTGGATGCGCTCGGTAGCCACGGTGCGCACACCAGTACCGATCTGCAGGCCCGATGGCAGGTTCGATTGTTGCGACGACTGGGCGCCTGGCTGGCGCACGTTCTGGTACAGCAAGTCCTCGAACACGGCGCGCGACTTCTTGAAGCCATTGGTGCTGACGTTGGCGAGGTTGTTCGAAATGACGTCGAGGTTGGTCTGTTGGGCTTCGAGACCGGTCTTGGCGATGTACAGCGAACGAATCATGGCATTCTCCTATTGGCAGCGGGCGTACCCCGCCACGCACAATAGAATTATGCCCGGGCAACACTTAATTCATAGCGAGGATCTGGGTGGCTTTTGCGGCGTTATTCTCGGCGTTCTTCATCAGGCTCATTTGCATGTCGAACGACCTTGCCAGGCTGATCATGTCGACCATGCAATCGACGGCATTCACGTTGCTGCCTTCGAGCGCGCCGCCGGCCACCTGCACTGCCGGGTTGGCGGGGGCGGCGCTGCCGTCCTTCATGCGGAACAGCCCATCGTCGCCGCGCACCAGGTCGCCGCCTGGCGGGTTGACCAGTTTCAGGCGGCCGATGATGTTGGCGGCGGCCGGCTGGTCGACGTTCGAGATGGTTGAGACGGTACCGTCGGCGCCGATGGTGACGGTGGCGTCGGGCGGGATCGCGATCGGACCGCCTTCGCCGGCGATGATCTGGCCGGATGCGGTTTGCAGCATGCCGTTCGGGCTCATCTGCAGCGAACCGTTGCGGGTGTAAGCCTCGGAACCGTCCGGCATCTGCACCGCCAGCCAGCCGTCGCCCTTCACCGCCACATCCAGGTCGCGTCCGGTGACTTGCAGCGCGCCGGCCGAGAAGTCATTGCCGGCGGTTGCATCGACCACGAAGGCGCGCGTCGGCAGGCCGGGACCCTGCACCGGTGCGGCGCGGAACATGTCGATCTGGGCGCGGAAACCCGACGTGCTGACATTGGCCAGGTTGTTCGAGGTCGTGGCCTGCTTTTCGAGGATGTGCTTGGCGCCGGTGGCGGCGGTGTAGATCAGACGGTCCATGGTGCGGGTCCTTGTGTGTTGCGGTCGTACGGGGTTTGCTGAACGCTTGGACGGGAAACCCGTCCACCCTACTCAAACGATTAACGCAGGTTGACCAGGGTCTGCAGCACCGAGTCCTGGGTCTTGATGGTCTGCGCATTGGCCTGGTAGGCGCGCTGCGCGGTGATCATGTTGACCAGCTCGGCGGTCAGGTCGACGCTCGACGCCTCGGTCGCCGACGATTGCAGCACGCCCATGCCGCCGGTGCCGGCAGTGCCGATCAGGGCGCCGCCCGAGTTGGGCGACTCGGCCCAGGCGTTATTGCCCAGCGGCTCGAGGCCGTTCGGGTTGGTGAAATTGGCCAGGATCACCTGGCCCAGTGGCTTGACCTGGCCGTTGCTGTACTGGCCCAGGATGGTGCCGTCCTGGCCGGTGGTGAAGCGCTGCAGCGAGCCGGCCTTGAAGCCGTCCTGCTCCAGGCGCTTTTCGCTGGTGGTGGTGCCGTACTGGGTGGTGCCGGCAAAGTCGAACGTCACCGGGATCGTCAGTTCGGCGCCGGTCGACGGCACCACTTGCAGGTCCATCTTGAACTGGCCGTTGACGGCGGCGGTGTTGCCGGTGGTGGCCATGTTCATGCCGCCATTCGGGTTGAAGTTCAGCGTGCCGACCGCTTTCGGCGCCACTTTCAGCACTTTCAACATGGCTTCGTTGATCTGTTCCGGCGTGGTGCCCGGCACCTTGGCGGCAGTTTCCGCTGCCGACGTGATCGCGGCCTGGTTGTCGGCGCTCATGTTCGGATCGGCCTTGAGGGCTGCCTCGCGCACCGCGGTGGCGGCCTTGGTCACGTAGTCGTTCAGGGCAGTCGCCTTGTCGGCGGACGCCGCCTTGCTCCAGGCATCGCGGGCGCCGGTCACGGTGGTGTCGGTCTGGGTCACACCGGACGCGCTCAAGGCGGTGGTTTCATAACCGTCCATGCTGGTGTAGACGTCCCAGGTATTCGGTGCCGTCTTGACGTAGAAGGTCGACAGCGTGTGCGGATTGCCCAGCGTGTCGTACACGCTCATCGCGGTTTGCTTGCTGTAGGTGTCGGTATTGTCGACGTCGAAGCCCGGCAGCGGCGGAACCTGTTCTTCGCGCGAATCGAGCTGCAGTTCGATGTCGATCTTCGAGGTCACCTTCGGCGGCTGGTCCGAGGTATCGATGCGCAGCGGCACCGGCGCGCCGGCCGCGACCTGGCCATTCGCGCCCAGGCCGTAACCGGTCAGCTTGGCGCCCTGGGCGTTGACGATATTGCCCGATTTGTCGAGCGAGAACTGGCCATTGCGCGAATACTGCACCACGCCGGCTTGCTCGATGCGAAAGAAACCCGAACCGTTGATCGCGATGTCGAGCGGGTTGCTGGTCGCTTCGATATTGCCTTGCGTGAACTGCTGGGCGATGGCCGACACCTTGACGCCAATGCCGGGCGTCATGCCGCCGGCGCCGTTGAGCGAGCTGGCGTACACGTCGGCGAACTGGGTGGTCGACCCCTTGAAACCGACGGTGGCCGAGTTGGCGATGTTGTTACCGATAACGTCCAGCGATTTGGCGGCGCCGTTCAAGCCGCTCAGGCCTTGTTGGAAAGACATGTGTGTATCCTAGAAAAGAGTAAGGAAGTAAGCGGCTTGGCTTACAGGACTTGTTTAATATCGGCCAGAGCAACAGCGCCCTTGCCCGGAAGATTCAGTTTGACGCCATCCTTGCTGCCGGTGGTCACGCTGGCGACGCTGTCGAACGACAACGCCTTGGCGTCAGCCAGGGTTTCGCCGCCCTGGGAGGCAACCACCTTGAAGGTGTACTTGCCGTCTGGCAGAGCGATCGGTTTGCCCTCGGCATCGACATTCTTCGCATCCGGCACGCCATCCCACGCCACCGGCACGATGCCCGCTTCCTGGGCGCCGAGGTCGATGGTGGCCACTTCGTTGCCGCCGGCGTCGCTGACGATCATCTGCACCTTGTCGGCCGGGGTTGCCAGTTCGACGCCCAGGATCGCCTGGCCCTTGGCCAGTTGCACGCCGTTACCCTCGACCAGCACGCCGTGGCCGATCAGGTTGGTCGCCTGCAGCGATTCGCTCGACTGGTAGCTCGCTTTCAGCGACTCCAGCGTCGTGTTGAGCTTGTTCACGCCGGTCACGGTCTGCAGCTGGGCCAGCTGGCTGGTCATCTGGGCGTTGTCCATCGGATTCAATGGATCCTGGTTTTGCAGCTGGGTGACCAGCAGGGTCATGAACTTGTCGGTGTCGGCCTGAACACCGTCGGCCGATTCCTTGGCCTTGGCGTTCATGGTCTTCATCAAGTCATTGACGTTGGCGGTAGAAGAACTGATGGGAGAAGTCATGGAGGTCCGGAAGGGTTATTGGCCGATGGTCAGGGTTTTCATCAGCATGGTCTTGGCTGCGTTCATGGTTTCGACGTTGGTCTGGTACGAGCGCGAGGCCGACAACATATTGACCATCTCGTCCACCGCATTCACGTTCGGCATCGACACATAGCCCTTGTCGTCGGCCATCGGATGCTTCGGGTCGTACATTTGCTTCAGCGGCGACGGGTCTTCGACCACTTCGCGCACCCGCACGCCGGTGGCGCCGGAGGCAGTCGGGACCGCCTCGAACACGACCGACTTGGCGCGGTAGGCTTCGCCGCTCGGGCTGGTGGCGCTGTCGGCATTGGCCAGGTTGCTGGCGGTGGTGTTCAGGCGCTGGGCCTGGGCGCTCATGGCCGAACCGGACACGTTAAAGATATTAAAGAGCGACATGGCGGCTTTCGCTTACTGGCCCTGGATCGCGGCCATCAGGCCTTTGATCTGGCTGTTGATCATCATGATGCCGGCCTCGTAGCGCAGCGCGTTATCGGCGAACTGGTTGCGCTCGACGTCCATGTCGACCGTGTTGCCGTCGACGCTGCCCTGCACCACGCCGCGGTACTGCACCGGGGTGCCATTGGCCAGCGTATCGCCGTTGGCCTTGCCCTGCGCCATATGCTGGCTGGCCGTGGTGGCCAGCGCGCCGGCGTTGCCGCCACCTGCCATCGCACCCTTCAGGGCGCTGGCGAAATCGATGTCGCGCGCCTTGTAGTTCGGGGTGTCGGCGTTGGCGATGTTCGAGGCCAGCAATTCCTGGCGCTGCGAGCGCAAGGACAGCGCGGTTTCGTTAAAACGCATGTAGTCGTCGAGTCTGCCGATCATGCTGCCTCCTGGCGTGTGCTTGTTGGGACAGGTTGAATCTTACGTGCCTTGCTGCAACGCCAATCGGCCGAGAAGGACCCGCAAACACCGGCTATTCAAAGTTTCGCTACGGCATCATTGGACTAAGATGGCTGTATTCCCAGTTCTTGTCTACATCCGCCTTTCATGAACAGACAGATCGTCGCTTTTTCGCTGCTTGCCGCCTTGTTTGGTGCTGCGCAGGCACAACAGCCCAAACCAGCTGCGGCACCGGCGCAGGCCAGGCCGGCGGCCCAGCCGCAGGCGGCCGGCCGCCAGAACCTGGCCGCCCTGCGTGGCGTGGTCGAGCAATATCTGCAGACCCAGAGCGCCGGCCTGCCCGGTGAGGTGACGGTCAAGGTCGGCCCGGTCGACCAGCGCCTGAGCCTGGCCGCCTGCCCGGCGCCGGAAGCCTTCCAGCAACCCGGTGCCCGCCCCTGGGGCAAGACCACGGTCGGGGTGCGCTGCAGCGCGCCGAGCGCGTGGACCATCTATATCCAGGCCCAGGTCGGGGTAACGGCCGAGTACATCGTCGCCGCCGTGCCGCTGGCCCAGGGCCAGCCGCTGGAGCAAGGTCAATTGACGGTAATGAAAGGCGATATCGCCGCCATGCCGAACGGCATCATCACCGACATGGCGCAGGCAATCGGCCGTACCCCGCTGGTGTCGCTGCCGGCCGGCACCGCACTGCGCCTGGACACGCTGCGCAGTCAGCCGGTAGTGAAACAAGGCCAGGCGGTGCAGCTGGTGTCGCGCGGATCGAACTTCTCGGTATCAAGCGAAGGCAAGGCAATCAACAATGCCGGCGACGGCCAGGTGGCGCAGGTGCGCACCAAGTCCGGTATCGTGATCAGCGGCACCGCACGCGCCGGCGGACTGGTGGAAATAATTCTATAAAGAAACATCATCAATCCTTTCTGTCAAGCGTCTAAAGTTCGCGCCGCGGTTGCCGTTACAGAGGACAGATCCCGGAGTTTCTGCTCCGAACAGAGAAGGATGATGTTGTGAAAATTACCGATACGCTCAAGAACAACCCGGTGCTGCAACCGGCCACCACGCAGACCAGTAATGCGCGTGGTGCTGAAAAAGCAGCGACGGCCGCGCCGACCCAGGCGCCAACCGACAGCATCCGGCTGTCCTCGCAGGGCCAGGCAATGGCGAATGCGGTGGGCAGCGGGGCACAAGTGTTCGACGCCAAGAAGGTCGAACGCATCAAGCTGGCCATCGCCGATGGCCAGTTCCAGGTCAACTCCGAGAAGGTGGCGGACGGCTTGCTCGAAACCGTACGCGACCTGCTCCATTCACGACAACGCTAATCCATGATCTCCAGCCCGACCCAGACTCTCGCCGCAGAACACCAGCACCTCAGCGCCCTGGTGGCGCTGATGAAACAGGAACAGCAGATGCTGGTCGCGCTCGACGCCGACGCGTTGGCCGACCTGACGCCGCAAAAGAACACCCTGGTGGCCGAGCTGGCGACACTGTCGAAGCAGCGCCACGGCGCACTGGCGGCGGCGGGCTGCGAAGGATCGGAAGCGGGCATGGAACCGTGGCTGGCGGCAGGCGCCAACGGCGCCGCGCGCAGCCAGTGGCAAGAAATGCTGGCCACCGCGCGCGAAGCCAAGGAACTGAACCGGGTCAATGGCATGCTGATCAACCGCCAGCTGGCGCACAACCAGGGCGTGCTCAATGCGATGCGCACCCCGACCAATGCCCAGGCCGGCGCGATCTATGGCGCCAGCGGCCAGACGCTGGGCGCAGGCGCCTCGAAGCGCTTCGTGGTGGGCTGAACACGTCTTCTCTGCAGTAAGCTGGAATCCGAAAGAGGCCGCGCATGCGGCCTTTTTTGCGTTTTTCGAGACGCGTTCTTCTATCGTGCGCCGCGCCCATAAAAAATATGCCAACAAAAGTATGCCGCAGAGCAGCATAAGGGCGGCATAATAGGAGCTTCACCCGAAATTTCCTGCCGCGCCGGCCACAGCGCGTGCCGTTCATCACCCGCATCCATGCTCGCTACCCAGCAGATATTCCTGACCGCATCGCTGCTCTGCTTCCTGGTCTTCCTGGCGCTGTCGTCGGTGGCGGCCGAAGGCGTGCGCGGCATGCGCGCCTTGCTGCTGGCCGCGCTGCTGGGCATCGGCGGCAACCTGCTGTATGCATTCGGCCGCGAACTGCCGCATCTGCTGGCCTATGAGGTCGCCAATCTGGTGTACACCGGCGCCGGCGCGGCGCTGGTGTCCGGCTACCGGGTGCTGGCCGGACGCGCGCCGCGCACCCTGTTGCTGACACTGCTGGTGGGCCTGGTCGGGGTGCTGATCGTGCTGTTCCACGACGTGTTCGATTCCTTTGCCGGCCGCAGCGCCGTGATCTCGCTGTTCCAGGCGGCGGTGTGCGTGGAAATCGCACGCACCGTATTCGCCAAGCGCCGCGACTGGCGGCGGCCGTTTCACGTGTACTGGTTCGTGCTGGCCATGTGCGTTCTGGTCACGCTCGGCCACGCCGGACGCATGGCGTGGCTGCTCGGCGCCGAGCAGACGCCCGGCTCGCTCCTGCAACCGAGCGCCTGGAGCGTGGCGATCCTGACCGCCGCCGCGCTGGCGCTGCCGGCCCTGATCCTGGGCGGCCTGTTGACCACGCACCGCCACATCGTGCACCGCGCCGAGTACGCCGCCAACCACGACCACCTGACCGGGGCCCGGTCGCGCCGCGCCTTCTTCGACATCGCCGCGCAAGAACGCGCGCGCGCCGTGCGCAGCGGCCGGCCGCTGGCGATCATGCTGATCGACCTCGACAATTTCAAGACGATCAACGACAGCGGCGGCCACCACGCCGGCGACCTGGCGCTGCAACTGATCGCCGAGCACGCCCGGCGCACGCTGCGCGCGACCGACTGCGTGGCGCGCCTGGGCGGCGACGAATTCGCGCTGCTGTTGCCGGACACCGGCCTGGGCCAGGCCGCCGGACTCGGCGACACCTTGCAGGCGGTGGTGCGCGCCGCCGCCCTCACCCTGCCTGCAGCGCCGGGCCAGCCGCCACTGACGCTGAGCATCGGCGTCACCGTGCTGGGCCCCGACGAAACGGTCCAGGCTGCCCTTGCACGCGCCGACGCCGCCTTGTATGCGGCCAAGGCGGCGGGACGCAACCGGGTACATGCGCTGGCGCCGGAGCCGCACCTGGCGCTCGCGCCAGTGAATCCCGCTGCGCTCGCGCCGGTGAATCCCGCTGCGCTCGCGCCAGTCGTGCCCGCGCTGGCGCCAGTCGTGCCTGCCGCGCCGGCGCCAGACACTGCTGCCATGCCGGACATCCCCACTACCCTCGCACGCAAGTCGGCCTGACCCGCTGCGGGTAGTCTTCGGCGGCACGCCGCAATCACTTGCTGTTCAGATATTTTTTCCATATTCTGACGCATTCGATTGCCATGGAGTCAACGATGTGCCGGCTTGCTGTCCTGTTGTCCGCCTTCCTCCTGTCACTCTCCTGCACGGCGCAGGCCGCCTGCGAAGATCCCACCAAAGGCATCGACGAACAACGGTTCGTACCGATCAATGGCATCGAACAATGGGTCACTATCAAGGGCGAGCGCTGCGCCAACCCGGTCTTGCTGATGGTGCACGGCGGCCCCGGCAATCCGCTGACGCCATACGCCCGCAATCTGTTTGGCGCCTGGGAAAAGGCGTTCACGATCGTGCACTGGGACCAGCGCGGCGCCGGCATGACCTATGGCCGCAAGCCATCGCGTGAAGACGAGCCGCTGACGCTGGAACAGTTGACATCGGACGGGATCGGCGTGGCCGAGTACATCACCCGTCACCTCGGCCAACCCAAGCTGCTGCTGTTGGGCAGTTCGTGGGGTTCGATGCTGGGCATCCACATGGCGCATGCGCGCCCGGCGCTGTTCAGCGCCTATGTCGGCGCGGTGCAGCTGGTCGAATCCAGGGCCAACGACAAGGCGTTCTACGATGTCCTGTTGCAGCGGGTGCGCGCTGCGGGCGATGCCGATGCGGTGGCCAAGCTGGAAGCGATCGGCGCGCCACCATGGCTGGACCCGCGCGCCTTCGGCATTGCACGCCGCATCGACCGCAAGGTCGAGGCGCTGGCGACCGATCCGGCGCCCAAGGCCTGGTGGCGTCCCGATCCGCAATACGCGACGCCGAAATACGAGGCCGACTACGAAGCGGGCGAGGATTATTCGTACATCCAGTTCGTCGGCCTGAAGGGCGACGGCATCGCGTCGCGCTTTGACCTGTACCGCATGGGCACCCGTTTCGCGCTGCCGGTCTATTTTGTGATGGGCAAGGAAGACCTGCTGTCGAACGAGGCCGTGGCGCGCCGGTATTTCGATGCGATCGCAGCGCCGGCCAAGGAATTCATCGTGGTGCCGCGCGCCGGGCACGATCCGAACGAGGCGATGCTGGCGGCGCAGTACAAGGTATTGCAACGGGCTGCAACATCCGTGCGCTGATTCCTACGTTGCCTCGGCTGCTGATCCTATTGGGAATCCGACAAGCGCGCCACACATGCTTTTCATCGAATATTGAATGAAGGAGCGCATCATGAACAAACAGGATTCCAACGACATTCGTGACGACAATCGCCAGGGCGCCGACCAGGACCGCGGCAACCAGCAAGGCCTGCGCGCGGGCGGCCCCGATTCACTGTCCGGCTTCGTGGCCGACGATGATGCCGGCGACTCGAGCATCGGCGCGGCCGACGGCGCGCAGCAATCGGGCATCCAGAGCAACTTCGCCAAGGCTTCGCCTGAAAGCAACGTCGGCCCGGCCGGCGCCCCGCAGACCAGCCACGGCAATGCCGGCGGCCCGATCACGGGCGGCGTGCTGGGCAAGTCCGAAGCGCAGAACAGCCAGTCGGCGATCGGCGGCGCGGCCAATGGCGGCGCGGGCGGCGCCACGGCCGGCGGCGCCAAAGACGGTTATGTCGGCCGCGCCAGCGACGACAAGATCAGCGAGCGCCTGGCCGACGGCGCCGAAAGCGCGGGCACGCCGGGCGACGGCCCACGCTGATCGGCGACTAGGCGGCGGCCGTACTGGCTGCCTGTGCCGTCCGGAGCATCGCCTCGATCCCCTGCGGCTCGACCGGACGGCTGAAGCAATAGCCCTGCATCTGGTCGCAGCCGCGCGCCGACAGGAACGCCAGCTGCTCGCTGGTTTCCACCCCTTCGGCGATCACGTTCAGGCGCATCGAATGGGCCAGCGCGATCACGGCATTGACGATCGCGGCGTCGTCGGCGTCGCGCGTCAGGTCGCTGACGAACGAACGGTCGATCTTCAGGCTGTGGATCGGGAAGCGCTTCAAGCTCGCCAGGCTTGAGTAGCCGGTGCCGAAGTCGTCGATCGCCAGCTGCACGCCCATCGCCGTCAGGCGCTCCATGGTGGCGGCGGCGGCCACCGGGTTCTGCATCAGCACGCTTTCAGTGATTTCCAGCGTCAGCCAGGCCGGATCGCAGCCGCTGTCCTCGATCAGCTTGGCGACCTGGCGCGCCACGTCCTGACCCAGGAACTGGCGCGCCGACAAATTCACGCTGACCCGCACCGGTGGCAGGCCCATGCGGCGCCAAGCCACCTGCTGTGCCATGGCCGTGGCCAGCACCCACTCGCCCACCGGCACGATCAGGCCGGTCTCTTCGAGCAGCGCAATGAAGTCCGACGGCGGCACAGGCGACCCACCCTGCGGCTGCCAGCGCAGCAGCGCTTCGACGCCGCTGATCACGCCGCTGGCGATGTCGACCACCGGCTGGTAGTGCAGCAAGAATTCCTGGCGCCCGAGCGCACGCTGCAGGGCGGCTTCCATGCGCAAGTGCTCGGCAGCATGCGCGCCCATCGCGGCCGCATAAAAACTGTAGTGGTTGCCGCCCTGCCCTTTTGACTCGTACATGGCGCTGTCGGCGTTCTTGAGCAGGGTGGCGGCATCGACGCCGTCGCGCGGATACAGGGCGATGCCGATCGAGCCGGTCGGGAACACTTCCTGGCCGCACAGCAGCAGCGGCTGGAACAGGTTGTCGAGCAGCTGTTGCGCCGCCAGCGCGGCGGCGTCCGGGCCGGACAGTTCCGGCAGCACCACCACGAATTCGTCGCCGCCCTGGCGCGCCACGGTGTCGTTTTCGCGCAGGCTGGCGGCCAGGCGCCGGGCGATCTCGACGATCATCCGGTCGCCCGCGTCATGGCCGAGGCTGTCGTTGACGTGCTTGAAGCGATCGAGGTCGATGAACAGCACCGCCACCTGCAAGCTGCTACGCCCGGCATGCACGATCGCCTGCGCCAGCCGGTCCTGCAGCAGCAGGCGGTTCGGCAACCCGGTCAGGATGTCATGGCTGGCCAGGTGCGTCAGCGCTTCCTCGGCTTGCTTGCGGCGCGAGATGTCTTCGATCACCGAGATGAAGCGCTGCTTGCCGTTGATGTCGCGCATCATCGAGACGCTGGCATTCACCCAGACCGGACTGCCGTCGCGCCGCAGCAAGCGTTTTTCGCGCTGGAAGTCGTCGATCTGGCCCGCCTTCAGGCGCCGGATCAACGCCAACTCTTCGGGCAAGTCGTCTTCCAGCGTCAATTGCTGGAAGAAGCGCTGCAGCAGCTCGACTTCGGTGTAACCCAGGATCTGCGCCATCTTGTGGTTGACCCGCAGCAGCCTTCCGTCCGGGCCCAGCAGCACGATGCCGACCGCGGCCTGGCTGAAGGTGAGGCGGAAGAATTCTTCGCTTTCCTGCAGGCGCAGGCGCGCCTCGCGCCGGAACGTGACGTCCTGGGCAATCAGCAGCAGCATGTGGCCACCGTCCTGGCGCGTGCGGCGGATATTGAATTCGAGGTGGCGCACGCCGTCGGCGCGGCCATCGAGCGTCACCAGCACATTGTCCTGCGCCGCGCCGCTGCGCAGCGCCTCGTCCACGCGCGCGATCAATTCCGGGTCGGGCAGGATGGCCTGCAGCGCCAGCCCGGCGCCGATCGCTTCCTCGGGCATCCCCAGCAGGCCGGCCATGCTGCGGTTCATCGAACGCACGCAGCGCGCGCCGTCGATCACCGCCAGCCCGGCCGGCATGGCGTCGATCACCTGCTCCAGGTAACTGCGGCTTTGCAGCACGCAGCGCTGGTCTGCGTGGGCATAGGTGTCCAGCGCCAGCCCCATGTCGAAGCAGACGATTTTCAGCACCGCATTGCAGGCATTCATGAAGCGCTGCGGTTCGTCGTGCAGCTTGTCGGTCAGCATGGCAAACAGTTCGGACAGGTATTTGCGGTAGGCGCCGATATACCATTTCGGGTCCAGGCCGATGCGCTGATGGGTCGCGCCCACGCTCAGGCGCTCGCGAATATACGCTTCGCCGTATTCGCCTGCAGTCAGGCTGCTGAAATAGGCCGATTGCGCATGGCGCAGGCGCGCCGTGGATTCGCTGTCGCCCAACAGTTCGCGCAATTGCGGAAAGGCCTGCAAATGCGCATAAAAACTGTCCGAGAACGTGTCGCGTTCCTGGTTCAGCAAATCGTGCACGTCGCGCAGGGCGACGGCATCGAGGTCGCCAAATTCCAGGAAGGCCTTGCGCGCCGTGACTTCGTCGTCATCCAGGCCAATTTCGTGGGCGATGAAATCGATCATTTCGCGGGTGTCCTTCATCGCGCCTTCTCGCTGCGCATTCGTCGCGATCGATTACCGCTCATGCCGCTCCTTGACCGTGTCATCACAAAAAAATGCCGACAAGCTGTCGATTGCATCGACAACCCTAACCTCGTGGATATTTTCGTTGCATGATAGCAAATTAAATGGGCGTGGTCCGTTACATGATTCGCAACTGTTGTTTATTTGCTGTCGCGCTTATGTTCAGGTAAATCAGCCTGGCACGATCGGCGGCCGACATTGCCGTATCGCAATGCGCAACTCTTGGTTGGGGTGAAAGTTATTGATCGAAACCATTCCAGGAGATCGTCATGTCCCCGCTATCGCATTTGCGGCAGGTCGCCCTCGCCGGCATCGTGTTCAGCGCTGCCGGCGCCGTCTCGGCCGCCATCAACGTCACCCTGGTCCCGCTCCAGCCCACGGTCGGACGCGGCGACAACGTACTGGTGCGGGTCGCGCTGACCAACACCTCGGACACGGCCCTGTACCTGCTGCGCTGGCGCACGCCGCTCGACGGTATTCAGGCGCCGCTGTTCGACGTGCGGCGCGACGGCCAGCCGGTGCGCTATCTCGGCAAACGCATCAAGCGCAGCGCGCCCGGCCCGGACGACTATGTGCGCCTGGCCCCCGGCGCCACGCTCACCCACACGGTCGAGTTGTCAGCGCTATACGAGATGAACATCACCGGCAGCTACACGATCCGCTACCAGAGCGCGGCAATACCAGCGTCGGCGCCGGCCGCCGCATTCAAGGTGCAGCCAGTGGCGGGCGACCTGGCGTCGAAGCCGGTCAGCATCTGGATCGACGGCCGCCTGCCACGCGGCAGCAAGCGTGCTGATGCTGACCCGCAAGCCGCCGGCGCCGGCCTGTCGTACAGCAACTGCTCGAACGCCCAGCAAGAACAGCTGTCCACGGCGATGGACGCCGGCCGCGCGATGGCGCTCGACGCTCATGCCTACCTGGGCCCGGGCAAGAATTACGGTGCGCGCTACATGACATGGTTCGGCGCACTCGACGCCGTCCGCGGCGCCAAGGTCACGGCCAACTTCACGGCGATCAAGGACGCGTTCGAGACCAGGCCGGTCAAGATCGACTGCGATTGCGACGAGCCGTATTTTGCCTATGTGTATCCGGCGCGGCCATACACGGTGTGGGTGTGCAAGGCGTTCTGGGCCGCGGCAGTGACCGGCACCGATTCGCGTGGCGGCACGCTGCTGCACGAGCTGAGTCATTTCGACGTGGTGGCGGCCACCGACGACCATGTGTACGGCCAGGACGGTGCGGCCGAACTGGCGCGCACGGCGCCGGAGCGCGCGATCAACAATGCCGATTCACATGAGTATTTTGGCGAGAACACGCCGGCGCAGCAGTGACGGCGATAACGCTCAAGGAACCACCATCATGACAAATTACACGGCCGCGCTCGCAGCCACCCTGGCCGCCTGCCGGCTCGACACGAGCAACCGTCCGCTGCGCCTCGTCCTGGAGCGTCCCGGCACACAGGAAGCATGCGCACTGCTGCCGCAGCAGGTGAGCGGCAGCGAGTCGGTGTGTGGCGGCTTCAGCTTTCACATTCTCTGCATTTCCGAAAGTGCGACGCTGTCGCTCAAGGATTTCATCGGAGCACCAATCGAACTGCAAGTCGTTACCGACAGTGGCAACCTGCGCCGGTGGTGCGGCGTCGTGACGTCCGCCGCATCGGGTCAGAGCGATGGCGGCTTGGGCACCTACAAACTCACGATGCGCGATGCCCTTGCCGTCATGGAGGGCAGGACCAACACGCGCGTGTTCCGCGACAAGAATGAGCTGGAGATTACCGAACTCCTCTTCAAGGAGTGGCAACGAAATATCCCCGCCCTGGGTGCGGCCTTCGCACTCCATATCGATGCCGGCCTGCTCAATCGCCCGCCGCCGCAACGCGGCTTCACGATGCAGCACAACGAGTCGGACGCCGGCTTTGTCCGCCGCCTGCTGCAGCGACGCGGCATCGCATGGTTCTTCCGCCCGGGCCTGGCGGACCCACAACGTCAGGACGACGGCCATGCCTCGCCCCGGATCGGCCACTCGCTCGTGCTGTTCGACGATGCGAGAAGCCTGGCACGCAACGCCGCGGCCAGCGTACGGTTTCACCGCGACGCCGCCACCGAACAGCGCGACACGATCACGGCCTGGAGCGCCGAGCGCACGCTCGTTCCCGGCAACACGGCGCTGCACAGCTGGGATTACCTGCACCCGGCCGGCACCGCGTTCATGATGACCAGCTCGCCGACACATGCCGACCAGGGCCAATACGGCAGCGAGCTTGCCGCCGGTCTCGAAGACTACCGCACGGCGGCGGCCCACATCGGCAACGGTCCACACGACCTGCAGGCACTTGGCAACACCCAGATGGCGCGCCACGAATATGCCGCGAAATGCTTCCATGGCGAAGGGTCGGTGCGAGACCTGGCTGTCGGCGAATGGTTCAGTTTCGAGGGACACCCGGAGATCGATACCCACTCTGCCGCCGAGCGCCAGTTCGTGGTCACCGCGCAGCACATCATCGCCGCCAACAATCTGCCGGCAGAGATCACGGCGCGGGTCGAGCGGCTATTTGCGCGCAGTGGGTGGGACGGCGCAGCGCAGGCCGGCATTGCCGAGCACAGCCATACATCGCAACGCTACCGGACCAGCTTTACCTGCGTACGCCGCAGCGTGCGCATCGTCCCGCCACCGCCGGTGCTGCCGCAGGTGCAGTTACAGAGCGCCATCGTGGTCGGCCCGCAAAACGAGGCCGTCTGGTGCGACCACCTTGGCCGGGTCAAGATTCGCTTTCCCGCAACCCGGGCAGAAGATCACGCGCATGCGTCCGGCGCCGGCAGTTCGGATCGGGATGCCGACTCGTCCTGGGTGCGCGTCGCGTCCGGCTGGGCGGGCAACGGCCCCGGCGCCGGCGGTCAATGCGGCACGCGCCTGCTGCCGCCGGTCGGGGCCGAGGTGCTAGTGGCCTTCACTGGTGGCGATCCCGACAAGCCGGTGATCGTTTCGCAGATCTATAACGGCGCCGCCCCGCCGCCGCACTTCCGATACGAGGACGGACTGCCTGACAACCGTTTTCAGTCAGGCCTGCGCAGCCGGGAAATCCGCGGCCAGCGCGGCAACCAATTGCGGCTGGACGACACGCTTGGTCAAATCAGCGCGCAACTGGCGAGCGACCATGCCGCCGCCGAACTCAATCTCGGCTATCTGACCGAGCCGCGCCAGCAAGGCAGCGCCAGAGCACGTGGTGAAGGTGCAGAGCTGCGCACGGACGAGGTCATCGCGCTGCACGCCACACGCGGCATCCTGCTCAGCGCCTGGAAACTGCTTGGCAGCGGCAGCACCAAAGGTAGCCAGCTGGCCCGCGACGACTACCTGAACCTGCTGCGCGAATGCAGCGAACTGTGTACGTCTCTGGGCAGCTACGCGGCCGCGCATAACGGGCTGGCAACCGACGCCGCGGAGCAGGAAGCGCTCTTCAAGCGCTTTGTCGGCTGGGAGGATGGCAGCAACACCATGCCGCAAGCGCCAGAGCCGCGCGAGCCGGTCATTGCCGTGACCGCACCGGCCGGCATCGGCTTTGCCAGTTCGAAGGCCATTGTGAGCTATTCGGCCAGCAATGTGGACACCGTGGCGCAGCAGCATCTGCAGCTGACTGCAGGGCAGCGCTTTGCCGTGAATGCCGGCAAGGGCATATCGCTGTTCGCGCAGCACGGCGGCCTGCATGCGATTGCCCACCACGGCAAATTGCTGCTGCAAAGCCAGCACGACGACACGGCGATCGATTCGGCGCAGAACATGTCCTTGAGCGCAAGCGAAGGCACGGCGACCATCTCGGCCAAGGTGATCCTGCTGGTGGCGCAGGATGGCTCATTCCTCAAATTGGGCGATGGGCCGCCGGTTCTGGGCAGCAAGGCGCCGCTCAAGTTCCATGCGCCGGATTTCACGTTCGACGGACCGCAGTCGATGACGGCGCAGTTGCCGGCGTTTGCGAGCGCCGCAGCGGACCAGCGGCTGGAACTGCGCTATCCCCGCGGAGTGGCGGACGAGAACGGGAGCGAGCCCCTGGGCGACATCGTCAAGGACATGAAGATGACGCTGGCGCTCAGCGACGGCAGCAGCCTGGACGCGCGCAGCGGCGCCGACGGCAAATCCGAGCTGCTGGCGCGCGATGCGATGCACATGGTCGACGTGGCGCTGCTGCGCGACGGCGAACAATCCTGATCGGGGAGGATGGCATGTCTGGGAAACCGTATCCGAAAGAAGCGTATGTGGTGAGCCGCGCGGCGACGCTGCTGCAGTCTCGGCGTACCAGGGACAAGGTGGTGGAGGTGCCGCGCGAGCAGCCTTGCAACGTAATTGTGGTGCATGGGGTGAACGATGTCGGCACCGGGTATTGCGAAGTGGAGGAAGGGTTGTGCGCGGGGTTGCAGGATCGGTTGCTGCGCAAGTTCAAGGCGGCGGCGTACAAGATGCCGGTGGCAGCGGACAAGAACGTTGTTCTGGATGATCCCGATGCGGTGTTTTTCAAGCGGGCGGTAGCGCCGGATTCGGACACGCCGGTGATTCCGTTCTATTGGGGTTTTCGCGAGGTGACGGACAAATCGAAAACAGTGAATGGCCAGAAAACCGACCGCAATGGCAACCGCCTTGACAAGGATTTGTCCAAGGGCGGCGGCCCGTTTGGGAATGCGACCAGCACCTTGCCCGATATGTGGAACCGCGGGATGTATTCGCCCGCAGATCCGGTGCGCGATCCATTGCGTCCGCTTCGGACAGCACCTGGCCGCATGTACATGGTGCTGGCCGCGCAGCGGCTCGCTGCGCTGGTATCGATGATCCGTTCGTATGAACCGAAGGACACGGTCAATATCGTCGCGCACAGCCAGGGCTGCCTCGTGAGCCTGCTGGCGCAGGCATTGTTGATGGAGATGGGCGAGCGCACTGCCGACACCCTGATTCTGACGCATCCGCCTTACAGCCTGGATGAAGAAATGGGCACGATGATGAAGGTAATGACCTTTCTTCAAGGGGACAAGGACGAGGCGATGGAGGATTTCTATGACCTCATCGAAGGCCGGCAAACCATCCACGCAAGACTGCAAACGCTTGTCAACATCGTGGCTGGCGTCGCCAAATCACGGGGAGCCGAGCCGGCATTCGCCAGCATCGGCGAACGTAATTGCGGCGGCATGGTCCATGGCAAATGGAAGCCGGACGGCGATCGCGATAACCGCGGCAAGGTGTATCTCTATTTCTGCCCGGAAGACATGACCGTGGCGCTCGACAATATGCGAGGTATTGGCTGGCAAGGTGTGCCGGATCATGTCGACGATGTACGCGAAGCGCTCCCTCGATCGAACAGAATAAGTGCCGCCAATAGTGAACCGAAAGGATCCATCATGTCCGAAGGCAAGCGCGTGCGCGCGCCACTTGCCGAACTCGGATCCTTATTCCGCCAGCGCGTGTTCACAGGAAAGCGTCGAACGCAGTCGGGGTCGGACAAACCGTCGCAGGTGCTCGTCGGCCAGGCACCGCACGACTTCGTCCTGCGTCTGGCGACAGAAGACGATCATGCGCACGTCGCAAAGGATGGGCGGGGCACGCGCGCATCGCTATCCATCGCCAGTGCTCACGCCGATCCGCATGCCGGTCCTGCAGCGCAACGTCATGGCCGTCGGACGATCAATGGCGAGGCGTTGAAGGTGCCGTTCGCTGCCGACATTCAGGGCAGTCAGATCGATGCCGGCAAAATTCCGGCAGCGTCACGGTGGGGGAACATGAAGCCGGAGGATAGCGGGCCATGCGAAGGGGTCGATCCCATTGACGCCGCCATTGCGGTCACTGGCAGTGGCAGCCTGAATACGGCTGTCGAACTGATGCCGCCGCAGGTCAGCAAGGCAGTATCGAGGAAGCCGGACGAGATGCCGAAGGACAATATGCCGGAGATTTTGGCCGTAGGCGACTTGGGCAAGTTGACGGCAGCGTACAACGCCGCAAAAAACCCTGGCAATACCAATCCGGGTGAAGCTTACCGGATCATTGCCGCGGTTCGCAAACCTGACGGTAAGATCCACGCGACTATTGAAGAAAGTCCGAACATTGCGCGCAAGCGCTGGCAAAACGAAGTCAGTCCGAAGTCCTTCCATAGCGTGATTTTTGGCAGCCGCAAGAATCATCGGCATGTGACGGCGTATGACCTGTCGATAGGTAGCGGGAAGGCGGCGAGTGATCCTAAGTTTTTTGCTTATTTGTGTGCGGTGGCGGATTGGCGCTTGAAATCCGATGCATCCCTAGATAAACGGCGTCAAGGGATCATGATTTGGTCGGAGTTTTCCCAGAAATTCGATGCTTACTACAGCTGCGAGCCGGATTGGCGCAGGCACCTTATAAAAGGAAATGTCGAATATTACAGTTCAGGCAGACTTCCAAAAAATCTTCCCCTCTTAACCGGCAAGCTCTGGCACATCATCATTTCCGAGATTACTTCAGGCGAACGTGTCGAGCGTCCCGCTGCCCCCGCCCGTACAAGATACGGCAGCAGACGTGGTGAAACCACACTCTGAAAGATTGAAGAATGAACAGTTCCTCTGAAAGCGTAGATATCAAGTCGCCAGTCGCTTGGAAGTATGTTCTAGGCGCGGTAATCGCATTTCCTTTTCTACTCTTGTTGTGGGTAATACTCGACCTCCGGTTCTTGCGCCCGGAGCTCATCAACCTTGATGTGGAGACCACGATGGACTTTCTTCGCCGGTTCGCTGTGCCGCTGCTCGCTGTGGCCGTCCTTTTTGGAGGCAAATGGATTTTCGACACGCTTGCTGCCGATGGACGAAAACAAGCATGGATGGAAAAAACAAGGCAGCTCGAAAAACAGGCGCTGGCTCAGGCAACGGAAAAAGCCCGACGCGAGTATACGCTTGAGGTTCTGAGCCTTGGCATCACGGTCGAACAATACCGGCAAGGGAAACTATGGAAGGTGCTGCAGGAAGGAAGCGCCCATGCCAGTATACGCGAGCCTGATCCCAAGAAATATCCGTGGACTGATACCGACAAGATCGGTCAGACAGGGGGGCGCGCTTGCGACTCGCTGGAAAACGGCGCCAACCCATCACCGATGTTCTGGGGCGTCCCGACGATGTACGCAGGTGGGGCTAGTCATAATCCGAAGCATCAACCCAGCGCGGTGAATCCAATGTCCGGACTAGCAGCGAGTGCTGTTGGCACAGGAATGGCCTGGCATCTGTTCGTCACTGGCCCCTGGCGGTTGGAGGAGCGACCGGACCAGTTGCTCGAACAGGCGTTTGCCCTGTTCGATACCTATCCGGATCTTCCTTATCTCGTGCTGCTGACTACCGAAGACGAAATAGATCGTGATCGAGCGCAGCCTCCGGACATGGCATCACGAATCCAGACCGGTTATTACATTCCCGAATATCCCGATACGAGCGCCGTCTTCATACTCGCTCGTCGCGAACGGGTAGAACCATTAAGGCCTTATGTCTGGAACGATCCGGAGAATGACTATCTTCAGGAAAACCTGAGATATATGTACTTCGAGTTGGGAAGAAATGTACCCATGCGCGCAGAACTGAAGGCTGAGTTCATCCATTCAGAAAGACAACCAACCATCGCCGAATGGCTCCCAGCCGCCGCAAAATTCGCCAAACGCCCCGTCTTCGAGCACAAAGACGGCACCCTGCTCGACACCTTCAAACGCTGGGTCAACCACCCACCAAAAGACTGGAAACCCACCCCCTGGTTCCCCCTTCCCTGGAACCGCAACCAGATGGAAGCCTTCGACCGCCTCCCCTCGCTCGGCTTCGTGCACCGTCCGGTCTTCGTGAAATTCGAGGACGAACAGGGCCAGCCGGTCAAACGCCGCGACGCGCGCCAGAAAATTCTGGAAGCTGGCTGGCAGCAAGCGCTACAAACTTTACCGGACGCCGCGCGAAGCGCCGGACCAGCGCGCATCATCGCCGCTTTCGACAAGAACACCGAACAGCGGATCGCACTCGAAGGCCTGCTGCACGACTACGCCGCCCAGGGCGGCCCGATCATCGACAGTGGCAAGACAGCGCAGTTCATCGACACCGAGCGCCGCATGGGCAATACCGGCGCCGCGAGCTTCTTCGTGCAGATGGCGGTCGGCGTCATGGGCAGCTATATCGAGGGCGGTCCGTCGGCGGCGATCAACCTGCGCGACCCGAGCGGCGCCAGCATTGTCTTCATCAGTCCGCCGCTTGAGGAAAAACGCCAGGCGCAGGGTTTGAACGTCTTCAAGCACATGGTCCAGCCAAGCATCGATCCGGAGAACTACAAGCCGCCGACAGTCGCCTCGGTGCTGGGTACCGAAGCGCAGCCGGAACACGAAGCTGTAGCCGACTGATTCCTTATCGACACGGGAGACCCATCATGCGCAACGTCATCCGGCTCGGCGACGCCACCACGCACGGCGGCAAGGTGCTCAGCACCCAGGCCAGTCACTTCAAGGTCGGCGGCGTTGCCGTCGCCTGCGTCGGCGACCTGTGCAGCTGTCCGATTGCCGGGCACAACGGCTGCACGATCAAAAGTGGTTCCGCCCACCACAAGGTCGATGGGCGCAAGATCGCATTCGACGGCGATAAAACCAGTTGCGGGGCGACGTTGATTGCCAGCGCTTCAAACTGCAAGACGCCGTGAAGCCGTCAGATCTTTATCGTCCGGTGAACGAAAACTTGACTGGAAGCGCCGGGCTCTGCTCGATGCTGGCCGCATCGAGCCTGCCGAGGCTGGTCAGCCAGGGTCCTGCATAGCGGATCTCGTAGCTATGCTTGCCCGGCTTGAACGCATACGCGTCGGTGATGTCGATGGTGTTCAGGTGCGTTGTTTGCGGCTTGACTTCGAGGTAGTCGGCCGGGCCCGGAGCGGTGCGCTTGACCATGCGGCCGGTGTAGGCGACCTGGTCTTCGCGCGTGCGCAGCAGGAAGCGCGGGGCGCTCAAGTCGTCGCCCAGCGCGATCTCGCGCGGGATCCATACCGGCTTGTCGCCGCGGTTCTCGATCAGCACGCGCACCCTGACCGTATGGGCCCCGGTCTCGACTTCGAGCCGGTGGCTCACGTCTACTTTCGCTTCCACGGCCTTCACCGCTCCCATCAGGCCAATTAGCGCCAGCGCGCAGGCCACCATGGTCTGTTTGATGCACACAGACCTGCTACGTTCGACATGCATTCGCGCCCCCTTGGCCAGCGGCATTTGTAGATTGAAAGCAAATATTGCAATGACGATTATGGCACGGGTACGCGGCGATATTTACGGAAGAATGTTACCGCCTGTTTCAGGCAGCGCCGCCAGGATCATCACCGCCACCCGCCGGTTGCGCGCCTGACCCACGGGATCGGTGTTCGGCGCCACCGGACGCGTGGCCGCAAAGCCCAGCGCCGACAGGCGCGCTTCGCCCACCCCGCTGGCGATGAACAAACGCACCACGCTGCTGGCGCGCGCGGCCGACAGTTCCCAGTTGGACGGATACACGGTGCTGGCGATCGGCACGTCGTCGGTATGACCTTCGACCTCGATCCGGTGCGGATCGTTCCTGAGCAGGCCGCCGACTTCGCGCAGGATTTCCTGGGCGTCCGGCTGCAGCAGCGCCTGGCCCTGGTCGAACAGCACGCTGGCATTGATCTCGACGCTGACCCCGCGTGCATTCTGCGTTACCCGCACCTGGCCCGATTTCACCAGGGGCAACAGGGTTGCCGTAAGGTCGCGCGCCAGCACCGCCATGCGTTCATGCTCGCGGCGCGCCGCTTCGTTGCGCTTGCGGTTGACGATGTGCGACAGCGGCAGCACCGGTTCGACGTTGGTATTGACCTGGGTCGCGGCGCCACGCCCGCCGAAAGCGTCCCCGAGCGCGTCGGACAGCACCTGGTACTTGCCTTCGTTGACGATCGAGATCGCGTACATCACGACGAAAAACGCGAACAGCAGCGTCATGAAGTCGGCGTACGAGATCAGCCAGCGCTCGTGGTTTTCAAGGGGAACATCGTCGTCGTAGCGTTTGCGCACGGTGTCGCCTCAAGGCTTAGTGGTGCGTGAGCAGGCTGGCCACGCGCTCGTCCACCACGCGCGAATGGTCGCCGCTGGCGAGGTCATGGAACACTTCGGCCAGGATTTCATACTGCGCCACCTTGTCGCTGACGATGGCTTTCAGCTTGTTGCCAACCGGGTAGAAGAACAGGTTGGCCAGGCCCACGCCATATACCGTCGAGACGAACGCGACGGCGATGCCGGAACCCAGGCGCGCCGGATCGGACAGGTTTTCCATCACGTGGATCAGGCCCAGCACGGCGCCCAGGATGCCGATCGTCGGCGCGTAGCCGGCCGCCGCTTCCCAGATGCGCGCCGCCTGGCGCTGGGCGAATTCATAGCCGTTGATTTCGTGCTCGAGCAGGCTCCGTACCTTGTCGGGATGGATGCCGTCCACCACCAGCCGCAAGCCCTTTTCCACGAACGGATCGGCCTTGGCCATGTACTGCTCGAGCGACAGCAAGCCGTCGCGCCGCGCGCTCAAGCTCCACAAGGCGATCTCGCGCGACAGCCTGTGGCGCTCGCCGCGCGGCGGCAAGAACACCCAGCGCAGCATGCCGAGCCCGCGCGTGAAGGAGCGCCGTTCGCTTTGCAGCAACACGGCGCCGAAGGTGCCGACCACCACGATCGCAAACGCGGCCGGCTGGAACAGCGACGCGAAGCGCCCGCCGTCGAGCGAGTGGCCAACCAGGATGCCGGCGATCGCCAGCACCAGCCCGGCTACGCTTGCCCAGTCCACAATTGCTCCCGTAAAGCCGTGCGCAAGCGCGCCACGGCCTGGGTGTGCAGCTGCGACACCCGCGATTCGCTCACGCCCATGACGGCGCCGATTTCTTTCAGGTTCAATTCTTCCTCGTAGTACAGGCCCATCAACAATTTTTCACGCGGCGGCAGCTTGTCGATGGCGTCGATCACGGCCTGGCGGAAATCGGTCTCCATCAGGCTGCGCAGCGGGTCGGCATCGTCCACGGCGAAACGGTCGAGGAAGTTGCCGTTGTCGTCGTCGTCGTGGAAGTCTTCGTAGTACACCAATTGGTGCCCGCCCGAATCGGCCAGGATGTCCTGATACTCCTCGAGCGAAATCTTGAGCGACTTGGCCACTTCGGATTCGCTCGGCGGGCGGCCGAGTTTCTGCTGCAGGTCGTGCATTGCGCCTTCGACCTTGCGCATGTTCTGGCGCGTGCTGCGCGGCATCCAGTCGCTGCTGCGCAGTTCGTCGAGCATGGCGCCGCGGATGCGCAGCACGGCGTAGGTTTCGAACTGGGCGCCGTGGTTGTCTTCGTAGCGGTTGATCGCGTCCAGCAGGCCGATCATGCCGGCCTGGATCAGGTCATCCACCTCCACCGAAGGCGGCAGCTTGGCCTTCATGTGGTGGGCGAGACGCTTCACCAACGGCATATGCTCCGTCAGCAAAGAATTCTTGTCCGCTTTCCCCTTGACCGTGTACATGCTCTCGCCAGTGCTCTTTCGAATGCTCTCTTGATTATTATTCTGTGCTGCGTCGATGTCCGCGCCGCCGTCACGCATGATAGTGCGAACCACTGCCCTGGCGTGCGAACTGCGGCATCGCCTGCAGCGCGAAGCGGCCGGCCAGCTCACGGAACGCCACCGAAGCGCCCGCCATCGGGAAGGCATCGACCACCGAACGGCCCAGGCGCGCGGCGCGGTGCAGGCATTCGTCGGCCGGTACCGAGCCCAGCGAGGTCAACTTGACCGCCAGGTAGCGTGTTGCTGCTGCTGACATATTATCGTATACCACTTGTGCTTCCTCTTCGGTCGCGCCCGTGACCAGGATGCCGAACGGACGGCGCCCCAGTTGCAGCGACAAACGCTTGATCAGCGAATACGCATTGGTGATCGAGGTGGCGGAGGTCGACACCTGCACCACGATCTCGGAACTGCCCATCAGCGCCACTGGAAACGCGTCCTCAAGCCCCAGTTCGCCGTCGACAATCACAATCGCGGCCTGGCTGGCCAGCACGTCGAAGGTCTTGCCCAAACGGCGCGCATCGTCAGCGCCCTGGGCCGCGCCCATCGGCACCACCGAAAAACCCTGCGGCGCCGGATGCATCACCTGGTTCAGCGCGCATTCCTGGCGCGCCACCTGCAACAGCGACGCGCTGCGGTTCAAGCCAAGGCGGCGCGACACGCCGTATTCCTGCTTGCAGGCATCGACGATCAACACTTCGCTGCCAGTCTGGGCCAGCGATGCGCCCAGGTTGACCAGCATCGCGCCCTTGTCGTCTTCCGGTGTGGCTGAGAGAAAAGTAACCACGCGCGGACGCGGGCCTTGCAGCATGCGGCGCAGGCCTTCGGCCTGGTCGAAATCAAAACTAGCCATGCGACACCTCACGCGAACCGTTGTTACGGGCGGCAGCGCCGGCCATCATCATCGGCAGTTCGGCGTCGCCGAACTGGTTCTGGGCGCCACTACGGTTACGGAAGGCGCGGTCGACCAGCATCGCGCGGTCGGCCAGGTGCAGGTCTTCCGGCACGCGCTGGCCGTTCGAGATGTAGTGCAGGTTCAGCTTCTGGCGCACCACCACGTCGAGCACGCCGCCGATCGAGGTCGCTTCATCCATCTTGGTCATGATGGCGCCGTGCAGGCCGCTGCCTTGGTAAGCGCGCACCACTTCGTTCAGCGTTTCGCCGGTGGCGGTCGAATTCAGGCACAGCAGGCGTTTCACATCGGCGCCCGAGCTCGACAGCATCGCAACTTGTTCGGCCACCATGTGGTCGCGCTGCGACATGCCGATGGTGTCGATCAGCACGGTGTGCTTGTTGCGCAGTTCTTTCAGGGCGATGCGCAGGTCGGCTTCGTCTTTCACCGAGTGCACCATCACACCCAGGATCTTGCCGTAGATGCGCAGTTGTTCGTGGCCACCGATACGATAGGCATCGGTGGTGATCAGGGCCAGCTTGTCCGGGCCGTGGCGCATCACGCAGCGTGCGGCCAGCTTTGCGGTGGTGGTGGTCTTGCCGACGCCGGTCGGGCCGACCAGGGCAAACACGCCGCCGTTCGACAGCAGGTCGTCGTCGTTGCCGATGGTGTTCAGGTTACGCGCCAGCACGGTCTTGATCCAACGCATCGCTTGCTCGGCGGTGTCGGTGGCCGGCATTTTTTCGACCAGGTACTTGGCCAGGGTGGCTGAAAAGCCGGCGCCCAGCAGTTCGCGCAGCACGGTCGCCTTGTGCGGCTGGCGCTGGGCGGTGGCGTTCCACGACAGTTCGGCCAGCTGGGTTTCCATCAAGCCGCGCATGGCGCGGATTTCATTCATCATGCCGCTCATTTCGACGGCGGCCGATTCCTTGGCCTGGGCGATGGCGGCGCTCATCATCGAGGTCATGGCGCTGACGTCGACGCTTGGTTCGGCGGCTGGTGCGCGGCGTTCGGCGTAGGTCTGGGCTGGTGCGGCGACGGCGGCCGGGGCGGCTGCCGGCGCGACGTCTTGCTGGCGACGGGCCGGGGTTGGGCCGAAGGCCGGCACGAAGCCGGAGACCGGAGTAGCAGCAGGCGCATCCATGTTCAGCTGCGGCGCCGGCTGGGCCATTTCCGAGTCGGACACCGGCGCAGCCAGCGAGGCCACGTCGTCATTGTCCAGGGCCAGGATCTCGACCACGCCGTCGACCGGACGGTTCGAAAGGATGACGGCATCAGGGCCCAGCGCTTCGCGCACTTTGCGCAATGCATCCCGGGAGGTAGCTGCCGTAAATTTCTTCACCTTCATCGTATTCTCCGCGCTTCAACTGGTTGCCGGGCACAAACGCCCTTCGATAGAGAGCATTATTGACGATGCCAACAGGAAACGATCTGGGGAGAAGGAAGGGGAAAACCGTCTATTTCACTTGAATCGATAAAATCGGCAATTGCTTATGAAGCTAACCACAGGAAGAGGGCTTCGACCTGCAGAGCGATCATAGCGAAGCCGCGTTAGGGGTATGCAAGCGCATTACTGCAGCCCGGCACAGGTCCCACGCATGCACATTGGTTTCAAGTAGTACAGGCGAAGCCCACAGAAACACCGGAATCGTTGTAACCAAAGATGATGCCTATTTATAACCGACACGTGCCATATAGTCCGTCCTGATGACCACGCGCTCAATGCTTGTATCGGCACCAATATAGACATCGACGCGGCTAAAGGGTGGCTTGACATCCACCCCATCGCGGCTTGCAGATGGAATACTGACGTTAATGTAGTAATCGGACGATGGATTATGAGGGATGCGAAATTCAAGACTTGCCCCTGGATGTATGCGATCTTTGACAATGTCATGATTGTCATTGAAGAAGTAATCCACTGGCTCGCTAGCGGTAGCCGAGTAATGCAAAAACACGACCGGCGATGAAAACGAGAATATTAGTAATCCGATCCAGAAAATTACGAATACACTTGCAGTAACGAGCAGTTTCTTTAATATGGCTGAATTTTTCATTTCTGACACTCATGTTTGCGTTTGGCGATTGCGCCAACCACGCCCCATGGAATGGGTACATTCACGATCGTTTTAAGCAATAGCGACGCAGTCAATACAGCCGGCTTGAATCTCGTGTATAAATCCACGCCCACTTTAATGGAAATATGATCCGGAACATCATCGAAAGTGTTCGCCCAAGCGCCGTTCTCCGGATGAGATTGAACAGTAGGAAAGCGTCGTTTTCTCAAATCGCGTATGACATCGCTACCAGCTTGAGCCAGACCTGCACCACCCAGCAACTCGTCAAGAGTGAAGCCACACGCAGCCCCTACATAGCCATAATGCATGTTTGACCAGATGTCATAGTAGTAGTCCTCACTACCGTAACGCTGCCATCCGTTATTAAGTGCTTTTTGTTTGCTCAGCATTGCAGACAAAACGGGCTTATGGTCCCAAGGTTGCCCTGGCCCAACCCGTTCAGCCCATATAGTATAGGCTGCCAGTTTTTTACCCGCGCTAATCCCTGCATATTTAGGGGGACCGCCGATCTTCCCATACCAAGGGAGCGCGTTCCACTCTTTCATCTCTTTTGCAATATCGTATGCATTCGCTTCGGTCATCTTTTTTCCTTCGACCGTAAATGGATTGCGCTTCATTTCGCCACTCATATACTCTGCGATACCGACGACCACACGGCTGCTGCAGTTGCATACACGTAGCGGCTTGGCTTTGGTATCAGCCAGTGGCGTAGTGGTTGCGGCTCCAACCAGCCGCATCGGCTTGCCATATTTATCGAGCACAGTGCTCATGTAGCCCCTCCCAGATAGACGCGTATGTGTTCAGCATCCGCCGTACGCTTGAGCAGATGAGTGCCGCCATCAGCATCAGTAGTGCCATGCTCAATGCTGCCGTCTTCGCGCTCGATGGCATATTCGGTGTTAGCGAGAGGCTTGCCATCGCTCACGCCCAACAGGATGTAACGGTCGTCATATTGGTCAGGCACTGACGATTCAGCCGTTGCATCCAATGCATCAGGCGTAGGGCCGCTCGTCTGGCTGGCGGCCAGACCAGCCAAATGGGACGCTATGGCGCCATTGTCAGCACCGGAATTAAACGATGCACCACCGGCCCATTCCACGGTATCCGTAAATTGACTGGGAATCAGCGTCGCGCCGCATGCTGTCTTCATGCCGGCAATAGCCACACCGCGCCCATAGAACGTTGTCGTTAATACGCCTTCGATGATAGGAAAGTCACCCTTACATTTAGGGCAATGCGTCTTATGCCCTACATAGGAAATCGGCTTGCCGTGACATATATCGGTAACCGATCCTTCCAGAACGGTTCCGCCATGGCTCGTTGTATCGCCTCGCCGAATAATCTCACCAGCCATATCTCTCCCGGAAGATCCTATACATGCTCAGAAAGCTAACATAAAAAATTCCATACAACAACCTCAAGTAGTCGAGCGTACTTTACCGAGACGCAATAAAAAGGGCAGCGTTATGAAACGCTGCCCTTCTGATCATTAATGAGAATAGATCGACGGATTACATCGGCACGCCAACCAGGCTGGTCACACGAATGGTTTTACTTTCTGGTACCTCAGCATGCGACAGCACTTTCAGCGTCGGCACCGCGCGGCGCAGGAAGCGCGACAGCAGCACGCGCAGCGGCGCCGGCACCAGCAGCACGGCGGTATGGCCCATCTGCTCTTGCTGGTTGGCGGCGTGCGCCGCCTGCTGGGCGATGGTATCGGCCAGGCCCGGCTCGATACCGGTGCCGTCGCCGCCATTGCCCATGGCTTGCATCAACAGGCGCTCGAGGCGGTTGTCTAGGGTCATCACCGGCAATTCGTTCGAGCCCGGGAACAATTGCTGCACGATGGCGCGGCCCAGGGCCACACGGGTCACGGCGGTCAGTTCGGCCGGGTCTTGAGTCTGGTTCGCGTATTCCGACAGCACTTCGATGATCGAGCGCATGTCGCGGATATGCACGCCTTCGACCAGCAGGTTCTGCAGCACTTTCTGCAGCGTCGACAGCGACACGACTTTCGGCACCAGGTCTTCCACCAGTTTCGGGGTTTCCTTGCCCAAATGGTCGAGCAGCGCCTGCACTTCCATACGGCCCAGCAGTTCAGAGGCGTGCTGGGTGATCAGGTGGTTCAGGTGGGTCGCCACCACAGTGCCGGCGTCGACCACGGTGTAGCCCATGCTCTGCGCTTCGTCGCGCAAGGCCGCTTCGATCCAGATCGCCGGCAGGCCGAAGGCAGGGTCGACCGTGACCAGGCCTGGCAGCGTGCCGCTGGCCATGCCCGGGTTGATTGCCAGGAACTGGCCGTTCAGTGCTTCGCCGCTGCCCACTTCCACGCCCTTGAGGGTGATGCGGTAAGCCGAAGGCTTGAGTTCGAGGTTGTCGCGGATGTGCACCGGCGGCGCCAGGAAGCCGACTTCCTGGGCGAACTTCTTGCGGATGCCCTTGATGCGCTTGAGCAGCTCGCCGCCCTGGTTCTTGTCGACCAGCGGAATCAGGCGGTAGCCCACTTCCAGGCCCAGGGTGTCGACCGGCATCACGTCTTGCCAGGTCGCTTCTTCGTTTTCGGCCGGGGCCTGGGTTGCTGCCTGCTGCGCCGCTTCGGTAGCAGCCGCGGCGGCTTCCGCCGGCTTGGCATTGTTGCGCTTGGAGATGAAATAACCGCCGGCCGCCAGCGAACCGGCCAGCAGCAGGAACACCAGGTTCGGCATGCCAGGAATCATGCCCAGGCCGCCGATGATGGCGGCAGTGATGTACAGCGCTTCCGGACGCTTGAACAATTGGCTGGTCAGCTGCGAGCTGACGTCTTCTTCGTTGGCCACGCGCGAGACCACCATACCGGCCGCGATCGAAATCACCAGTGATGGAATCTGCGCCACCAGGCCATCACCGATGGCCAGCAGGGTGTACACCTTGGCCGACTCGCCGAAGGCCAGGTCATGCATCACCACGCCGACGATGAGGCCGCCGATGATGTTGATAACGGTAATCATGATGCCGGCCACGGCATCGCCCTTCACGTACTTCGAGGCGCCGTCCATCGCGCCGTAGAATTCGGCTTCTTGCGAGACTTCCTGGCGCCGCTTGCGGGCCACGTCTTCGCCGATCAGGCCGGCGTTCAGGTCGGCGTCGATCGCCATCTGTTTGCCTGGCATCGCGTCCAGGGCGAAGCGCGCGCCCACTTCGGCGATACGGCCGGCGCCCTTGGTGACGACCGAGAAGTTAATGATGGTCAGGATGATGAAGACGACGATACCGACGGTGTAGTTGCCGCCGATCAGGAAGTGGCCGAAGGCTTCGATGACCTTGCCGGCCGCGGCGCCACCGTTATGGCCTTCGGTCAATACGATACGGGTCGAGGCCACGTTCAGCGCCAGACGCAGCATCGTGGTCACCAGCAGGATCGCCGGAAACGCCAGGAAGTCGAGCGGCTTGACCGTGTACAGCGCGGTCAAGAGCACGATGATCGAGATCGCGATATTAAAGCTGAAGAACACGTCGAGCACGAACGCCGGCAATGGCAAGATCATCATCGCGAGCAGCATGATGATCAGGATCGGCGCCGCCGCGGCGCCGCCGCGACCTGCAAGTCCACTCATCCAGCCGGGCAGTTTCATGCTATTTGCCATTCAGTTCGCTCCGTCGTTGTACTGCATTATGTTGTGTTGCCACTTGCATCGGGCCGCTTCTGGGAAGCGGGGTTCAGCGGGTCCAGCTCGTCCGGCACTTTCAACTTCTTCGGGCGGTCCGGGTAGTCGCCCTCGCCCTTCTTGTAGGCGCGCAGCTGGTAGACATAGGCCAGCACTTCCGCCACCGCCGAGTACAGCTTTTCCGGGATTTCCTCGTCGATGTCCACATGCTGGTACAGCGCACGGGCCAGCGGCGGGGCTTCCAGGAACGCCACCTTGTGCTCGAGGCCCAGTTCGCGGATCTTGGCGGCGATGTCATCGATGCCCTTCGCCACCACCATCGGCGCTCCGCGTTGACCCTCGGCATACTTCAGCGCCACTGCGTAATGGGTCGGATTGGTCACGATCACATCAGCAGTAGGTACATTTTGCATCATCCGGCCCCGGGCCATTTCGCGCTGCATCTGGCGAATCTTCCCCTTAATCTGAGGATTGCCATCCGATTCCTTCGATTCCTGGATCATTTCCTGGCGCGTCATTTTCAATTTGTTATTCCAGTGCCAGATCTGGTACGGCCCGTCGATCAGTGCGATCACCCCCAGCGCGCCGACGATGAACAGGAACGATTTGGCGATCATGGTCAGGGCATGGGCGCTGCTCTCATTGAGCGGCTCGACCGCCAGGCCCAGCATCGCTTCCTTCTGGTTGCTGATGACGATGTACGCCACGATGCCGACCACGACCGTCTTGGCCAGCGCCTTGACCAGCTCGACCAGGGAATTCTTGGAAAACATATTGCCGATGCCCTTGAGCGGATTGAGCTTGCCGACATTCGGCATGAAGGCCTTGGTCGAGAACAGCCAGCCGCCGATCAGGATCGGCGAGACCAGAGCGACCACGATGATGGCGCCGGCGATCGGCAGGCAGGCCAGCATCACGCTGACGATGTCGTTGAACACGCGCTCGAGCAGGATGGCGGGGTTGTAGACCTGTTCGCGGTCCAGGCTCAGGCCCGATTTGAGGGTGCGGCCGAGGGTTTCGATCAGCATGCCGCCGAACGCCCACAGGCAGGCGCCGCCGGTCATCAGGACGGTGAAGGTGGCCAGTTCGCGCGAGCGCGGCACGTCGCCGTCTTCGCGCGCTTTTTCGATGCGCCTGGGACTTGCGTCTTCTGTCTTTTCTGCGTCGCTATCTTCCGACATCGCCGTCCCTCTTTAAACCGTTCCTGTGAAACGCTGTTATACCGCAAGCCCATGGCCCATGACGCATGACCAGAGATGGACGCGCGAACAGGATTATCGCCGGGATTGCCTTAAAGCTACAAAGAGAACAGGTAGGGAAACGCGGCGCAGTTCAACCGCGCCGCCGACATTACATGCGACGTCGCACGAAGGCGGTAACCGGCGCTTCGCGCTGGACGTCGGCCAGTGAATGGACGCCGTTGGCGGCGCCGTGTGGATGGGGGTGGGAGGCGCTACGGATGGCGGCCAGGGCCGGCGCACCCATGACCTGTGGGGCCGTCTGCCTGGCCAGAACCGGCACCGCGACCGCGACCGTCGGCGCCGCTGCTGCGGCAGGTGCGTAGGTTGGCGCCGTGGCGCTGGATGGCGGCAGCTGACGCTGGCGCGCATGCCAGGCCGCCGCCACCAGACCATACACGGCCAGGTACAACGCGAAGCTGGCCAGCGCGCCCTGCACCAGCACGTCCGGCGCGGACGAATGATTTACCGCCAGCAGCGCCGGCACCAGCGCGATGCTCCACGATACCGGCGAGACGCAGGCATTGCGTAGCGGCACCGGCAGGCGGCGCAGGTAGTGCGCGGTGATCGCCGTCTTGACCAGGCTGTGCAGGTGCCAGCTGTCCGGCAGGCCCGGATGGCGGCGGCACCAAAGGCGGCGCGCGATCGTAAACACCGTCTCGAACACGGGATAGGCGCAGGCCAGCAGCGGCGCCCAGGCCGACACCGACGGATTGCGGTAGACCAGCATGACCGACAGCCAGGCCAGCAGGAAGCCGAGCAGGTAAGCGCCGCCGTCGCCCAGGAACAGCTTGCCGTACGGGAAATTGACGATGAAGAAGCCGGCGGTCACGGCGCAGATCACGAAGCACAGCTGGGCCAGGTTGACGTCGCCGGCGCCGAGCGCGATCAGGCCCAGTGCGCCCAGGCCAATGATCACGGTGCCGCTGGCCAGGCCGTTGAAACCGTCGATGATGTTGACGGCGTTGGCGACGCCGCCTACGGCAAAGGCCGTAAACAGCACCGAGAACGGCAGCCAGGCCAGCAGCGCGTCGAGCGGCACCAGGCCGGTGTGGTCAAGCGTGACGCCGGTCAGGAACCAGCACACCGCGCCGCTGGCCATGGTCGCCAGCAGGCGCGCGCGCACCGACACGTTACGGGTCAGGTCTTCGGCCAGGCCGAACACGAAAGCGGGCAAGGACGCCAGCAGCACCGGCAACAGCAATTCTTGTTGCGCCAGCGGCAGGAAGCACAGCGCCAGCCACAGGCCGGTCATGATGGCGGCGCCACCGATGCGCGGGGTCGGGGTGATATGGAATTTCTGCACGCCGCGGGTGGCGTCAAGCGAGTAGCGTCCGTGCCAGCGTGTTGTGCACACGAGCAGCAGCGAACAGATCAGCGATGTGACAAAGCCGATTTCGAGGCCGGCCAAGGGCAGATTAGGAATACTCATAGAACCACTTTGTTAACTCGTCAATTCTATCGCATTTCTTTTAAGCCAACGGCCAATCGTGTTGCAGTGCGAGATAACACCGATCTCGCGCTGAACTCCTGCAAGCCTTTGATTGTGCAAGAACAATTCGACGATTCTAGTGAGATTGCGATCCAACAAGCAATTCCCCAGAAACTTCTCCTACCATTTCTGCACAATTTGTTACATCTTTTCCGCGTGGAATTTCGATAGATTTCACGTTTTTTCAACGGATTTATTGCACCGCCCTGTAGGAGCTGCTGATGCAAATGACCAAGAGATTGCGCAAGCGCTTGTACAGCATCCTCCCCTGTATCGGCGCACTCCTGGCCAATCTGGCGACGGCCCAGACAAGCTCCTCGCCTGAACTTCTGGACGCCAGAACCCGCCTGCTGGAAGCCGAAACCCGGCAAGCCGTGGCTGAAGCCGAGCGCGCCGAACTGCTGGCGCGCTTGCCGCCGGCCCAGACGCGGGCATTGAGCGGCGCGCTCGACGCGCGCCAGTTCGGCGCAGCCGGCTTGGCGCGCGCCTTCGACCTGGCGCTCGAACTGGCGGGCGAATTGTGCGCCACCCTGCCGCCAGAGCGCCGCGTGACCGTGTACCACCCGGCCGCAGTCCAGGGCGTGGTGGCGGCGCGCACGGTCGACGCCGCGCTGGGCCGGATGGCCGACGAGCTCGCCGCGCGCAACCGCGAGCTGGCGCGCCTCATCGAACAGCACACGCCGCAGGCCAGTCGCGACATGGCACTGGCGCCGGTACTGGCCTGGCTGACGGCGCCGGCCATGACGCTACGCGCCGCCGCCGACGTGAGCAGCCTGCTCAAGAGCGACGCCACGCTGGCCGGGGTCGCCTACGGCGACGGCGCGCGCGCCCTGTTTGCCAGCGCGCTGGCGCGCAGCTGCCCTGCCCGCTTTGTCGGCTTGGGCGACGGCTATATGGGCGAACTCGACACCGAGCGCCACGCCGGGCTGCTGGAACGGGTGCGCCTGCTGGGCCAGCAGCGCGGCGTGCTGGCGGCCCACATCGCCAGCCTGCAGGCGCTGGCTGACGGCGCCAAGGGCGAACCAAAGAAAATATTCGCGGCCCTGGCCGCCGGCGCGAATGCCCAATTGAAGACTGCCGACGCCTTCCACGAATCGCTGCGCGCCGGTGAAGCGAGCGACAAGAGTCCGCTGTACACGGCGGCGCGCTACCTGGGCCTGGCCGAACGCAGCGCCGGCGCGCTGGTGCTGGACGTCGACCTGCGCCTGGAAGGCTTGACGCTGGTACGCGACAACGTCTTTACCGGCGAACGCCTCAGCCTGTCCGGGGTGGCCCTGCTGTGGTACCGGCTGCACGAGCCGGATGGACGCCTGCTGCGCGCCGACGCCTTGCGCCGCGTCAGCCGGCCGGTTGCGGTCGACCTGCGCGGACAGGCCGGTGGCCATTTCTGGGATGACGCGCGCTAGAGCGCGTTTTTTACGTTTCAGGCCGCTTGAGCGTCTGCTCGATCGCGCCGCACAGCGATTTACCGGCCTCGTCCAGCATCTCGATGCGCACCGTATCGCCAAAGCGCATGAAGGACGTGTGCGCTTCGCCATCGGCGATCGTTTCTTGCCAGCGCGCTTCGGCGATGCTGGCATAACCCGGCGTCTTGCGCTTCGCGGCCTTGTTCGACACCACGCCGCTGCTGAGAATGGTGCCGGCGCCGACGCCGCGCGTACGGCACAACCGCGCCAGCAATTGCGGGAAGCTGAACGCCATGTCCTGGCCCGCTTCCAGTTGGCCGACACCATTGCCGTTCCAGCTTACCCGCAGTGGCAAGTCGGCCTTGCCGCCGCGCCAGGATTCGCCCAGCTCGTCCGGGGTGACGGCGACTGGGGCGAAGGCAGTGCCGAATTGCGATTCCAGCCAGTCCCAGCCGACATCAAGAGCGCCGTCCGTCAGATTGCGCAAGACGATGTCGTTGCACAGCATCAGCAAGCGGATCTGGCCATGGGCCGCGTCCGGCGTCGCGCCGGCCGCCAGGTCGCCGCTGACCACGGCCAGTGCGGCGCCGAAATCGACGCCGGCTTCGCTATGCGCCAGCACAATGTCTTGCCGCGGTCCCAGGAAAGCATCGCCGGCGCGGTCGCGCAAGCGTGGCTCGTCGCGCCAGGCGGACGGCAGTTCGGCGCCCTCGGCGCGGCGTTCCAGTTCGTGGTGGTGCAGATAGGCGGCGGCGCCGACATGGCGCGTGCTGCGCGGCAGCGGCGCCAGGCAGCGCGCCGGATCGAAATCGAACGGACGGCGCGCCGCGCCTTCCGCTTTTCCTTCGTTGAGCTGGCGGTACAGTGCGTCGAGTTGCGGGGCGATGAAGGCCCAGTCGTCGAGCGCGGCGCGCAGGGTGGGCGCGATGGCGTCGGCCAGGTGAGCGGTTTTGAGGTCGCGCGACACCACGGCCAGTTGGCCGTCGCGGGTGCCGTCGTCAAGGGTGGCGAGTTTCATTGGCGGGCTCGAGAGTCAAGCCCGCCATTCTACGGTGCTGCCTGGTGTTATGTCTTAATACTTGACCACCACGCCCAGGCCGAGGCTGCGCTGGAAGTAGTTATAGTCGATCATGCTCTGGCCATAGCCCGAGAATGCATTGACATAGCCTTTGACGGGGCCGACCAGCGGGAACGCCCAGCCGACCTGGACCGCGCCCTTGTCGGTGCTGAAGTTGCGGCGCACCAGGGCGGTGATTTCATGCCCGCCACCCAGGCGATAATTGCCTTCGAGCTCGAAGCGGCCCATGTAGTCGATGATGTCCGGGTTGTTGTCGTCTTCGAGCGATTCGTTGACGCGCTTCCACAGCTTGCCGGTCATGGTCAGCGGGCCACGTTCCAGGCCGACTTGCGCATAGAAGCGGTTCCAGCTGCGCGACAGGGTCGACGACTGGCCGTTCGACTGGTGCACGAAGCCCAGGTTCAGGAACTTGACGTTGGTGCCCAGCACGGCAAAGTTCAGCGGCGTGGTGGCGATGATCTCTGGCTGGTAATTGGTTTCGCGGAACGGGCTCGACGCTTCGTGGTTGGCGGCCTGCCAGAAGCTGTTCTGGGTGTAGCCGAACCAGACGTCGACCGGCTGCTCGAACAGGGTCTCGATCAGTTTCATCTTGAAGCTGAGCTGGAACTCCAGTTCCGCTTTCGACAGACCTTTCGGATCGCCTTCGCTTTCGAAGAAGTCGCGGTACGGTTCTTCGTTCGGACGATGAGTACGGGTAGCGATCAGGTAGCTTGGACGGTGCGGACGGAACTTGAACACGCCGCGCTTGTCGCGCGAATCGAGTTCCCAGTGGCTGCTGAGGGTGTATTCGGCGGCGGCCTGCACTGCCGGGTCGACCGACGCGGTGTGGTCGATCGCGCTGTTGCGCGGCGCATCGAAGGCGCTGCCGGCGGCAGCGGCCGTGGTCGGCACGGCCGGCACCGGCGCCGGCGCGCCTGGCGCGGCTGCAACGGTGGCCGACGATGCGTTCGGGCTGGCTGCGGCGACGTTGACCGCAGCAGTGCCGGAGGTCGTCGAAGCAACACGATCGAAGCAGGCCAGGCGCTGGACATTGTCTTGCAGCGCGGTGCAGTCGGCCAGTGTTTGCGGTGCAGTCTGGGCCAGTGCCGGCAATGCCAGCAGCAGCGGAATCAGGGTCAGGGAGTGCGAGAGTCTCGGGCGGATCGGGAGCATGGTTGTTGTTGTAGGTAAAAGCGTTCACGCGGAAGCCGCTTGCCGGCCACCGTCGCTTCGGAGTGTCGCGGAAATTTGTTATGCATGGCGCACGTATTGCAAATACGCATGTTGAGCTTGCTCAAATGTGCGGCACAACAGTTGAAAATATGCTTGGACGGTGCTGTCCGGGGCAGGACAGCACCGGTTGCGGGCGCAAGCAATCAGTGAGGGGAAAGCGTTCAGCCCGGCACCAGCAGATCGAGCTGCGCCTGCTCCAGAAAACACCATTCGCCCTCTTCCAGCCCCAGCGATTCCAGCGTCAGGCCGCCGATCTGCGAACGGTGCAGCGCGCTGCAGTGGTTCTCGGCTGCGGCCAGCATGCGCTTGACCTGGTGGTACTTGCCCTGCTCCAGCACGATCTCGATCAGGTGCTCGCCGCGCGCGATGCACGACACCGCCCTCAAAGGCGCCGGTTCGTCGTGCAGCTGCACGCCGGCCAGCAGCCTGGCCACCAGCGCGTCGGTCACCGGCTCGGCGGTGGTGGCCTGGTACACCTTGGGCACGTGGCGTTTGGGCGACGACTGGGCGTGGATGAAGGGGCCGTCATCGGACATCAACAGCAGGCCGGTGGTATCGTGGTCGAGGCGGCCGACCGGTTGCACGTCGCGCCAGCCGAACTGTTCGGGCAGCAGGGTCAGCACGCCCGGGTGGTGGCTGGGTTTGCGCGAACATTCGAAGTTGGCCGGCTTGTGCAGCGCGATATACACGCGCTCGCGGTAGCGCCATTCTTCGTCAAACACGGTCAGCACCAGGCCGTCGGTGTCGAACGTGGCCTTGTAGTTGTCTTCGATCGCGCCGTTCACGGCGACGTCGCCGTCTTCGATCAGGGCGCGGCAGTATTTGCGGGTGCCGAAACCCTGCGATTGCAGGATGCGGTCGAGGGATAATTTACTCATGGGCCGAGACTGTATCAGAAGGCTCCGAATGGTGAAAGCGACCGGTAAGTGCCTTTGTGGTTCGCGCCGAGCCCAAACATTTCTTTGAGCGGCGTCAAGCCTTACGGATTCGCGGTTGATAGACTTCAACACGTTAGGAATCTACCTAACGCTCCACAGAAATCCTTACTACTTATCAAGACGGAACAGTAGGGAATCGATTCAGCCAGAGAACAGGAACGACCGTGAACGACGACCTCGACATCCTCAATGGAAAACTGTCCGATCTGGACGCGCTCTGCGTACGCCAGCGTCTGGCCCGCGACCATGCGGCGCTGTTTCCCGCGCGCCTGGCGATGGCGCGCTGGCGCGGCGGCGGCATCCCGGCCCTGCCCCCATCGTTATCCCTGGCGGCGAGCGAGGCGCCGCCGCCGCGCGCCGAGTGGTTCACCCGCTTCATGCGCGACCACCAGGCTTGGCTCGACCGCGGCGGCTTCGCCCAGCATGAAGAACTGCCAGCCCTGCGCCAGCCGACCATGTGGCAGCCGCCCGTGGCGGCGCCGGCACTGGCGACGGCCGCTCCCGCGCTCGATGCCGTCACGCAGGCGCCGGGAGCGGGTCCGGCCACGGACGGCGACACCCAGCAGTGCGGCGCCTGCAATTGAGATGGTGCGGGCGCGCCGCCGGCGCGCTTCGGGCCGGCAGCAATGAAAACGACGGCCGAGGCCGTCGTTTTCTTTCCCGCCGGCGTTCATCATCCGGGGGAAGACACTACTGTGAGGAATTGAATTCTCTCGAAAACCGCAACGTGTGCGGTGGCTAGCGTGGTCCGTCCGGGCCGACCGGGCTTGCGCCAAGCATGGCCACCGCGGCGGCGGCTACAGGTTCACTATAGCTCACTGTCTGTATAGTTCAAGACCTGGTTCAAGAAAACCTGGCAAAAATCCCCAACGCAATGTCGCCTGGCGCAAGATCGGACCACGCCGGGTCAGTTAACGCACCTTCGGCACCGCGCCGTGGTACGCCGCCTTGACTGCGCTTTCGCCGACCGCCGCCCCGAATTTCTTCAGCACCCGCTCCGGCAGGTTTTCGTGCGCCGTGTAGTCGACGATGTCTTCGGCCTTGACGATGTCGCGCGCCACCGTGTCCACGGTGCCGAAGGCGTCGGCCAGGCCCATGTCGACCGCCTTGGCGCCGGTCCAGTACAGGCCGGAGAAAGTTTCCGGCGTTTCCTTCAGGCGCTTGCCACGGCCGGCGCGCACCACGGCGATGAATTGCTGGTGGATTTCATTGAGCATGGCCTGGGCGTGTTGCTTGTGCTTGTCCGACTGCGGGCTGAACGGATCCAGGAAACCCTTGTTTTCGCCGGCCGTCAGCAGGCGCCGCTCGACGCCGAGCTTGTCCATCGTGCCGGTAAAGCCGAAGCTGTCCATCAGCACGCCGACCGAACCGACGATCGAGGCCTTGTTGACATAGATGCGGTCGGCCGCCGAGGCGATGTAGTAGCCGCCCGAGGCGCAGATCTCGTCCACCACCACATAGAGCGGCTTGTCCGGGTAGCCGCGTTTGAGGCGCGCGATTTCGTCGACGATGATGCCGGCCTGCACCGGGCTGCCGCCGGGGCTGTCGATGCGCAGCACCACTGCGGCCGAACCGGGATCCGAAAACGCCTTGTTCAGCGACGGGATCACGGTATCGGCCGCGCCGCTGCCTTCGGCTTCGATCTCGCCGTTAATTTCGATCAACGCCGTGTGGCGGCCCAGGTTTTCGGTGGCGCTGCTGCCGAAATTGAAGTCGTAATAGGCCCACAGCGCCAGCAGCGCCACGGTCAGGAAACTGAGTTTGAAGAAGATGCTCCAGCGGCGCGCGGAGCGCCGCTCCTGCACAGTGGCGAACACCAGCTTTTCAAGGGTTTCGCGCTCCCAGTTGCCGACCGTTGGATGCGCTGCGAGGCGGTGCTCGGAAGGATGGTCGCCAGGATGGTTGATGCCGGTATGGTCACTCATAAAGTCCGTGAATGGTCAAAAAGACGGTTACCCGTTTCCACCTAGCGGCTGGAACTGTCCGTCAGGCAGCCAGTATATCCTGCCCTCGCGTTCCTGCACCGCGATCGGGTGCAGCCGTCCACCGCGGCACGGGCCGCCCGTGCACTTGCCGCTTTCGGGCGCATAGATGGCGCCATGGGTGGCGCACATCAGGTACAGGCCACTGGATTCGAAGAACTGGCCTTCCTTCCAGTCAAGCTCGACCGGGACGTGGGCGCAGCGGTTCAGGTAGCCATATACGCTGCCCTGGAAGCGCACCACGAATCCGATGGCCGGCTGGCCGAAGGCGCGCAGCGCAAAGCGCGCACCCTTGCCGCCATCGTGCAAATCGGCGCCATCGCACACCAACAAGCCGGCATCTGCGCGCATTTCAGGATGGCCGATCAAGCGTTCTCGAGCAGCCAGTCATGCAGTTCCGGAATCGAGCGCGCCGAGAACTGCGGCCGGCAAGCCTGCAACTGGGCTACCGGATGGGCGCCGAATTCCACCGCGACGCCCTGGGCGCCGGCATTGTTGGCCATCATCAGGTCGTGCGTGGTGTCGCCGATCATCACGGTGCGGCGCAGGTCCTGGCCAAGCTCGCGCGTCAGCTCTTGCAGCATGGCCGGATGCGGCTTGGAAAATGTCTCATCGGCGCAACGGGTGGCGTCGAATACCGACAGCAGGCCGGTGGCGTTCAGCGCCCGGTTCAGGCCAACCCGGCTCTTGCCGGTGGCCACGGCCAGGAAGTAGCCTTCCTGGGAAAGATCGTTCAACATCTCGCGAACGCCGTTGAACAGCACCAGTTCGTGATCCTTGGTCAGGAAGTGATAACGGTAGCGCTCGACCATGCGCGGAAACATGTCGGCTGCAATATCCGGCATCACGGCTTGCATCGCTTCGGTCAGGCCGAGGCCGATCACATGTGCGGCCGAGGCATCGCTCGGCACCGGCAGGCTCAGGTCGCGCGCCGCCGACTGGATGCAGCGCACGATGGCGGCGGTGCTGTCCATCAGCGTACCGTCCCAATCGAACACGATCAGGTCAAATTGTTTTCTTGGCATTATTTAACGGCGCGCATGGCGCCGGTCCCCTGTGATTTGTTCGCGACGTAGTAAATCTACGCGACGCTCTGCCCCAAGCTTACCAAGAATCGCTCGCATTCGGCCGGCATCGGAGCGCGCAAGGTCATCCGTTCGCCGCTATCGGGGTGGGTGAAGGTGATCTGGTGCGCATGCAGGAACATGCGCTTGAGCGCGCCGCGCCCTTCGCTCGCCTTGTGCAAGGCCTTGTTGAGCGGGAAGTCACCATATTTTTCGTCGCCCAGGATCGGGAAACCGCTCGAGGCCAGGTGCACCCGGATCTGGTGCGTGCGCCCGGTTTTGAGTTCGGCTTCGAGCAGGGCGAAATCCTGCCACTTGCGTAGTAAATTGAAAATCGTGTGCGCTTCCTGGCCGCCGGCCTGCACCACCACCCGCTTTTCGCCTTCGGCCGTGGTGTATTTATGCAGCGGCAATTTGACGTGCTGGCGCTTGTTTTGCCAGTCGCCATGCACGGCCGCGAAGTAGCGCTTGTCGGTGGTGCCCTCGCGCATCTGGTCGTGCAGGTGGGTCAATGCCGAGCGCTTCTTGCCGATCAACAGCAACCCCGAGGTTTCGCGGTCGAGCCGGTGCACCAGTTCCAGGAACTTGGCTTGCGGGCGCGCGGCGCGCAATTGTTCGATCACGCCATACGACACGCCCGAGCCGCCATGCACGGCAACGCCGGACGGCTTGTTGATCACCAACAAGTGCGCGTCTTCGAACACGACTTCGAATTCGGCGCCCGGTGCGGCCTGGGTGGCGGATTTTTCGGCGATGCGGATCGGCGGAATGCGCACCAGGTCGCCACCGACCAGGCGGTACAGCTGGTCGATACGGCCCTTGTTGACGCGTACTTCACCGGACCGGAGGATGCGATAAATATGGCTCTTGGGCACGCCTTTACAGACGCGCAACAAGTAATTGTCGATGCGCTGGCCGGCATCTTCTTCGTCAATTGTGACAAACTGCGCTTGTAATGCCTGCGGGGATGAAGGGGGAAGTGCCTTACTCTGCTTTACCATTCTATCTGTCTTCCCAGAAATTCTCTCTAAGTCCTTCATTTTGAATATATAATCGACCGGCAAGGGTCAAACCTTCGCAGGTGTAAGAATTAAAACGATATTTTACACAGGGGATTGCTCCATCGGCCCCGCCGGAGTGCAAAATCGATGGAGAAAAAACGTGTACGCACGTCCTTGCGCCGATCAGGGTTGCACCTGATGTTGTAATCGGGTTGTGCGCAATGATGCAGGATTGGATTGTTTGGATTCGTAAGGATAAGTACCGGCAAGCATGTTCTTCATGGACTGCTTGCCAGTTGATGGTGTCGATAACGCTTGTCGTTTTCGCCCGGCCTGACGCAGGACCATCCGCACGACCTGAAGCTCAGGCTGTTCGTTCGCCTCCAGGTCATGGATGTTCGCTGCGCCGCCCGCCGAGCTGGCAGTTAGCACACCCCCTCGCTTGTCGTCGTGCCAACCCCAATGTGGTGGCAGGCGGCGTGCAGAGGTCGCGGCGTGCGTAGACAATGACGTTCGGCCCCATTTGCGCCCTGTTGCGCCGGTAACGCTTTCGCGTTGCCGCGCTGCACACCCGGGCATACCCCCTCCTTCGCTCCCTTCCCCGCGTATATTCCTGTAGCTGCGCCGTCCGCAAGGAAGGCCATCAACACGACCCATGGGTCGCGGAGTTTATAAAAATGAAACGCATGTTGTTTAATGCTACGCAGCAAGAAGAGCTGCGCGTAGCAATCGTCGACGGCCAAAAACTGATCGACATCGACATCGAGACCGCCGGTCGCGAGCAACGCAAGTCGAATATCTACAAGGGTGTCATCACCCGCATCGAACCCTCCCTCGAAGCCTGCTTCGTCTCCTACGGCGAAGACCGCCACGGATTCCTCCCCTTCAAAGAAGTCGCCCGCACGTATTTCCGTGACGGCGTCGACGTGCGCAACTGCACCATCAAGGAAGCACTGCGCGAAGGCCAGGAAATCATGGTTCAGGTCGAGAAAGAAGAACGCGGCAACAAGGGCGCCGCCCTGACCTCGTTCATCTCGCTCGCCGGCCGCTATCTGGTTTTGATGCCGAACAACCCACGCGGTGGCGGCGTCTCGCGCCGGGTCGAAGGCGAAGAACGCCAGGAACTGCGCGAAACCATGGACAAGCTCGACCTGCCGCAAGGCATGTCGGTGATCGCCCGCACCGCCGGCATCGGCCGCACCGTGGAAGAGCTGCAGTGGGATTTGAACTACCTGATGCAACTGTGGCGCGCGATCGAAGGCGCCGGCAAGTCGGCCGCCGGCGCGTTCCTGATCTACCAGGAATCGTCGCTCGTGATCCGCGCGATCCGCGACTATTTCCAGCCTGACATCGGCGAAGTGTTGATCGATACCGACGACATCTACGACCAGGCCCAGCAGTTCATGAGCCACGTGATGCCCGACATGGCGCACCGCGTGAAGCGCTACAGCGACGACGTGCCGCTGTTCTCGCGTTTCCAGATCGAACACCAGATCGAAACCGCCTACGCGCGCACCGTGCCGCTGCCATCGGGCGGCGCCATCGTGATCGACCACACCGAAGCACTGGTCTCGATCGACGTCAACTCGGCGCGTGCAACGCGCGGTTCGGACATCGAAACCACCGCCTTCAACACCAACTGCGAAGCGGCCGACGAGGTTGCCCGCCAGCTGCGCCTGCGCGACCTGGGCGGCCTGATCGTGATCGACTTCATCGACATGGAAGTGGCCAAGAACCAGCGCGAAGTCGAACAGCGCTTGAAAGACGCGCTGCACCATGACCGCGCTCGCGTGCAAATGGGCAAGATCTCGCGCTTCGGCTTGATGGAACTGTCGCGCCAGCGCCTGCGTCCGTCGCTGTCGGAAGGCTCACACGTCACCTGCCCACGCTGCTCGGGCACCGGCCACATCCGCGACACCGAATCCTCGGCCCTGCAAGTCCTGCGCATCATCCAGGAAGAGGCGATGAAAGAGAATTCGGCCGCGATCCATGTGCAGGTGCCGGTCGATGTCGCTGCCTTCTTGCTGAACGAAAAGCGTGGCGAAGTGCTCAAGATCGAGAACCGCCACCGCATCACCGTGATCCTGATCCCGAACAAGCATCTGGACACCCCGCACTACAAGCTCGAGCGCATCAAGCACGACGACCCGCGCCTGGAAGACGCGCACGCCAGCTACACCATGGCGGAGTCGGCCGACACCGACATGGCCTACGCCAAGCGCCAGAAAGAAGAAGCCAAGCCGCGCCAGGAAGCCATGGTCAAGACCATCACCCCGGCCCAGCCGGCGCCACTGGTCGACCGTAGCGAGACTGCCAAGTCGGCAGCCGCTGCGGTGAAAGCCACCGAAGTTCCGGCCCCGGTGGCAGCGCCTGCCCCGGCCCCGGCGCCGAAAGGTTTCTTTGCCCGCCTGCGCGACTTCTTCCTGGGTGCACCGGAAGAACCGGCGCCTGCCGCTCCGACGCCAGCCGTGGCCGAAAAGCCTGCCGCGCCGGCAGCCGGCGAGCGCAACGGCCGTGGCCAGCGCAACGGCCGTAACGGTCAGAATGGCGCAAATGGCCAGAGTGGCCGTGGCGCAAAAGGCGGCCGTGAGCGCGAAGAGCGCGACGCCGTTGCCAAGACCGTCGTGACGGACGACGCTAGCAAAGCCGTGGACAGCGAAGGCCGTCCACCGCGCCAGCCGCGTCCACCACGCCAGCCGCGTGAAGGCCGTGAACCGCGCGAAGCCCAGGTCGAAGCGCTGACGCCACGTCCTGAAAACGCCGAGCGTCCGGAACGTGCAGAGCGTCCGGAACGCGGCGAGCGCAAGGAACGCGCTCCGCGCCAGCCGCGCGAGCGCACCGAGCGTCATGAGCGCACCACCCAGGCCATCGAAGCGAAGCTGGACGAAGTCAATGTGACCCAGACCATGGCCAGCGCCACCGTCGCCGTCACCACCACTGGTCCGGAAGGCACCCAGGAAGTCGTGCAGCAAGTGGTCAAGTCGGTCACCACCATCGCCCCGAACGGCGAAGACAGCGACGCTGACGGCGACGAACCGCGCCGTCGCCGCCGCCGTGGCGGGCGTAACCGCAACCGCCGCGACCGCGACGGCGCCGACGGCATCGACGCACTCGACGGCAACGAAGACGCACCGGCATTCACCCCGGTCGCCGACGAAGAGGCGGCCAAGGTCGCTGCCGCCGCCAAGGCCAGCCGCGCCAAACCGGCGCGCGCCGGCGAGCCGGGTCCGTGGGTCTTCCCGACCTCGGCGTCGGTAGCTGCTGCGCACGCCGCGACGGAAACGGCTGCACCGGCTGCACCGGCGGCACCGGTTGTGGCGCAGGGCATGTTCCCGACCACCGCATCGATTGCCGCTGCGCGTGCTGCCGAGCAGGCTGCTGTTGCTCCGGCTGCCGAGGCTGTGGCTGCGCCAGCTCCTGCTCCTGCTCCTGCGCCAGTTGTTGCTGAACCTGCACCCGTCGTGGCACAAGCCGCGCCTGTTGCCGAACCAGCGGCCCCGGTTGTCCAGACTGCGCCGGTCGCCGTCGAGCCAGCGCCAGTGCCAGCACCAGCACCAGCAGTAGAAACCCCGGCCGCGCCGGTGACCGAACCGGTCGCCGCCGTGGCGGTGGAGCCGGCCCCGGCGGCAGCGCCTGTGGTGTCGACCGCTCCTGCGCCAGCACCTGCGCCGGCACCTGCTCCGGCCCCGGCCGCTGCCGAAGCACCGGTCGACCTGAGCGACATGCTGTCGCAGGCCGGCCTGCAACTGGCATCGACCGATCCGGAAAAGATGCGCGCTGCCCGCGAAGCCGCGGCCCAGGTGGTCACGCCGCGCAGTGTCGGCCGTGCGCGCAAGCCGTCGCTGCCACCGGTCGAAGAGCCGCTGGTCCAGGTCGATACGCGACAGTAACACGTCGCAAAATGCGCCCGGTATCATGCCGGGCGCATGCTTTATCCGAAGGGAAGCCACTGGCTTCCCTTTTTGTTCTCCCCGGCAGCCGAACGGTGCCCGTGCTATCGTAACGAAATGTCTGAAAAAATCATCCCGATCAACGACTTGCGCTCGCCTGCCATGCGCATCCCGGCCACTCTCGGTGCGCCTACGGGCCTGCTCACCGACGCCCTTGGCCGGCCGCTGCAGGACCTGCGCATTTCCGTCACCGACCGCTGCAATTTCCGTTGCGTGTATTGCATGCCGAAGGAAGTGTTCGACAAGGATTACGAATACCTGCCACATGGCGATTTGCTGTCGTTCGAAGAGATCGCACGCGTGGCGCGCCTGTTCGTGGCGCACGGCGTCGAAAAGCTGCGCCTGACCGGCGGCGAGCCGCTGCTGCGCAAGAACCTGGAACGCCTGGTCGGCATGCTGCGCGCGATCCCGACCCCGAGCGGGCGCCCGCTCGACCTGACGCTCACCACCAACGGCTCGATCCTGGCGCGCAAGGCGCGCGCCCTGAAGGACGCAGGCCTCGACCGGGTCACGGTCTCGCTCGACGCACTCGACGACGCCGTGTTCAAGCGCATGAACGATGTCGACTTCGCGGTCAGCGACGTGCTGCACGGCATCGACGCCGCCCACGCCGTCGGCCTCGGCCCGGTCAAGGTCAACATGGTGGTCAAGGGCGGCACCAACGACGACCAGATCCTGCCGATGGCGCGCCACTTCAAGGGCTCGCCCACGATTTTGCGCTTCATCGAGTACATGGATGTCGGCGCCTCGAACGGCTGGAACATGGACGAAGTGGTGCCTTCGGGCGACGTGGTGCGCCGCATCTCGGCCGAGCTGCCGCTGGCGCCATTGACTGCCAACTACAACGGCGAGACCGCGACCCGCTGGCGCTATCTCGACGGCAGCGGCGAAGTCGGCATGATCTCGAGCGTGACGCAAGCCTTCTGCGGCGACTGCTCGCGCCTGCGCCTGTCGACCGAAGGCAAGCTGTATACCTGCCTGTTCGCCACCCGCGGCCACGACTTGCGCGCCTTGCTGCGCGAACAGCGCAGCGACCTCGAGATCGGCAGCGCCATCGCCCAGTTGTGGCGCGGACGGCTTGATCGCTATTCCGAAACGCGTACGGCGGACGCGGCGCCTCTGGAGCCTGGCGCACGCCGGGTCGAAATGTCGTACATCGGCGGGTAAAATAACGGTATGGATACTGGATCGATCAGCGGATTGGTGCTGGCGGGCGGCCGCGGCTCGCGCATGGGTAACGTCGACAAGGGATTGCAGCCGTTCGGCGGCTCCACGATGGTGGAGCACGTGCTGGCGCGCTTGCTGCCGCAAGTCGGATCGCTGGCGATCAGCGCCAACCGCAACCTCGATACCTATCGCGCATTCGGCGTGAATGTCCTGCCCGACGAGTTGCCGGACTACCCCGGCCCGCTGGCCGGACTTGCCGCCGGGCTGGTCAACTGCGCCACGCCATTCCTGCTGGCCGTGCCCTGCGATTCCCCTTTCCTGCCGCCCGACCTGGCCGAGCGTCTGCTGAAGGCGCTGCTGGACAACGATGCCGACGTCGCCTATGCCGCGACCCGGGAGCCGGGCATGCGCGTGCAGCCGCATCCGGTGTTTTGCCTGGTGCGCGCCACGCGGCTGCCCGAGCTGCTGGAATATCTGGCCGAGGGCGGACGCCGCGTCGATGGCTGGCATCGCGACCTGAAAGCGATCGAGGTGCTGTTCGAAGACGGCGACGCCTTCCGCAACATCAACACACTCGACGAGCTGCGCGCGATGGACAACGCCCGCCAAAGCCTGTCCCAGGTGGCCAGCTGCATCAGCGGCTACGATCCCGATGCGCTCAGCGTGCGCGATGCCCAGCGCATCATCAAGCAATTCGTGCAACCCGTGCGCGCAATCGAAATGGTGGCGCTGCGCTCGAGCCTGGGGCGGGTGCTGGCGCGCGACATCGTCTCGCCGATCAACGTCCCGGCGCATGACAACTCGGCGATGGACGGCTACGCCCTGCGCGGCGCCGACCTGCCGCTCGATGGCAGCGTCACCTTCAAGGTGATCGACACCGTCTACGCCGGCCGTCCGAGCACCGTTGTCGCCGGCGCCGGCGAATGCGTGCGCATCATGACTGGCGGCGTGATGCCGGCCGGGTGCGACACGGTGCTGCCGCAGGAATTCGCCGACAGCATCGGCGACGACAGCATGACGTTACGCGCTGGCGTGATCCGCGCCGGCGATAACCGCCGCCTGGCCGGCGAAGACCTGGCCGCTGGCAGCGCCGCATTGAAAGCCGGCCGCATCGTGCGTCCGGCCGACCTCGGCCTGGTCGCTTCGCTCGGCTTTGCCGAAGTGCCGGTCCAGCGCCGCCTGCGCGTGGCGTTCTTCTCGACCGGCGACGAGTTGCGTTCGATCGGCGAAACGCTGGGTGAAGGCTGCGTCTACGACAGCAACCGCTACACCATCTACGGCATGCTGCAGCGCCTGGGCTGCGAGATCATCGACATGGGCATCGTGCGCGACGACCCGCAAACGCTTGAAGACGCATTACGCACGGCCTGCGAGAACGCCGACGCGATCGTCACCTCCGGCGGCGTCTCGGTCGGCGCGGCCGACTACACCAAGCAGGTGATGGCGCAACTGGGCGACGTCACGTTCTGGAAGATCGGCATGCGCCCCGGGCGGCCGCTGGCGTTCGGGCGCATCCATTCGAACGGCCGCAGCGCCTTCTTGTTTGGCTTGCCGGGCAATCCGGTGGCGGTGATGGTGTCGTTCTACTTCTTCGCGCGCGAAGCGCTGCTGCGCATGATGGGGGCCGATGCGCCGCTGCCGCTGCTGCGCGCGCGCTCGGCCGGCGCGATCCGCAAGAAGGCGGGCCGCACCGAATACCAGCGTGGCATCGTGTCACGTGGGGCGGATGGGGTGCCCGAAGTGCGCATCACCGGTTCGCAAGGCTCGGGCATTTTGCGCTCGATGTCGGAGGCGAATTGCATGGTGGTGTTGCATGATGAGGGCGGCGATGTGGCGGCTGGGGATATGGTGGATATTTTGCCGTTTGAAGGCTTGTTCTGACACGGCCTGCGAAGGCTGGCTGAACGCGTCGGCGGTGGACCCACGCAGGTTGGCGGCGCCGCCGCCGACGCGTTCAACCATCATCCAACCAGCCACCCCATCATTCTTCCCGCTCCAACCCATCCGGCCCCAGCATCAACTGCGCCGCCTCGCTCGGCAACGCCTCCACCGACTTGAGCTTGCGCGCCATCTGGCGGCTGCGCACCTCGGCGCTTTCGATGTTCTTGGCCGCTTTCTCGAGCGTGGCCTTGGTAGCGGACAGCACGTCGCCGAACTTGGTGAACTCGGTCTTCACCGCGCCCAGCACCTGCCAGACTTCGGACGAGCGCTTCTCGAGCGCCAGCGTGCGGAAACCCATCTGCAGGCTGTTGAGCAAGGCGCTCAATGTCGACGGGCCGGCGATGGTCACGCGCAGCGTGCGCTGCAAGTCGTCGGCCAGGCCGGGACGGCGCATCACTTCGGCGTACAGGCCTTCGGTCGGCAGGAACAGGATCGCAAAATCGGTGGTCTGCGGCGGCGACACGTACTTGTCGCAGATGGTGCGCGCTTCATTCCTCACCGCGCGTTCCAGTTCGGCGCCGGCGCGCGCCACGCCATCGGCGTCGGCCACGTCGGCCGCCGCCACCAGCCGCTCGTACTGCTCTTTCGGGAACTTGGCGTCGATCGGCAGCCACACCGGCGCGCCGCCATCGACCACGCCGGGCAGCTTGATCGCGAATTCGACGCGCGCATTCGACCCCGCCACCGTCTCGACGTTCTTGACGTATTGGTCGACCGTCAGCACCTGCTCGAGGAGCATCTCCAGTTGCACCTCACCCCACGTTCCGCGCGTCTTGACGTTGGTGAGCACGCGCTTCAGGTCACCCACCCCGATTGCCAGCTGCTGCATTTCACCCAGGCCCTGGTGCACTTTTTCCAGGCGCTCGGACACCTGGCGGAACGATTCGGAGAGGCGCGTCTCGAGCGTCGCGTGCAGCTTTTCGTCGACCGTCTGGCGCATCTCTTCCAGGCGCCTGGCGTTGTCGCCCTGCAGGTCGCGGATCTTGGTTTCCAGCGTGTTGCGCACTTCGAGCATGCGCTGGGCATTCGATTCGGTCAGGTTGCCCAGGGTCTGCTGCAGCGTGTCGGCGAAGCGCTTGAGCGCGCGCGCCTGCTCTTCGCGGCCGCCGCTCGACTGCAACTGCATCTGATGACGCATGCTGTCGAACTGCTGCACCGAGGCCGCGTGGTACTGGGCCAGGACGCCGCTCAACTCCTGGCGCGTGGACTGGGCCGAGGCTTGCAGTTCCTGGCGCAGTTCGCGTTCCAGGCGTTCGAAGTGGGCAAAGCCGGATTGGGCGTCGCCGCTGCCGCGCGGACGCAGCAGGAGCACGAGCAGCAGTGCGATCACGACCACAAGGCCGAGCAGGATCAGGATGTCGGCAGTCGTCATCTCGCGTTTGAATCGTTTTCTTTAGTCAGGTTTATTCCGCATCCAGTCGGCGGTATTGAAGAAGGCGCTCATCATGCGCACCCGCAGCGCGTCGTCGTAGCCCAGGTCTTCCATCGCCAACGCCATCGCGCGCAGCCACTGGTCGCGCTCTTTGGTGCCGATCGCGTATGGCAGGTGGCGCGCGCGCAGGCGCGGATGGCCGTAACGTTCGATGAACAGGTTGGGCCCGCCCATCCAGCCCGACAGGAACATGAACAGCTTGTCGCGCGAGCCGTCGTTGGGCACCGGGTGCATGGCGTGGATGCCGGCGAAATCGGACTCCAGCTGCATCAGGTCATAGAAGCGGTCGACCAGTTCGCGCAGGCGCTCGGCGCCGCCCATGATCTGGTACAGGGTTTGCGCTTGGGGTTCGGTATCGTGTTCGGACATCCCGCCATGATAACGCAGCCGCCGCGCCTCGTGGGAAGGGCGCGGCGGTGCGTTGGTCAGGCTTCGCGCAGCGTCTGCAGCGGCGGCTGGCGCAGCACGCCGCGCAGGCCGAACCAGCCGCCGACGATGGCGCACAGCGCGCCCACGACCAGGCCGGCCAGCCACACGCCGGGCTCGAACACCCACGGGAACTTGAACTGGTACGTGGCCAGCGCCCAGCCCAGCGCCGCCGCGCCGCTCGCCGCCAGCAGGCCGGCCAGGCCGCCCACCAGCGCGAACTCGATGCGCTGCGCCTGCGCCAGCTGCTGGCGCGTGGCGCCCAGCGCGCGCAGCAGACCGGCTTCACGCGTGCGCTCGGCCTGGGAACCCATCAGCGCCGCGTACAGCACCAGCAGGCCCGAGGCCAGCGTGAACAGGAACAGGAATTCGACCGCCGTCACCACCTGGTCCAGCACCTCCTGCAGTTGGCGGATAATGCCGGAAACGTCGATCACGGTCAGGTTCGGGAACGTGCGGCTGAGGGCATTGCCAACGTTCGGCTTCCCTTGCGGCAGGTGGAACGCCGTCATGTAGGTGGTCGGCGCATTCGCCATCGCCGCCGGATTGATGATGACGAAGAAGTTGGCGCGCATCGTACCCCATTCGACCTTGCGCACACTGGTGATTCTGGCATCGACGATCAAGCCGCCCATGTCGAAGCGCATGCGGTCGCCCAGTTTCAGATTCAGGCGCTGCAGGATGCTCTGCTCGACCGAGGCTTCGGCCACGCCCGGTGCATCCTTGAACCATTCGCCGGCCACGACTTCGTTCAATTCCGGCAGCACGGTGGTGCTCGACAGGTTGAATTCACGATTGGCCAGGCGCCGCGCTTCGTCGCTGGCGTAGGTGTCGCGCGTGATGGTTGCACCGTTCACCGCTGTCAGGCGGCCGCGGATCATCGGGAACAGCACCGGCTTTTGCACGCCGGCCGCCACCAGTTGCGTCTCGACGCCGGCCTTCTGCTCGGGCAGCACATTGATCACGAAGCGGTTCGGTGCGTCGGGCGGCGTGGCCAGGCGCCAGGCCGCCATCAGGTCGCCGCGCACCACGGTCAGCAGCAGCAGCGCCATCAGGCCCAGCGCCAGCGACACCACCTGCACCACGGTGGCGCCGGGACGGCGCTGCAGCGAGGTGACGGCGAAGCGCCAGCCCTGATGCTGGATCGAGCCGCGCAGGCGGCGCAATCCCTGCAGACAAAGCCAGGCCACCAGCGCGAAGACGGCAAAGCCACCCAGGAAGCCGCCGGCGATCAGCAAGGCCATCCTGGCATCGCCCGCTTGCCACAGCAGCAACAGCAAGAACACGCCCACACCCAGGCCATAGGTCGCCAGCGCGGCCGGACGCGGCGCGCCCTGCTCGCGCCGGATCACGCGGTTATGCGGCACGTTGCGCAATTGAAGAATCGGCGGCAGCGCGAAACCGAGCAGCAGCAGCATGCCGGTCGCCACGCCCTGCAGCGCCGGCAGGAGCGAGACCGGCGGCAGTTCGGTGCGAATCAGGGAGGCGATCAGTTCGAGCAGCACGAAGTGGGCGCCGAAGCCGACCGCCACCCCGATCACGCTGCCGGCCAGGCCGACCAGCGCGAATTCGAACAGGTACATCACCGTCACCTGGTTCTGGGTCAGGCCGAGGCAGCGCAGCATGGCGCAGGCGTCCAGGTGACGGCCCATGAAACGGCGCGCCGCCATCGCCACCGCGACCGCCGCCAGCATCGCCGAGAGCAGGCCGACCAGCGACAGGAACAAGCCGGCGCGGTCCAGCGTGGCGCGCATTTCGGGGCGCCCGCTTTCCAGCGTTTCGATGCGCACGCCCTTGACGTTGTTGGCGCGGATCTGCGCGCGCAGCCAGGTTTCATAGTCGCGCACCGCCGCCAGGTCGTTGCGGTTGTTCGAGGCCACCTGCAGGCGGAAGGTGACGCGCGCGAAGTCGTCGACCAGGCCGGTGGCTTTCAGGTCGCTCAGGGCCAGCATCACGCGCGGCGCGAAGTTGGCAAACGAGGCGCCCTTATCCGGTTCGGTGGCGATCAGCTGGGCGATGCGAAACTCGCTGTTACCCAGCACGATGGTGTCGCCGACCTTGGCGCGCAGCGCCGGCAGCAGATTCGGGTCGACCCATACCGTACCCGGCTCCGGGACCGCGCGCGTCGGCTCGCCGCGCGCGCCGGCCGCCGCTTCCGCATCGAGGCTGACCGTCAGTTGGCCGCGCAGCGGATAACCGTTTGAGACCGCCTTGATCGACGACAGCTGCGCCATCGAGTCGTCGCCCTGGCCTGCTTGCGCCATGCTGGGGAAGGTCACCGTGTCGGCCAGCAGCAGGCCGCGGCGCGCGGCTTCGTCGCGCCAGTCCTGGCGCACCGGATCGTCGGCATTGACCAGCAGGTCGGCGCCGAGCAGCTGGTGCGCATCGCGGTCCAGGCCTGCGCGCATGCGGTCGATGAAGAAGCTGACGGAGGTCAGCGCCGCCACCGCGACGACCAGCGCCACCAGCAGGAAGCGCAGCTCACCGGCGCGCCAGTCGCGCGCCGTCATGCGTAGGGCCTGGACGAACATGGAAGGTCCTTGTTAAAAAAGCTTATGCGTTGGCGAAGAAAGCGTCGACTTCATCGAGGAAGGCGCGCTTTGCTTGCGGGGCGACGAAGGCGGCCTCGAAGCTGTTGCGCGCCAGCTGGCGCGCGTGGCGCGCGTCCAGCGGCAGCGCCTCGAAGGTGGCAAAATAATTCTCGTTGACGTAGCCGCCGAAATAGGCCGGGTCATCCGAATTGATGGTGACGGCCAGGCCGGCGTCGAGCAGGCGGCGCAGGTTATGGCTGTCCATCGCGTCGAACACGCGCAGCTTGATGTTCGACAGCGGGCACACGGTCAGCGCCATGCCTTCGCGCGCCAGGCGGCTTGTGAGTTCGGCGCTTTCCAGGCTGCGCACGCCATGGTCGATGCGCTCGACCTTGAGCACATCGAGTGCGCTTTCGATATACGCGGGCGGGCCTTCTTCGCCGGCATGCGCCACCAGGCGCAGCCCGAGGCCACGGGCACGCTCGAACACGCGCGCGAATTTTTCCGGCGGATGGCCGACCTCGGACGAGTCGAGCCCGACGCCGATGAACTTGTCGCGATGCGGCAGAGATTCTTCCAACGTGGCCAGCGCCTCGTCTTCGGACAGGTGGCGCAGGAAGCACATGATCAGGCTGGCGCTGAGCGGCGCATCCTGGCAGGCGCGCCAGATGCCGTCGATCACGGTTTTAAAAGGCACGCCCCGCGCGGTATGGGTTTGCGGATCGAAGAAGATCTCTGCGTGGCGCACATTGTCGGCATGGGCGCGCGCCAAATAGGCGGCGGTCATGTCGTAGAAGTCCTGTTCGGTCAGCAAAACGCTGGCGCCGGCGTAATAGATGTCGAGGAAGGATTGCAGATCGGTGAAAGCGTAGGCCTGGCGCAACGCTTCGACCGAGGGATAGGCCAGCTCTACGCCGTTTCTTTGTGCGAGCGCAAAGATCAGTTCGGGCTCCAAAGAGCCTTCAATATGGATGTGCAATTCCGCTTTTGGCATGTTCTGCAGCAGGGTGCGCAGCCGTTCGTCGAGCATGGTTTTCTCCAACAGTTACAAGTGATTCAAGATACGATCGACCAGTGTAACCGATGCGCGCCAAGCCTTCCCGCCACGACCGCATCATTGCGTTTCCAGAGTGAAATTCACTGCAAAACAGCCCCGTTCGCTTGCCGCGCAATGCGGCCCCACGCACGGTTTGCGTGCGCCGCGTGTTGAGCAGTTGGTGCACTATCGGCGGGCGATGGAGTCGAACTTGTGCCGCCACGAATGGCTTGCCAGACGCTTCCAGACCGGCCTCGACGCCGCGTTACGCCACCCCCGCCCGGTGCCGCCGCTGCGCCTGCAAAAACCGACTTTCCATAGTTGAATCAAGCACTTGTTTGCGCCCTATCCGCCTGTACGACGCGGCTTTGACTTCGGAATCCAATAGGCACATAATAAATTTCAGTAACGCAAAAGACGGCTCTCCATCCGCGCGACGCGGGTCACGATCGGCCGTCGGCAAGCGTCAAGACAGGCACCCACACCGCCGAGGCGACGCGCCGAGGCGATGCGCCAAGGCGACGCGCCAAGGCACGCCGTAGAAGCACTGTAAAAGTACGCTATTGAGTCATGCTGTTGGCACACGTTGTTGGCACATAAAGGACAGTTCAATGAGCATCTTTGAAAACTACGCAGCCCGCTACGAACGCACCCGGGAAGAGGAATACTCGATGACCGAGTTCCTGGCTTTGTGCAAGAAAGATCCGCTGACCTATGCCAGCGCGCCGGAACGCATGCTGGCCGCGATCGGCGAGCCGACCCTGGTCGACACCCGGCTCGATCCGCGCCTGTCGCGCATCTTTGCCAACAAGGTGATCAAGATTTATCCCGCGTTTCGCGAGTTCTATGGCATGGAGGAAGTGATCGAACAGGTCGTTTCCTACTTCCGCCATGCCGCGCAAGGACTGGAAGAACGCAAGCAGATCCTGTATCTGCTGGGACCGGTCGGCGGCGGCAAATCGTCGATCGCGGAAAAGCTGAAAAGCCTGATGGAACTGGTGCCGTTTTATGCGATCAAAGGCTCGCCAGTAAACGAGTCGCCGCTCGGCCTGTTCAGCGAAGTCGAAGACGGCGCCATCCTCGAAGAAGATTTCGGCATTCCGCGCCGCTACCTGCGCACCGTACCGAGTCCGTGGGCCGTGAAACGCCTGCACGAGTTCGGCGGCGACATCAACAAGTTCCGCGTGGTCAAGCGCTACCCCTCGATCCTGAAGCAGATCGCAGTGGCCAAGACCGAGCCGGGCGACGAAAACAACCAGGACATTTCTTCGCTGGTCGGCAAGGTCGATATCCGCAAACTGGAAGATTATTCCCAGGACGATCCGGACGCCTACAGCTACTCCGGCGGCCTGTGCCTGTCCAACCAGGGCCTGATGGAATTCGTCGAGATGTTCAAGGCGCCGATCAAGGTGCTGCATCCGCTCTTGACCGCGACCCAGGAAGGCAACTACAAGGGCACCGAAGGCTTTGGCGCGATTCCGTTCGACGGCATCGTGCTGGCGCACTCGAACGAATCGGAGTGGAAAACCTTCCGCAACAACCGCAACAATGAAGCGTTCCTCGACCGCATCTATATCGTCAAGGTGCCCTACTGCCTGCGCGTGTCGGATGAAACCAAGATCTACGACAAGCTGCTGCGCAACTCTTCGCTCGACAAAGCGCCTTGCGCACCGGGCACCCTGCGCATGATGGCCCAGTTCGCCGTGCTGTCGCGCCTGAAGGACCCCGAGAATTCGAGCGTGTTTTCCAAGATGCTGGTCTACGATGGCGACAATTTGAAGGACACCGATCCCAAGGCCAAATCGTTGCATGAATACGTCGACTATGCCGGCGTGGACGAAGGCATGAACGGTCTGTCGACCCGCTTTGCGTTCAAGATCCTGTCCAAGGTGTTCAACTTCGACAATACCGAAGTGGCCGCCAATCCGGTGCACCTGCTGTATGTGCTCGAACAGCAGATCGAGCGCGAGCAGTTCCAGCCCGAAACCGAGCAGCGCTACCTGTCGTATATCAAGGAACACCTGGCGCAGCGCTATGTCGACTTTATCGGCAAAGAGATTCAGACCGCGTATCTGGAAAGCTATTCCGAATATGGCCAGAATATTTTCGATCGCTATGTGACCTTCGCCGACTTCTGGATCCAGGACCAGGAATTCCGCGATCCCGATACCGGCGAAAGTTTTGACCGCGAATCGCTGAACTCCGAGCTGGAGAAAATCGAAAAGCCGGCCGGCATTTCGAATCCGAAGGATTTCCGCAACGAGATCGTGAATTTCAGCCTGCGCGCGCGTGCCACCAATGCCGGCAAGAACCCGGCCTGGACCAGCTACGAAAAATTCCGCAGCGTCATCGAAAAGAAAATGTTCTCGAATACCGAGGAGCTTCTGCCGGTGATTTCGTTCAATGCCAAGGCCAATACTGAGGATGCGAACAAGCACGCCGACTTCGTGGCGCGCATGGTGGAAAAGGGTTATACGCCGAAGCAGGTGCGCCTGTTATGCGAATGGTATCTGCGCGTGCGCAAATCGTCGTGACGCGTGCCAGTGAGGATGGCGCCGGCTGCGGGCCGCCGGCGCCATCCACGCCACGCTGCACGTGCGCGCCGCACGCTCGTTCGCGCAGCGTATTAAGATAGGGATGTCGCCGCTCGCGGTGACATCGAAGCGCAGAGTCGACGGACTCGTCATTTAAGACGACGTCGACAGGCGGTGGCGGGGCTGGTGCGCCAAACCCGCGCCACGAACAGAATGCCGTGCCGCGCTTATATTTAGCAGGAGGCCTGTTTTGACTTACCTCATCGACCGTCGCTTGCAGGGCAAGAACAAGTCAGCGGTCAACCGCGAACGTTTCCTGCGCCGCTACAAGTCGCAGATCAAGGACGCGGTCGGCCGCGCGATCAAGGGCCGTTCCATCACCGACATCGAGAACGGCGAGAAAGTCACGATTCCCGTCAAGGACGTGAACGAACCCCATTTCGGCCATGCCCACGGCGGGGTCTGGGAAACCGTCAACCCGGGCAATACCGAATATCAAAAAGGCGACCAGTTCAACCGCCCGCGCGGTGGCGGCAGCGGCGCCGGGCGCGGCCGCGCCGGCAATAGCGACCAGACCGTCGAAGACGATTTCATCTTCGAGCTCTCGCGCGAAGAATTCATGAATTACTTCTTCGAAGACCTCGAGCTGCCGAACATGGTCAAAACGCAGCTGACCCAGACCATCGAATACAAGAACCAGCGCGCCGGCTACAACGTCTCGGGCACGCCTTCGAATATTCACGTGCTGCGCTCGCTGCGCGGCGCGCTCGGGCGCCGCATCGCCGTCGGCGGCCCGGCCCGGCGCCACCTGGCCGAAGCCCAGGAAGCCTTGCAGGCGCTGTTCGACGACGGCGCGCCGCTCGACGATGAGAACGTGATCGAACTCAAGGACCGCATCCATCACCTGCATATCCGCCTGAATGCGATTCCCTTCATCGACCCGTTCGACCTGCGCTATTCGAACCGGATCAAGGTGCCCAAGCCGAGCACCCAGGCCGTGATGTTCTGCATCATGGACGTGTCCGGCTCGATGGACGAGACGCGCAAGGACACCGCCAAGCGCTTCTTCATCCTGCTGTATCTGTTCCTCAAGCGCGTCTACGAAAAAATCGACGTGGTCTTTATCCGCCACCACACCGCCGCGGCCGAAGTGGACGAAAACGAATTCTTCCATTCGCGCGAATCGGGCGGCACCGTGGTGTCGTCGGCGCTGCACCTGCTGCAAAAGGTGATTACCGAGCGCTACGGTAGCGCTGACTGGAACGCCTATGTCGCGCAAGCGTCGGACGGCGACAACTGGGACAACGATTCGGTGCTGTGCAAGCAGATCCTGAACAGCGCGATCATGCCGCGGGTCCAGTACTACACCTATGTCGAAATCACCGACGGCCCGCCGCAAAACCTGTGGGAACAATACGGTGAAGTCGCGGCCCAGCACCGCAACTTCGCCATGCAAAAGATCGTCAGTCCGTCCGACATTTATCCGGTGTTTCGCGAACTGTTCAAGAAGCAAACCAAATAAGCAGGCCATGCGGCCACAGCTCAGACAACGACGAGGCACGCCATGCCAAGAGACCCGAACAATCCGCGCGCCCTGCCCGAACAGTCCGAATGGACGTTCGACCTGATCGAGCAGGCGCACGAAGAAATCAGGCGGGTGGCCAAACGCTACGGCCTGGACACCTACCCGAATCAGCTTGAGGTCATTACCGCCGAGCAGATGATGGATGCCTATACCTCGGTCGGGATGCCGGTGTCGTACAACCACTGGTCATTCGGCAAGCATTTTCTGTCGACCGAGAAGAGCTATCGTCGCGGCCAGATGGGCCTGGCCTACGAGATCGTCATCAACTCGAATCCCTGCATCGCCTATCTGATGGAGGAAAACAGCCTGACCATGCAGGCGCTGGTGATCGCCCATGCCGCTTATGGTCATAACTCCTTCTTCAAGGGCAATTACCTGTTCCGTACCTGGACGGATGCCGACGCCATCGTCGACTATATGGTGTTTGCCAAGAACTATATCGCCGAGTGCGAGCAGCGCTATGGCATCGATGCCGTCGAAGAGCTGCTCGATTCCTGCCACGCACTGCAGAACTACGGGGTCGACCGCTACAAGCGACCGGCCAAGCTGTCGGTGGCCCAAGAAAAAGCGCGTCAGAAAGAGCGCGAGGAATATGCCCAGTCCCAAGTCAACGCCTTGTGGCGCACGCTGCCGCAGCGCGAAGAACAGGTGGCGAGCACGGCGCCGGTACGCTTTCCGCTCGAACCTGAAGAAAACCTGCTGTACTTTATCGAAAAGTACGCGCCGCTGCTCGAACCATGGCAACGCGAGCTGGTGCGCATCACGCGCAAGATCTCGCAATACTTCTATCCGCAGCGTCAGACCCAGGTGATGAACGAAGGCTGGGCCACCTTCTGGCACTACACGATCCTGCAAGACTTGTATAAAGAGGGGATCGTCGGCGACGGCTTCATGCTCGAGTTTTTACAAAGCCATACCAACGTGGTGTATCAGCCGCCCGCCACCAGCCCGTATTACAGCGGCATCAATCCCTATGCATTGGGGTTCGCGATGATGAGCGACATCCGGCGCATCTGCGAAGACCCGACCGACGAAGACCGCGCCTGGTTTCCCGATATCGCTGGCAGCGACTGGCTCAAGACGCTCGACTTTGCGATGCGTAATTTTAAGGACGAAAGCTTCATCGCCCAGTACCTGTCTCCCAAGCTGATCCGCGAATTCCATTTCTTCGCCGTGCTCGATGACGACCGCAGCGACAAGCTCAGCATTTCAGCCATCCACGACGAGTCCGGTTACCGCTACGTGCGCCATAAACTGGCCGAACAATACAACCTGGGCAGCCGCGAGCCGAACATCCAGGTCTGGCAAGTCAATACGCGCGACGACCGCGCCCTGACGCTGCGCCACACACAATATCACCGGCGCCCACTGAATCAACAGGCGCAGGAAGTGTTAAAACACGTCGCCCGCCTGTGGGGTTTCGACGTGCGGCTCGAAACGGTCGATCCCGACGGGCACATGGTCAGTTTCCTCGAATGCCGGCGCGAAAAGCGCGGTCGCTAATTGAACTGCACCATCGGAGTGCGTGACGTCGGCTTGATTTACGCCACGCACTAATTCAGCGCAAACACGCGCTAGCCTGAATTTCTGCTTAAAGCGCCATCGACGCTTTTCCACGCCGTCCCGCGGCACACGCCCGACCCTGCCTGTAAGCCGGCACATGCCCGCCAGGATCCCTTCACGAGCGCGCCGTTTTTCACATTCCCCGGCTGGCGGCCAGGCATGTGCATTCCGATTGCGATCGCCAAATGCCCCCCGGCACGTTTCGTGCATCTCTTGCTGCTGTCGCGCCTGACCTATGCATGTCCGCTAGCACTGTTGAGTATCGCAAGCATAAAGATTTCATGGTATGTTGCCATCATCACATGTTAGTGCTGTCACAACTACATCGTGGCAATTTCAAGGTGATGAAGCTAGCAATTTTAGGTAATATAGGCTGTCGCAGCAGGTGTATCAGTGCGCATCATTCATTCCTGTCAAGGCGAAGGGCTTGCTTGACGCACGGTTGAGCGATCTCAAGTAAAAAATGGGCCATCGTTTTATTTATACCGTGTGGGCAGTCGTAGCGTGTTCCAGGCGATTGCGGAACATGCTCGATAATGGTAGCTGGCTATAGTTTGTAAAAAGACAGGTTTTAAGTTAAATGAAATTTGCCAGGCTGGTTTTTTAGCATCGGAAATTTGGTCAAACAGGCATGTACACTGATCTTCCACAGAATGAGGAGTATCGATACATAAAACTACACATTTTCTGGCCTTCCAGACCCCATACGACAGCCTGTCGAAGCTTGTATAGATGAGCTTGTTTGCCTGCATTTACAGGTAGTTAGCACCTCTTTCGATGCTGTAAAAATGTATGTGCAAAAAAGAATTCGTAGGTATAATTCTTCGATGTCCCGGATACGGCTCCTAGCATAACGTCGTGTTTAGTGGGTTTGGTAGCAACAAAAAGAGTTGGTATTGGAGAAATATGGCATGAATTTTTCGAATGAGAAGCAACCCGGGAAAAATTACACAGGATTCATTATTGTCCTCGTGCTTCACGTCCTGATGGCATGGGCAATCGTGAGCGGCCTGGGTACCCGGATCGTTACCAAGGTGACCGAGTCCGTGGAAACCAAACTGATCGAAGAGGTAGCACCTCCTCCGCCGCCGGAAACCCCGCCGCCGCCGCCGCCGCCAGAAATGAAAGCGCCGCCGCCGCCGTTCATCCCACCGGTCGAAGTGCAAGTGCAGCAGCCGCCGCCACCGCAAAACACGATCGCTGCTGTGAACAATACGCCGCCGCCGACCACCCAGCTCGCGCCTCCGGCACCGCCGGCACCGCCAGCGCCACCGGCACCGCCTGCGCCACGTGGTGTCAGCCGCAGCGAAGCAGTCGCCGACTTTAATACCTGCGCACGTCCGGAATATCCGCGTTCGTCGCAGCGCAATGAAGAAACCGGTACCACGACCCTGCAATTCCTGATTGGTGTCGATGGTCGTGTGATGGAAGCCAAATTACAGAAGACCAGTGGCTTCCGTGATTTGGACCGGGCCGCGCAATCGGCTCTGAGCAAATGCCGATTCAAGCCCGCCATGGTCGATGGCAAGCCGGAACAGGCGTGGACAGCGGTGCAGTACGTCTGGACGCTGGAATAAACCGAGACAGAACACCGTCTCACTCTATGATTTTCGTTGTCAATAAAGTTCAGCGAACTGTCTATTTAATATTTTGGAGGAAGCATGTTTAAGAATACCCGTTTGTCCGCTTTCCTGGCGGCTGTCCTGTTCTCGGTGTCGGCAGCTTCGGCCCTGGTGACCGCACCGGCCTTCGCTCAAGACCAACCGGCAGCAACGGATGCAGCTGCTCCAGCGGCAACGACCGACGCAGCCGCACCAGCTGCCGATGCAGCTGCACCAGCTGCTGACGCTGCTGCTCCGGCAGGCGACGCGGCACCGGCAGGCGATGCAGCCGCCGGCGCCACCGAAGAAGTCCACAATCCATACGGCATCGGCGCCATGTGGGAAGAAGGCGACTTCGTCAACAAGGGCACCATCATCATCCTGTCGCTGATGTCGATCGGTTCGTGGTACATCATCATCACCAAGCTGATCGATCAGCAGAAGATCATGAAGCAGTCGAAAGACATGCAAGCCAAGTTCTGGAAAGCACCGTCGATCGCAGCTGGTTCGGCTCAGCTGAAAGAAGGCTCGCCATTCCGCTTCATCGCTGAGACCGGCACCAAGGCAACCCAGCACCACGATGGCGCCCTGCTCGAGCAGATCGACCTGTCGACCTGGGTCACCATGCAGATCCAGCGCGCTGTGGACCGTGTCCAGTCGCGTCTGCAAGATGGCCTGTCGTTCCTGGCAACCGTCGGTTCGACCTCGCCGTTCGTCGGTCTGTTCGGTACCGTCTGGGGCATCTACAACGCACTGACCGCCATCGGCATGTCGGGTAACGCATCGATCGACAAGGTTGCAGGTCCAGTCGGTGAAGCGCTGATCATGACCGCCTTCGGTCTGTTCGTCGCGGTGCCTGCGGTTCTGGGTTACAACTGGCTGGTGCGTCGTAACAAGACCGTCATGGAAGATGTCCGTTCGTTCTCGGCTGACGTGCACTCGGTGCTGATTTCGGGCGCCATGTCGACCTCGAACGCTGCGATCCAAGCTAAAAAGATTGGATAATCTATGTCGATGAGTGTCGGCTCCGATAGCGGAAGCGAAGATGCACTGAATTCAGAGATCAACACGACGCCGCTCGTCGACATCATGTTGGTTCTCCTGATCATCTTCCTGATCACGAGCCCGGTGGTTCTGAATCTGCAGAAAGTAGCCCTGCCTGCAGAGACGAACCAGGTCACCAAGACCCAGCCGGAAGACGTGAATATCACCGTCAATAAAGACGGCGAGATGTACTACAACCAGACGCGCATCGCGAACACGGACGAGCTGTTCAAGTTCCTCGCGGAGCAGTCGGTGAAGGTGCCGCAACCGGCGGTGAAAGTTCGTGGCGACCAGGAAACCCGCTACGAATCGATCGGCCGGGTCATCTACACGGCACAACGTGCTGGGGTGCAAAAGGTTGGTTTCGTTATCGAACCACCGGGCTGATTGGCCTAGATCGCGGTGTTTGGCCTTTCAGGCCGACACCGCACCTTGAAGGGCGTTTTGAAAACCGTAGCGAGCGGAAGCAGTGTTCGCCGAGAAGCGCAGCCGTACTCAGGTACGGCAAGCATCACAGGCGGACAGTGCGACGCGCAGTAGGTTTGCAAAGCGCCCGACTCCCCGACATTTGAAAAGGAAACATCATGAGTATGAACGTAGGTTCGGGCTCCGCAGCAGGAGCTGATCCGGAACCGATGATGGAAATGAACATGACGCCGCTGATCGACGTCTTGCTCGTTCTCATCATCATGATGATTATCACGATTCCGAAGCAGAACCACTCGGTCAATCTGAACATGCCAATCGGCAATCCGCCTCCAATGACGGAAAAGCCGGTGGTGGTCACGATTGACGTCGATTTCGACGGCACCATCATCTGGGACGGCGAAACGATTGCGGATCGTGCTGCCCTGGAAGCCAAGATGAACAGCGTGGCCGCTCAGGCCAACCAGCCGGAAGTGCACTTGCGTCCGAACAAGCTGGTAGAGTACAAGGTAGTTGCCGGCGTCATGGCAACCGCCCAGCGTCTCGGCGTCACCAAGATCGGCATGGTTGGTAACGAGCAGTTCCAGTAATCGCTCCATGTTTGACCTACACGGCAGGGCTATCCCTGCCGTGTCCATTTTGAAATAAGGATTTTTCAGATGATCAAATTCCGTCTCGCACACCTCAGCATCGCACTGGCAGCCCTGGGCTTCACGGCCGCCACGCCAGTGATCGGTCTGTCCTCCGCCATCGCTGCCGAAGCACTGCGCGCGGAAATCGGCAAGCCACTGCAACAAGCCCAAACCCAAATGAAACAGGGTAATCACAAGGGTGCACTGGCAACTCTGCGCGATGCGGACAAAGTAAGCAACAAGACCGCCAACGAAAGCTACCTGATCGAGCGCGTGCGCGCTGCGGCAGCCTCGTCGGCCGGCGACTACACCACCGCCGCCAAATCGTTCGAAGCCCTGCTCGCTTCGGGCAAGCTGAACGCCAGCGAGCGTTCGAACTTCGCGGAAGGCCTGGTCGGCATCTACATGCGCGCCGGCGACCTGAACAAGGCAAACGAAACCATCCAGCGCCTGCTCAAGGACAAGGACGATCCGAAGCTGCGCGCCTACCTGATGCAGAACTACTACAAGCAAGGCAACGTTGCCGCGCTTGAGCAAGAGCTGGCCCGCGCCGAAAAATCCGGCCGCCTCAGCGAAGACCAGCTCGGCATGCTGGCAAATATCCAGCTGAAAAAGAACGACAAGGTTGGCTACGTCAACACCATCGAGAAGCTGGCCACCAGCTATCCGAAGGCCCAGTACTGGACCGACCTGCTCAACCGCGTGCAGGGCAAACCTGGCTTCTCGAACCGCCTGCGCGTCGACGTCTACCGCCTGCAACTGGCCAACGGCCTGCTGAAGAAGCCAAGCGAGTACATGGAAATGGCCCAGCTGGTGCTGCAAGCCAAGGCCCCGGCCGAAGCGCTGAAGATCATCGACAAAGGCTACAAGGCCGGCGCCCTGGGCACCGGCGCCGACGCCGCGCGTCACCAGCGTCTGAAAGACCTGGCCGAGAAAAACCTGGCTGAGCAGAACAAGAACTTCGCCGCGCTGGAAACCGAGTACACCGCCGCCAAGGACAACGACGCGCTGGTCGGTCTCGGCTACGCGCTGGTGCAGGCAGGCCAGGCCGACAAGGGCTTGAAGATGATGGAAGGCGCGATCAAGGCCGGTAGCCTGAAATACGCTGACGAAGCCAAACTGCGCCTGGGCGAAGCCTATGCTGCAGCCGGCAAGAAGCAGCAAGCCATCACCGCGCTCAAGACCGTGAGCGGCAAGGAAGGCACCGCCGACCTGGCCCGTTACTGGATCATGGCGATCAACAAGCCGCTGGCATAAGCCGAGCAGGTTCAAGAGATCGAAACGCCGCCTTCGGGCGGCGTTTTTTATTGCCACGATGCGACGCCGCATCGGATGAACGGGGAACCGTTCCTCCGGTCTCAAGTCAGCCGCCCACCATCGCCGCTGTGCAACATCCTATTACCGTATAATCAGGGTTTTGGCGCCGCCTCGCCCAGGCCCGGCGCTCAACCGGAACACGATTGATGAAGGTATTTCGCGGACTTCCCAACGACCGGGCGCGTGCTCCCTGCGCGCTGACGATCGGCAATTTCGATGGTGTCCATCGGGGCCACCAGGCCCTGCTGGCACAGGTGCGTGGCGCCGCCGCGCAGCTCGGTATCGAAGCGGCCGTGATGACGTTCGAGCCGCATCCGCGCGAATACTTCGCCCAGAAAAGCGGCGACTTGTCGAAGGCTCCGGCGCGCATCGCCAACCTGCGCGACAAATTGAAAGACCTCGACAACGCCGGCATCGACCGCGTGATCGTCGAACACTTCAACGAACACTTCGCCTCCATGACGGCGCGCGACTTCATCGAGCGCGTGCTGGTCGACGGCCTGCATGTCAAATGGCTGATGGTCGGCGACGATTTCCGCTTCGGCGCACGGCGCCTGGGCGACATCGCGATGCTGCAAGAGGCCGGCCGCGAATTCGGTTTCGAGGTCCATACCCTGAGCGCCGTCATGCATGGCGACGTGCGCATCTCGTCGTCCGCCGTGCGCGCCGCGCTGGCCAACGGCGACTTCGGCGCCACCTCCGAATTGCTGGGCCACCCGTACGCGATGTCCGGCCACGTGATCCACGGCCAGAAGCTGGGCCGTACACTGGGCTTTCCGACCCTGAACTTGCGCGTCGCACACCGCCCCGCCGTGCACGGCATCTTCGTGGTGCAGGTGCATGGCCTGGCCGGGCAGCCGCTGCCGGCAGTGGCCAGCCTGGGCGTGCGCCCGACGGTCGAAGATGCCGGCCGCACCCTGCTCGAAGTGCACATCTTCGACTACGCGCAGAGCTGCTACGGCAAGCTGGTGCGCGTCGAATTTCTGGCCAAGCTGCGCGACGAAGAAAAATACGTCGACCTGCCCACCCTCACCGCCGCCATCGACAACGATGCGGCCCGGGCGCGCGCCTTTTTTGTCGAACGCAACGGCGCACTGACGGCAACCGACCGAATTTGACGCTGCGCGCGGCAGTTACCTCGCGCACCGATATTGCTCGTGCTGCGGCCCCATGCGCCGCGCCGCACATCCCGACACCCACCAAAAGAAAATTATGTCCGACAACAAACAGAACAATGCGCCCAAAGGTGCGAAAAAGCCTGAGAGCAAATACCCGGTTAACATGACCGACACCGCCTTCCCGATGCGCGGCGACCTCGCCAAGCGCGAACCGGGCTGGGTCAAGGCATGGCAAGACAAAAAGGTCTATGAGCGCGTGCGCAAGGCCGCCGCCGGCCGCCCGAAATTCATCCTGCACGACGGTCCGCCGTACGCCAACGGCGACATCCACCTGGGCCACGCCGTCAACAAGATCCTGAAAGATATGGTGGTCAAGTCGCGCACCATCGCCGGCTTCGACGCGCCGTATGTGCCGGGCTGGGATTGCCACGGCATGCCGATCGAAATCCAGATCGAAAAACTGTACGGCAAGAACTTGCCAACCGCCGAAGTGCTGCAGAAAGCCCGCGCCTACGCGCTGGAACAGATCGACCGCCAGCGCGCCGGCTTCATCCGCCTGGGCGTTCTGGGCGAATGGGACAATCCGTACATGACCATGGCCTACGGTAACGAGGCCGACGAGCTGCGCGCGCTCGGCACGCTGCTGGACAAGGGCTATGTCTACCGCGGCCTGAAGCCGGTCAACTGGTGCTTCGATTGCGGTTCGGCGCTGGCCGAAGCCGAGGTCGAATACCAGGACAAGCGTGACCCGGCGATCGACGTCGGCTTCCCGTTTGCCGAACCTGAAAAAGTCGCCGCTGCCTTCGGCCTGCCACAACTGCCAACTGGCAATGGCTTCATCGTGATCTGGACCACCACCCCGTGGACCATCCCGTCGAACCAGGCCCTGAACGTGGGCCCGGAAGTGAGCTACTCGCTGGTGCAAACCGAGCGCGACGGCCAGCCGCTGCTGCTGATCCTGGGCACCGAGCTGGTGGAAAGCTGCCTGCAGCGCTACAAGCTGGAAGGCACCACGATCGCCACCACCACGGGCGACAAACTGGACGGCCTGCGCTTCAAGCACCCGCTGCACGCGCAAGACGCGTTTTACGATCGCACCTCGCCGGTCTACCTGGCCGACTACGTCACCGTCGACAGCGGTACCGGCGTGGTCCACTCGGCCCCGGCCTATGGCCTGGAAGACTTCCAGTCGTGCAAAGAGCACGGCATGAAGGACGACGATATCCTCAAGCCTGTCATGGGCGACGGCCGTTATGTCTCGACCCTGCCGCTGTTCGGCGGCCTGACCATCTGGGAAGCGAGCAAGCCGATCTGCGCGGCCTTGACGCAAGCCGGCGCGCTGTTCGAACTGAAAATGTTCGACCACAGCTACATGCACTGCTGGCGCCACAAGACCCCGATCGTCTACCGCGCTACCAGCCAATGGTTCGCCGGCATGGACGTCACGCCGAAGGACGGCGGCCCAACGTTGCGTCAAACCGCGCTGGCCGGCATCGAAAAAACCCAGTTCTTCCCGGACTGGGGCCAGGCGCGCCTGCACGGCATGATCGAAAACCGTCCCGACTGGACCCTGTCGCGCCAGCGCCAGTGGGGCGTGCCGATGGCCTTCTTCATCCACAAGGAGACCGGCGAACTGCACCCGCGCACCGCGGAACTGGTCGAGCAGGTCGCCAAGCTGATCGAAGCGGGCGGCATCGACGCCTGGCACACGCTGGACCCAGTCACGCTGCTGGGAGAAGACGCTGCAACCTATGAAAAGAACAAGGACACGCTGGACGTCTGGTTCGATTCCGGCTCGACCCACCAGACCGTGCTGCGCGGCTCGCACAAGGCGCAATCGAGCTTCCCGGCCGACCTGTACCTGGAAGGCTCGGACCAGCACCGCGGCTGGTTCCACTCGTCGCTGCTGACGTCGTCGATGCTCAATGGCGCGCCGCCATACAAAGCGCTGCTCACGCACGGCTTCACCGTCGACGAACACGGCAAGAAGATGTCGAAGTCGCTCGGCAACACGATGGCGCCGCAGAAAATCTCGGACACCCTCGGCGCCGACATCTTGCGCCTGTGGGTGGCCTCGACCGACTACACCGGCGAACTGTCGATCGGCGAAGAGATCCTCAAGCGCGTCACCGAAAGCTATCGCCGCATCCGCAACACGCTGCGCTTCCTGCTGGCCAATACCTCGGACTTCGACTACACCAAAGATGCGGTGCCGATGGCCGAGCTGCTCGAGATCGACCGTTACGCGATCGCCTCGATGGCCCAGCTGCAAGGCGACGTGGCGGCGCACTTCGAGCGCTACGAATTCCACCCGGTGGTGTCGCGCCTGCAGAACTACTGCTCGGAAGACCTGGGCGGCTTCTACCTCGACATCCTGAAGGACCGCCTGTACACCACGGGCGTGACGTCGCATGCGCGCCGCTCGGCCCAGACCGCGCTGTGGCATATCGCGCACGCGCTGCTGCGCGTGATGGCGCCGATCCTGTCGTTCACCGCCGAAGAAGCGTGGGCCGTGTTCGCCGGCGAGAAAGCGTTTGCCGAGAGCGATGAAACCATCTTCACCCAGACCCTGTGGACCTTCCCGGCGCTGGACGATGGCAACGCGTTGTTGGCCAAGTACGCCCTGCTGCGCGCGGTGCGCCTGGACGTGACCAAGCAGCTCGAAGAAGTGCGCACCTCGGGCGCGATCGGCTCGTCGCTGCAGGCCGAGCTGCTTGTGAAAGCCTCGGGCGACAAGTACCGCGCGCTGGCCAGCCTGGATGACGATTTGAAGTTCGTGTTCATCACCTCGCAGGCGAGCGTGGTCGAAGTCGCGGGCGAAGCCGAGGAAAGCGTCGAAGTGACGCCGTCGGCGGCCGAAAAGTGCGAGCGCTGCTGGCACTATCGCCGCGACGTCGGCCATGACCACGCGCACCCTGGCCTGTGCGGCCGCTGCACGAGCAACCTGTTCGGCGCCGGCGAACCACGCCGCTTCGCTTGATGTAACCGCGTCCCGGGGTTCATCCCCGGTTTTGCGCCATGGCCGTTCGCGCGGCCATGGTGTGCCCTTCTCTCCCCATCATGGCAACCAAAAAGAAAACCAGCCCTTCCGGCCTGAAACTCGTCAGCAAAAGCACGCCAGGCATGCTGCCCTGGCTCGGCCTGGCCCTGATCATCGTCTTGCTCGACCAGATCACCAAGATCACCGTCGAACGCAGCTTCACCTACGGCGAGACGGTGCCGATCACGAGTTTCTTCAACCTGATCAAGGTCTATAACCCGGGCGCCGCATTCAGCTTCCTGGGCGACGCCGGCGGCTGGCAGCGTTACCTGTTTTCGGCGATCGCGCTCGGCGCGGTTGGTTTCTGCCTGTACCAGATGAAGAAGAACGCCGGCCAGCGCCTGTTCTGCTTTGCCCTGAGCCTGATCATGGCCGGCGCCATCGGCAACCTGATCGACCGCCTGGCCTATGGCCACGTGATCGACTTCCTCGATTTCTACTGGCGCGGCGTGGGCCATTTCCCGGCCTTTAACATCGCCGACATCGGCATCTCGGTGGGCGCGATCCTGTTCGTGCTCGACGAGCTGTTCAGGGTGAACAAGTCGTAAGGAGAGCGCATATGAGCATGGACCTGAAAGGCAAGCGCATCGTCCTGGGCCTGTCCGGCGGCGTGGCCTGCTACAAGGCGGCGGAACTGTGCCGCGCCCTGGTCAAGCAGGGCGCCAGCGTGCAGGTGGTGATGACCGACGCGGCCACCCACTTCATCGGTGCGGTGACCATGCAGGCCTTGTCCGGCCAGCCGGTGTACCTGGACCAGTGGGATGCGCGCATGGCCAACAATATGGCCCATATCGACCTCACGCGCGACGCCGATGCAGTCCTGATCGCGCCCTGCTCGGCCGACATGATCCGCAAACTCGCGCACGGCGCCTGCGACGATTTGCTGTCGCTGCTGTGCGTGGCCCGGCCGCGTCACGTGCCGCTGTTGGTGGCGCCGGCCATGAATGTCGAGATGTGGGAAAACCCGGCCACGCGCCGCAACGTGGCGCAGTTGATCGACGACGGCATTGGGCTGTTCGGCCCGGCCAGTGGCTCGCAAGCCTGCGGCGAAACGGGCCTGGGGCGGATGCTGGAGCCGGAAGAACTGGTGGAAGAATTGATCGCCGCCTTCCAGCACAAGGCGCTGGCCGGACGGCGCGTCTTGATCACCGCCGGCCCGACCTTTGAACCGATCGATCCGGTGCGCGGCATCACCAATCTGTCGTCGGGCAAGATGGGTTATGCGATCGCGCGCGCCGCGCGTGAAGCCGGCGCCGAAGTGACGCTGGTGTCGGGACCGGTGTCGTTGGCCACGCCGCATGGCGTGCGCCGCATCGACGTGCTCACCGCGCAGCAGATGCACGACGCCGTGATGGCCGGCGTGGAAGGCCAGCACGTGTTCATCGGCGTGGCGGCGGTGGCCGACTGGCGCGTGGCCAATGCCAGCGACCAGAAACTCAAAAAGACCGAGGGCGGCGCCCCGCCGCAGCTCGAATTCGCGCAGAACGCCGACATCCTGGCTTCGGTGGCGGCCACCGTATCGCTGTCCGGCTGGCCGTACTGCGTGGGCTTCGCTGCCGAATCCGAAAACCTCGAAGCGTACGGCGCCGCCAAGCGCGAACGCAAGGGCATCCCGCTGCTGGTCGGGAACATCGGCCACCAGACCTTCGGCCAGGACGACAACACCGTGATCCTGTTCGACGAGGACGGCCAGACCCTGCTCGAACGCGCCGACAAGCTGACACTGGCGCGCCAGCTGGTGTCCGAGATTGCCAAGCGCCTGGAGCGGCGCTCGCTGCTCACCTGAGCACGCACCAATGAAAGTAACAACGCAATGAAGAACATCGACCTCAAGATCATCGACCCGCGCATGAAGGATCTGCTGCCGGCCTACGGCACGGCCGGCAGCGCCGGCCTCGACCTGCGCGCCTGCATCGATGCGCCGCTCACCATCGAGCCGGGACAGACCGTGCTGGTGCCGACCGGCCTGGCGATCCACATCGGGGACCCAGGGTACGCCGCCATGATCCTGCCACGCAGTGGGCTCGGCCATAAGAACGGCATCGTTCTCGGCAATCTGGTAGGCTTGATCGACTCCGATTACCAGGGCCAGCTGATGGTCTCTACCTGGAATCGCAGCCAGGCCACGTTCGTGCTGCAGCCGCTGGACCGGCTGGCGCAACTGGTCGTGGTGCCGGTACTGCAGGTTGGTTTCAACGTGGTGGAGGAGTTCGCATCGAGCGACCGTGGCGCCGGAGGATTCGGCAGCACCGGCAAACAATAACAATACGTAAGGAGCACCATGATCCGCAACCAACGCCTGCGTCGCCTGAACGGCGCGATTTTGACTGTCGCTACCGCGGCCCTGCTGGCCGCCTGCAGTACGCCGGGCCCCATGCAATCGTCGGGCGTCCCGGGCGTCATTCCCGACGCCCTCCCGCCCGCTGCCGAAGTGACCCCGCAGATGGCCGCCGCCGCCGAAGTGCTCACGCGCATGGCGACGCAACAGGACCGCCTGTACCGGATCGCGGCTCCGCTCCTGATCGACAACGCCGAACTGTGCACCAAGCACGCGCGCAACCTGCTCGGCTTCACCGCCAAGAACCGCTACGCCTACCCGGGCCAGTACAACGAAGCGGCGCACCTGGTGCTGGGCATGGGCGAACGCCTGCAAGTGACGAATGTGCTGGCCGGCAGCGGCGCCGCCCGCGCCGGGCTGCGCCAGGGCGACCGCCTGGTGGCGGCCGGCGCCACGCCATTGCCGGAAGGCCCGAACGCCCTGAGCGGCGCCGGCGCCATCTTCGGCCCGATCGTTACCAAGCAGGCCACGCTGCCGCTGTCGATCGAGCGTGACGGCAAGGGCCGCGACCTGAGCATCCCGGTGACGCGCGCCTGCGCCTTCGGCATCGAGCTGGGCAACGCCGACAACGTCAACGCCTATGCCGACGGCAGCCGCGTGATGGTCACGCGCGGCATGATCGCTTTTACCCAGAGCGACGACGAACTGGCGTATGTTGTGGCGCGCACCATGGCGCATAACATGCTCGGCCACGCCGGCGCCCAACGCAACGCCGCCACCATCGGCAGCATCATCGACAATCTCACCACCATCAACCCGGACACGTCGATGCTGATCGGCAGCGGCGGCATCAAGGCCATGCCGGCCGACGCCGACGCCGCAGCCGACCGCCTGGCAATCTACTTGCTGGCGCGCGCCGACTACCGCGTCGATGGCGCATCAAGCTTCTGGAAGCGCCTCGCGGCGGCGCATCCGGCCAAGGTGTTCAATGGCTACACCGCGAACCACCCGGCCACGCCGGCGCGCGTGCTGGCAATCGACAAGGCGGTGGCTGAAGTGAAAGCCAAGAAGAGCGCCAGGAAGCCGCTGATACCTTGAGTCGAAGACAGGGGCGTGCCTGCGCACGCCCCATCCAACGCCTTCGACGCTTTTTTTGTATGATTGTCCATCTTGTACCCACTGCCGCCTGACGCGGCTCGCCTACCATGGACAGCATCGACCTCGACGTTTTGAAAACCTGCGCCGCCTGGCTCGCAGCGGGTCGCCGCTGCCAGCTGGTCACGGTGATCAAGACCTGGGGCTCGAGCCCGCGGCCGATCGGCGCCACGCTTGGCGTGTGCGAAGACGGCAGCGTGGTCGGCTCGGTCTCGGGCGGCTGCATCGAGGACGACCTGATCGCCAAGGTGCGCGACAATGGCATCCAGATCACGGCGCCCGACATCCTCAGCTACGGCATCAGTGCCGACGAAGCGCACCGCTTCGGCCTGCCATGCGGCGGCACCATCGAGCTGGCGATTGAACCCCTTGCTCCGGATAGCGGCATCGACGCCTTGCTGGCGCGCCTGGAGGCCGGCGAACTGGTCGAACGGCGCGTGCGCCTCGACACCGGCGCCGCCAGCCTGCACCCGGCCCAACCGAGCGCCATCCAGCGCATCGAAGACGGCGTACTGCACACCCTGCACGGCCCGCGCTGGCGCCTGTACATCATCGGCGCCGGTCCGCTGTCGCGCTTCCTGGCGCAAGTGGCGGCCGGCATGGATTACCGCGTCACGGTGTGCGATCCGCGCGAGGAATACCGCAGCGGCTTCAATCTTCCCGGCGTGACGCTGGTGCACGCCATGCCGGACGACCTGGTGCTGGAAGCGAAGCTCGATGCGCGCAGCGCCGTCGTCGCCTTGACGCACGACCCCAAGCTGGACGACCTGGCGCTGATGGAGGCGCTCAAATCCGACGCCTTCTATGTTGGCGCGATCGGCTCGCGCCTGAACAACATGAAGCGGCGCGAGCGGCTGAAACTGTTCGACCTGACGGAGACCCAGCTGGCGCGCTTGCACGGGCCAATCGGGCTGTATATCGGCAGCAAGACGCCGTCCGAGATCGCGATTTCGATCATGGCCGAGATGACCGCCGTGAAGAACGCGGTGCCGGAAGCGATGCTGGTGCCGCATGCGGCGGCGCCGACCCTGGCCAGCGCTGCCTGACGGTCACGATCGTTCACACACGTGGCATAAATGGGACGGCGAGGTAGGATTGGCGGCTTGCCGCCGACGCGTTGATTGTTGGCCCCCAAGATCATCCGGCACCACATCGGCGCGTGTAACGATCGACGTCGGCGGCCGAGTCGCCAACCCTACGCCAGGGTTTCAAGCGCAAGAACCGGCTGGCGCGAACCCCGCCGCGCTGCGACAATGGACTGTTTCCCGACAGACCACATTCCAAACTCGACAATGAACACCGCGAACATGCTGCGCCTGGTGGCGCTGGCCGCCATCTGGGGCGGCTCCTTTCTCTTCATGCGCATCGCCGCGCCGGTGCTGGGCCCGGCGGTACTGATCGAATACCGGGTCGGCTTCGCGGCGCTGTTCCTGGCTGCTGTGGCCTGGGTACTCAAGCTGCGCGGCAAAGGCGCCCCACTCGCCGTGCGCCAGCACTGGAAACACTACCTGATCCTCGGCTTGTTCAACTCGGCATTACCCTTCCTGCTGTTCGCCTTTGCCGCGCGCACGCTGTCGGCCTCGTTGCTGTCGGTGCTCAACGCCACCGCGCCGATGTGGGGCGCGCTGGTCGGCGCCGTGTGGGCGCGCCAGCCGGTGGAGGGACGCACCGCGCTCGGCCTGCTGCTCGGCACCGGCGGCGTGGCGCTGCTGGTCGGCTTCGACCACGCGGCCGAGCGCCCGGGCGCCGCGCTGGCAGTGGCGGCGGCCCTGGTCGCGGCCTTCAGCTACAGCATCGCCAGCCAATACGCCAAGACCGCCAAGGCCGTGGCGCCGTTCGCCAACGCGCACGGCTCGATGTGGGCCGCCGCCATCCTGGTGCTGCCGCTGGTCGCGTTCTTCCCTGCGCCGGGCGAGCCGACACCCGGCATCATGGCCGCTGTGCTCGCGCTTGGCGTGCTGTGCAGCGGCATCGCCTACATCATCTATTTCAAGCTGATCGAAGAAGTCGGCACTACTTCGGCGCTGACGGTGACGTTTCTGAATCCGCTGTTCGGCATCCTGTGGGGCGCGCTATTTTTGCATGAAGCGATCGGCTGGCACACGATTCTCGGTTCGGCCATCGTGCTGCTGGGCACGGCGCTGGTGACCGGCTTCATGCCGTCGCGGCTACGCGCACCGGCAGCCGCGGGCGGCAAATAAGACGCAAACGCCAGGCACATGATGCAGACCACCGTTACCATCGACCTGCCGCCGGGCTATCGCGTCGCGGACGTGCTCGCCTTTCATGGCCGTGATACCGAAGGCGTGGCCGAGCAGGTCGACGCGGGCAGCCTGCGCAAGGGCATGATGCTCGGCGGCGTGCCGACTCTGCTCGAGATCGTATTCGATGGCGCCATCGCCCGTTGCCGCATCGCGCCGGACGGCCCAGCCGCCCCGGATGCGCTGACGGTCAACGACGCCCTGCTGAACATCCTCGGCCTGCGCATCGATCCGGCCGCCTTTGCCGCCTTCTCCCGCGACGACGATCTGCTGGGCCCGGTGCTCGCACGCCAGCCTGGCCTGCGCATCGTGCAGTCCGCCACCATATTCGAGGCGCTGACCTGGGCCATCATCGGCCAGCAAATCAACCTCACCTTCGCCATCGCCCTGCGCCGCACATTGATCCTGCAAGCCGGCCAGCGCCATTCGAGCGGCCTGTGGTGCTACCCGGAAGCGCGCGACGTCGCCCGCCTCGACATCGAGCAGCTGACGGGCCGCAAGTTCTCGCACGCCAAGGCCGACACCATCCTGCGCGTCGCCCGCATGGTCGAAGACGGCAGCCTGCTGCTGGAGCGCACGCGCGACCCGCTCGACATCGGCCGCGAACTGCTGGCGATCAAGGGCATCGGTCCCTGGACCGTCAACTACGTGCTGCTGCGCGGCTTCGGCTATCCCGATTGCTCGCTGCATGGCGATGTCGCCGTACGCGCCGCCTTGCACCAACTGGGCGCGGGCGCGGAACGTCCCAGCGTGCAGGACGCCGAGCGCCTGCTCGAACGCTATGCACCGCATCGCACGATGGCCGCTGCTTATCTATGGGCCAGCCTGAGCGAGAAACCAGGTCCAGCGACTGACGTCTGCCAGTAGGCGAAGCAACTACCCTGCGCTAAAAAGTTCAATTCCAGCGCGGCAGCCCCTCATACTGCTGCGCGCCCTCCCCCGAAAACCGGATCAGCTCGGCCAGCGGCGCCATCGCCAGATTGTCGCAACCGTAATGCCCGCCGAGCGCACTGGGAATCTTGAGGCAATACTTGCGCCCTTCTTCGAGCGGCCCCAGCGCCGCCTCGGCCAGGCACACCGCCTCGGGCATGTACCAGTCGTCGAGAAAATCCTGGTTGTACGACAGCGCATTGAGCGCTTCGCGGTTGTCGGCCAGCGGCTCGCAGCACAGGTCTTGCGGCCGCAATCGCCAATAGCGATCGTCCTCGTCGCGGATGATCAGATTGCCGAAAGCATTCGCGCCCAGGACCTCGACCGCAGTCAGCCCGACCCAGCCCCAGGACTCGTTGATGTCGTCAACATGGATCATGATTGTCGCCTTTCGCTTGTCGGCCGCAGTCAGCAGAACTGGCCGTCGGCCACCCGGCCCTCGCATGATTCGACCCAAGCGAAACGAATCCATTGCAGCGAACGCGAGCGACCTTGACCTGCGTCGAGGCCGTTAACGAAAGGCAACGAAACAAAGACTTGCCGGACCATTCGTATTGACAGTCCACAGGCCGTCGCTCAACATGGTTTGCACCGCATCGAGCAAAGGAGGCAGTCTTGAACACCCCATCCGGCGCCCAGTCGCAACTGGAATTGTGGTTCGAGTTCGGCAGCAATTACAGCTACCTGAGCGTGATGCGCATCGAGCACCTGGCGCGCGAAGTGGGGGTCGGTATCGCCTGGCGCCCGTTCCTGCTGGGCCCGATCTTCCGCGACCTGGGCTGGAACTCGTCGCCGTTCGTGCTGCAGGCCGAAAAGGGCCGCTACACCTGGAACGACATGCGCCGCCGCGCCGCCAAATACGGGCTCGCCTTCAATATGCCGTCGAGCTTTCCGCGCACCGCCCTGCTGCCGATGCGCGTCGCCCTGCTGGCCGCGGACGAACCCTGGGTCGGCAGCTTTTGCCAGCGCGTGATGGTGCAGAACTTCGTCGACGACCTCGACATCGCCCAGCCCGACAACACGCGCCGCGCGCTCGAGGGCCTGGCGGCAGACCCGGACGCCTTCATGGCTGCCGCGCAAGGAGAAGACATCAAGGCGCGCCTGCGCGAACAGACCGGTCAGGCACGCGCCCGCGGCATCTTCGGCGCGCCGACGTTCTTCGTGGGTGATGAAATGTTCTGGGGCGACGACCGGCTCGAGGATGCACTCGACTTCGCAGTCAAGGCGGCGCTCGAATCGACGCCGCCTGCAAGGACACGGTAAAACCGATGCGCCAATGCAAAAGCGCCTGATTCTCTTTCGAAAATCAGGCGCTTTCTGAATCTGGTTGCGGGGACAGGATTTGAACCTGTGACCTTCGGGTTATGAGCCCGACGAGCTGCCAGACTGCTCCACCCCGCGTCTGTGGAATGAATTATACGCCGCCTGCCACAATCACGCAATGCCAATCCTGCCAATCGCTTCAATTGCCACAGCAAATTGCTCATCAATAAACATTGCCCATCCATTGGACGCGACAGTAGCGGCGCCATGCGCCTGCCAAACTGCCCCGCATTCGGTGTAAAGTAAGGGCAATGCCAATTCGTCAAACCACCATGAAATTCTGTTCCGAGTGCGCCCACCCTGTCGCGCTGGCCATCCCCGAAGGCGACAACCGGCCGCGCTACGTTTGCCCGCAATGCCACACCATCCATTATCAGAACCCGAAGCTGGTGGTCGGCTCGATCCCGGTGTGGGAGCGGGATGGGCAATTGCAGGTGCTGTTGTGCCGGCGTGCGATCGAACCGCGCCATGGCTACTGGACACTGCCGGCCGGCTTCATGGAAAACGAAGAGACCACCGAGCAGGCGGCCGTGCGCGAGACCGAGGAAGAAGCCGGCGCGAATGTCGAACTGGGCAAGCTGTTCACGCTGCTCAATGTCGCCCACGTGCATCAGGTGCACCTGTTTTACCTGGCGACCTTGCGCGACCTTGATTTCGCCCCGGGCATCGAAAGCCTGGAAGTGGCGCTGTTTACCGAAGACCAGATCCCGTGGGACGAGCTGGCCTTCCCCACCATCCGCAGCACACTTGAACTGTTCTTCGCCGACCGGATCAAAGTGCGCGAGGGCGGCCGCTATGGCTTTCACAGCCACGCCATCGCGCGGCCGATGATCGCGCCGCGCGAGCCGGATTGAACGGGCGCACGCCGTCGCGAACCGCCATGCGCATCACATCATGATCCCCTGGTTAGAAACCGATACGCCGTTCCCCGACGTGTCCAAGGCGTTGACCGTGGAGGCGCCGGGCCTGCTCGCGGCCGGCGCCGACCTGTCGCCGCAGCGCCTGCTGCTGGCTTATCAAAACGGCATCTTCCCGTGGTTTTCGGAAGGCCAGCCGATCCTGTGGTGGAGCACCGATCCGCGCATGGTGCTGCATACCGACCACTTTAAAATCAGCGCCAGCCTGGCCAAGACCCTGCGCAAAGTCGAGCGCAGCCGGCTCGAGGGCGGGCGCGGTGGTGAACACCACTGGGACGTGCGTTTCGACAGCGCGTTCGAAGACGTGATGCGCGCCTGCGCCGCCCCGCGCCGCGACGGCCCCGGCACCTGGATCTCGGAAGACATCGTTGCCGGCTATACCGGCCTGCACGCGCTCGGCTACGCGCATTCGGCCGAAGTCTGGCTCGACGGCAAACTGGTCGGCGGCGCATATGGCGTCTGCATCGGCCGCATGTTCTACGGCGAATCGATGTTCGCGCGCGTCTCGGACGCGTCCAAGGTGGCGCTGAGCTATCTGGTCGCTTTTTTGCGCAGTCACGGCGTGCAGATGGTCGATTGCCAGCAGGAGACCGGGCACCTGGCCTCGCTCGGCGCGGCGCCGATCGCGCGCAGCCGTTTCCTGGAGCATTTGCGCAGCGCCATCCGCGAACCGGCGATCACCGATTGGCGGGTGACCTCACCGCTGGCACGATTGCCTGCCTAACAGTGGCTGGCGTGGGTTTTCGTTAGAATACGATCATCAAACGTCGTCTCGAGAGTGTTTTGCATGACGCACCTACATGACCTGCCCTTCGCCACGCTGCAGTTCTACACGACGGCGCCCTACCCGTGCAGCTATCTCGATGCGCGCCAGGCGCGCTCGCAGGTCGCCACGCCATCGCACCTGATCAATGCCGACGTGTATTCCGAGCTGGTCAAGAACGGTTTCCGGCGCAGCGGCATCTTTACCTATCGCCCGTATTGCGACGGCTGCCAGGCCTGCATCCCGGTGCGCGTGAAATGCGCCGACTTCCAGCCCAACCGTACCCAGCGCCGCGCCTGGAAGCGCCATGGCGACCTGGTGGCGATGGTGGCCAACCTGGCGTTCTCGGACGAACACTACGCGCTGTATCTGCGCTACCAGACCACGCGCCACGTCGGCGGCGGCATGGACCAGGACAGCCGCGACCAGTACGCCCAGTTCCTGTTGCAAAGCCGGGTCAATACGCGCCTGGTCGAGTTCCGCGAACCGAACGGGACCCTGCGCATGGTGTCGATCATCGACGTGCTGTCCGACGGCCTGTCGTCGGTTTACACCTTCTTCGACCCGGATCTCGAAGGCGCCTCGTACGGCACCTACAACATCATGTGGCAGGTAAACCAGGCGCACGAACTGGGCCTGTCGTACGTGTATCTCGGCTACTGGATCGAGCAGAGTCCGAAGATGGCGTACAAGATCAACTTCCGCCCGCTGGAAGCGCGCATCAATGGCGAGTGGGGCATCCTCGAGCGCTGAGCGCTTGTTCAACGCCGTGCGGTGCTGTGCTTACAGTCGGTTACGCTATAGACAACGCCAGCGCGTTAGAATGGTGGGGATATCCCGACTGAGTAGCCCATGCCCGACAAACTTCTGTACACCCTCGCCCGCCCCGCCCTGTTCTCGCTCGACGCGGAATCCGCCCACAACCTGACCTTGCCGCTGCTGCGCCGCCTCGATGCGCTCGGCCTCACCGGCGCCTTCAGGAAGCCCGCGCCCGACCCGCGCACCGTGATGGGCATTACCTTCCCCAATCCGGTCGGCCTGGCCGCCGGCCTGGACAAGGACGGCGCCTATATCGACGGCCTCGCGGCGCTGGGCTTCGGCTCGATCGAGATCGGCACCGTGACCCCGCGCGGCCAGGGCGGCAACCCCAAGCCGCGCATCTTCCGCCTGCCCCGCGCACGCGGCATCATCAACCGCATGGGTTTCAATAACGGCGGCGTGGACGCCTTCGTGGCCAATGTCCAGGCCTCGCGCTTCTATCAAGACAAGCAGGGCGTGCTGGGTCTGAACATCGGCAAGAACGCCGACACCCCGATCGAGCGCGCCGCCGACGATTATCTGCACTGCCTGCGCAAGGTCTATCCGTACGCCAGCTACGTCACGGTGAATATCTCGTCGCCGAACACCAAGAACCTGCGCCAGCTGCAGGGCGCGTCCGAGCTCGATTCCCTGCTGTCGCAGCTGAAGGAAGAACAGAAGCGCCTGGCCGACCAGCACGGCCGTTACGTGCCGATCACGCTCAAGATCGCGCCCGACATCGACAGCGACCAGATCAACGACATCGCCGGCGCCCTGCTGCGCCACCGCATGGACGGCGTGATCGCCACCAACACCACCCTCAACCGGCGCGGCGTGGAAGGCATGAAGCACGCCATGGAAGCCGGCGGCCTGTCGGGCGAGCCGGTGTTCGAGCTGTCGAATATCGTGATCCGCGCGCTCAAGAAGCAATTGGGCGACGAGGTGCCGATCATCGGCGTGGGCGGCATCCTGCGCGGCCAGGACGCACGCGCAAAAATCGCCGCCGGCGCCCAGCTGGTGCAGCTGTATAGCGGCTTGATTTATGCCGGTCCGGCACTGGTGCGCGAATGCGCAAATGCCCTGCGCGCAGAGAAGAAAGCTTGAATATGGAACAAGTCAAACTGGGACGCACCGATCTTTCGGTGACCAAGGTCTGCCTGGGCACGATGACCTTCGGCGAGCAGAATACCGAAGCCGATGCCCACAGCCAGCTCGATTATGCGCTGGAGCGCGGCATCAACTTCATCGACACCGCCGAGATGTATCCGGTGCCGCCCAGCGCCGCCACCCAAGGATCGACCGAGCGCTTCATCGGCAGCTGGCTGAAAAAGTCCGGCGCGCGCGACCGGATCGTACTGGCGACCAAGGCCGCCGGCCCGAACGCGGGCCAGGCCTGGATCCGCGGCGCCAAGCACAATCTCGATGCGCCGAATATCCGCGCCGCGGTCGACGCCAGCCTGGCGCGCCTGCAGACCGATTACATCGACTTGTACCAGCTGCATTGGCCGAGCCGAAACGTGCCGATTTTTGGAGCCAACCAGTTCGATCCGAAGAAGGAACGCAATGGCGTGCCGATCGAGGACACGCTGGCGGTGCTGGGCGAGTTGATCAAGGAAGGCAAGATCCGCCACATCGGCGTGTCGAACGAAAGCCCGTGGGGCGTGTGCGAATACATCAAGCAGGCCGAGATGAACGGCTTGCCGCGCATCGCCACCATCCAGAATCTGTACAACCTGACCGCGCGCGCGTTCGAGTCGACGCTGCTGGACGAAGTGTGCTTCCGTGAAGAGGTCAGCCTGCTGGCGTATAGCCCGCTGGCGTTCGGGCAGCTCAGCGCCAAGTACCTGGACGATCCGAAGGCGGTCGGGCGCCTGTCGATTTATCCGCCGACCTGGAGCCCGCGCTACCTGCGTCCGGCGGTGATCGATGCCACGCGCGAGTATGCGGCGCTGGCGCGCGAGAATGGCATGACGCCTGCGCAGCTGGCGCTGGCCTGGTGCTACTCGAGGTGGTTCGTGGGATCGACCATCATCGGCGCGACCACGCTGGCGCAGTTGAAGGAGAACATCGATGCCTTCGAGACCGTGCTGCCGGTCGAGGTGGTGAAGCGGATCGATGATATCCACGCGCGTTATACCAATCCGGGGCAGTAAGCAGCGCTGACGGCGGCGGTACGAACTTGGGTCCCCGCCTTCGCGGGGATGACGGTTTTTAAGATAGCAGTTGAAATTCAGCTAACAGTTTTCACCATTAAATGTAAGACCGTCATTCCCGCGAAGGCGGGAACCCAAGTTCGCCGCGTAATCCGCAGCGCAACCTCAGCCACTTAACTCACTCCGCCGCAATCGCCTTCTCGACATCGGCCCGCGTATACCCCTGCGCGAAGCGCTCGATGAAGTGATACGCATACGTGCGCAGGTAAGCCCCTCGCCGCACCGCAAGGCGCGTCACGTTCTGCGCAAACAGGTGCGACGCCTCGATCGCCCGCAATCCTTTATCGCGCCCGTGATCGAACGCCATCGAGGCCACGATCCCGACGCCCATCCCGAGCGACACATACTGCTTGATCACGTCCGAATCCATGGCCGTGAGCACGATGTCCGGCGCCAGCCCCGCTTCGACAAAGGCGGCATCGATATGGCTGCGCCCCGTGAAGCCGACGTCATACGTAATCAACGGATGCTCGGCCAGATCCTCCAGGCGCAGCGGCGAACCGCTGGTGAAGACCGGATGCCCTTCCGGCGCCACCACCAGGTGGCTCCAGCGATAGCACGGGAACGACACCAGATCCGGGAATGCCGATAAACCTTCGGTCGCGATCCCGATGTCGGCCTTGCCCGAGGCGACCCATTCGGCGATGTGTTCCGGCGCGCTTTGCTGCAGGGCGATGCGCACGTCCGGGAAGGCCTGGCGGAACGACTGCACCACCTGCGGCAACGCGTAGCGCGCCTGGGTGTGGGTCACGGCGATGGTCAAGGTGCCGCTGTCGCGCGCCGCATATTCGCGGCTGGCCTGCTGCAGGTTCTCGGCTTCGACCAGCAGCTTTTCGACGATGCGCAGGATGCCTTTGCCCGGTGGCGTCAGGCCAGTAAGTCGTTTTCCATTACGCTCGAAGATGACGACCCCGAGTTCGTCTTCCAGTTCGCGGATCTGGCGCGACACGCCGGGCTGCGACGTGAACAGCGCGTTGGCCACTTCGGTCAGGTTGAAATCGCGCCGCGCCGCTTCACGCACCGAACGCAACTGCTGGAAGTTCATGGCTTGGTTCCTTCGTCGACGAATACTTCGATGCGGCGCGGACGCACCACCAGCGTCTCGCCTTCTTTCAATCCCAGGCTGGCGAAGCGCTCGTTCGGCAGCACCGCTTCGATCAGCTGCCCGGTGTCGGCGCGCTCGAGGTCGAGCTGGGCCAGCGGGCCAATTGCATGCGCACGGCGCAGCTTGGCGACGACACCAAGCGCGCCGGGCGTGTAACGCTCGATGTCGAGGTCGTGCGGCCGCACGTAGCCGATGCCGGCGCCGTCGCGTACACCCGCCAGTTGCGGTGCCTGGAACGAGGCGTCGCCGCTGGCCAGCACACCGTCGGTAACGCGGCCGTGGAACAGGTTGACGTTGCCCAGGAAGCCGTACACGAACGGCGACGCCGGCTGGTTATACACCTGGTCCGGACTGCCCAGCTGCTCGACGCGGCCCTTGTTCATCAACACCACCTGGTCGGCCACTTCCAGCGCTTCTTCCTGGTCGTGTGTCACAAAAATCGAGGTCACGTGCAGGTCGTCGTGCAGGCGCCGCAGCCAGCGGCGCAGCTCCTTGCGCACCTTGGCATCCAAGGCACCGAACGGCTCGTCGAGCAGCAGCACGCGTGGCTCCACGGCGAGCGCGCGCGCCAGGGCGATGCGCTGGCGCTGGCCGCCCGAGAGCTGCGGCGGATAGCGGTCGGCGATCCAGTCCAGCTGCACCAGCTCAAGCAGTTGCTTGACCTTCTGGCGGATCTGGTCTTCGCTCGGGCGCTCCTTGCGCGGCTTGACGCGCAGGCCGAAAGCGACGTTCTCGAACACGGTCATGTGCTTGAACAGCGCGTAGTGCTGGAACACGAAGCCGACCTGGCGCTCGCGCACGTGGCGGTGCGACGCATCCTGGCCGTCGAGCAGCACCGCGCCCGAATCAGGATGTTCGAGGCCGGCGATGATGCGCAGCAGCGTGGTCTTGCCGCAGCCCGATGGGCCCAGCAGCGCGGTCAGTTCGCCGTCCGGGAACTGCAGCGACACGTCGTCGAGCGCTTTGAACTGGCCGAACTGCTTGCGGATGTGTTGAACTTCGATCGTCATGCGGCTTGGCTCCGGAATTAATGCGTTGGCGTGTCGGTCGAGGCTTTGCGAGCCGCGTGCAGACGCCATTCGATAAAGGACTTGATGGCCAGCGTCACCAGCGCCAGCAGCGCCAGGAGCGATGCGATCGCGAATGCGGCCGTGAAGTTGTATTCGTTATAGAGGATCTCGACCTGCAGCGGCATGGTGTTGGTCTCGCCGCGGATGTGGCCCGAGACCACCGACACCGCGCCGAATTCGCCCATGGCGCGTGCGTTACACAGGATCACGCCATACAGCAGGCCCCACTTGATGTTCGGCAGCGTCACACGCCAGAAGGTCGACCAGCCCGACGCGCCCAGCACCAGCGCCGCTTCTTCTTCCTCGGTGCCCTGCTGCTGCATCAGCGGAATCAGTTCGCGCGCCACGAACGGGAAGGTGATGAACACGGTGGCCAGCACGATGCCCGGCACCGCGAACAGGATCTTGATGTCGTGTTCTGCCAGCCACGGACCGAACCAGCCCTCGACGCCGAACAGCAGCACGTACATCAGGCCGGCGATCACGGGCGAGACCGAAAACGGCAGGTCGATCAGGGTGAGCAAAATGCTCTTGCCGCGGAATTCGAACTTGGCGATGCACCACGCCGCGGCCACGCCGAACACCAGGTTCAGCGGCACCGAAATGGCGGCGGCGATCAGGGTCAGCTTGATGGCCGATATCGCGTCCGGATCGAGCACCGATTCGACATAGACTTCCCAGCCTTTTTTCAGCGCTTCGGCGAACACCGCCACCAGCGGCACGAACAGGAACAGGGTCAGGAACACCAGCGCGACCGTGATCAGCGCGTAACGCACCCAGCGCGGCTCGAAGGTGTTGGTGGCCACGCGCCGGGCGCGCGCGCCCGCCTGCGGCGTCAGCGCTTTGTTATCCAGGACTGCACTCATGATTTGCCCGCCCGTTTGCGCGTCCACGCCTGCAACAGGTTAATCGTCAGCAGCAGGATGAACGAAAACACCAGCATCACCACCGCGATCGCGGTGGCGCCGGCATAGTCGTATTGTTCGAGTTTGGAGATGATCAGCAGCGGCGTGATCTCGGACACCATCGGCAGGTTGCCGGCGATGAAAATCACCGAGCCGTATTCGCCGGTGGCGCGCGCAAAGGCCAGCGCGAAGCCGGTCAGCAGCGCCGGCGTAATCGACGGCAGCACCACGCGGATAAAGGTCTGCACGGGTGAGGCGCCCAGGCTGGCGGCGGCTTCCTCGAGTTCGCGTTCGGCTTCTTCCAGCACCGGCTGCACCGTGCGCACCACGAACGGCAGGCCGATGAAGGTCAGTGCCACCACGATGCCCAGCGGGGTGAAGGCGACCTTGATGCCCCACTCGGCCAGGTATTTGCCGATCCAGCCGTTGTGCGCATACAGCGAAGTGAGCGTAATGCCGGCCACCGCGGTCGGCAATGCGAACGGCAAATCGACCAGCGCGTCGATGAAGCGCTTGCCGGGGAACTGGTAGCGCACCAGCACCCAGGCCACGATGCCGCCAAAGACGACATTGAGCAGCGCGGCGATGAACGAGGCGCCAAAGCTCAGGCGGTACGAGGCCACCACGCGTTCGGACGTGACCGCGCTCCAGAAGCCTTCCCAGGTCAGGTTGAAGGTATTGAGGAACACCGCCGACAGCGGGATCAGGACGATCAGCGCCAGGTAGAACAGCGTGAAGCCGAGCGAGAGGCCGAAGCCGGGGATGACCCGGCCCGGCCGCTTGCCCGGTTTCACGCCAAGCGGCGCTGTGCCTGGCATTGCAAGCGATGTCATGCGAGTCCTTATTACAAATTCTTCTAACGGACTCGCATGCTCTCACGTGATCTTCATAACGCAAAAGAAGGAATACTTATTTGTATAGACACCAAACGCTATGTTGGTGGCCCTGGCCTGCGGCGGATTGCGCATGGTCTTATGCGAAGAAATTCGTCTGCGCGCATAAAAAACGGCGAACCGAGGTTCGCCGTTTGGTGTGCAAGCCCGCGCGTGGCGGCTTACTTGTTCGGTTGCGGCGTCAGACGCAAATATGGTTTGGGCGCTTCGAAACCCTTTGGATACTTTTGCTTGATCACTTCCGGATCGGTCACGGTCAGCGGGATGATGACCGGGTCGCCATCTTTCCAGTTGCCCGGGGTGGCCACGGTGTAGCCATCAGTCAGTTGCAGCGCGTCGATCACGCGCAGCACTTCATCGAAGTTGCGGCCGGTGCTCATCGGGTAGGTGATGATCAGGCGCACTTTCTTGGCCGGGTCGATCACGAACAGCGAGCGCACGGTGGCGGTGACCGAGGCGTTCGGGTGGATCATGTCGTACAGCTGCGAGACCGATTTGTCGGCATCGGCCACGATCGGGAAACCGACCACGGTCTGCTGGGTCTCTTCGATGTCCTTGATCCAGCCCAGGTGCGATTCGGCGGCGTCGACCGACAACGCGATCGCTTTCACGTTGCGCTTGTCGAATTCGGGTTTCAGCTTGGCAGTCAGGCCCAGCTCGGTGGTGCAGACCGGAGTGAAGTCGGCCGGGTGCGAGAACAGCACCACCCAGGAGTCGCCCGCCCATTCGTGGAAGCGGATCTTGCCGACACTGGAATCCTGCTCGAAGTCGGGGGCGGTATCGCCGAGGCGTAAGGTCATAGTCTTCTCCATGGTGAGGTCAGTCAAATGCAAACCGGCGCCAATGCGCGCGGCTTACACGAATCGGTTGTACAGCACGACGGCCCAGGTGGCAGCCGCCATCAGGATCGTGATCGCGACGGCGGCGCTGCCGATGTCCTTGGCCGCCTTCGACAGCGGATGGCGCTCGAGCGAGATGCGGTCGACGATGGCTTCGATCGCCGAATTGAGCAGCTCGACCACCAGCACCAGGCCCAGCACGCCGATCAGCGCCAGCTTCTGGAAGCCAGAGACCGGCAGCAACAGCGCCACGACGGTCGCTATGGCGATTACCACCACTTCTTGCCGGAACGCCGCTTCGCTGCGCCAGGCCCAGGCCAGGCCGTCATACGTATTGCGGCACGCCGCGGCGATGCGGGCGATGCCACGCAGGGTCTTGAACTGGCTGGTCGGGTGTTCCATTGTCTTATTCTTTGGACATGCAGGAACGTCATTATGCCTGTCGCCGATCAGCATGTGGTATCGGCGCCGATTGTGCAAGGCCACCAGCGGTCGGCGATTGCTTCGGCGTTTCACATCATGGTATAAGATGAAGGATACTGCACTGCACCAACCACATCATGAAAATCGAACCCCCTGCTCCAGCCAAGACCTCGATCCAGGTGATCGATCGCATGATGTCCCTGCTCGACGCGCTGGCGAGCTATTCCGACCCGGTCAGCCTCAAGGAATTGTCGCGCGTGTCGGGCCTGCATCCGTCGACCGCGCACCGCATCCTGAACGACATGGTGGTGACGCGTTTCGTCGACCGCGTCGAGCCGGGCACCTACCGCCTCGGCATGCGCCTGCTGGAACTGGGCAATGTGGTCAAGAGCCGGCTGTCGGTGCGCGAAGCGGCGCTGGACGCGATGCGCGCCCTGCACCGCAAGACCCAGCAGACGGTGAACCTGTCGGTGCGCCAGGGCGACGAGATCGTGTACATCGACCGCGCATTCTCGGAGCGCTCCGGGATGCAGGTGGTGCGCGCGATCGGCGGACGCGGACCGCTGCACCTGACCTCGACCGGCAAGCTGTTCTTGTCGATCGACGATGTGAAGGCGATCCGTGCGTATTCGACCCGCACCGGGCTGGCCGGGCACACGCGCAACTCGATCACCGAACTGGCGCGCCTGGAGCGCGAATTGAGCCTGGTACGGGCGCGCGGCTATGCGCGCGACAATGAAGAGCTGGAACTGGGGGTGCGCTGCATGGCCGCCGGGATCATCGACGACAGCGGCAAGCTGGTCGCCGGCCTGTCGATCTCGGCGCCGGCCGACCGCTTGCAGGATGAGTGGGTGGAAGATCTGGTGCAGACGGCGGCCAAGATTTCGTCGACGCTGGGGTATCGGCCGGTCGCGGCCGTGTGAGCGCGTGGACGGGGAACCCGTCCACGCTACGTCTTCAACGCAAATCGGGCGCTGCCCGCGCGCTGGCCGTGATCGTCGGCGGACGCACGGCGTCCACGTCCATGCGATCCGGCTGCGCTTCGATCCAGCGGCGGATGCGGCTGGCGTCGGCGGTGCGCGACATCTTGCCCTTCGAATCGAGGAACACCATCACCACGTTGCGGCCATGGATCATGGCCTGCATCACCAGGCAGCGCCCCGCTTCGTTGATGAAGCCGGTTTTCTGCAGGCCGATATTCCAGTCCGGAAGCGTCACCAGGTAATTGGTGGTGTTGTAGTGCATGGTGCGGCCGCTGGCGCTGACGGTCGACTTCGGGGTAGTCGAGAATTCGCGCAGCAGCGGTTCGCGGTGCGCCACCGTGACCAGCTTGGCCAGGTCGCGCGCACTCGAGACGTTCTGGCTCGACAGGCCGCTGGTGTCGACATAACGGGTGTCGTTCATGCCCAGCTGGCGCGCCTTGGCGTTCATCGCCGCCACGAAGGCGCTAATCCCGCCCGGATAGTTGCGACCCAGCGCCGCGGCGGCGCGGTTTTCGGAACTCATCAGGGTAATGTGCAGCAGTTCGCGCCGCGTCATGTTCGCGCCCACCGGCAGGCGTGAGCTGCTGTATTTGTGGCGGTCGACGTCGGCGTCAGTGACGCGCAGCACTTCGTCCAGGTCCTGCTTGGCGTCCATCACCACCAGGCCGGTCATCAGCTTGGTGATCGAGGCGATCGGCAGCGCCACGTTGGCGTTTTTCTCAAACAGCACTTCGGAACTGTTCTGATCGATCACGAAGGCCACGTTCGAGCGCAGCGCCAGCGGATCGTCGGTCTTGTTCAGGCCGGCCATGTCGCCCATGCTGCGCGGCGCGAACGCGGCCGCGGCAACCACGGCGCCACCAGCCACGGCGGCCTTGCGCGGCACGTAGGTCACCACGCGCTTGCCGCGCACGGTCTTGACCCGGCGCACCATGCGCGGACGGTCGTCGGCCTTGGCCATATCCTGGCGCTTGGCGCGCTTGGCCTTGCGCACGACGTTGCGCTTGGCCGGCTTTTTGGCGACCTTCCTGACCGCCTTCTTGGCTTTCGACTGTTGTGCTTGCTCACCGGCGCCTGCGGCTGAGGCATGCACCGGCGCCAGGGCGAACAGTGCGGAAACGATGACAGCCAAAGCAAGTTTAAACATGGTAAAACCCTTGGATACAAACAGATGAGGTACTCGCGAAGTGTAGCCGAACAAGAACCGATCGCAAGCCTAATCAACTTCTGTGCGGCAACAATCTCATCAAAACAACAGCGGGGACCGAAAAAGTTTCTTTTAATATCAAAGAGATAGCGTCAATACGCTATTCGATGAAGCGCGCAAAACTACTGCTCGGTTCGCGTTCGGTCACCAACGAATTCTCGATCCGCGCCGGATCCGCCCAGCCCAGCGCCATCGCGCACACCACCATTTCCTGCGCCGGCAACGCGAGTTGTTCGGCGATGATTCGATGATACTGGGTAAAAGCCGCCTGCGGGCAGGTATCGAGACCGCGTGCACGCGCCGCCACCATGACGTTCTGCAGGAACATGCCGTAGTCGAGCCACGAGCCCTGCTCCATCACCCGGTCGATGGTGAAGATCAATCCCACTGGTGCATCGAAAAAGGCATAGTTGCGCGCATGCTGGGCCGCCATGCCGGCCTTGTTATCGCGCGTCAGCCCAAGCAGGCTGTACAGATCCCAGCCGACCTTGCGCCGGCGATCGATGTAGGGGGTCACCCATTCGCGCGGGTAATACGGGTACTCTTCTGCGTGTTCTTGCGCCTGCGCCGGGTCGGCGTTCACGGCCAGGATCGCGTTCGACAAACACTGGCGCGCGGCGCCGGTAAGCACGTATACCTTCCACGGCTGGGTATTGGTGCCGGACGGCGCGCGCGCGGCAACGTCAAGGATGCGCGCGATGTCTTCCTGCTCGACCGGTTTATCGAGGAAGGCACGCACCGAGCGGCGCGACGTGATGGCGGCGTCGACCGCTTCTTGCTGGGGGCTGGACAGCATGGGTTCTCCTCTATTTGGTTGCGGGTTTCCTGACCACGAAGGCGACACCGGCGACGGCCACCGCCATCCCCGCCAGCGCCAGCGGACTGAACGATTCGCCAAACAGCAGCCAGGCCATGATCGCCGTGGTCGGCGGCGTCAGGTACATCAGGCTGGTGACCTCGGTGGCGCCACTGCGCCCGATCAGGCGAAACAGCAAAAAGATGGCGCCGATCGACAGCGCGAACACCGACCACAGCCAGGCGACGATAAAGTCGCGGCTCCAGGTGATGCTGGAAAACGCCAGGTTCAAATCTTCCAGCCACAACGCCAGCGGCAGCAGCACCAGCACGGTGGCGCCAAACTGGATCACGGTGCCGGTTCGCACATCGAAACGCGGGCAGAAGCGGCGCTGGTACATAGTGCCGGCCGTGATGCTCAGCAGCGCAAACAGGCACAGGCCGAGCGCCGCCAGCGACAGTCCGGCCAGGCTCAGCTTGGCATACACGACCAGCGCCACGCCCGACAGACCGAGCAGCAGCCCGAGCCACTGCAGCGGCCGCACGCGTTCGCCGATCAGGGGCGCGGCAACTGCGGTCAGGATCGGCTGCATGCCGACGATCAGTGCGGTGAGCCCGGCCGGCATGCCGAGCTTGATTGCGGCCCACACGCCGCCCAGGTAGCCGGCCTGCAGCAGCAAGCCGGCCAGCGCGATATGGCGCATCTGCGCGCGTGGCGGCCATGGCGCGCGCCAGATGAGTACGATCGGCAGCAATACCGCCAGTACGCCCAGGCAGCGTACGATCAGGAAGGTCAGCGGCGGCGCATACGGCAGGCCGAGCTTGGCGACGATGAAGCCGGTGCTCCACAAGAACACGAAGAACAGCGGCACGGGCGAGAGCCAGCCAGGCGCCGGCGCGGTGGATTGGTTTGACAAAGCGGAAGCGCGGATTGACATGGTCCGGGACGCTGGCGCGTCACATTGAAGAAAACACAAGCATTCAGTCTAGCATGGCGGTTTAGGAGGTGGCACATCGGCGTTGAGATCGATTTCAACGTGGCCTTCACCAACTGTAATTTCTTGCAGGGAATGCATTCCTTTGTTTTATGTCGCATGCTTGGTGCGCCGCACCAAAAACGCTTGACGCTTCAACGGAAGTGGTTGAAAATTTGCCCTGTTGCGGTGCACAAAAAAGAGTCTCGTCGAGTTTCACGAAGAACCAGCCTCACCTGAGCAATAGTCCATTTACGAAACGTACTAATTTTGGAGAGCCACATGTTTGCAATCCCTGAACAGTTTTCGAATGCCACCAAAGCCAGCCTGGAATCGCAGTTCGCTCTGATGTCGTCGCTGACTTCGAAGACGTTCGAAGGCATGGAAAAGCTGGTTGAACTGAACATCGCGACCGCCCGCGCCAGCCTGGAAAATTCGTCGGCCCTGACCCGCCAGCTGCTTGGCGCCAAGGACCCACAAGAATTCTTCTCGGTCACCGCTGCCCAGGCCCAGCCGAATGCAGAAAAAGCCGTTGCGTACAGCCGTCAGCTGGCATCGATCACCACCAGCACCGGCGCCGAGTTCTCGAAAGCCGCTGAAAGCCAGATCGTCGAAGCCAACCGCAAGGTGATCTCGCTGGTCGACGAAGTGAGCAAGAACGCCCCGGCCGGTTCGGAAAACTTCGTTGCCGCCGTCAAGACCGCGATCAGCAACGCCAACGCCGGTTACGAGCAGTTCAGCAAGACCACCAAGCAAGCTGTCGAAGCGATGGAAAACAACGTGAACAGCGCCGTGTCGCAGTTCTCGGCCACCGCCAGCAAAGCGACCAACGCCGCAGCTGCTGCCGCGTAAGTCTCGCAGCATCAAGCAAAAGGCCGGAGACGCTCGCGCGTTCCGGCCTTTTTGTTTGCAGCGCGCGTTGCCTGACGCTTCTACCTCGTCTCCCGAATTATTCGCCCAGATACGCCGCCTGCACGCGCGGATCGTTGAGCATGTCGCGTGCATTGCCGCTCATCGTGATCGCCCCCGAATCCATCACATAGCCGCGGTGCGCAGCCTGCAGCGCCAGCTTGGCGTTCTGCTCGACCAGCAGGATCGTGATCCCCTGGCTCGATACGTCGCGGATCACCTCGAAAATCTTCTCGACCATGATCGGCGCCAGGCCCATCGACGGCTCGTCCAGCAGCAGCAGGGTCGGATGGCACATCAGCGCACGCGCCATCGCCAGCATCTGCTGCTCGCCGCCAGACAAGGTGCCGGCCAGCTGGCTCGAGCGCTCCTTCAGGCGCGGGAACACCGTGTACCAGCGTTCGATGTCGGCCTCGATACCGGCCTTGTCGTTGCGCGTATAAGCGCCCATCAACAGGTTCTCGTGAATCGACATGCGGGTGAACACGCCCCGCCCTTCCGGCACCATGGCCAGCTTTTGCTGGACCAACGCGTGCGAGGTGGTGCCACGCAGGTTCTGGCCCAGGTACGTGATCTCGCCTTCGACCTTGCACGGCGGCAGCGTCCCGGTGATGGCTTTGAGCGTGGTGGTCTTGCCGGCGCCGTTGGCCCCGATCAGCGTTACCAACTCGCCCTGGCCGACCGTCAGGTCGACGCCCTTGACCGCCTTGATGCCGCCGTAAGCGACTTTCAAACCGGCGATGTTCAACACAGTTTCCATCAATGCGCTCCTCCCAGGTAGGCGTCGATCACGGCCTGGTTTTTCTGGATCTCGGCCGGCACGCCTTCGGCGATGCGTTTGCCGTACTCGAGCACGGTGATGCGGTCGCACAGGCCCATCATCAGCTTGACGTCGTGCTCGATCAGCAGCACGGTCTTGCCTTGCGCCTTGATCTTCACCAGCAGTTCGCGCAATCCCAGCTTTTCGGTGGCGTTCATGCCGGCCGCCGGTTCGTCCAGCGCCAGTAGTTGCGGGTCGGTGGCCAGCGCGCGGGCAATTTCCAGGCGACGCTGGTCGCCGTACGACAAGAACCTGGCAGTGCGGTGGGCAAATTGGCCGATGCCGACAAAGTCCAGCAGCTCTTGCGCACGCGCCGCGATCGCCGCTTCTTCCGCGCGCGCGGCCTTGTGGCGCAGGATCGCGCCCAGCACGCCCTGTTTGGTGCGCACGTGGCGCCCGACCATCACGTTCTCGAGCGCGCTCATCTCGCCGAACAGGCGAATGTTCTGGAAAGTGCGCGCGATGCCGGCCCTGGCTACCGCGTGCGGCGCCGACGGCGAATAGGGTTTACCGGCCAGCTCGAAGGTGCCGCTGTCGGGTTGATATAAGCCGGTGATCACGTTGAAGAAGGTGGTCTTGCCGGCGCCGTTCGGTCCGATCAGGCCATAGATCTGGCCCTGGTTGACGCGGATGCCGACGTCGGTCAGCGCCTGCAGGCCGCCGAAGCGTTTATTGACGCCAGAAATATTCAGGAGGATTTGTTCGCTCATGGTGTGCATTCCTCAGGCAGTCGATGCGTCTTCTTCTTCGCGCGCCAGGGCTGCGTTGGGACGCTCTTCCTTGTTGGGCGAAGGCCACAGGCCGGCCGGGCGCACCAGCATGATCAGCACCAGGGCCAGGCCGTACAGCAGTTGGCGCAGCACTTCGGCTTCGATCACGATGCGACCGAACAGCGCCTGCTGGGCCGGGTCGACCACGTGGCGCAGCACTTCCGGCAAGGCCGCCAGCAGCACGCCGCCCAGCACCACGCCCGGGATGTGGCCGATGCCGCCCAGCACTACCATCGCCAGCACGGCGATCGACTCGGTCAGCGAGAACGATTCAGGCGACACAAAGCCCTGGAAGGCGCCGAACATCGCACCGGCCACGCCGCCGAACGAAGCGCCCATGGCGAACGCCAGCAGTTTGACGTTGCGGGTGTTGATCCCCATCGCCTTGGCCGCGATCTCGTCTTCTCGGATCGCCACCCAGGCCCGGCCCAGGCGCGAATGCTGCAGGCGACTGGTGACGAAAATGGTCGCGATCACCAGGAACAGGAACAGGAAATAATAGGCGTTCACCGACGGCATTGCGTAGCTGCCGATATAGACGGTAGAGTTAGTGCCCGCTTCGCCGGCCAGCGAGACCCCGAACACGCGGATCGGGTCGATCATGTTGATGCCCTGCGAACCGTTGGTGACGTTGATCGGGTCGTTCAGGTTGAGCATGAAGATGCGGATGATCTCGCCAAAGCCGAGCGTCACGATGGCGAGGTAGTCACCGCGCAGCTTCAGTGTCGGCGCGCCCAGCAGCGCGCCGCACAGGCCGGCAACCAGCGCCGCCAGCGGCACGATCGCCCACACCGACAGGTGAATGCCGTTTTGCTGGATCTCGGGACCGAACAAGGCCACCAGCGCATCGCCCAGTGCCGGCGAATAATAGATGACCGATTCCAGCAGCGCCGCGAACTGGGGCGAGGAGAACAGCCCGACCAGGTAGGCGCCGACGGCGAAGAACGCGATGTAGCCAAGGTCGAGCAGGCCGGCGAAGCCGACCACGATATTCAGGCCCAGCGCCAGCATGATGTACAGCAGCGCCATGTCGATGATGCGCACCCACGAGTTGCCGAACTGGGACGCGAAGAACGGGAACAGCAGCATCACGCCCAGCAGCGCGGCCATGCTGATATAGGCCTGGCGCGGCTTGTGGCGGGTGTCGAAAGTCAGCAGTGCCATGTCAGTATCCTCTCAGCTCGCTGCACATCACGCACGGTCGGCCACGCGCTCGCCCATGATGCCGGACGGACGCAGGGTGAGCACCAGGATCAGCACCACGAAGGCGAAGATGTCCTGGTAATGGCTGCCGAGGAAGCCGCCGGTGAGGTCGCCCAGGTAACCGGCGCCGAGCGCTTCAATGATCCCCAGCAGCAGGCCACCGACCATGGCGCCGTAGATATTACCGATCCCGCCCAGCACGGCGGCGCAGAACGCCTTCAGGCCCGGCAGCACGCCCATGGTGAATGTGATCGAGGCGTAATTGGCGCCCCACATCACGCCGGCGACAGCGGCCAGCGCGGCGCCGATGGCGAAGGTGGCGACGATCACGCGGTTCGAGTCGACCCCCATCAGGCCGGCCACGCGCGGGTTCTCCGCCACGGCGCGCATCGCGCGGCCCATACGGGTACGCTCGACCAGCAGCACCAGCGCGCCCATTGCCACGGCGGCCAGCACCAGGAGCAGCACCTGGGTCTGCGAAATCATGGCGCCGCCAATCACGATCGGTTCGGACGAGAGCAGTTGCGGGAACGGGATCGGACTACGGCCCCAGAGCATCATGGCGAAGGTTTGCAGCAGGATCGAGATGCCGATTGCCGTGATCAATGGCGCCAGGCGCGGCGCATTGCGCAGGCGGCGGTAGGCGACGCGTTCGATCAGGATATTGACCAACATGGTGACAGGGATCGCACCCAGGATCGCCAGCGCCAGCTGCACATAGCCAGGCAAGCCTGGGATGTACGCGTCGAGCAATTGCAGGATGCTCAAGCCGATCATGGCGCCGATCATCAGCACGTCGCCGTGAGCAAAATTGATCAGGTTGAGGACGCCGTACACCATCGTGTAGCCGAGAGCGACCAGGGCGTACATGCTGCCCAGCACTAAGCCATTGAGTAATTGTTGGAGAAAAGTTTCCATCGTTTTTCACCTCTTGAACCTACAACAAAAAACGGCACATCGGGAAAACCCGAGGTGCCGCTCATGGTGTGCTGCCGTTACCGTAATGCATTCGGGCAACCGCTTATACAAGGGTTGCTACGTCAGAATTTCCGAGCGTCGCCATCATAGCTTGGCTTTTGGAAAACTAACAACGGTTAATCACCGCCGGGGCAAAGTTTCGTTTTAAGGCGAAACGGAAAATAATGTTCCGCCCGTGGGCGTAGTGCTCTGTACCGGCACGCCATCCAGGCCTTTCGGCAGCGGGAAGGTAACGTGTTCTTCGACGCCTTCGAGTGCGCGCACGCTGGCCGCGCCCAGGTCCTTGAGACGATCGATCACGGCCTGCACCAGGACTTCCGGAGCCGAGGCGCCAGCGGTGACGCCGATGCGTTTTTTACCGACGATCCAGGCCGGGTCGATGTTCGAGGCATTGTCGACCATGTAGGCCGGGGTGCCCATCTTGTCGGCCACTTCGCGCAGGCGGTTCGAGTTCGAGCTGTTCGGGCTGCCGACCACGACCACGACTTCCACCTGCGGCGCCATGAACTTGACGGCTTCCTGGCGGTTGGTGGTGGCGTAGCAGATGTCGCCCTTCTTCGGCTCGATGATGTTCGGGAAGCGCACTTTCAATGCGGCGATGATCTCGGCGGTGTCGTCGACCGACAGCGTGGTCTGCGATACATAGGCCAATTGATCCGGATTACGCACTTGCAGCGTGCGTACATCGTCGACCGTCTCGACCAGGTGCATGCCCTCTTCGGCCTGGCCCATGGTGCCTTCGACTTCCGGGTGGCCCTGGTGGCCGATCATGATGATCTCGGCGCCTTGCTTGCGCATTTTGGCCACTTCCACGTGGACCTTGGTCACCAGCGGGCAGGTGGCATCAAAGATGGTCAGGCCGCGTGCCTCAGCGTCGGCGCGCACGGCTTTCGACACACCATGCGCCGAAAACACCAGCGTATTGCCGGCCGGGACGTCTTCCAGTTCTTCGATGAAGATCGCACCCTTGGTGCGCAAGTCTTCGACCACATAGGCGTTGTGCACGATTTCGTGACGGACATAGATCGGCGCGCCGAATTGCTTCAGGGCGCGCTCGACGATCTCGATCGCACGGTCCACGCCGGCGCAAAAGCCGCGCGGCTGGGCTAGCAGAATCTCATTTTCCATAATTTTTCCTGGTGTCCGGTATTACAGGACCGAAATCAGTTTCACTTCGAACTGCAGCGGCTGGCCTGCCAGCGGGTGGTTGAAGTCGAACACGGCCGAGGTGTCGCGCAGCTCGAGCAGCACGCCGGCAAAACGGCCGCCTTTCGGCGCATTGAATTCGACCACTTCGCCCACTGCGTAATCGGCGCCCGGCACCGAATTCTCGTCCAGGGTTGCTTTCGACACCGCCTGGATGAGGTCCGGGTTACGCTCGCCAAAACCTTCCTTTGAGTCCAGCTCGAAGGTCTGGTGTGTGCCTTCTGGCAGGCCGATCAGGCGCTGTTCGAGGAACGGCGCCAGCTGGCCTTGGCCCAGCAACAGCGTTGCTGGGGTGCCATTGAAAGTGGTGACGATATCCGCACCGCCGGCAACAGCCAGACGGTAATGCAGGGTCAGGTAAGACGATTCGGTGACGACAGCTGGTGCGATGGACATGTTCTTTGTGGTGACAGGACTACCTGATCAGGCAAACCGCTATTGTAAGCCACGCGCGCGGCTTGCGCCTTCACTGCGGCTTTCTTTGGCGAGGAAAACACATGGGAATTTGCGATTGGCCGGAACACGAGCGTCCACGCGAGCGCCTGCTGCGCGACGGCGCCGGCGCCTTGTCCGATACCGAACTGCTGGCGATTTTCCTGCGCGTCGGCGTGGCCGGCAAAAGCGCGGTGACGCTGGCCGGCGACGCCCTCACCCACTTCGGTTCGCTGCATCGCCTGCTGCATGCGGAAGCGACCGAGTTCGGCATGTTGCACGGCCTGGGCCCTGCCAAGTACGCGCAGTTGCAGGCGGCGATCGAACTGACGCGGCGCGCCGTGTCCGAGCAATTCCGCCGCGAAGCGCTGTGCTCGCCGCAAGCGGTGCGCCACTATCTGCGCAGCCAGTTCGCGCTGCAGACCCATGAATCGTTCGTGGTGCTGTTCCTGGACGTCAAAAATCGCCTGATCAATTGCGAAGAAATGTTCAAGGGCACCTTGACGCATACAAGTGTTTATCCACGCGAAGTGGTAAAGGCCGCACTGAGAAGAAACGCGGCGGCCGTGATTCTGGCCCACAACCACCCATCCGGCGTGGCTGAGCCAAGCGAAGCCGACCTGCGCCTGACGAGCGCCTTGGTGCAGGCGCTGTCGCTGGTCGACGTGCGGGTGCTGGATCACTTCGTGGTGGCGGGCAACCAAGTGCATTCGTTTGCCGAGAGCGGGCAGTTGTGACGCGGATGCAGCACAACGGTTGCAAAGACGCCCCTACGCCACCGGACACGACTGGACGAAATTACACAGCGTAAACAGCGGCTTACGACACTCAACAGCAATTGTGAACTATTTTAATCAATTCAAGACACAATTGTTTTTCGCAAGTGATTGATTTCACTTCGTTTTCCACGCTATACTCTCATTTTTCCAAGTCTGGAACATATTTAAGGAGTGCACTATGGCACGTGTTTGCCAAGTAACCGGCAAGGGTGTGATGGTTGGTAACAACGTCTCCCACGCTAACAACAAAACGAAGCGTCGTTTCCTGCCTAACCTGCA
>Ga0308169_10000219_pt1 | contig 106826 bp, 122 predicted proteins | sample PhyBR1_2_FD_202139 | JGI IMG/M metagenome (GOLD analysis project Ga0308169, IMG submission 202139) | Phyllosphere microbial communities from UC Gill Tract Community Farm, Albany, California, United States - DLSLSB.R1 | ecosystem: Host-associated > Plants > Phyllosphere > Unclassified | place...
TTCGCTCCCCGGCATCATCTTCACCGCTATCATGTACACTCATGTGCGTTCTCGCTCCCTCTCCTCGACTCGCCGTCGCTTCCTCGAGGAGACATCCGGCTGACCTTCCTGTTCCTCCTCGTCGAGCAGCTCCCCGCCAAGCTCATCTTCGTCCGGGTCCTGCGCGGCTCGCACCACCTCAACCACTCGACGCCGCAGCACTGGATGGTCTGGCTCTCGTGCACGTTCGGGTGCCTCACGTTCTCGTACATCATCGCGAGCGCGATCCCGGTCTTCGGCGGCCGTGCGTCCTCTCTCTCTTTCCCTCTCACTCTCTCGGCTCTCTGTCTCTACCTCGATCGTGAGCTGACACTCGAATCCTCGCTCACGCAGTCGTCGGCCTGATCGGTGCGCTGCCGGCGCCCATCATCACGCTCCACGCCGAGGTGCGCTCAGACCCCTTCCTCGTCCTCCTCTCGCTAGAAACCTCCTCGAGCGCCTTATTGACCCTTTCGACGCTCGCACCTTCGCACGCAGGCTCTCATGTGGCTGTACGACAACAAGCAGTTCTTCTCGTCGCCCGAGTACCGCACGCGCATGAGGTGGTGCGGCGTCGTCCTCAACATCGGCCTCCTCGTCCTCGCCACGTTCCTCACCGTCGCCGGCACGTACGGTTCGATGTGCGTCTCTTTCTCTCGCTCGTATCGCACCTACATGCCACCGCTGACCGCTGCTCGTGCCCGTCCTCCTCGTCCTCTCGCCTCTTCCGCCCGCAGCGTCTACATCATCGACTCGGAGCAGAGCTCGCCCTGGACGTGCGCCGACAACAGCGGGTCGTCGTGAGCATGTACAGCATCCCATCCTGCATCCCCTGTAGCGCTTCGGCGGCCCATACCCCTGCATTTTATCGCATCCTCCGGGACCTTCTCAAGTCGCCTCGCCGGCGCTCTCGAGCCTCTCGAGTCTGCTGCGCACCGAGATCTCGGAGTGACTAGTCGAGAGAGCCTGCGAGGAGATGCTGCGAGCTGTGACGAGCTAGAAGCAGCACGAGAGCGTCGTCTCGAGCCTGCTGGTCCTCGCCGTCCGTCCTTTCTCGCGGGTCCGTGCGCGCATGAGCTTGCAAGCTCACCTCTATGGCATCGATGGCTTTTCCCTCGCTGGAGAGCGACCGTACGAGCTCTACGGTGCTACGCTTAAACGTATCGAGCTGCTCGTCGAGGACCGTGCGCTCGACGCTCGCAGCGCTTCCTGCGCTCTCGTTCGCGGCCGTTCGCCTCTCGCCTTCGGGCATCCTCATCGAAAAAGCTCTCGCTTCATGTGAGCGCAGGAAGGGTTGCTGTGGAGCCGTGCCGTGCGTTGGGCGACGAGGAGGGAGCAAGAAGCGGGACCGTGCGCGTCTCGAGGCGCTCGTCTCAGACCTCCCTGACGTGCGGTCGCTTGATTCCAGCGGCGAAGCGCCCGGTCATCGACACACGCTCTCGACTTGCTCGCAGTGTTTGTGCTCACGAAGGCGCAGCGAGAGCGAGAGCGAGGCGGACGGAACTTGGAATGGCTGCGCGCAAGCGCACTCCTGCTTCGCCCGAGCGCTCCTGCAGGCTCGGCCGATACAGCCAGAAGATGCTCGCCTAGCGTGTTCGCAGCTGACGGCGCGACCTCGACGAGACGAGCTCGAGCAAAGACAGCGGCGGCGGCGGCGAGCTCTCCTCGCAGCGAGTCTCGCTCTCTCGCGCTCGCTCTTCCTCACGGCTCGGAAGCGCTGCATAGCTGACGACATCATTTCAGGCGTGACAGACACGCGCGGCGCCCAGCCGACAAGTACGACGAGGGCGCGCACTGCGGCGAAAGAGGGCGAGGCAAGCTGGGTCGGAAAAAGGCACAAAGGACGAGAGAAAGGACGAAGGGGGTAAAGAGGGGGGCGAACTAGGGTGTGGGAGTAGAGAGAGAGAGAGAGAGAGAGAGAGAGAGAGAGAGAGAGAGAGGCGCAACAGGCTGGGCAACACGGACGACGAGAGCGAGGGTATCTTGAAGAGGCGTGGCGCAGGGGGATCGGGTGCGGGTAGACGCTTTACTCGGTCTTGCCCGTCGCGAGCGACTTGATGAACTCGAGCCTGCACGTCATAGAGTGGAGAGTCAGCGAGAGCGCAAGATGGCGGGAGCTGAAGAGGGAGAAAGAGGGACGCACGCATTCTTGGCGTCGTCGGCCGGCTTGACGCCGTGCTTGGCCTCGAGGAGCTTGCCGCCCTTCTCGATGACCCAGTGGCAGCGCCTGCGCACGAGGAGGTGGACCTCGAGTCAGCTGGGGTGCGCGAAGGAGCGAGTGGGAGGGAGGAGGACGCACTTCTTGTCGGCCGTCTGGCCGAGGTGGCCGAGGAGCTCGCCCTCCGGGTCCGACAGGAGCTTGTACCCGAGCGTGTGCTTGGTCTTCCACTTGTTCTGCGCCGTCGGCTTGTCGCGGGAGAGGCCGAGGACGGTGTAGCCGACGGCCGAGAACGCGCCCTCCTTGACCGAGTCGCGGTACAGGCACGCCTGGGTCGTGCAGCCGGGCGTGTCGGCCTGCGGGCGGGCAAACACGAGGGCGAGAGTCAGCTGCTGTAGCGGACGACGCGCTCGCACATGCCGTGCAGGCAGGGGGGCGCCGGGAGAGGGAGGAGGTGGGGAAGACGCACCTTGGGGTACGAGAAGATGACGAGCGGCGCCTCGTTGTACAGGCTCTTGAGCGACACCTCCTTGTCGTCCTCTGCAGGGTCGACGACGTCAGCTCTGGTTCGTCGAGAGGGAGGGGAGAGAGAGAGAGAGAGAGAGAGGCGGACGCACCGTCGCGGAGGGTCACGTCGGGGACGACCTGGCCGACCTTGGTCTTGTTAGTCGGCGCGGCGGCGGCCTTGGGCTTCTTTGCTGCGGGCGCGACGGGCTTCTTGGTCTTGGCGGCGGTCGCGGTCGACTTGGTCTTCTTGGTCGGGGCTGCGGCGGCGGCGGAGGGCTTGGTGCGGTTCGTCGGCGCCTTGCGGCGTGGGGCGGCCTTGTTGTCCTTGACGTCGACGCCAGCAGCGGCCGCGACGGCCTTGGCGGCGGGGCGGACGACCTTGCGCTTGACGACCTTCTGCGTCTCCTTTGCGGCCTTTGCGGCAGCGCGAGCGGCGGCGGCCGCCTCCTTGGCCGCCTTGTCCTTGAGCGAGTCCTGCTTCTTCTTTGCGCGCTCGGCGGCCTTCTGGTTGTCGGTGACGCGCGACGAACGCCTGGGTGCAGTCTCGGAGCGGCGGGTGGGAGCCATTGGGCGAGAGCGGGCGAGCGAGGGATGTGGGAGGAGGAGGAGGAGCAGATGGCGGCCGAGGGCCAAACAAAGCCAGGGCGCGTTTCGCACAACCCGCGCCTCGCTCGCTCTTACAGCTCTCCCTGGCCGCGCCTGACTGCTGCAATCGATCTGGTTACGACAACACGACACGCTGCTCTACAAGTGGGCGCGACCGGGCGAAAGGGGAGCCCGCGGCTCGAGCCCCGCTCACCCTCGGCGCAGGAACCCGTTCAACGTCCCCTCGTCCTGCTTCTGCTTCTTCTTCGAGCCCTTGCTCGTCGACGTCGACGATGTCGAGCTCTTGACCGTCTTGCTCTTGCTGCCGTGCGACGAGGCCGACGAGCGAGACGTCGTCCCGCCGAGGGTCCAGCCGCTCTCCTTGCGCTCCGTCTCTGCGCGCACAGGTTCGTACAGCAGGGTCAGCGCGAACTAGGAGAAAATGAGGAGAGGAAGGGACGCACCGACAAGGTCCCTCGCGACGTGCCAGTCGGCGTGCTCGGCCTTCTCCCTCTCGAGCGCCTCGCGCACCTCGTCCTCGGCCCCTCGCTCAGCGACGCCGCCCGGCACGCACAGGACGCGCGCGCACCTCGTGCAGGTGTAAGTCGGAGCGCGCGAGCGCTTGGCGCGGCGAGCCGGTGCAGGAGGGCGAGCGCCGCCATCGTCCTCCGACGACGAGAGGACGAGCGCCTCGGTGCCATCGGGGAGGACCTCGATCGTCGCCTCGCGCGAGCGCACCGTCGCCGCCGACGAGCCCTTGCCCTCGAGCGCCTTGGCCTTCACCGTCCTGCGCCGCTTTTCGGCGCGCCCGTCCTCGCCGTCCCGCTCCTCGCCCTCGCGCTTGACCCGGCCGTCGCTGCCTGCGCCCGCGCCGACCGACGCCGCGCGCGCTCCACCGGCTCCGATCGCCGTCCCGCGCGCCTGCTGCGCGGCGAAGAAGCCCTCGATGCCCCTCTGCCCGTCCTCGAGCCGCTCGAGGCCCGAGAAGCTAAGCATCATGTTCGAGTACGGGCCGACAGGGCTCTCGCTCGAGAGGGGCGGCGCGTTGCCGTGTGCGGGAGGTGGCGCCGTCGATGACGAGAGGGCGGCGCGCAGGAGCTTGTCGGCCACGCGCAGGATGTAGACGATGCTGAGCGACGAGGTGAAGGGGAAGGGCGCTTGGTGCGAGCGGATGACGAACGAGGGCGAGCGGTGCGTGAAGGTGATGGTCTTTGGCTGTGGGCGGCGGGGAGAGCGGGTCAGTGCTTGTCTAGGCGAGCGAGGGAGAGGGAGCGAGGAGCGCGACACACCCATAGACCGGGCGACTCGGCGCGCGCGTCGAGCAGGCGCAGGTGGAGCTCGGTCGCGAGGATGTTAAGCCAGTGCATCTGTGCGCGATTAAGTAAGAGAGGAAGCGTCAGCCTTGAAGCGCAGGGAGGGATCGCGCGCGAGCGGGAGAGAGGCGACCGACCACCTCGCCGTACTTGCTGACCGACGGCCGAAAGTTTTTGCTCGAGATCATGCTCTTGACCTGGGTCTTGGTGTCGACTGCGTGCGGTGGAAGGAGAGCGTCAGCCGGTGCTCATTGTGATCCGCCTCGAGCCGGCGCACGTGCCGAGCTCGAGGAGCGAGAAGCAGAGGGAGACGGCGACGCACCCTCGGTGTAGTCGAGCCCGCGCACAATCTCCCACAGCCATGTCCCGCTCGAGTCGCCGAGCTTGGCCTTGAGCTCGGGGAGCGAGAAGCGCCTGCGCGCGGATCCGGGTCGAGGAGGTCAGCGCTCGGTTCGTCGGCGCACAACTGCTCGAGCCGCACCGCCCGCAGGGACGAGCACCTCAAGGAAAGGGAAGAGAAAGAGGAAGCGTGAGAGAGGGACGCACAGCAAGTCGCCGACCGTCTCGGCCTCGTACGTTTCCTTGACGGCGTTGCCGAGCTTGCCGCCGAGGTTGCGGATCTTCTGGAAGCCCATCGGGCGCAGGAAGGCGGGGACGGCGCAGTGGCGGAGGACGGTCTGTGCGCATGACGGTGTCGCGGATCAGCGCTCGTGTCCTCGTTGCGAAGGAGGGAGGGAAGGGCCGAGAGGCGAAGGACGAGGCGACGCACCTGGGCGTTGGGCTTCTTCCACGCGCTCGTGAGCTTGGCGAGCATCTTGTTGGTGGCGATCCCGGCCGAGCACGTGTAGCCGAGGCGCGCGCGCACGGCGTTGCGGATGTCGCCGACGAGAAGCGCGCCGAGGCTCAGGGCCACGTCGGACCACGACAGGGGCGGCTCGCCGTCCTCGCCGTCGCCCTCGGCGGTCGAGAGGGTCGAAGGCTTGATGGGCGAGGAGGAGGAGGCCGGGACGGGTGCGCCCTCGGCGTCGAGGTGCTTGATCTTGTCCTGCTTCTGGCCAGCGAACGGCACGAGGTTGCACAGGTCGGCCCAGGCGACCGAGTCGCGCGTGATGCCGAGGTCGAGAGGCGTAGGGATGGGCTCGTCGAGCGTCGTGTCGGGCGGGAGGGACGAGAGGGAAGGGTAGCGCTCGAGGAGCAGCTGGCGGACGGGGAGGGTGAGGTCGAGGAACGACTCGTCGATCGAGGCCTTCTCTGCGGGCAGAGGAGAGGCTCGTCAGTCTTCGCAGGCTACACGCAGCCTCTCTGTGCCGGCGCGGCGCAGCAACGCAGCACTCGAGCCGAGGAGAGGAGCTGACGCACCGACGACGGGGCAGAACTCGCTGAAGACGGCGAGAATCTTGCGCGACTCCTTGCGGTACATGTCGAGCGAGATCTGCGTGCAGAAGTCCCGCAGGGAGCACGAGAGAGGTGTCAGCGCTCGCTCGTCGCCGTCGTCCTGCTCTCGAAGCGGGGGAGCGTGCGCGTGCGCGTCACGCACCTTGTGCGTCTCGGGCTTGGGGTCGTCCCAGTACCCAGGCTCGGTCTCGCCGTTCTTGTACGTCTGGCAGTGCACGAGGCGGATGTTGGGGCACTTCTTGAGCGCCTCGGCGGGCGCCTCGTGCCGCGTGATGCCGTACGCGCGCGCAGGGTAGTTGACAGCGATCTGCGCGGGAGGGGTGGGCTCAGCTTCAGGAGAGGGTCATGGAGAGGGTAGAAATCGAGGGGAAAGAGGGACGCACGAGGCCGTTCCATTGCTGCACAGCCATCGGCTGGTCGGCGGGGATACTGAGGCGAGCCATCTCCATGGCGGCGCTGCGGGCGAGGGCAACGAGTCAGCTCGGTGCTTCGGTCGGGATGAGAGGAAGAGTGAGCGCACTAGGCTGCATCGATGCTGCGAGCGGCGAGGAAGGAAGTCAGCCGAGGAGCGAGGCGGTGCAGGTCGGGAGGAGGAGGGGAGAGCTCACTCGACGTGGGCGATGACCCGGAGCGGGTTTGCGGCCCCGCCGTTGCTTTGACCGAGCACATGGCGGTACGTCGGCTTGACCTGCGGCGGAAAGTCGTCGTCTCGTGCTGTCGGCCGCTCGTCGTCGTCGTCGTCGTGGTCGTCGTCGCCGAGAGCTCGCTCCTTGCCCTTGATCGAGCCGCCGGTGCGGCGCTTGGGCGGAGTGAAGGTGACTGCTGAAGGTGCTGCTGCAGGGCGGATGCCTGGGTGCGGACGAGGAGGCGAGCGGCCGGGGATCCTCGACGAGCCGGCGGCGGGCGAGCGACCTCGAGGGACGACGCCGCGGTCGGGGATCGGCGGCGAGCCCATTCGCAGAGCTGTCGAGGGCTCTGTGCTCGTGCTCGCAGCGAGAGCAGCGGTTGCGTTCGAGGAGGACGAGGTCGAGCGGAGGAGCGCTCGAAAGTCAGACGACGCCGTCTCGCTCTTCTGCCTAGCTGGAGGGCTGCAGAGGTCTGTGACAGAATCGCAGAGCCGCTCGAAGTAACCACAGGCCAGCTAGACGGCTGCGAGAGAAGGGACGCGTCTCGCTCGCCTTCCCCGCGGCCGCCTCGTCGAGGAGGAGCAGCTCGCTCTCGACACAGCTCGCTCGCCCGCCCTTGCAGCTCGGCAGGGACGCGTCGACCGCTCCTCAGCTCCCGCCCGTCCACCCAGCAAAGCCAGCCCTCCACTCGTTCACCTCGTCGACCCTCGCCGCCTCGCCGTGTTTACCCTCACCAAGGTCCGCCCGACCTCGCCCTCTCGAGCCACAGAGGTGCACAGCTGACAGCTCTGTACCTTCTCTCGACGCGCGCAGGGAACGTCCACCTCTCGACTCGGTCCGCACGACCCTCGTCCTCCTCAGCGCGCCGAGCCTGAATGGCTCCGCGCCCTCCCTCCTCTCGCATCCCGCGCGCACACTCGACCTCGACTGCGCCACCAGTGGGCCCACCAGCCGACGAGAACGCGCCACCTGCGCGCCCGACCTCGTCCACCGCTCGCGGTGCCGCCGCCGCCGGCAAGGGCGTCCGCACCTCGGCCATCCCGCTCGCACCAGCCACAAAGCCGACCCGCACCGTCGCCCAGCTCAAGTCGGCCCTCACCAGCTCCCGCCAGAGCACTGCAAGCGCGCGCCCAGTCGCCCACGTCGTCATCCAGGGCCCCTCGAGCGACCCTCCCGCCGCCGACGGCCCCGACTCGCTCGACCTCGCAACGAGCCAGTCCAAGGCGGGCTTTCATGACGAGCGCGACGACGACGGCGACCACGACCAGCAGCACCCCACGCGCGCCGTCCAGATGCCCACCCCGCCCAACTCGCAGGAGTCCTCGTCGGCCCACGAGGCAGTGTTGACCGACCAGGGCGACCACGGCGTACGTCCCTCTCTCGCTCTCTCTACTGCAGCTCGTGCGCCGCAGTCGCTGACTCCTCTTTCTGCGCACAGCTCCTCGCTCCCGCACGCGCTACCCGCCGCACCCGCTCCCCCTCCTCTCAGCCCTCGACGTCCCGTCCGACGGCTACCACCACGACCGCCTCTCGCCGCGCCTCGCGCTCGCCCGGCGCCGAGACCATCCCCGACGGACCCTCCCACGCGCCGCACATCCTCGCCGCCCGCCGCCGCTCGAGCATGAGCGTCTCGCCGCACCCTCCCTCCGCCTCCTCCGCCGCCGCCGCGCCCGTCGCGTCCACCTCGACCGGCCTCTCCACCGTCGCGCCCGCCCGCACCGACCCCGCCACCAAGATCAAGGGCAAGCGCACCAAGCTGCGCCCGCGCGCGAGCGAGATCCTCGACGCGCCGCTCGCCGCGCCCGACGCCGACGACGCCGACGGCGAGCTCGACCCGCTCCTGATCCTCGGGCCCGAGCACACACGCGGCAGGGGCGAGGGACGGCGCAAGCGCAGCATGGCCGCGCAGGCGCAGGCGCAGGCGCACGGCCGGGCGTCGTACGCGCCGAGCGCGGGCTCGAGCGGCCGCGCGGCGAGGGCGGACGAGGCGGCCCGGGCGGCGGCGCGGCTCCCGACGCCGCCGGCGACGCAGGACGACGACGACGACGTCGTGCCCGTGTACCAGCCGCTCGTGTTCGGCGTCGACGAGGCGGCGCAGGGCGACGCCGAGGACCCGGCCGACCTCGGCGGGTTCGACGCGCCGGCTTACTACGACGACCAGGGCCAGATCGACGCCGAGCCGCTCGCCGCCGATGCGATCGACTCGGTCGCTCAGGACGGTATGCACGACGACGACGAGGGCGGGTTCGCCCACCTCGACGAGGCCGACTCGTCCGCCGGCGGCTACTCGTCCGGCGACGACGGCGCGGTCAACGCCGATGCGCACCTCGCCGCCGACTCGTCGGCCTCCGACAACGAGGACGCCGGCGCAGAGCCGACCTCGCTCCACGCCCTCGGCCAGATCCCGACCGTGCGCCGCACCCGCCCGTCGTACCCTCCGCTCTCGCCCAACCGCACCGGCGAGTGGGACAGCACGGTCGCCGTCGAGCTCGGCAGCTCGCCGCCGCCGCCGATGCGCGAGCCGACGCCTGGCTTTGGCGGCGCGAGGCGGCGCAGCGTCGACGGCGCAGCAGGAGCGGGCGCAGGCGCGAGGAGCCGGCCGAGCTACCCGCCGCTGTCGCCCAACACGACGGGCGAGTTCGACTCGCAGTGCCCCGTGCGCCTCGGGAGCTCGCCGCCGCCGTCCCCGTCGCCGGGAGCGAGCCATGACGGCGAGCTCGGCGGCGAGGCGGCGAGGGGCAGGCCGGCGAGCAGCGAGTGGCGCGACGAGGTCGACGCCGACGTCAAGGACGAGGACGATGTCACCGAGGACGCCTTTCTCGCGCCGAGGCGCAGCACGCCCGTCCCGAGCACGTCGACCTCGGCCGCTCGGACCTCGGCGACCACCTCGACCTCGACGCCGTCCAACCTCCTCTTCCTCTCGGCGTACCGCTCGCCCTCGCCCGCCATCTCACCCATCCTGCGCTCAGGCGGCCCGTCGCATTCGCCGCACCGCCCGCAGCTCAACTTTGTGTCGCCCAGCAAGAACCGCGACCACCTGACCAACCTCGTCGTGCCGTCGCCCTCTTCGGCGCACGCGCGCACCCAGTCACGCTCGCCCTCGCCCCTCGCCGCGCCCTCCTCGTCGGCCGCCGCCGCCGCCGCCGCATCCGCACCCGCCGGCCGCCCGAGCCCGGGCCCGAGCCCGGGCGCGCAGCACGCGCGCTCGACCTGGACGCGCGGCCCGGCCTTCTTCCGCTCGTCGAGCTTCTCGCCCCCGGCGCACGCGGCGCTCCCGCGCACGGCGACGCTGCACGCGCGGCGCCCGGGCCAGAGCCAGGAGGCGCGCGACGAGGACGAGGCCGAGGGGAGCAGGGAGTACCACCGGTATGCGGACTTGACGGCGACGAGCCCGATGCCGGTGGGCGAGGAGGAGGGCGGCGCAAGCGCACGCGAGCGGGCGCAGGAGGAGGAGCGGGACGAGGAGGGCGAGGCCGAGGTCGTCGTCGTCGGGCTCGAGCCCGAGAGGCTCGAACGCGAGCAGGGCAGGGCCCGCAGCCTCAGCCGCAGCGCGAGCCCGGCTTCAGGTTCGGCTTCGGCTTCGGCGCAGTCGTCGTCGCAGGACAAGGACGAAGTCGGCCCGCCCACGCCCGCCAAGGACCGCCACTCGTCCCCCGCCGCCCCCGCCGCCAACCTCGTCTCGCCCGCGCACGTCGACGACGACGAGGCCATGGCCTCGCCCTCCTCGTCTACGAGCTCGACGCGCAGCCGCCGCTCGTCGCTCGCGTCGCCGGCGCGCTCGATCAACGGCGACGTCCTCATGTCATCGCCGTCGCCGCGCAACTCGCCCGTCGTCGCCGCCGGTGCGCGCTCGCCCGGCTCGCCGTCGCCATCGGCATCCGTTGCGCACGAGCACGGGCGCGACAAGCCGCAGCAGCCTGCAGCGACGCCGGGGCGGCGCCTGCTCGGCGACCAGGACGACACGCGCATGGCGTCCCCGAGCCCGGCGCGCCAGGGCAGCCCGCTCAAGGCGCGCATCGACGAGCTCGTCGGCGGCGGTAGGACCAAGCTGCAGGGCCTCCTCTTCGGCCCGAGGGCGAGCACGCCGCGAGACGCACAGGCCGAGGCGGCCGAGGTGGACGAGGGCGTGCGCGACGCGGCGCAGGCGCACAACGAGCCCGCTCGTCGAGTTCACGCCGAGGAGCAGGATGATGTGGATGACGAGCCGTTCCAGCTCCAGTCCGCGCCGACCAAGGCGCCGCGCTCTCGCGCGCCGGCGTCCGTCGCCGACTCGACCTTCACCTCGCTCTCGCACTCGCGCTCGCACGCCTCGTTCGCCTCGTCGACCTCGACCTCAACCTCGCACCAGCGTCGCCGCCGTCCGTCGCACCCAACCCTGCCCGTCATCGAGATCACGTCGACCGACCCTCGCGCCGCCGCTCGGGCCGCCGCCATCCTCAAGGTGCACCACAAGTACGTCGAGCAGGGCTTCACCGCCGTCGACGCCGCTCGCGCCGCAGCGAGCGCGTTCGACGCAGCCGAGGCGGCCGGCGAGCAGGACGGCGACAGCGAGGACGACGAGGAGCTCCGCACCTTGCTCCTCGACGCCGAGGACGAGCTGCGTGACCAGGCGCCGCACGCCGCCCGTTCCGCCTCAGCTTCGACCGTCGCCCCCTCGATGACGTCCGCCGCAGTCGCCGGCGTGCGCTGGACGTCGCACGAGTGGCGCAAGCTCGAGCAGGCGCTCGTCGAGCTCGGGAGGCGTCAACGGCGCGCGACGAGCGCCGCTTCGTCCATGGGCGCAAGGTCGATGCGCAGCGAGTCGATCGCAATGGCGTCGGTCATCGGCGACGAGTGCGAGCCCGAGGCGGTCGTCGAGGCGTTCTTGCGCTCGGTCGGAGTCACGAGGGAGCAGTGCGTTGGCGAGTGGGCCTGGTGCGTCGCCCTTCCTCCTCTCCTTCGTTCACCCTTTTCTCGCACAAGTGCTGACGCTTCACATCACCTTTCTTGCTCGCAGGGACACGCTCATCATCCGCGTCGAGGCGCTCAAGGCTCGCCGCGGCAAGGACGCCCGACAGCGCCGCGCCTCGTCCTTCGCCAGCACCTCGCACGCCGAATCCCGCCTCGGCCCTCGCACATCCATCCACGAGCACGTCGAGCCGCAGCACGCGCAGGTGCCTCCCTCGCCGAGCGAGGAGGGCGCGAGCGACGACGAGCCGACGCCCGAGGCGTACCCGGTCGTCAAGCAGGAGCAGCTGAGCGACGAGGATGACCTCGACGACGCCCAAGCGGACGTCGAGTCGGACGAGGACGGCGAGCTCACCGACGACACATTCTTCTCGTCGTCCAAGCGCGACCGCACGAGCCGTCAGCGCCGAGGGTCGGTCGAGCCCGTCTATGTCCCGACCGCGCTCGCCAACCCGGCCCTGCGGCACCTGTACGACGACTTCCAGCCCGAGAAGCCCAAGCTTCCGCTGAAGGATGTCGCGCGCGACGACTCGCCGTCGTCGAGCTCGAGCTCGGCGGCGGGCGAGGACGAGGAGCGCGGCGACCTCACCGCTTCGGGCCCTCGCGAGTCGACGCCCGGCAGGGCAGGCGACTTTAACGAGCCGCCCAAGTCGCCGTCGTCGGCGCAGCGCCTCATGTCGTACCTCGGCTCGTTCGTGCGCCGCTCGCCCGCGCCCGCACCCTCTCCCGCCTCATCGACGCGCGCCCTCCCCGCCGACTCGTCCGCCTCGCCGTCGCCCTCGCCCGAGATGCAGCAGGTGCAGCTCTCGGCGTCGCTCGTCACGCCGCGCTTCGCCTCGACCTCGAAGCCGTACCCGCCTTTGCCCACGAGCGCGACGCACAAGCCTCTCCCGCCCGTTGCCGACCGCGTCGTCAGGCCGCTTCCGCAGCACCGCTCGGACCCGTCGACGTCGCGCACGTCGCTCGTCGCCCGTGCCGTCGCCGTCGCCAACGAGTCGACGAGCGCCGCCGACACGTCGGGCTCGTCGGCCAACTCGTCGACGTCCTTCTCGTCGAGCCGGCGCCGGCGCCGCTCGTCCGGCGAGGGCAACAACACGAGCCTCGGGCGCGTGTGGGCCGCCGTCGACGCGATCGAGGAGGCCGAGTCGTCGCGCGAGGAGGAGGAGTCGCGCATCATCGAGCTGCTGCGCTCGGGGTCGGCGGCCAAGCGGCGCGCGGCCGGCGGCGACCTGCGCGAGCGCACCGAGGACGTGTCGAGCGCGAGTGCGGCGTCGGGCTCGGGCTCGAAGGGCAAGGGCAAGGGGCGCGAGGTCGAGTGGAGCGGGTTCGTCGAGCTCGACGAGGAGCCCGGGAGGGGGATGATCCCCTCGGGCGCGAGGGCGCTCGACCGCCGACCGAGCGGGGAGCGCAGGGTGTCGAGGCGGTGAGGAGGGGGGCGTTGAGGATGTGGTGCTTGAGGTGGTTCGTCTTTCGTGCGGTGCGCTCTGGCCCTTCCACTTGGTCTTGCATCGCAGACTTGATTTATCGTGCTCGCCCTCGCCCGGTGCCATCGGCTCTTGAGAGCGTTTCTGGCTATGCCTCACTGTGCCCTGTGCTGTCCTTGCTGCAAAGGCGAGCGACTTGCCGCGGTCGACATGGCCGGACCCGACGAGGCGCGACTTGCCCGACATCGTCCGAGGGAAACTCGCTGAACGTCGTCCTCGCGCGCCTAGCTCTCCTCGCCTTGCCCTGCACCTATCAGGACAATCCACACCAGCTCGTCTGCGCACCGCCGCGACTCGCCCTCGCCCTCCCAGCACGCGCCCGTCGTCGCTCTCCCCCGCCCCCACACCGTGACCTCGCCGCTCCAGCGGCATGGTCGACGTCGCACCAGCCTTCCTGCCGTTGCAGCCCCTCGCCATGAGCTACAGCACCGCGCTCGCCAGCCCACTGTCGCCCCTCGACCTCGGCGAGGCCTTGTCGCCCTTCCCCGACTCGGTCAACTCGCACGCGTCGGCGGCGAGCTGCTCCCTCGAGGCGCTGCGGGCCTCGCTCGCACTGCCGTTACGAGTGCCGCACCGACCGAGGCCGAGCTTCAAGCTCGTTGCACTAGCGGCGCATGACTCGAAGGCTGCGCGCGATGAGCTGGACGAGGACGTCGTCGTGCGGCAGCTGCGGCGAGCCGATGTTGAGCGGGTGCGCAAGCTCCAGGTGCGTCTCTCTTTCACCAAGGAGCTTCTGGAGGACAGCACGAGCTGACACGCTTGCCCTGCAGGACGACTGCCTCCCCGTCAGCTACCCGCCCTCCTTCTACACCGTCCTCCTCACCTCGCCGACCTCGATCTGCCTCCTCTCCTACTCGTCCTCGTCCCCCTCCACCCTCGTCGGCTGCGTGTCGGCCCACCTCAGCTACCCTCCCCCTTGCGCCCTCTCCTCCCGCACCGCCGAGCCGCCAAAACCCTCCATCTACCTCCTCAGCCTCGTCGTCGCCCCCGCGGCGCGCGGCCGCGGCCTCGCAGCACACCTCGTGCGCAGCGCCTGCCGCACCCTCTTGCCGCCTCCGCCGGCGTGCGAGGTCGCCGTAAGACGCAGCGTCAAGCTTTCGCTGCACGTCGAGGCGACGAACGGCGCCGCCCTGCGCATGTACCGGCGCTTGGGCCTCGAGGAGCGCAGGCGGCAGCGAGGGTTCTACTCGCGCTTGCGCGGCGGCGGGACGGGCGAGGCGGTCGAGATGGCCGGGTTCATCGAGGTGTGAGGGCGAGGCTCGAGCGGCAGGACGGACGAGCAAGTTGGAGGAGGAGGATCTCGCGAGCGCTCGACTCGCGCTCTCGACAGCCGCAGGTCTTCTCTCTCTTGCGCAGACGGTCGATGTAAATAGCTCTCGACGTTGCTGTAGACTGCATAGTATGGCATTGGCTCCCGAAACTACAAGCTCTCGCTGTCCTTCCCGCTCGACCTTCTCAAATCCACCTCCTCCCGAGAGCTCGCCTCCTGACGGTCGTCGGGCTCGAACGCACTGTGCGCAAGCTCCTCAAGCTCGGCGAGCTTCGTGCGCAAGCTGCGCAGGTCTGCGAGAGAGCACATGGATCAGCTCGCGAGCTCGAGGACGAGGAGGAACGAGCGGGAGACGGGCGACCGACAGAGGAACTCCTTGAAGCCGTTGTCGTTCTCGACGTGCTCCCTGTTCCTTCTCGAGAAGCCCTCGTCGTCTGCGTGCGGTACGGCATCAGCTCTCGTGCCAGTCGCTGAGCTGCAGGAGAGAGAGGGAGAGCTGAACGCACCCATGACTTTGCGCACGACCCGGTCGAGATGCTCGTCCTTCTCGTCGCCGTCGGCGAGGATGAGCCGGTCGAGGTGCTGCCTCGTGAGGCGCAGCAGCTCGAGCATCTTGTCCTGCGACGAGAGGTCGGTCAAGCCGTCGGCGCCCTTGGTCGCCGTGCTCGAGCTCGGCGCCGGCGCGAGCTCGGGGTAGTCCTTGCCCGGGCCGTCGGCGGGTCGGCTCGACGTCGGCGTCGATGGACGAGTGGTGGGCGCACGAGGAAATCCCTGGCTCTCCTCGCGGGCGAGCTCGTCGGCGATCTTGTGCGAGGGGTGCGTCAGCCTGATCCAGAGGCGGTTGACCCGTGAGCGCTGGAACGTTTCCTCTGCAGGACGTTGATGAGTCGAGGCAAGCTGAGTCGGAGCGCAGAGAGGAGGAGAGGGACGTACTGAAGCGAGAGGTGTAGGCGTCGGCGAGGACTGCGGGCGGGGCTCGAGCGTCAGAACGGCTCGAGAGAGAGAGCGACACCGAGAGCGATCGAACGCACTAGAGAATAGCACCGTCAGGGTGCCTGCCCCTACGATAGCCCACACACAGAAGAAGGCTCGCCCGCCCTGCGTCGACGGGCTGAAATCGCCGTAGCCGATCGAGCTCGACATGACGAAGACGAAGTAGAAGGCGATCCAGAACGACCTGTCACAAGGCGAGCGTCAGCGAGCTCGTCGTGCGCGAGTGAGCCGAAGACGTCGATCGAAGGAAGGCTTCGAGAGGAGGAAGGGCGAGAGGAGGAAGGCGAACGCACCAGCCTTCGAGGGCCGAGAACGCCGCCGCGCCGACGAGCCAGAAGACGAGGAAGAGAGAGAACGAGACGACGAGCTGCGAGCGGAACTCGCGGTCCCGCTCCCTCTTGAGCTCCGTGATGGCCTCCTCGTACCGCTGCTCGTCCATTCGCTCCTTCTCCTCCTCGATGACCTCGCCGTCATCCACGCTCCCGCGCCGAGCACCCTCGTCCTGCACTCGTGCCTCTTGCTCCTCCTCCTGCTGGTCGCGCGTGTGGTACAGGCCGAACGAGACGAAGGCGAGGGCGTGCGCGAAGAAGCTGGCGTGCTGCGGTCGCTCGCCGTGCCGACGACGGCGGAGGCGGTTCAGGAGAAGCTGCTCTTGCGCTTTGTACCTGCAGGAGGAAAGAGCATGAGCGCATGGACGAGCAGGGGAAAGAGAGAGAGAGAGAAAGGGCCGACGCACTTGGTCTGCATGGCCTCGAGCGCCGTCTCGCGCGTAAAGGCGACCAGGAGCGCGAACGTGAGGATGCCGATCGTGTTGTAGAACACAGAGTAAACTTGAGCGCCTGTAGTACTCGGAACGACGTCTGCAGGGCTCAGAAGAGCGTCAGCAGCGAGTCGGGGTCGAAGAGGACCGAGCGGGACGCACCGCCGAATCCCACAGTCAAAAGACTCTGGACGCAGAAGTAGACCGTGTCGAGGAAGGTGACGTCGGGGATGAGGTATCGGTAGCTGACCGAGCCGACGAGGACGAGCGCGAGGAAGAAGTCGAAGGCGACGACGAGCGAGCGCTGCTTGCCGCTGATGCCCGTGCCGCCGCGGATGTACCACTGCGTCGCGAGCCCGTCGATGAGTAGGCACACGACGGCGGCCAGGGCAACGCATCCGCTCGCGACCGTGAGCCAGAACGCCGTCGAGAGGACGTAGCCGTCGGGCTGAGCGTGCTCGACGCCGAAGACCGTGAGGGCGACAGCATTGACGGCGATGTGAACCGACAGGAAGACGATGGTCGTGACGGAGAAGAAGCGCTGCAGGCAGGAAGAGAGGGATCAGCGAGGGACTGAACAGGACGAGGAGGACGAGGACGGACCGGATGAGTCTCGACGAGGCGCAGGAGGATGGCGAGGTTGGCGAGCACGGCGAGGGCGAACGTGACGGATCCAGCGGCGATGATGAGCGGAGGATCTGGCCTCGACCTGACGATTTGGCCGCCCTCGCCGTGCTTGACGTACCTGCGGAGAGGGAGGGAGGAGGAGGGGGTCAGCGAGTCCACCTCGCGCGCCAATTGGAGGAGCGGACGCACCAGTGTTCTGTCAAGCCCGGCAAGCTGAAGAGAGGCGCAAGCGGGCACAGCAGCTGTGCGAGGAGGGAGGAGGCGCGCCGCAGGACGAGTTCGCGTCGTTCCACCTCGGCGCGCTTCCTCTCGGCCTCAGTGCGGTACGCGCGGCGCCGAGGATGTGCATGCGCGTGCACGACGTCGAGCGAGACGTGCATGGCGCAGCGTGTGAGCGAGAGCCAGAGGAGCGGCCGCCGCTTTCGCCGGCTCGTTTTGGATCATGACGCGCGAAATTTGGGCGCAGCTGCGCCGCACGTGCCGAAATAGCGATGGCGGTCTGAGAGCAAGTTGCAGGGCTCGCTGGCTCTCGAGGCAGCGTCTCTCGGAAGCAGCTGTATCGAGCAAGAGAGGCTCGAAGGCTGAAGGGGAGAGACGGCTGCTTTGCCGGACGACCTCCTCGCAGCTACGACCCGCCGCTCGTCTCCATCCACGGCTCGAGGTACGCGTCGCCGTAGTCGAGGAGAAGCTCGTCGCCCGCTTCGAGGTCGCGCAAGGTATCTGCGGGCAGGGAGAGTGGATCGGGCAGGGAGAGTGGATCGAGGTCAGCGAGAGGAGGGAGGAGAGGGGGAGGGGCGGCGCCGACGCACAGAGCGCGATCTGGTGCGTGCCGGCGACGTTGACAACTGCATGAGGAAGGAGTGGGTCAGAGAGCAGCTGGGAGCGGTATGCGCAAAGAGAGAGAGGAGGACGCACTCCTCGGGACGACGTTCGCCCTCTCGCGGTCGTGGTTGACGCACCGGATGACGTTGCCGAGGAGGAGACTGTCGACCGCGTCGCCGCCGTCGACGTCGAACCAGTAGGACTGCGACGGAAGGGCGAGGGTCAGCGCGGCGAAGGCGAAGAGAGAGCGAGACGGCGAGGACGCACATGCTCGACGGCGTCTGCGAAGGTCCTGCGCGCGACGACGAATGACGATCAGCCTCGCACTCAGCGTCGAGAGAGTCAAGAGGGAGAGGAAGGAGACGACGCACGCTCGCCAATGGCCCCACTTGTTCTCCATCGTCGGCGAGTCCGTCAAGCCCTGCGGGTGCAGCTCCCCCCCGTAGAGGTCGACGAACTCGTCCTTCTCGACCGCCTCGAGCAGGATGGCGCTGCGCGCAGGTGCACAGGAACGTCAGCTGCAGACCCTGACCGAGTGCGGCGGAAGGGGACGCACCCGAAGCCGCCGCCGGGAATCTGCGAGCGGACAACGGCGGTCGCCTTTGGGCGGCCGAGACGGATGGCGCTGTTGGTGCACGTCGCTGCGAGGTGCATGCGTCAGCTACGAGCAGCGCGAGGACGTGCTCGAGAGGGACGCACCGGCGTTGCAGCCGCAGATCTGAGGGTCGCACTGTCGGGAGCGGTCGAGGCACCAGCACTTGCTCGAGACGGCGCAGTCGTGGTCGAAGCAGCCCCGGAAGCGGCGAGAACCTGCAGAGCGATCAGTAGGTCAGCTTCGACTAGCAGGACGAGAAGGAGAAGCAGAGAGAGGAAGGGACGCACAGCTCGGCGGGCAGGCGCACCAGCGGTCGCAGTAGGTCTTCGACTCGGCGCACAGGCAGTCGACCGAGCAACGCTCGACGCACGAGCACGGCGAGTAGCCGCTCGACTGGTTGGGCGGAAGCTCGAACTTGTGCCACTTGCTGCTCTCGTTCTTCTTGGCGCGCGGGCGTCGACTTTTGGCGAAGGGCGAGGGCGAGTCCTGCGAGCGAGAGCGTCAGCTTTAGCGCAGCCGCAGGAGCTCGACGTCGACGATGACGCACCTTGTGAGACTGGCACTGTAGGAGGAGGCTTGTCGTGCAGCAGTCGAGCGGCGGCATGCCCTCGTCGAGAAGCGCCTTCTCGAGCGCATCTCGAACGGCGTCGACCTCGTCGTCGTCAGCCGGATCGCGGGCCTGCGAACGGTGCAGAGCGTCAACAATAAGCTCTCTGAGACAAGGAAGGAGAGAAGACGCACCTGCTGAGCACCGTGAAGGCAAGTCGAAGAACCGCAGTCGAGGCAGCCGTCTCGCTCGACCTCGGTCGGGTCGAACGGGTCCTTGGTCGGCTCGTTGAAGGCGCACAGCGCTGCGGGAGCATCATCAGCGAGGGCTCGAGGGAGGGAAGGGCAGAGGAGGAGAGACGACGCACTGCCTGCGTGAACCGAGCAGAGGTAGGCGCCGCAGAGCCAGCAGCAGTCGGCGCTCTCGTCGGTCGCGATGATCTGCTCGTCGTCGATGAGGCGGTGCCTGCACGTGAGCAACATCAGGACGTGCTTGTGGTACTTGCAGAGCAGGCGAGGAGGAAGGCCACGCACTCTTGCTGCACCCGGAACGCCGAGCGGCCCGTGCGCACCTCGAACAGCTTGAGCGCCCGCCGCAAGACGTGGCTCTGGTCGAACGAGCGCTCGAACGCAAAGTGCTTAAACTCGACGCGGTTCTCGAGGTCGTCGTGCGCCTTGGCCTCGCGCTCGAGCTTGGCGAGCTCGACAAGGTCGACCTTGAGGTGCGAGAAGAGGCGCTTGAGGACGGCGAAGTCGCGAGCGGTACCTGCAGGTCATCGACGAGTCAACGAACGAAGAAGGACTCCGACGAGCGAGCGAGCGAGAGGGGACGCACGGCCTGGATCCGGCGCGTTGAACGAGCCGTAGTCGACGAGGTTCTTGGTCCTCCACTCGGTCTCGACGAGCCGCTCCCGCTCGTCCTCGTCCGGGTCGGGCCGCGCGCCGTGCTTGTCGTCGTCGTCCGAGCCCGGGTCGAACGCCTGGAGGACCCGGGTCTCGACGTGCGCGTTCGCCGCGCTCGGGTCCTCCCAGTGCTTGGTCTGCGGGAACGTCTCGAGGAGAGTGCCGACGAGGGGGACGCCGCGGCTCGCGAAGCCCGTGTAGTGGTAGCGAGGGATGGGTGCGAAGGCGAGGGGCTCGGCGAGGGGAGGGGTGCCGGCGGCGAGGCCGGGGATGAGGTCGGCAGGAGAGGGTGCGGTCGGGTCGAGGACGAGGTGCGAGGGAGGGCCGTAGGTCGGGTGCGGCTGCGCTTCAATCTCGAGCTGTTGCTGCGTAGAGTGTGCGAATCAGGAGGGGCCTTTGTACGACGAGAGGAGCGAGAGGGACGCACGAGAGCCCGCTCAGCCACCTCGGTCCTCCACTCGACCTCGCACCGCCTCATCTCCTGCTCGAGCCATTTCTCGAGCACCTCGTCCGTCGGCGCACTGGGCCTGCTTCCATCGTGCTCGAGCTCGACCCTCCAGCTCACGACGACCTGCGACCCGGCCGCCGACCGGCGCAGGGCGCACTCGCCGCTCAGCAACAGGCGCGAGCCGTCCGTCATGGCCGTCGCGCTCTCGTAGAGCCGCTCTGGGACGGCGCCGACGGCCGTGTCGACGATCGAGACGCGGATGACGACGTCGCGCAGGTCGGGTCGAGGTGCTTGGCGAGGAGGGCCGAGCGACGAGTGCGGGGCGGGCGACGCGAGCGGGAGGGACGGGTTGCCGGGAATGTGGAAGGAGTGCGTCGAGAGGTGATCGTCGAGAGGAAAGGCGACGAGCGAGCCGGCGACGAGGTGCGGCGGGACAGGGAGGGGAAACGAGGTCGAGGCGGCGACCGTGGCCGTGCTTGCCGACTGGTCGACGTGGCGGAAGGCGATGTCGAGCTTGATGATGGGCCGAGCCGGGACCTTCTTGAACGCGAGGCGGATATCCTCGAGGTGGATCGAGACGTCGAAAGGGTAAGGGCTGCGGGTGAGGACGAAAGAGAGGTCAGCGAGCCGTGACGGGCGAGCGAAGCGAGCCGAGATCTGGACGCACATCGCTTCCACGCGCGGGTCGAGTGCATCTGCGATAGAGGCCTCGGACCGCAGCGCTCGGAACGCAGCGAGCGGCGCGTCGTCGTCCGGCTCGGGCTTGACGACCGTGCGCGGCGTCGCCGGGCGCTGCGACGACTGCGGCGCGCCGTGCTTGGTGACGAGGGTGCGCCGCGCCTGCGCCCGTGCCCCGCCGAAGCTGCTCTTGCGGGCGGCGCCGCCGAGCTGAGGCGCCTGGGCGGAAGCTGGCCCGGCGACAGGTGGATCGGCGGGTCGGGGAGCGGCGGGGCCTGGCGTCGGCAGGCTCTGGCTGGGCGTCGTGCGCGGCGGCGGCGGCGAGACGCTCGTGTTGTCGTCGCTCGAGTCGGAGAGGACCATGGTCGAGGTAGGACGGGCCCTTGCGGCTGCGAGCTCGTCGTTGGTGAGGAAGATCTCGACGGCCATGTCGACCTGCGGGCGGCGAGTCAGCGCCACTCGAGATGCAGGATGAACAATCTAGAGGGACGCACCGTGCTCTGCTTCAGCGAGGCGGTCCTCGTCGAGTGCGCGACGCGGTTGAGCGAGTCCGAGGCCGAGTCGAGGAGGCGCCCCCAACGGCGGCGGGTGGTGGAGAGCCAGCACGGCGGGGATGCCGAGACCTGGTAGTAGCGAGTGCGCTGTGCGGCGGCTGCAAGCAGGGCGAGCCGGTGAGTCGAGGAGGAAGTGGAAGCCGGTCGCGTCGTCGCCGATCGCCGAGGACGGCTCAGCTCGTCTCGTGCTCTCCACTCCGCACAGGCTGCCTGAGTTGCATGCTGGACCGACCATAGTTCCTCTACAGGACTGATTCGAGCTCGCTCAAGCATGCCCGAGCTCTGTGTCCTCGGCCCCCGCCCGCTTCCTCCTCGTCGTCCAGATGAACCGGCTCAGCAAGTCACAGCGACGGTGCAGCTTCAAGTGGTGCGTCCAAGCCCCGCAGCGACTCACTCTTCGGAGCCCGAGCTGACTCACACCCTGCACAGCTCGCCTCGCCTCCCTCTCCCTCGTCCCCGACCTCGTCCGACTCGACAACTCGACCCCGACAGCGACAGCTTGCTCGCCCTTCTCAGCGTGTGTACAGAGACGTGACCTGGAATTGCAAAGCGGGTGGTATCGTGCAAAGCGTCGTTCGTGTCGTCGTGCGCTCGAGGCCGTTCTCCAAGCTGCTCCCTCCCTCCTCGTCTCGCCCGCCGCTCAACCAAAGAGCGAGGCGTACCCGAGCGTGTTCTCGTCGACGTGCGACCAAGGGCGAGTCACTGCGCGCGAGAGAGAGGCTAGAGAGCGTCAGCATAGAAAGCGCGCGCACCGTGCCGAGGAGAAAGAGGACGAGGACGCACGCTCGCGCCCGAGAGCCCTGCCGACCTTCTTGAGCACGCCCGCCTTCTTGCGCTCGCCCGTCGTCCCACCCTCCTCGTGCTCGCCCTCGCGCACGCTCGCGCAGCTGCCCCTGCTCCCGCGCGAGCGCGTCGACGCGAGCGAGCCGTAGCCCGAGTCGAGGCGCTCGAGCTGCGCCGACGGGCGGCGCGTCCAGCTGAACTCGCTGTCGGTCGGCGAGGTCGACGTCGACGAGGAGGGGGTGGTGGCGGGCGAGGTCGAGGGATGGCTCGAGGGGAAGAAGGAGAGGGAGCGGCGGCGCGGAGCTGGGGCGGGGCGGCCGTACAGGTCGTCGTACGCCGGCGGTGGATCGGTCGGCGTGTCGAGGGCGGAAGAGGTGAGAGTCCAGGAGGCGGCACTCGGCTCGGCGAGACGACGGCGGGTCGAGGAGGACGAGGTAGGCGCAGGTTCGACGACGGCGCGCTCGGCGGGGAGGGCGTCTGCGAGGGCGGTGTCGCTCGCCTCGGTTGCGTCCTCGAGCGTCGAGGTGCCCGGACCCATGTAGGGCAGGATGGGGAGCATGAGGCGGCAGATGGCGGCGTCGACCTCGGCTTGGGTGCGGTGACGAGGCGAAGGCGGCGAGGCGACGCGGCGCTGGCCCATGCTGCTGCTGAGCTGCGAGGGTGCGGAGCGAGAAGGAGGGTGGACTCGAGAGGTGAGCTCGCTGTGCTTGTGATGGCCGTCAGGAAGGAGGGAAGGGGGAGGGAGAGGAACGCACCTCGCTGCGCCGAGCGTCCCGGGCGGGAGGAGGGGCGAGTCGAACTTGCTCGACGAGCTCGGCGGGTACCGCAGGCGGCGAGGCGGTAGTAGGCGGGACGATCCAGCTCGAAGCAGTGAGCGGCATCGGCGGCAATGGGGAGGGGAGGGAGCGAGGGGAGAGTCGCGCAGAAGCGGACGGCCTTCTTCACGTGCGCCTTGCGAGAGGTCGCCGACGAGGGCAAGTTCCACAGCGAGATCGACCTTGGACGGCTTGGGCGCGGGAAGGTCGTCAAAGGGGAGAGCGCTCCAAACTCGAGCGCATCGCCACAGGTCGAGGCGCTCTCGGCTTGCGCTCGTGAGCGGGCAGTGCGGCCGCCGAGGCTCGGAGGGGATCCACGCCCTCGGACCCGAGACGCGCAAAGGCTGGCGTGATCTCGCCGTGGCTCGGCATTAGCAGGTCCTCGCGAGATCGTGTGCCTCCGCCCTGAGTGCGCTGTCCCGTGCGCGAGAGCAGGACGAGGTGGGTCGAGCAGGACGGAGGAGGGCAGAGGCGTCAGCGCAAGCGCAGGGCCGGCGAGGCGGCGCTGCTCGCTGCGCAGTGCTGTGCATCGAGAGCAGGTCAAGGTCGTGCATCCATCGCCCTGCTGCCCGCTGCACCCGACGTCGGAGGAGAGCCAGGTCCGCCTCAGAGCGACGAGGCCGCTCCCTCCTCGACCTCGACCTCTCTCACACATCAGGCTGCCCGGCTGCAGGCATGGTGCGCACAAGCTCGCTCTCGAGACTCGGCAGAGCTGCCCAAGCTGACGGCGCTGCTCTGTGCGCAGGCTGCTCCCCCACCCACCTCTCCTCCCGAGGTCGAAGCCACCCTCACTCGCCTCGCGTCCTACAAGAGTGAGTAGGAGGGCATGTCGCTCACACAGTATCTACCTCGCTGACAAGCCGCCCGCCCGCCCGCAGATGTCCAGGGCGTCCTCATCCTCGCCCGCTCGACCGGCATCATCCTTCGATCAACCGGCTCGCTCTTCGCCCTCCAGCCCGCCCCTGCGACCGCCGCCGAGGTCGACGAGGCGGACGGGCAAGATACGGTGGTGCCGACCACGAGCGAGCTCGCGCGCAGGTACGCCAAGGCGGCCGTGACCATCGTCGAGGCGGTCGCAGGCGAGGTCAAGGACGTCAACGAGGACCAGCCTGTGCGTCTGTCCCCTCGAGCCGTCCCGAGGGCCGTACAGAACTGACTGACGTCCCCCATCGCAACAGGACGACGTGCGCTTCCTGCGCATCCGTACCAAGCGGCACGAACTCATCATCACGCCCGGTGCGCTCCCTCTCTCTCGCTCTCGCACTCGCCTGCGCCGCCTTTGCGCTTTATGGATCGCGGCTGACCTTCACGCACCTTCCTCGCAGATGACGAGTACATCCTGGTGCGTCTTCGCCGTCTCTCGCGAGCTCGAGGCCGCTCGTCGTGCTGACTCGCTCCCTGCAGGTCGTCGTCCAGGACCCGCCGCACTAAGTCGCTGCGGCGCTCTATACCCTGTCGTACATACCCTCTCGCTCTTTTTCCCCCCTCGTACTACTGCAATACAGCCTTTCTTGCTCTCACGGACCTCGAGCGAGCACGAACGAGGTGTTTTCCTTCTAGAAGCTTGCAAGCAGGATCTACAAACGCGCCTTCTTGTCCTCGGCAGGCGGCGTGATGTTGCTCTCGCCGGCGTCCGAGTCGCTGCCGGCCTTGCGCCCTCGAGAGCGGTTGACCTCGAGCGGAACCGCGAGCGCCATCTGCAACGAGAGAGAGAGAGCGTCAGTCACGATCTCGTCAACAGCCCCTGACGCAGAGCATGTCGCAGCGAGTCGAGAATGAGAGAGAGAGAGAGAAGACGCACCTGGGTACTGACGCCGACGAGCCTCGCCCCCTCGCGCCTCCACCTCGCGACCCGGTCCTCGTCGAGCTCGCCCTCTCGCGCCTCGGGCTTCCTCGCGCCGAGGTCGGCCGGCCCCGCCCATACCTCGACCGTGAGGTCGTGTCGGCCGTCGTGGATCGTCTTGGTCGTCGAGTATAGGCCGAAGGTGCGCGTGCCGTACCGGGCGCGCGACGAGGGCGACAACGGGAACTTGGACTTGAAGTCGAGCGAGAGCGACATGGTCGGGTACCAGCTGCGCGCGAGGAGGGCGAGAGTCAGCTCGTGTGCGGCGGGAAGGCGGTAGAGGACCGAGCGAGCTCACGAGGGTCCAGGGCGAAGGCCGTCGGGCAGCATCTCGGGCCCGTTCTTGGCGACGTCGGCGAAGAAGGGCACGAGCGCTGCAAGGGAAGGTACAGAGTCAGCTTGTGCACGCGATAGGGAGCAGAGAGAGCGAGCGAGCGAGAGTGCGAAAGGGACGCACTCGAGAGCTGGTCGACCTCCTCGCCGCCCTTCATCTCGATCCAGCACGCCCAGGCCAAGCTGCCGTCGTTCGGCTCGACCTTGTCGACGATCTTCCACCGCAGGCCCTGGTGGAAGCGCAGCTTGGCGGGCACCTCGTCGCCGCCGTCGCTCATCTGGATGCCGCCCGGGTGCTCGAGGAGGGGGCAAGGGCGCGAGAGGTAGTTGAGCACGCCGGCTTCTGGGTGCTCGGGGAGGGTCGTGACGAGGTAGTGCGAGCGGATGCGGAGGATGCGCTGGTTGTCGGGCGAGGTGAAGGTCGAGGTGTTGGCGTCGGGCGACCACTGGTACAGGTCGACGTCGAGGCGGGTCCAGCGCTTGGTCGTGCTCACGACCTGGATCTCGACCTGCGCCTTGCCCGGCACGGTCGCCGAGAAGAACTGGCTCGTGAGGTGGGCCGGGTCGTGGTGCGCCGAGCCCACGAGAGCTTGGTGCCGCAGGACGGCGTCCGTCGTGATGCACAGGAGGTAGCCGCCGTGCGCGACGCTGCCCACACACCACGTAGGCGACACGTCGACGTCGAACACCCGACTCGGCGCAGAGCCGGGCGCGGGCGAGGGGTCCTTGACGAAGGCCGGAGTGGTGACGGAAGCCTGCGGGCGGGAGCGTGGGGGTCAGCTCAAGCGAGGGAGCTCAGGGTGAAGGAGAGCGAGGTGCACGCACGTCGGTCAAGTTGATCATGGTGTTGCGAGAGGCGGCGAGGAGGCGAGCGAGGAGAGGAAGCTGGCGGCGCGAGAGGGCGTTTGCCCCGCGAAAGTCGGCTTGACGCAAGCCGGACGGGCCTGGGCTTTCTCTCGCAGGCCTCGGACCGCAGCCGCCGAAGGCCTGATTAGCCGATAGGAGCGCGGCTCGGTAGCCGCGCCCACTTATCGCTCGCGACTCGCTCAGCGTGGCTCTCCGGCTACCGCTCGTCCTCTGCACTCGAGCTGTCTCGACGCTCGCCCTATGGGCCGCAGCAGGCTCGCTGCCTGCCCCGAGAACCGCCACTACTGCCCCGAGCCCGGCTGTGGCCGCTCCTTCACGCGCCAAGGTGCGAGCGAGCCTCGCCTCCTCGCGGCTCTCTCTGCACCTCCTCTCTGATGCTGCAGCCCGCTTTGCAGACCATCTCCGGCGACACTCGGCAAACCACGACCCAGGCCGAGCTCGACACTGTCCAGATTGCGGCCGTGGCTTCGCGCGACCAGGTGCGCTCGCCCTGCTTGCTCGCCGCTCTTGCGCAACCTCTCCTCGCTCGGGCTGTCCTGACAAAGCTTCATTGCACGCAGATGTACTCGCAGCCCACGTCCGCAAGCACGAGCAAGATGCAGCCACGTCGAATCGACCGTCCGCTCCTCTCGTCGACCCGGGCCTTTCGGCCTCAGGCCTCGTCTGCGACGAACTCGAGTCTACTGCCTTGGCCGAGCCGACGGTCAAGGTCGACGAGGTGGACGAGTGCGCCGTCGAGGACCTCGAGGCGCTGTACGCCTGGCTCATGAACGGCTCGTCCGACCTTGCTCCGCCGACGACGGTCGGGCTCAACGACGTCGCCTCGTACGCCAGCTTCGACTGCCTCGTAGACGTCGAGGTCTCCAAGACCACCTCTCGAGCCGACCACGTCCTTCCAGAGCCGCCGCCGTCGCTGCCGCTTTCGCAAACGCGCCTTTTCGCCGTCGACGAGACTTTGCGCTCACGGTTGCTCGCCTTCCTCTTTGTGCGTCCCACTCTCTCGCCTCTTCACCCGCACGAAGCTGATGCTCTTGTCTGACAGGCCATCCCCGAGCTCGCCAACTCTGCATCCTTTACCTGCGACGCCCTTTCGACGGCGCTCGAGCGGTACTGGGCCGGCTTCGCCCCGACCTTTCCGCTCCTGCACGCCCCTACCTTCGACCCGCACGCCTCGACAGGGCTGCTCGCCTCTCTCATCGTCGTCGGCATGTGCGTCTCGGACGAGAAGGCGGCGTACGACCTGGGCGCAAGCATTTTCTGCAAGATGCGGCCGCTTCTTCTCCTTGTGCGTCGCTTTCTCTCCTGCTCCTTCTCCTGCTCCACTGTCAGAGATCTCACTCGACGATCCTGTCCTGCAGCACGAGATCTCGGGCCCGGACGTCCCGCTCGAGACCTTCCAGGCGCTCGTCATCCTCGGGCACGCCGGCCAGATGCTTCTCGACACCCGACAGCACGCCCTCTCGTACTCGGCGGCAGCTCACGACTTCGGCATCAGTCGCAGTATGGACATCTGGTACCCTCGGTGGTACAAGCGCTTTGACTCGTCGAGCGGCTCGGACGAGGAGCGATGGAGAGCCTGGGTTTCGAGCGAGTCGTGGTCCCGGCTCTGCTACGCCGTCATGCTTCGAGATGTGCGTCGACCTTCTCCTTTTTCTCTCGAGCTATCGAGACGGAGGACTGACCTACTGAACGTGCTCGCAGATCCAGCTCTCCTCCGTCTTCGGCCAATTGCCCGTGCGCGCCCTCTCGATGCTCATCATCCGTCTGCGCATGCCGGCGGGCGACGATCAGTGGAACGCACCGTCAGCAGAAGCATGGCAGGCGCAGACGCCGTCGTCCACCAAGCCCTTCTGCCACGTCTTCAAGGACGTCCTCCTCGCACGGACCTCGTCCTCAAGCGCCTTGTCCTCGTCGGCGCAGGAGCGCTTGAACCCGTTCGCCATCTCGACCATCCTCCACGGCCTCATGTCGCTCGCCTGGGACGTCAAGTGGCGCGGCACGCTCCGAGCAGATGCGCTCGCGCCGATGCAGAAGTCGCTCGACTGGCGCGGGTCGCTGCAAAGCGCGTACGGCCGCCTCGAGCGCGAGGTGCTCGAGGCACTCGGCAGCAGCATGCTCACGTCGTCCGAGCGGGCGATCAGCCTGGCGTCACTCGACCTCCTCTTCGTTTCCGAGCTCGAGCTCGTCGCCGACCTGTGCGCTCTGACCTTCTCAAGTCGAGCGTCGGCTCTCCCTCTCCTCGAGCGCCGCTGACACGCCCTCTCTTTGCTCGCACGCAGTACCTCGATGCTCACGTTCGCCGGCGTCATGCGCATCGGCTCGAGGAACGTCGGGCCGGACGACTTTGCGCTCGCGAGCAGGTCGATCCGCAAGTGGGTCTCGAGCCGCGACGCCGAGGACGCCGCCAGCCTCGCAGCGACCTACCTTTCTCGAAGACTCACAGTGCGTCTCTCTCTCTCTCTCCGTGCGCACGAGTGGAAGACGTTCGAGCGCTGACGTGCGGCTCAACAGACGCAGGACCTCGAGGAAGGGTGGACCTTCTCGAAAGGCCTTTGGGCGCCTTGGTCGTTCTACCTCGCGACAGTGAGCCTCATATTCTCTGTTATGTCCTGCTCGTACTCTCTGCGCGCCGAGCTGACGACATCGGCCTCCTGCAGCTGGCGATCTGGACCTTCGCCTCGCTCCGACGTCCTCGGGAGCCGCCGCCGTTCGCCGACTCGACCGCGCCTGTGCGCCTTCATCTCTCTCTCATGCTCGTTGAGAGCTTGCTCGAGACCGCTGACAGCGAGAAGCCCTCGTGCGCGCAGCTCCTCTTCCCTCTCCTCGCCCACTTCCCCTCTTGCTGGCAAGGCGACGACGTACCGCCGTTCGTGCAAGCCATGGCGACGCTCTTGAGCGAGCAGCGTTGGGGTCTCGGTGCGTCGACTCGTTCACTTCACTTTCGCTGAGACGGCCGAGGGCGAGGGGAAAGAGCTCCCGAGGCTGACGCTCGGACCCCTCTCCTCGTCGCGCGCAGGGAAAGAGGCGGGCGCGGTCCTTCAGAGCCTGGTCGAGCGGCGGGTCACGAGCGCGCTGTAGAGCAGACGAGCGAGAATGTGCACGAGCTTTAGTCTGTGCAGATGAAGCGAGAGCGAGAGACAAGAGCGAGCAAGTTTTCCATCCTGCGAGCGACGAGGACGAGCCGAAGGAGATAGAGAAGACCGTCCGTTCCACCGCTCGTCGCACTGTACACAAACCTCCCTCGAGCCCTCGTCGCCGTCGCACAGCCCCTCGCGCTCACCGCGCCTTGCCGTGGTACTGCCCCTCGAGCTCGCGGTCGAGCTCCATGCCGGGCACCTCCTCGACCGGGCCCTCCTCGCCGCTGTGCTGCGGCACGCGCCCGTACGCCGCGCCGTAGCCCTCGTGGGCGTGCGCGCCGAGGGCGTCGCGCGCGGGGATGGGCGGCGGCGCGGGGAGCGAGTCCTGTCGCCGAGGGGGAGCCGGCGCGGGGCGCATCTGCGGGCGGACCTGCGCGGTGGGCGGGACGAGGCCGAGTCAGCGTCGAGATAGAGACGTAGAGAGAGGAAGGAAAGAGAGGAGAGGGACGCACCATGCGGCGGAACTCCTCGACCTCCTGGACGATGAGAGCCCTCATGCCCTCGATCGTGTCCTCGCTCTCGAACCCAAAGTCGAACCGGGTCGGGCACGTCGGCTCGTCGGCGGGCTCGTGCCACACCGAGAGGTACGGGTGCAGGAGCGCGTCCTCGCACGAGATGCGCTCGTGCGGGTCGAACGCGAGGAGCTTGGCGACGAGGTCGAGCGCGAGCGGGTTGGCCTGCGGGAACAGCGACACGAAGGGCACGCCCGGCTTGTAAGGGAGCGAGCGGATGTAGTCTTGAGCCTGCAGAGGTGAGAGGGCGTCAGGAACTCGAACTCGATGCAGGAAGAGGCTCGAGCGAGAGAGGGACCGACGCACCCGAGGAGAGCCGACCCGTCGCAGCGTCGCGTCGCTCGGCGTACCGAGGAAGTGGAGGACGATGTTGAGCTGGTCGATGTAGTCCTTGCCCTTGAAGATGGGGCGGCCGCCGAGGAGCTCGGCGAGGACGCACCCGACCGACCAGATGTCGACTGCGAGCGCGAGTCGGTGCGTCAGTTCTCAGTCTCGTCCATCTTCTCTGAGGCTACATGCTGGCACGACTGTGCGTGCGAGCAAGACAGCCAAAGTCGAACAGTGCAGAGACAGAGCGGGCCGACTCACTCGCCGTCGTGTAGTTGGCAAAGCTGAGCATGATCTCTGGCGCGCGGTACCACCTCGTCGCGACGTACTCGGTCATGAACCCCTGCTGGTTGTTCTGGCCGTCGCTCGCCGCCTGGTCGAACCCTCGCGCGAGGCCAAAGTCGCAGATCTTGAGCTCGCAGTCAGCGTTGACCTGCGGGCGCACGAGGGGCGAGGTCAGCATGAGCTGCAGTAGGTAGCGTAAGGGAAGAGAGTCGAGAGGAAAGCGCACGAGGAGGTTGCCCGGCTTGAGGTCGCGGTGGAGGACGTGCGCCGAGTGGATGTACTGCGGGCGGTGCGTTCGAGGGGGTCAGTGCCGTGCCCTCGCAGTCGCTGTAGCCGTCGAGGGAGAGCTCGACGCACCTTCAGGCCGCACAGGGTCTGGTAGATGAAGCTCTGGAAGTGCGCGTCGGAGAGAGGCTGGCCCGAGCGGATCTGCGGCGCGATGAGGGGCTGGGTCAGCTCTCCCGGACAGGTGTGGACGCCGAGCAGGCAAAGGGGACGCACGATGGCGTGCAGGTCGGCCTCCATGCACTCCTCGTACAGGTACACCGAGTCGAAGTTGACCGGGTCGACGAGGTCGAGGTCGTACAGGCAGGTGATCTGTCCGAGAGGCAGTGGGTCAGGACTCGACACGCAAGTAGGCAGAGCTTTGTCGCTCGGCGTTTGGCCGAAGTGGGAGAGAGCCTGACGCACGTTCTTGTGGCCGCGGAAGTGGTGCAAGAGCCTGTCGAGGGAGGGAGAGGTCAGCTCGAGAGGGACGGGGGCGGTGCACGGCCGAGAGAGGGACGCACTTGAGCTCGCGCAGTGCGCGCTTGGTGAGGATCTTCTTCTGGAAGACCTTGGTGACCTGTGTGCAGCAACAAGGAGCAGGGTCAGCGCAGCTATCAGGGCGGGCGGGAGACGAGGGAGGGAGCGAGTGGGGGAGGAGGAGAGGGCGAGACGGACCTTCTTGATGGCGACCTGGTCGCCGCTGAGCTTGTTGCGCGCAGAGCACACGACACCGTAGGCTCCTGCAGGGCGGGTGCACACACACGGGCGGGCCAAGCGTCAGCGCACACTCCTCGCGGCCTCGGTCGTCACCACCCTCTCAAGGAGGAGAGAGAGAGGGGGAGCTCACCCTGGCCGAGCTCCTTGACAAAGTCGTACGTCTCGTCGACGAGGAAGGGCTCGCTCAGGACCGGGAACGCATGGCGCGGGATGTTGTGGATTGGGTCCATCGTCGAAGGAGCGAGCGGGCGAGGGTGCGGGGCGGGCGGGCGGTGAACTGGGCTGGGCTCGAGGCGGTGGTGCTGCCGGCCGGTGCGAGGAACCTGGTGCGCGCAGCTGGTGCACGAACCGAGGTGGACGAGGAGTGAGAGCGACGCGGCAGCCGGCCGGCGACGACGACGGCGTCGCGCGGAGATGTCGCTACCTCCGGGCCTCGCTTTCGACAGCTTTTGTACCGCGCGATAGCATACTGAAGCACTCACAGATCTCAGCAGCGAGTCGGCGACCTGCACGGCCGAGAGGCTCACTGTCCGCGCTGCAGCTCTCGAGACACGCTTTGTCGTCGGCGGTGCTCTCTGCGCACAGCTCTCGACGTCAAACCCACCCTCGAGAGCCGCTCGTTCGGTGAACGCCGTCATTCCAGCTCCAGCAGCCAACGCGAACCTCACCTGCGGCAGTCCAAGCCCGCGCTCCGTACCCGCTCGTCCCCGTCCGGCCATCCACAACCCGAGATCCCCCACAGCGGCGGCGACTCCAGCTCACTAACATGCCGCGACGAGACGAGGAGGGGCCGGGGAGGGCGAAGGATGAGGAGAGGGGAGAGGGGAGCGAGCACAGGCTCGGGTGCGCAGGGTCGGCGAGCGCGGGCGACTTTATGCCGACTTCTTGGCCTTGGCAGCGGCGGCCTGTACGGTGGGATGAACGTCAGCGAGCGAACCGACAGTACGAGAGCTGCCGGCCGCACGAGAGCGCGACCGACGGCGCAGGGCGAGAGGGCGAGAGGGTGAGCGGGACGCACCTGGACGAGGCGCCTGCGCTGCTTCTTGAGGAGCATGACCTCGAAGCGCTCAAAGTCGGACGTGTTGCGCCTCTTCTGCTGCGCGGCGCGCTTCTGGGCCCACGCGCTCTTGTTCCACTTGGCCTCGACCTCGGACGCGTCCCAGACCTTCTTGACGACGGTCGTGCCCGCCGCGCGGGGGAGCTTCTTCAGGACGTAGGGCGTCAGGACGAGGCGGCGGTAGGTGAACGACTGGCGGGTGACGCCGGTCGACGGGCCCTCGATGAGCGCCTGCGGGCGGGGAGCGGGTCGAGGTGCGAGGTGGGGCGGTCGGTCGAGGTCGGGGGCGGGGCGCGGAAGCGTAGGTGGCGCGCGAGGAGGGTCGGCGTAGGCGAGTAGGGCGGCAGGGGTGGCGCAGGATCGGGTTCGAGGGCAAGGGCGAGGTCGGGAGGGGCGAGGGGGAGAGAGGTGGGACGAGAGGCGACTTGGGGTCAGCACGCGCTCTCGCGGGCGGGATGCAGGGCAGCGCAAAGAGGGAGGGGGACGCACGCGGTTGTGGTCGATGATCTCGACGATGGTCGCGAGCTTGCCAGCGTCGGGACCGTCGTTGACGAGGACGACACGGCCAACCTCGACAAAACGCTTGAAGGTAGTGTCGGCAGACATGGCTGAGCGGGCGGGCGGGCGAGGGAGGGGGGAGGAGAGCGAGGGGAGGGAGAGAAGGGAGTCAGCTAGACTGCTCTGAGTCCGACGACTCTGTGTCGAGGTCGGCGGGCGGAGCGGGTTGTTGGTCGCGGCGGAGGGAGCACAAGTGGCCCTCGGGCGGCCGCCCTCCTCGCTCTGCGGCCCTGGTTCCGCCTCCATCCTGGTCCTTGCACCGCGACAGAGGTTCGTGGGCCCACCAAGGGCGGGCTGGCGGGGTGCGAGGGCGAGTCGAGGTCGGGGGCAGGGTTTGACGCCGAGTGCGGCTCGCGCAGAGGTGGCTCGCTCGGGTCGGGCTGGCGCAGGGGCGGTGGCGGGTGGGCGGGTAGGGTGGACAGCTGGTAGGTGTGGCGCTCAGAGGGGCAGCTCACCTGTGGAGATGGCGACGCGGGAGACACGGGCGAAGAGGAAGCGGCACGCTCGCCTCGCCTCGTCCAGCTCGAGACTTCTCGCTCCGCCCGCCGCCTCCTCGTCTCTCCTCCTCGCCTGGAGTCAGGCAGCTCTGCTATCCACGCCTAGCAGTCCTGCACAAGCCTCCCACCCACCCGCACCGCTGCCCCTGCTGCAGCACAGCACGCTCTCGCCCTCGCCTCCCCCGCTCGCCTCTCGCACACCTCGATCACCTCGCTGCAGCGCTGCGACGGCCTGCGGCTCGCTCCCGAGCACGAGGCGAGCAGGGATGAGCGGCCCTCGGACCTCTAGAAGGTGCATCGCCCTCGTCCTCTCGGCCCAAATCCGCTCGTGGCTCTTCCTCGCCCCGGCAACGAGCCTTTCGCCCTGATGCAGCTTGCGACATGCTTTGGTGCAGCCTGGATAGAGCGTGACGTGCGCTGTGCCGCGCGGTAGTGCGGCAGCTCTACAGCTGAAGCTCTACGCGGCCGCCGACTGCCTTCCCAGCTCTCGAGCCGCACATCAGGCTCGTTCTGCACGCTCTCTCTCGCTCGCGCTCTGCTCTCATGGCTTCTCGGCAGCTCCTTCGTTCAAAGATGGTCACAAATTATCGCTTTGACGGACGGCGGACGGACGGCGAGCTCGGCGAGAGGAGGGGAGGTACAGCCCGAGGGAGAGGGAGAGAGCGACGCCCAGGAGACGCACAGGCCGCTCGTCGCACCGCTCAGCACACGTACCGGAACGCCAGGTTCTCACTGCGGGCGGCGAGGGAGAGAGTCAGCTCGTGCGCCTTCTCGAGCAAGGAGGACGAGGAGGAAAGGGAGCGCACCGGTCCGTCAAGTCGAGCTCGTCGGCGTCCTCGCCGTTCTGCCTGCCCCTCCCCGCACCCTCGCCCGCGCCCTCGCCCTCGAGCGCGAGCGCGTCCCGCCGGCGGTTCTCGCGCGCGTTGAGGACCCAGATGAGCGCGAGGTCGACGATGCCGAGCGCGATGACGCCCGTGAAGGTGGCGAGCGCGGGGCCGTAGCGCGGCGCGTCTTGGGCGCGGAAGGTCTGCGGGCCTGTGCGCGACGAGAGAGAGGCGAGAGAGCGTCAACGAGGGCCGTAGAGAGGCGAGATGGCGAGGGAGGGAGAGGGGGCTCGTGCGCGAGCGAGGGAGAGGGACGTACCGATCAAGTTGCCGACGGCGTAGGCGATGAAGAAGAGCGCCGAGACGGTCGTCTTCTTGGATGAGCCGCTCACGTTCGAGCTAATGAGCGAGAGAACCGTGATAAAGCCGACGGTCGCGACGAGGGACCTGCGGGCGGGTTCGAGAGGCTCGATCGAGTCAGCGATTGCTCGCCGAGCTCGTCGAGAAAGAGAGGACCGAGGACGCACAGGTAGTAACCGATGAGGCGGCCGACCTGGACGCTCGTTGGGAGGAGCCAGATGAGGAGGACGCCGAGGAGGCCGATGCAGAGCCCGACGATGCCGAACAGGAGGCGCTTCTTGAACCGGTCGCCGAGCGCCATGAGGCTGATGACGCCGATGAAGAGGACGGCGCCGCCGGGCGCCGACAGGAGGAGCGAGTCGAGGCCGTTGAACCCGAGCGCCTTGATGAGGATGCTGAAGAAGCTGGTGACGGCGCCGTTGAAGATGTTGACGGCGAGCGCGTACAGGCAGTACAGCCACGTGAGCGGGTCGAGGAGCGCCTCCTTGACCTGGTACCACTGGTGCTTCTTGGACCCGACGCCCGTCTGGTTGCTCTTGATGCGCCGCACGGCGAGGAGCCGGTCGTCGTCCGACAGGAACCGCGCCGAGCGCACCGAGTCGGGCAGGAAGAAGAGGACGGCGAGCCCGAGGACGACCGTGAGGCCGCCGAGGAGGACGAAGAGGACCTTCCAGCCCGGGATCGTGAAGTCGCCCGCCGCGTCGTGCTTGGCGAGGCCGTAGGCGAGGAACGACCCGAGCGCGTTGGCGACGGCGTTCTGCGCGAACCAGATGCCCGTACGCGAGCCCTGCTCCTTCTTGAGGTACCACATCGACGTCACGAGCGCGAACGACGGGCTGATGCACGACTCGAACAGGCCGAGGAAGCTGTTGCCGAGGGTCGAGAGAGAGAGAGAGTCAGGGAGAGCGTCGGGCGAGGGAGGGGGACGAAGGGGAGGGGCAGCGCGCACAAGCGGACGACCATGAGGCCCTTGAAGTCGGTGGTGACGGCGGTGCAGGCGAGGACGACGCCCCAGACGATGATGTTGGCGGCCGTGTACTTGGCGAGCGGGAGCCGCTGCAGGAGCCAGTTGGTCGGCCACTGCCCGACGAGGTAGCCGATGCTGCGCGAGGGCGACCGAGTCAGCTCGGTGCGGTGCGAGTGGGTCGCAGGCTGGGGAGAGGAGGGTGGACGCACTAGAAAATCGACGAGAGCCAGCTGTATTGGCTGAGCGAGAGCTTGTTGTCCTCGCGGATGCCCATGATGGCCGCGTACGAGAGGCTCGTCTTGTCGAGGAACTGGATGAGGTAGACGGCGCACATGAGGGGCATGATGTGCAGGTCTGCGCGAGGCGAGAGGAGTCCGTCAGTGCCCGCTCTCGCTTCGAGGAGGACGAGGAGGAGAATGGCGAGAGGGGACGCACCGATCTTGCGCAGGATCCTCTTGTCGTCGGCGTGAGAGACGCCCATGCTGGTACCGTCGAAGCTGGCTTGAGCATCGCGCACGGCGGCCGAGCCGTGGTCCTTCTCGAGGTCGACCGTCTTGTCGCCTGCCGAGCTTGAGCGGTTGAGCGACATCGGGTTGAGGGTGAAGAGCTTGAGCGAGAGGCGGATGGTGACTACGGGACGGGGGCTGATCTGGATGTCGAGATAGAGGAAGGGAGGAGAGGAGGAGGAGGAGAGGAGGACGAACGAGGTGGGCGTGGAGGATAGGGGCCGCAGAGCGGGGAAGCAGGATCACGAGATTGCTGTGGCCAGCATAGGCAGCAAGGTTCTGCCGCCTGTGGAGAGCATGGCGGAGCGGGCGACAGAGGACTCGGATATCTGCAGGATGTCGGCGGACCTCAACTCGGCACTTCGCACCTCACGCCTGTGCGAGGGGCGCAATCTACTCGCAGACCATCCAGCAACAGCAACGAGCTTGCGCCATGGCGCCGCGCGACGTCCCGAGCTAGCAGCATCCGCCGACCTCCGCCGCAACCGATGAGCACTGCGCAGCTCAACCCCGCTCGACACAGCGGCGCTGAGCGCTGTTCAAGCGGCCGAGCGGCGTCTTTCGTACCGGTGGACCGGCGACCGCGCGTCGGCCGAAGCACCCTCGCCCCGCACGACTCGCCCTCGCCCTCGTCCTCCTCCCCACCCTCCCTCGTCCCTCTTCTTCCTCCTCTCCACTCCACTTCGTCCACTCCATCATGCCTCACGCCACCGAGACCGACCTCTCCGCCACTTTCGACGCCTTCGTGCGCGACACCATTGCTCATCTCGACGTCGAGCTCCGCCAACTCAGCCTCGCCATCCGTGCGTCCTCTCCTTCCCTCCCCGCCTGCGCCGAACTTGGGCTGCAGCTGATTCAGGACCGGGCCACAGATGCGCAACCAGAACTCGCATGGGTCGAGCACCACGCACACGACCTCTTGACCAACTACATGGAGCGCCAACCCGGCTTCGTCATCGAGCGCCGAGCGTACGGCCTCGCGACGGCGTGGTCGGCCACCTTCACCTCGTCCGCCTCGTCCAACGTCGACAAGGTCCCCGTCATCGGCTTCAACAGCGAGATGGACGCGCTCAAGGGCCTCGGGCACGCGTGCGGCCACAACCTCATCGCCATCGCCGGCTGCGCGAGCGCCATCGCAACCGCCCGCGCCCTCGAGCGCTTCGAGCTCCCCGGCCGCGTTGTCCTTCTCGGCACGCCCGCAGAGGAGGCCGGCGGCGGCAAGGTCGTCATGCTCGAGCGCGGCGCGTACGACGGCCTGGACGCGTGCCTCATGGTGCACCCGGGCGCGGGCAGCGCAGGTCGGCACGGCGCCGGCGTCATGACGTCGCTGTGCCGCGTCAACGTCGTTGCGACGTTCTCGGGCGCGCCGGCGCACGCCGGCGCGGCGCCCGAGAAGGGCGTCAACGCGCTCGACGCGGCCGTGAGCGCCTACTCGGCCATCAACTCCCTGCGGCAGCAGCTTCCGAGCGACGTGCGCGTGCATGGTATCATCACCGGCGGCGAGGACATGTCGGTCAACGGTGCGTACCCTCTCGCTCCCCTTCCTCCTCCCTCGGGCCGTTCCTCGAGCTCTCTCTGCGGCTCCGACATGCTCGAGCCCGAAGCTGACTCTCGCACCTTCTCACGCTCGCAGTTATCCCGGCCCGCGCCGTCCTGCGCTACGGCATGCGCGCCCCCTCGGCCAAAGCCCTCGCCGCCGTCATTCCGCGCGTCCTGAACTGCTTCGCCGCCGGCGCGCTCTCCTCAGGGTGCACGCACACGGTCGACAGCCAGTACGTCTACCTCGACGTGCGCCCTTCGTCGTCGCTCTCGCGCCTCTTCAAGTCGGCCGCCGTGCGCTGCCTCGACTCGGGCGACAGCGACGGCGCCGAGGCGTACGACATCACGGACGACGTCGCGCTCGGCGGCAGCACCGACTTCGGCAACGTCAGCTACGCCTGCCCCGCCCTCCACCCGATGTTCCTGCTCCCGGGCGTTGACGTCGACGAGCACCCTCGTGAGTCGCCTTTTCTCGCTCTCGCTCTCCTCGATCTCCTTCCTCTTGCTCTCTACCGCTCTGGTCCCTCTTGCACCTTCCAGTTGATTAAGAGGCTGACTCATGCTTGTACACAGACTCGAACACCTACGCCGCCGCCGCCGCCCTCCCCTCCTCCCACGACGCCGCCCTGCGCGTCTCGACCGCCATCGCACTCACGGCGCTCGAGGTCCTGCGCTCAGGTGAGCTGCGCGCCGAGATGCGCTGCGAGTGGCAGAAGGACATGGCGGCGATCGGCGCCGAGGACGCCATGAGGGTCATCGACGAGGTGCTCCCGAGGTCGGGCGGCGAGGAGGCGGGAGGGGACTGCGGGTGCTCGCACGACGGCAAGTAGAGCTTCTTCGTCCTTCTCGCAATGTATATCGTGCGCAGTGTCGTGCTCTCGGTCGAGGGCGGAGAGGTATCGAGAGAGAGACAAGGAGACGGCGAAGAGGCTCGAGTTTCAGCTCTACCGGGCTCGCTCGCTCGCCGCTTCGTCACAGCTACGCCATCCACCACGCTCCCCCGAGCACCGACTCGTCGGCTCCTGCCAGCTCGCCCGCGAGCCCTGCCGAGCCCCAGAAGTCCGGCAGCACGCCCAGCTCTGCCCCTCCCCCTCCTGCTGCTCCTGCTCCTCCCTCGCCGAGCCCGAGACCGCTTCCGCCCTCGACGACCGACGGCGTAAGGCCCTGCATGAGCGGCGAGGTGCTCGAGCCGCCGTGCGCGAGGTCGAGGTCGAACACCGAGGCGTAGCCGTGCGCGAGAGCGGCGGGCGCCGAACCGGGGGAGGGACCGTGCGCAGGCTGCGGCGGTGGCGGCGGGAGAGGCGGGAGGTGGGCGCTGTTGAAGGTCGAGGGCGCTGCTGCAAGTGCTGGTGCGGCTGGAGGTGGGGGACCGGCTGCCGCTGCGGGAGCGCGAGCGGTTGCCGTTGTGAGAGGAGGAGGGCGGGGAAGCTCGAGAGGGGTCGTCGCCGGCGTCGAGCTCGAGGGAAGGTCGAGTTCTGCGAGCGAGCGTAGTCAAAGATCAGGAATCGGAGCTTGGAAGACTCGCTCCTGCGCGAGGTTGAAAGGTGGGAGCTCGGGGATGAGAGAGAGCGACGCACCGAGAGCCGCGCACAAGGCCGTGAAGTTGGCGGCCGCCTGCGCCGCTGCGACGTCCCACCTGACGCGCAGCTTGTCGACGAGCCACACGACCTTGGCCATGGCCTCCTCGGCCTCGACCCGGACGATCTCGCCGTGCCACAGCGCCTGGAGGACGGCGTGCCCGGCGCCGACGACGCGCACGAGAACGGGCCAGACGACGTTGTTGTAGCGTGTCTGGCGGAACGTCTGCTCGTAGTGCCGCAGGAGGTGCATCGCCGAGCGCGAGAGGATCGAGAGCGACGAGGGCCCGAGGACCGGGTCGGTCGAGGAGGGTGCTCGGACGAGCAGGCGCAGGAAGTGGTAGCTGCGGCGAAACGGATGGAGAACGGCGAGGATGGATGAGGTAGAGGGGAGGGGATGGTCGAGGGCGAGGAGAAGGGATGGGAGGGCGCCGAAGAGGGGGAGGTGGAGGAGGACGGGGCTCGAGCGCGTCAGCCAGGAGGCTCTCGCCGCAGAGCACGACTCGAGCGCGAAAGAAGAGGAGGAGACGCACTGCGTCTGAGTGAACCGGTTCACCATGTTCTGGTAGTCGTCGGTCGAGCTGCCGTGCTCCTTGAGGAACGCAAACAGCCTCGCGTCGTGCGCGAGGACGAGCTGGGCGTCGCTGCGCAGCCGCGCCGGATTGGCGTGCGCCTCGCGCAGGAGGTCGGCCTCCTGCTTGACGAGCTGGGCCATGCCCGGCGCGACGATGCCGCCGCTGTCGGGCGCGTCGGTGAGGAGCGCCATGTCGACGTCGCGCAGGAAGGGCGCCTGGCCCGTCAGCCCAGCGAGGTACGTGTCGTTCCAGACGATCATGAACAGGATCGACGACGTGCTGTACTCGGCCGGGTACGCCTCGGCGGTGGCCTGCGGGCGCAAGAGGAGGAGGAGGAGGAGGTCAAGGTCAGCACTCTTGCTCGCCGTGAAGGCACCCCTGCGCGCCTCAAGAGCGACAGCGAGACGCACCTGCTTGTGTAGGCCGAGTTCTTGTACGCCGTAGCACAGCTTGGACATGACCTGGCGCGTCGTGCGGATCGAGGCGGTCGAGAGGGCGAACAGGAGGAGGACGTTGAGCGCCTCGAGCGCGGTCGGGCTTGCCGGGACCTGGACGAGGTCGAGCGCGTGGCGGAAGTAGGCGACGTCGATGCGCGAGAGGCTCGGGTCGATCGGGACGGGCAGCGTGTCGTCGGTCGCCCGGAGCGTCGAGGCTTGCCGGAGGTAGCCCATGGCGTAGATGGCGTACAGGAGGGCGCGCTGCTCGGTCGTGACGGTGCTCGGCAGGTCTCGACGGCGCTGCTCAAGCTTGTAGATGCGGTCGGCCGACATGGACGAGAACATGCCGAGGACCTCGTGGATAAAAGTCTCGCACAGGGCGGCGAGGACCGGGTCCGAAACGGTCGGAAGGAGCGGGAGAGGCGTGTCGAGGGCGAGGGCAGGGTGCGTGTCGACGTCTGGGAGGGCGAGCGAGATCGAGGCTGCGTGACAGGCAGGCTGGGTCAGCTCGTCGCTCGAGAGGCTCGAGCCGAGGAGGGCGCGAGGACGCACTGCCGGTTCTCTCCTCGTACTGACGCTCCAGAGACGCCTCGATCGCCCTCATGCCCTGCAGTGCGGCATCGCCGTCGGCCGTGCCGGTGCCGCTCGACTGGGCGAGCGAGAAGGGACGGACGAGTCGGGCGCGGCGCATCGGGCGTGCCTTCTGGCGGTACGAGCACGTGAGGCCGCCCGCCGCGACGCACTTGCTGCAGGGCTGGTCGCCGTCGCATCGAGTTCTGCGGGCGCGACAAGGCTCGCACGCCTTGGAGATGCGCTTGGTGACGGGTGGGGCGGAGGTCGAGGGGACGGCGGTCGAAGTCGAGGGCGAGCAGCTGGGTGAGGGGTCGGCCAACATGCTGTAGGGCAGTGAGTCAGCTCTACTCACCGCTTGAAGCGGCAAGGGGCGCACCTTGGCGAGGTGAGGCGAGCTGCAGATCTGGTAGATGAGGCGGACCGCGGGACGAGGGCGACGAGGCGGCGGCGGCTTCTGGTGTCGGTTGGCGCGGCCGAGCGTAGATCTGAGACAGCGTGTCGTCGATACGAGCACTGCGCAGCTGTCTGGGATGAGCGTAGCGGGTGACGAGACGGAGCGAGGCGGCGGAGGTGGGGCCGGCCGCCTCGTCCTCCTGCCCTCGCCCCGCTCTTGCAGCTGCGTGCCTGCCCAGTGCACATCGACGTACACAGCGGTCCTCGAGATCCAGCAACCAGCCGCCACGCCCGCCAGCGAGTGCGCGAGCCCGCCCCCGTCCTGTCATCGCTCCCTCAGCCTCGTGCGTCCCTCTCTCGCCCTGACGCGCACCAAAGTCGACGAGGCTGACTCGAGACGCGAGAAGCAGCTCGTCTTGGCCTGCCTACCCCCACCTGCGCCGCAACACCCGCTCCTCGACACCTCGACCTCGTCGTCCTCCTCCCGCTCGACTCTCGACCGCACCCTCCCGCCAGCGCGCCTTGGCCGACAAGCTGCATGACAGCCACCGCTGCAGAGCATGCACACGACACCTCGAGACCCTCCACACCGCCAGCACCGGCCATGCTCGGCACCTCGACCTCGACCTCGTCCGACCCGCCGCCTCGTCCCGCACAGCGCACCTCGTCCTCACGCCGCTCATCCACGACAACGGTACATATCGACGCCCTCCTCGACAAGTGGCGCGCTGCCGTCGCAGCACGCTTCGCCTCGAGTGCGCCGCGGCGAGCCGACGACGAGCCGCACCCGCCCGTCCTCGACAAGAACGCCGTCGTCCCGGTTTCGCAAAGCGTCTTCTCCGCGCGAGATGACGACGAGAAGGCGACGGCTCGGCGCGAGCTCCAGACGCTCGACCACAAGGAGCCCATGACGCACGACGCTTTCGACGGGTGCGTCCCACTCTCCTCCTCGACCTCGCTCAACGAGTCCTCCTGCACCGACTGACTCCGAGCCCGCACACAGACTCGTCGAGCAAGTACGTCTCGCCATCGAGGCCGGCGTCCAGCCGCGGCTCAACAGCAAGGGCTCGAGCGGCTCGTACTTCGCGCGCAACCGCGCCGGCCGCACGCTCGGCATCTTCAAGCCCGCCGACGAGGAGCCCTACGGCACGCTCAATCCCAAGCTCAGCAAGTGGATCCACCGCAACTTCCTGTCGCCCATCATCCCGTTCGGCCGCGCGTGCCTCCTCCCCGGCCAGTCGTTCCTCAGCGAGGCGGCCGCCTCCGTCGTCGACAGCGCGCTCGGGACGCACATCGTCCCGCGCACCGAGGTCGCCGTGCTCGCGAGCCCGGCCTTCTTCTACGACTGGGTCGACCTCGAGCGCGAGCGGCGCAAGGGCGGCAAGCTGCGCGCCAAGGAGGGCTCGTTCCAGGTCTTCCTCGACGGCTTTGTCGGCGCGTCCCCTCTCTCCCCCTCTTCCTGCACCTCGTCTCAAGCTCTTTCGCTCTCGAGACTGACTCTGCGCCCCCGCACGCAGACGCATCAGCCTTCCTCGCTCGGCACCCCTTCCCCGGCCGACCCGTCGCCCCCTCCTCGAAGGAGCAGAGCCGCACGACGCAGCCTCGCCGGCGACATCACCGCCAAGGGTGCTGTACGACTGCACTCCTGTGCCTGTGCGGCCGCACCGGCGCCGAGCGGGACGAGCACGAGCAGGCGCTCGAGGACGAGCTCGAGGGCGAGCGCGAGGACGGACAGGGTTCGGCCGGCGCGAGGGTGAGGTCGGACGGGTCGGCAGAGCAGCCCCAGCCGGCGAGGAGCATGCAGATCGACGGCGTGGCGGCGAGTACGGCGTTCGTGTGGACGGCCGAGATGGTCGAGAGCTTCAGGGAGGAGCTCGAGAAGCTCGTCGTGCTCGACTTCCTCATCCGCAACACGTGCGTCTCTCTCCCTCCTCTCCCTCCTTCTCCTGCCCCGAGTCGGTCAGTCCTGACGCACCTCCTCTCCTCGCAGCGACCGCGGCCTCGACAACTTCATGCTCAAGCCGTGCACGCTCCCCTGTTCGCCCTCGTCGCCGCCCAAGCCGCACCTGCACCTCGCCGCCATCGACAACTCGCTCGCGTTCCCGCACAAGCACCCCTCGGGCTGGCGCACCTACACGTACGGCTGGCTGTACCTGCCCCTGTCGCTCATCGGCGAGCCATGGTCGGCCGCCGCACGGGCCCACTTTGTCCCGCTCCTCGCCGACCCCGAGTGGTGGAGCGCGCTCAAGGTGCGGCTCCGGCGCGAGTTCTGCAGGGACCGCGCGTTCAGCGACGAGATGTGGGAGCGGCAGTGGAGCGTCGTCAAGGGCCAGGGCTTGGTGCTCGTCGAGAGCCTGCGCAGCGAGGACGAAGGTGCGTTCGCTTCTCTCTCATTTCCGCTTCCTCGCTCGGCTCGATACATACACTTACATTGCGCCCCGCACGCGCTACAGGTCCTGTCGAGCTCGCTCGCCGGCAGAAGAAGCTCGTCGTCGACGAGTACCGCCTCGTCCCCTCGCCCGCCGACCCGCCCGCTCCCTCGCCCAACCTGCGCCGCCTCGACTCGGAGCCTCGACTACCCGCACCTCTCGACGCACGTGTTGCCTTCGGACGGCCCGCCTTGCCCGAGCGTCGCTCGGCGCCGGCCGACGCCCTCCCGCAGGTCGGCCCCGACGACGGCCGCCCTTGCGCTGCTCCATCCTCGCCGCCGACCCTCCACGCGCCCGTCGTCATCCGTCACGCTCGACACCATCGTTCGCGCTCCGACATGGCCATGGGCCCGTCCTCGTCGTCGCTCACCGCCGCGGGCGGCCTCTCCGCCTCGTTCGACGGCGCCGCCGACTCGGCGCGCTTCCTGCGCCGGCCGCTCGACGCCCTCGCCGCGCCCACAGGCCGTCGCTCGAGCCTCAACGCCGAGGGCGCAGCAGGTGCGGCCGATGGCGACGGCGACGGCGAGGAGACGGGCGTCGCGCTCCTGTCGAGGCTCGACCGCGTCGAGGCGACCGAGGCGCGCCGGCTCAAGCGCGCGCGGCGGGACCGAGCGGCGCGCGCTGCGCTCGATGAGGTCGAGGGAGGTGTGGCGCTCAGCGACGGCGAGGGCGCGGGTCGACCCGGTGGGCGGCGCGGCGCGGCGGTGCCCGGTCGGGCTCGGACGGCGGGCGCGTCGCGCTCGGTGCGGCGCACGAGCGCGAAGGGCAAGGAGGCGGATGAGACGACGCGGCTGCTCGGTGGAGCGATTGACGAGCAGGACGAGGAGGACGAGGGCGAGGAAGAGGCGGACGGGCGGATGGTCATGAGCTGGTTCGGCGGGCAGGGACGGCAGGCGGCGCGGCGGGACGAGGAAGAGCGAGTGGGTCACATTTCAGCAGTGACTACGAGGGCTCTGCAGTGGGTTGTGTTCGAGGTGCGCTCCACCCTCTCGTCGCCCTTCCTCCCCTCGACCGTCGGGGAGATGCCCGTCTCCTCCGCCCGAGCAGAGCTGACCCTGCACGTTCTTCCCTCACCTGCAGCGAGTCGAGGACGTCAAGGAGACTGGACGAGGCTGGCCTTGGCCGTAGCAGAGCCGCAAGAGCCTCGTCCGACCGCTCTTGCGATGACCTCGTGCTCGTCCCTCGCCTGTTTGACCTCATCTCGTTCGCCTTTCTCCCTCTTCGTCTCGCTCGCACGTGCTTCTTCATCTGCGAGCTCGTACCGATCGGTCGCCTGCCGTCGAACCCGCACTCGAGCAAGTCGACGCCGGCGCAGCTGCGGCGGCCTCGTCCTTCGCTCGCTCGGGCCGCCTTTTCCTCCTCTCGTTCCAGTCGTCGTCGGCCTCGATCGACTGCAATTATTTGGCTCTCGCGCCGGCCGCAGACGCCTTTTCCTCGCGACGTCGCTCATCCCGCGCGGCGCGCTCGCGCTCGACCCCGAGATGCTAAACGGTGCGCCGCCGCGAGGCCGGCGGCAGCGACGACGAGTACAAGAAGACTGTGCTCAAGTGCGACGTCGAGGACGAGTGCGAGGAGGAGTCGGTCGAGGGCATGGGCGACGTCGAGGCGCAGAAGGTCCGAGCGGCGGCAACTCGAGGTCGCAGCGTCGATCTTTCGGCCGCTCAGCCTTGTAGCACTTTTACTTGGTCTCCCGTTTCGCATCTGCGCTAATGGAAGCGGTCGCCAGTCGGGATCAAAATCGCAACCCTGTGAGCTCGCGAAAGATGAGCGAGCACAGCTGTCTGCAGCATGGGCTGCTCGTCAGCTTCCGTGAGACGTACGCTGTCTCGAGAGCACCGGTGGCCCGGACACTCTGAGCAGGAGGAGGTCGGTGCGATTTTGCGCTCGCGAAGGAAAAGCTGGGTTCGCGGCTCGCTGTTCTATCTACAGGGCGGCTCCTCTACAACCTGCCGCTCTCAAGAACCTCTTTATCGGCATTCATGCTCGGCGCCATACCCGCGCAAGACGCTGCAGCTCGGAGCGCCGGCTCGGTTCTGACCTTCTCAAGTCGACCGCGGTCGGAAGGCGAGCTCGCTGCTCGCGCTGTGAATAGGCCCTTGGCACAGATCAATGCTTAGAACATTCTACACAGATGAAGTCTACAGATAGTGCTGCGGGTGAAAGGTCGCCCGGCGGCGACGTGGAGAAAGTGCCCGCCGCCCGCCTTCTTCGAGGTCCGACAGCGCCGACCCGACCAAGCCAAACCGTCGAGGCGCCATCAAGAGCGCGCCACACATCGTTCTCTAGACCGAGCCCGAGTTGTCGGCGCACGAAAAGGGCTTGCCCGCCTCCGAGTCGATGATGTACACGCTGCGAGCGGCGCTCGAGCTTCGTCAGCCTCGCCGACGCGTACGCCGTACGAGCACGAAGGAGAGCCGAGAGCGAGTGAAGAGAGACGTACATCGAACCGTACGTGCCGGCGACGGTAAGGAACGTGGCGAGGACGAGGAGGCCGATGTTGAGGACGACGCCGCACCACCTCTTGCGCGTGCGGTACTCGGGCGACGAGAAGAACTGCTTGTTGTCGTACAGCCACATGAGAGCCTGCGTGCGAAGGTGCGAGCGTCGAAAGGGTTAATAAGGCGCTCGAGGAGGTTTCGAGCGAGACGAGGACGAGGAAGGGGTCTGAGCGCACCTCGGCGTGGAGCGTGATGATGGGCGCCGGCAGCGCACCGATCAGGCCGACGACTGCGTGAGCGAAGATTCGAGCGTCAGCTCACGATCGAGGGAGAGATAGAGAGCCGAGAGAGGGAGAGGGAAAGAGAGAGAGAGAGGACGCACGGCCGCCGAAGACCGGGATCGCGCTTGCGATGATGTACGAGAAGAGGAGGCACCCGGCCGTGCACGAGAGCCAGACGACGGTAGACGTCCTCGTCGGGTGGTTGAGGTGGTGCGAGCCGCGCAGGACGCGCACGAAGACCCACTTGGCGGGAAGCTGTTCGGCGAGGAGGAATCCGAAGGTCAGTCGATGTTCTCCTCGTAGCAGCGACGGCGCGGCGAGAGGGCGGAGCGAGGACGCACATGAGTGTACATGATGGCACTGAAGATGACGCCGGGGAGCGCCAGCCCGTACGCAACGCGCTTGATGAGCGGGCCCGCCGTCCCGAGCGCCGGGCTCGCGACGTAGTTGCCCGCCGTGCAGTAGACCGTGACGGCGACGACGAGGTACACGAGCGTGACGAACGACTGGCCGACGATGACGGCCTTGGGGTAGTCGCGCGGGTTGCGCATCTCGGAGGCGATCGGGAGGCTGTGTCGAGCGCGAGGTCAGCGACGGCGACGACGGACGAGCTGATCCTGCCGCAGAGAGAGGGACGTACAAGCTCGACGTGCCCGTGAAGGCGAAGAAGATGGCGCTGACGGCGTTCATGGCGTCGGTGAACGACGGGTCGGCGAAGGCGCGCACGCCGAGGTCGAACGGCTCGGGCGCGGGCGGGGCGAGCGCCGGCCGGTCGGCGATGGCGATGGCGATGAGCGCGGTGAAGATGGCGGCGAGGATAGACACGACGGCGCCCCAGCCGAGCCAGGTGAGCTTGCCGAACGTGCGCAGCGACGCTGGAACGAAGACGATGGCGGCCGAGATGGCGACCCAGCCGGCGGTGCACATTGCGTGCAGCGAGACGGCGTTGAAGGCGGTCGAGATGGTGAGGAGGGCCGAACCCGCGACGAAAGTGCAGACTGCGCGCAGGAGAGCGAGGGAGCGAAAGTCAGCTCGGCGCTCGTCTCGTCGGCGGCGGTCGTGGAGAGAGGACGCACACAGCCAGTACGCGACGCCGAACAGCTCGCCGCACCACTTGCCGAACATGAGGGTGCCGCAGTCCGAGATCGAGTCTGCAGAGAGGGCCGAGAGGGTGAGCTGCGTGCGCTCGAGGAGCAGGAAGGACGAGAAGGGGAGCGAGCGGCGACGCACACACTTGCGGGTGCTTCAGCTTGAACGTCCCGACATACACGTCACACCACATCGTTGCCGATGCGATCCACGCAAAGACGAGCAGGCCCGGGACGAGGCCGAGCGTGAGGAAGGCGCCGGGGAGGCCGAGGACGCCGATGCCGATCTGGCTCTTGACGATGAAGACGGTCGCCGTCTTCCAGCCGACGCTGTGAGCGGTGGAGGAGATGCGACGAAGCGAGGGAGAGAGTCAGGTATGCGGTTCGGACGAGAGGGAGAGTGAGAAGGAGGGGAGAGAGGGAGGGAGGGAGGAGAGTCTCGACGTACGTGCGGTAGTTGACAGTCCCCTCGCCGCCCTGCTTGCCGAAGACGCCGTCGACCTCGTCGCCATCGTCGCCGTCGCCGCCGCGATCGAGCTTGTCGCCGCCGCTGGTGCGCTCGTCGGGTACGAGCGAGATGTCGTGCGCGGTGCCGTCGTCCTTGCGCAGCGAGTGCTTCTCTGCCGAGTCGAGGTCGCGGGCTTGAGGTGTCGGAGTGCTGGTATAGGCCATGTGGTGCGTGTCGGGGCGTACGAGGAGGACGAGGACGAGGAGGGCGAGCGGAGGGAGGGGAGGGGGGACGGCGAGCGATAGAGGGGCGAGGGCGGTGCGGCTCGAGATAGACGCGGTGCGAGGACGTGAACCCTGAGAGCAGGCCGTGATAGCCCTTGTCGATGCGGGGGTGGAGCCAGGCGGTCGCAGGCCTGGGCGAGAGGGCCACTGGGGGCGCGAGTGGGGGCACCTCGAGGCGAGGTGGCGAGGGAAGCGGGCGGCGGCTAGCCGCGCTGTAGAGCTGCACTGCGAGCCCCACAGAGAGCTGGGGTGGCTCTGTGTAGCATGGCGGGCTGTGGTGTGGCAGACGAGGCCAAGGTTGGACGAGCGAGGTCCGGCGCGAGCTCGTCCACCTCCAACTCGCCCGCTCTACCACCTGCGCGGGTGGACAGCTGCCAGATCGCCTGCTGACGGCTAGCCACTGCGCCTCGGCCGACCCAGCAGCCCGCGCCGTTCGTCCTCACCTCGCCCACCTCGGACCACCGCCGCACCCTCGCCGCTTCCTACAGCCTCGTCCTCCCCTCCAGCGCCATTCTGTATGGAGCGATGGCTCAGGCAGAGCTCCTCAACTCGTCGCCGCTCGCCGACAGTCCACCACGACTCAGTCTCGCCGACCGCAAACCTCATCAGCGCCGACCGTCCGACGCCTCTCACGGTCTCTGTACGGGCGCTGACCGGTATCTGGTGGGCTTACCCGGCTACAGAGCAGTATGGGAGTGCTAGTGTGCGCGCGCGCCGGGTCCTGTCTCCTCAGACGCGCTCCAACCTGTCCTCGCTCCCTGCTCCACCCTCGAGTCCGCTCTCGCTTGCCCGCGCAGCCTCCGGCATGCCTTTCCTGCCCGTTCAGCCTCAGGAGAATGTGCATGGACACAGCTGCGAGCTACGAGCACAGCCACAGCGGCGCAGCGCCGCTCTGTCTCGCGCTCCCTCACTCGCCCGCTCGCTTTCCAGGGCGCTGCACCCAGAGCGCGAACCCAGATGGGCCGCCGCGCTCCCCACGCAGAGACACAGGTCCCTGGGGCGGGCTCGAGCGACCCTGCGTCCTCGCTTTGGCCATGGACCCGACGATCTCGCTCGTCCTGCCGCCCGACCGTACCCAGCTCCCTCGCTCTCAGCTTTCGCTCTCGCTCTCGCTCGCAGACGCTCGCCGGGACAAAGATGAGGAACTGCTGCTTTGTTTGCATTCGCGAGGGAGAGGGCGGTGCGGCGCGCGACGAGGGAGGGGAAGGGCCGAAGCCCAGGGGTCCGGGTACGGGCGAGGCGGCGCTCAGGCGAGGAGCTTCTTGAGCTCGCCCGACTTGTGCAGGGCCTGGAGGTCCGAGTTGCCGCCGATGTGCTTGCCGCCGATGAAGACCGAGGGGACGGTGCGCTGCCCAGTCTTGTCGCCGAGGTAGGCCTGCCAGTCGGCGCCGTCCTCCTGCAGATCGAGCTCGTACAGGTCGAAGTCCTCGCCCTGCTCCTTAAGGAGGGCCTTGGAGCGAGCGCAATGCGGGCAGTAACTCTTGGAGAAGACGACGACACGCTTGCCCGAGGCGATGGCGGATTCTGTGGGAGAGGGAGTTCAGCGAGGCCGTGGGAACGGCGGGGAGCGAAAGAGGACGGACCGACGGCGTCCTTGGCGGCCATGTTGAGCGTCTTGGGTGGTGGAGTGGGTTGGAGTGAAGGGAGAGAGGGAGAGAGAGGAGCGAGGTCGAGGGAGGCGGGTCCAGGAGATGACGAGAGCTGCAGGCCGAGCGAGTCGCGGTGGCGGTACGTGACGACGAGGGCGATGAGGGGGAGGGCACACAGGAAGGACAGGAGGGCCAGGAGCCTCGGTCGTCTCATCCAGCGTCGAGAGCGAGAGCAAGAGCCGCCGCCGCTCGTCCCCACCCGACGAGCCGACCACTCGCACCGCCTCCCCCTTCCCTCCCTCACCGCTACAGCTAGATCGGCCACCGGCTGGCTCTCTAGCTCACTCGACCGACCACCCTCAGCCACCACAAGCGAGCCCACACACACCCGCGACCGCCGCCGCCGCCGCCCTCTAGCCGCCGCGTCGTCGTCGCCCGCTCACGAGTCGGCACTCGGCTGCACCGCCGACATGGACCCAGAGCGGGCAGGGGCACCGACCCCTCGCACCCACCCACCACCACCGCCGACCGACTACGCCAAAGTTGACCAGCTCGTCCAGGTGCGCCTCCTCCCCCTCCCCTCGTCGTCGTCCTCCCGATCTCCCCCACCCCGCGGCAGCAGCTGACTCTTGACTCCCCCCTGCAGCACTTCTACGCCAAGACGTGCGCCGTTGTCGCCCAGGCGCGCTCGACCGACCTCGCACCGCCGAGCGACGACCTCCCCCACCACCACCCGCTCTCGCCCGCACTCGGCGTACCCGCACCCCACGGCTCGACCGCACAGCCCGCCAGCTCGCCCGGCACTCCTCTCGTACCTCCAGGTCAGTCTCGCAGAGCGAGCGCAACGGCCAAGGACAAGCCGCGCCGGACCAACAAATGGGTGCGTCCTCGCCCTCGTCCCTCTCTCTGCTCGTGCGAGCCGAGTCAAGTCGCCCAGCTCAAGCTTCTGACGCCTCACCGCCCGCCCGCAGTTCAACCTCGAGCTGCCCGACACGGATCAGTTCCGCACCGAGCTCAAGACGTGGCGCAACCTGTCTCGCCTCGTCGCTCCCTCGCCCTCGTCCACCTCGTCGTCCTTTTCTCGCAGCGCCCTCGGCGGCGGCGGCGGCGGCGGCGGCAGCGGCGCGGGCGCATCGTCCTCGTTGACTTCGGCGCCGACCCTCGTCCCGCCCATGGTCCTCGATGTCGTCCTCGACACGTCCGACCTGTCGGCCAACCAGGTCCTCGTCCTCGCCGACCAGCGCGGCAAGCGCCTGCGCGTCTCGGCGCCCATGCGGCACTCTCGCACGGCAGCGTACGACGTGCGTGGCGCAGCGTCGGCGGGAGGGAGGGCGTCGCCGGTGCCGCGGCCGCGCTCGGCGGGAGCGGCGCTGGGCCACCACCGGCCCTCGTCAGCGGCAGCGACGTCGAGCGGCGCCGCGCCTGCAGCAGCCGTCGCGCCCAACGTCGTACTCGAGCGCTGGGTCCTCTCGCTCGCGCCGCGCCCGACCTCGGCAAGCTCGGCGTCCACCTCGAGCTCGTCGCTTTCGCCCTCGTCCTCGACGAGCTACCCCTCGCCGGCTTCCGCCGCCCCTCCTCCCCCGCCTCCACCCGCGCCGTCAACACCGACCGCGGCGCCCGAGCTCCCGACCGTGTACAAGCACGCGATCCTGCACTTCCGCGCCCAGTTCACGCTCGCGCGCACGCTCCCCGCCTGGGCGCTCCACCGCCGGCTCGCCCGACGGCCGTTCGCGGCGGCGGCGGCCGGGGGGACGGGCCTGGGGATGAGGGTGAGGATGGGCCGGCGAGGTGAGGGAGAGGGAGCGGGTGTGGGAGCGGGAGGGAGGGAGGGCGAGGAGGAGAGGGAGGGGGAGGTCGGCGTTGAGGAGCCGCTCGAGGGCGGGGAGGGCGAGACGGAGAGGATCGTGTTCCCTGGGATCGAGACGCCGCTCGGGTGCGTCCTCTCTCACAGTCGCTGCTCGCTCCTCGGCTCGTTGAGTCGGGGTCGAGCTTCTCGAGCCTGATCCAGGATCTCGCACTGATTCACCTCTTCGTCGCGCAGTACCCTCTCGCTCTCGGTTACGTACCGCCTCAACACCGACTTCTCGGTCGAGGAGATCGAGACGCTCCTCTCGTCGCGCTTCATCGACGAGGACTTCTTCCGCCCGACCGTCGCACGGTACCCGAGCCACGTCCAGCAGCAGCAGCAGGCGCAGCAGTATCCGTATACTCAGCAGCAGCAGCACCAGCAGCACGCCTCGCACGGCCTGCGCACCGAGCCGGGCTCGCTCCCGCTCACGTCGACGAGCCCAGGCGGCGGTCTTGCCCTCGGTGCGGCGCGCACGAGCCCACCCGCCGCCGCACCCGCCTCGTCGGCGAGGGGCATGACGGGCCTCGCACCTTTGCCGAGCTACGGCTCGCTCTCGTCACGGCACCCGTACGCGCCGCACCCTCCTCCCCCGGCGGCAACCACGCCGCACGTTCCCTCGCCCCTCTCGAGCTCACCCCGGCCGAGCAACGCTTTCCCCGCGCCTGTCGCCGTCCCGCGCGCGAGCTACAACTCGTCCACGTCCCCGGCCGCATCGTCGCCCCGCCCGGGCTCGTACACGAGCGCCGCCGCAAGCCCGAGCGCCTCGTCCTCGGCGCCGCGCTTTGCCGCCTACGTCCCGGGCGCCGCACCGTCGCCCGCATCGGCCGCCGCCGCGCCCAGCACATCGACCTCGGCGGGCGCCGTCGGCGTCGAGCCCGCCTTCATCTCGCTCGCGCGCGCGCGCGGCGCGTCGTACTCGGCGGCGGGCGCAGGCTCGGGCTTAGGGTCCGTCCCGCGCGCGAGCCCGCTCAGCGCGAGCCCGGCGCAGCAGGCGGGCGGGTTCTCCCGCCGCGCGAGCGGCGGGAGCGCGTCGTCGGGCGGGCCGGGCGGGTTCTACGGCGCGGCAGGCACGAGCGCAGGCGCCGGCGGCGGCGGGAGCCCGATCTTTCGCGCGGGGAGCTACCTCGGCGCGAGCGCGCTCGCGGCGTCGTCGTCGCCTTCGGGCGCGCCCATCGGCAGGCAGCAGCCGCTCCCGCTCCCCGTCGCCGTGCCCGCTCCAGCCGGCGCCGGCGCGCACGCCCATGCGCAGCTTAGCGGCTCGCCCCTGGCGGGCGGCATGAGCGCCCGCCCGGGCCTCGGCAGCTACGGCTCGCAGGGCAGCTACACGCGCTCGGGCATCCTGCGCGCGTCGAGCGCGAGCGCCAGCGGCGGCAGCGGCAGCTTCGACGACGCGCAGGGGCACGGGCACGGGCACGTGCAGGCCTCGGGCCTCGCGCGCCGGCCGAGCGTCGGCGCAGCGTCGAGGGCGCTCAGCTTCGGCGTCGCAGGCAGCCTCGGGCGCTCGCCCGGCGTCGGCGCCGGCGGCGGGATCGGCGGCGCCATGACGAGCGGCGGCGGGGCCGGCACCAGTCGGCTCGGCACGATGATGGCCCAGTACGACGCGGCGTCGTCTCCCGCCGCGCGCGCCGGCGCAGGACCCGGCGCAAGCGCAGCAGGAGCGTCTGCGCCTGCGGCCGAGCGGCGCCGGTTCGTGCACGAGGGTCGTGCGCCCGACGACGCCGACGACATCCAGGCGTTCCTCGGCATGCTCGACTCGAAGCCCGACCTGCGCGCGTCCGACGCCGGCGGCGGCGGGCTCGGCGGCGGTTTGGGAAGGTCGTCGGTCGCGGCGAGCGGCGCAGGCGGCGGGCTCGTGAGCAAGCGCGACGTCGACGAGCAGCTGCGGCTCCTGCGCAGCAGCGTCTACGGTTTTGCCGGCTCGGGCAGCGCCGGGAGCGGCGGCGACAGCCCGAGCCCGCCCGTCCTCTTCGGCGGCTCGGCGGGATGGGCGGGCCCGAGCGGCGTCAGCCCGTCGCCGCGCACGTCGAGCGGCCTCTCGAGCTTGCGCAGGCAGACGAGCCGCCTCTCGATCGAGGAAGAGCCCGCGGCCGAAGCGGCGGCGGCGGCGGCGCGTTCGCCGAGCCGAGAAAGGCCGGCGACCGTGACCGAGCGGACGCCGCGAGCTCCTCTGCGCACGCTCTACGGGCACTCGCACGGTCGAGCGAGCCCGACGCTGTCGGCCACGTCGGGCACGAGCACGGCCATCCCGCCGCTGCCGCAGCCGGCGACCGGTGGCGTCGAGCCGCGGTTCCTCCCTCTCCCGCTCTCGAGCACGACCTCCCCTCTCGCCTCGCCCGGCGCTCACGCCCCTCATCAGCACCACCATCACCATACGCTGCAGAGCGCCGCATTCGGCGCATACCCGTTCGCTGCGCTCGTGCCGCAGCCCTACCCGCCGCTCCCCTATCCTCCTGCCGTCGCCGGCTCGGCCGCCGATTCGCCGTCGTCCGCGCCCGGCGACGTAACGACGACCGCCTCGGAGCCCGTCACGATCGCGCCGATGCGCCCTTCGTCGGCCGGCGCTGCCGCTCGAGGGGGTCCGAGCGCGGTGGCTTACCACCAGCTACGCCGCGGCACGAGCAGCACGACGCAGCCGACGACGCCCGCGCACGGGTCCGAGCACACGTCGGCCGCAGCGAGCATCGCGAGCTTCGACGTCGACGTCGACGCCGACGGCGGCGCCGAGTCGTCGTCGTCGTACCGGTGCGAGGAGGAGCCCGTCGGCCGGCTCGAGCTCGACGACTCGGAGGAGCAGCAGCACGACGCGCAGTTCCAGTTCGAGGCCGAGCGGAGGGGTCGGTGGGGCGGCGGGGGAGCGCTCGGCGGCGAGGCGGACGAGGAGGAGATTGCGCGGCTGCACTCGCACCCGGGGCGGGCGGCGCTGGGCCGGCACAGCCGCGACGCGACGCCGGCTGCGACGAGGCCCACCGGCGGCGGCACCGGCGGCGGCGGCGGCGGCGGCGGCGGTACGGGCTCGACGGCGCCGGCGACGCCGAGCTACTTTGCCCGAGGCGCAGGAGGAGGAGGGGGCTCGAGCCCGCCCGAGATCTCATGGATGGGTTGACGACGTGTCTAGAGCTTCCTTCCCTCTCTCGCTCTCTCGCCCGTTCCTTGTTGGCTTTCATCATTACGCCCTTACGGATCTGTGCCGTCGCTGATAGTTCCCTGCATTCTCGGTCGAGTCGACATGCATCACGAGCTTGTGAGCTTTGCTCCTCCTCTCAGACTCATAGAGAGCACGAAGCGTCGCGTAGCTTGAGCAGCGAAGCGTGTCTGCAGCCGCCGAGCCGTCGGCGCGGGAAGCGGCAGTTTGAGAAGGTCGACGAGGAGGTCAAAGCGCCGAGGCGAGCGGCACGCTTTCCCGCGCCTCTCGTTCACGCCTGAGAGTCACATTGTAGCTCTAGACACGCTGGACAGCAGTCGTGTGGGCCGCAGGCGCCGGCGCGCCGCGACGACGAGCAGGTCGCGAGCCCGCCACGTTTTTTTCGTGGCGAGCCGGCGCGCGCGCAGAGGCTCGAGCGGCGCGCTTCCTGCCGGCGAGAGCGCTTTCGCCTGCTCCTCGTTCGTCCTTCAGAGTAGTCTCGTCGCGTAGCTGGCTCTGCACGTCTCGGGCGGCTCGGGCGAAAGAAGCATGCTGACGAGGAAGCACCTTCCTCAAGCCTGAGCAGGCGAGCTTGGCCCTTCTCGGACTCTTCTCTTGCCGGGAGCACAGAAAGCAGGAGAGCCGGCGCAGGTGCCATTGCAGACGTGCAGATGCTGCCAAAGGAGAGAACGAGTAGGACACATAGAGAGAGATGAGGCGAAGAATGCTGGTGATGCGGAGCGAGAGAGAGAGAGAGGGAGAAGGCCGAGGAGGGACGTCGCTCACGACAGGTCGATGCCGTTCTGCTGCAGGTACTGCGCGAAGGGCGTCGCAAACTCGGGGCTGACCTGCTGCATGAGCGCTGGGATCTGCGCACGCAAAGAGCGGACGAACGAGATAGTCAGTCTGGCGGTCGTCGAGCGAGAAAGAAGGAAAGGAGGAGAGAAAGACGCCGACGCACCTTGCCCGGCTCGCGCCTGCTGGCATCCTCAAGCCCCTTGGCGAGCCACATCCTCGGCTCGTCGACGTATGCGACCGGGTCGGCCCTCGGGCGCTCGCTCGCGCCGAGCTTGGAGAACGACGCCTGGTACCCGACGGCCTCCTCCGGATCAACAACGTCGACCTCGTCGTCGGCCGCAGACGTGTTGCGCGCGATCGGGAGCGGGAGAAGGAACAGCTTGAGGAGGGCCTCGAGCGTCGGCGCCCTGCAGGAGCGTGCGGTGGCAAAGCGACGTCAGAATCTGAGCTCGTTTCGAGGAGGGCGAGGAGAGGACAGAGACGCACCAGGCGCGGACGTGAGGCTCGCTGAGCATCTTGGGGCTCTTGGTGAGGAAGTTGGCGAGGCCGACGGCGATCACCTTGCGGTCCTTGGTCGGCGCCTTCTGCACGTCGGGAAGGAGGAGGGGTAGGACCTGCGCAAAGAGCCTGCGTGCGTTCAGGATAGACAAGGAGCCGGCGTCAGCTTCGTGGAATACGTGGCAAAGACGGACAAGCAGGCGAGACCGCGACGCACCCAGGCTGAGGCTGGACGCCGTCCATGAAGCCGATGACCCGGTCGGCGCCCAAGTCGTCCTTCTGGATCGCCGCCGCGAAGCACAGGAACCGGATGAGGCCCTGCGTGAACTTGTCCGTCTTGGCTGTCTGGAGCCGAGTAAGGAGGAGGATGAAGATCGGCGTCGAGAGGTACTGCTCGAGGGCCGAGCTGCGGGCGAGAGAGAGGCGAGGGTCAGTGCGGCACGAGACGAAGATGAAGGAGAGGATGAAGAAGACGACGCACATTGGGAGCGACTCGACGAGGGCCTCGAGGAGGTCGAAGCCGTGCTGGTCGTTGGCCTTGCTCTGGATGAGGTGCTGGAAGATGCCGAGCATGGGCGTGACCTGGCCGCCCTGGACGATCTGCGCCGCGCCGCGCGAGAGGAACGCCCGCAAGAGGCGCACGAGCGCCGGCACGTTGCCGCGCGACTCCCACAGGGCGGGCGTGAGGAGCGGCGGGAGGAGGACCGTGTACTGCTGCGGGAGGTCGTTGGCCGAGCGCAGCTCGAGCAGTTGCGACAGGATTTGGAAGACGAAGGGCGTGAATTCGGAGACGTCCTGCTGCAGGATGGCGTGGAAGGGCGGGAACAGGGCCGTCTCGAAGGCGGCGAGGGCGGACGGGTCGGCGGGGACGACGAAGCTGTTTCGGGCGTCGACGAGAGCATCAGCTACTGCCTCGTCCAGGCTCGAGCATGACAGGAGCAAAAGGAAGAGAGAGAGACGCACCGAATGAGGGCCGAGATGCTCTCGAACGTGAAGTGGTTGAACTTGGGGTTCGACGGGTTCTTGGAGATCTCGCCGAGGATGGCGACGAGGTGCTGCATGACGGTAGCGTAGCTCGGCGCGAGCGCACCACGAGCAGTGACGATGACGCGCATGGCGGCTGCAGGACGAGAGGGAATGGGTCAGCAACAAGTCGGAGAGAAAGAGAGGTCCGAGCGTGAGAACGGCCGACGCACACTTTATGAGGTGCTCGTTGGCGGCGACCTGCTGGGGCGACGTGCCGCTCTCGATGATCTTGAACAGGGCGAGGAGGATGCCCTCGGCGTGCTCGCGGATGTCGCCCTGGCCGAACCTGCGAGAGGGAGGAGGACGAGGTCAGCTTCAGCTGCTCGTCGAGAGGGAGAGTAAGGGCGGACGCACATGAACGTGTTGTTGGTCTTGATGAAGAGGATGCGCTCGATCGTGAGGGCGGCATAAGTGTGGATGACGAAGGCCGGGTTCTCGAGGTGCGGGATGAGGAGGGGGAGGACCGAGAGGAGCTGCTCCTTGGTGAGCTGCGGGCGAGGTACAACGTCGAGGTCAGCGCGTACTCCTCCCACAGGGCACAGGGACGGAGAAACGCTGACGCACCTGCATGCGGAACGTGAACAGGAACTTGATGGCGTCGGCCTGGACGACCGGGTGGACCGAGCCAGGCGCCGCCTGCAGGTCGGCGAGGATGTGCTCCGAGAAAAACTTGATGACGTCGACGAGCGCGTTGGTCGACGTGACGCCCTGCTGCTGGGTCGAGCCGCGCGTCGCGATCGACGTGAGGAGGAAGATGGCCGTGTCCTTCGACTTCCAGTTGGCCTGCGGCGACGAGGCGTATTGCTGCGCACGGGGGAGTTGGGCGTCAGGTCTTCTGCTGCTCGGGAATAGCAATAGAAGGCGTGAGGGGACGCACCTGGAGGTAGGCGCCGATGTACTGGGTGACGATCTGCGTGACCTGCGACTCGAACTGCTCCATGAGCGCCTTGGTGAAGTCGCTCGCCGCTTGCCGCCTCGTCTCGCTGCCTGCGCACACAGAGAGGAGGCTATGTGAGCCTCGAGCCCGTGGATGAATGAGCGAAAGAGGGAGAGGTGGACGCACTCGCCGAGTCGAGGTCGCGCCGCACGTACTCTGCCGGGTCGTCCTCGAACAGCTCCTCCTCGAACGTGCGCAGCGTCATGTTGGGCAGGACGATCTTCTCGCAGAAGGCCTCGAGCGTCTGCTGGTTCTCGAACAGCTCGCGCTGCGCCGGCATCTTGACGACGGTCCCGAGGAAGGCGGTTGCCTTGGCGACGAGCTGCGAGGCGGCGACGACGGCGTCAGTGGGCCGGCTCGAGCAGGACCGAGAGCGAGACGATGAGAGAGGGAGGCGACGCACCGTGTCGTACTTGACGGCCGGGCCGAGCTTGGTGAGCAGGCCCCACGTCTTCTCGACGAACGGGCCCAGGAAGCCGGCCTCGCCGAACGCGTCGAGGTATCGCAGGCTGTAGAGCTGGACGATGTCGCAAATCTCGGCCTTGGCCATCTCGAGGTCGCCCGCCGCCTCGTCCTCGTCCTCGTCGTCGTCGGCGGGTGCGCCCGGCGGCGCAAAGTCGAGGTACTTGAGGAGGAGGGGCAGGAACTGCTCAAGGCGGTCCTCGAAGAACTCGGGGAGGTCTTGCGAGTTGAGGTCGTAGTAGAGCTGGAGGAGGAGAAGGAGGGTGCGGAGGAGGAGGTTGAGCTGGTCGGGCGAGAGGGCGGTGCCGGACGACAGGATCGAGTCGGTTTGCTGCAGAGGGCGAGGGTGTGAGCAGGACCGTCGACACTCACGGCGACGGAGCGAAGCTCGGACGCACCTGGAAGAGCTTGAAGTAGGGCTCGCAGAAGCGGTCGAGGACGAACTTGATCTGGAGGAAGAGGTCGTCGGTGCGGAACTCGGACCGCCAGCTGCGGAAGATCGAGTGGGCGGTCTGGAGGACGGCGTTGTTGACGACAAAGTTGTCGGGCGTGAGCTGGGCCGTGAGTTGCTGCGCGACGAGGGAGAGAGGCGTCAGCACGGCCAGGTCGATGCGAGGTGGGGAGGGGAGGAGGGAGAGGCGAGCGCACGTCAATGAGGCTGTCCCAGTCATGAGGAAAGTCGGCAGCGGCCATGATGGCGATGGCCTCGCCGAGCTGGACCTGGAGGGCCTGCTCGCCCGAGAGGCTGATCATGATGGCGACGATGCTCTGCTTGAGCGACTCGGCGGTGCTGGTCGTCAACGGTGTCGGCGCATCCTCGAGCTGCGTGCGGGGGAGGGGTGTGCGTCAGTATTTGGCCGTATGAGGCTCAGCAGTCCAGGGCAGCCAGCTGGAATGACCTGGCTCGACGGAGCTGGAGAGGAGAGGGGAGGGAGAGATGAGGAGAGCGAGAGAGGGAACGCACCGCCCAGTTGGCCTTGATCCAGTTCTTGAAGTTGAGTGCGGCACTCTGACGGATGGCCCTGTTCTGCTGGGCATCCTGGGCGAGCTGGAGGACGAGCGGGCCGAAGGACGGGTGGGCCTGCGCCTGGAGGAGGTCGCGCTCGGCCTGTCGACGGGTCGGGGCGTCGGGCGAGAGGGTGGCGACGAGAACGGCTGCGAGTGCGCTCAGCTCAGCCATGGTGGAGCAAGCTGGACCGCGGTGGTTGGAGGAGGGGACGAGGGAGGAGGACGGCGAGCGAGTTGGATGAAGCCGGCCACCGCTCTCCGCTCTCACCGCAGCGAGCAGTGCAACAGAAGGCTCGTACCGCCTTCGAGTCCATCCTGCACCCGGCTCGCGAGCGCGCAAACCGCCACGGCCCCGACTCGCCTCGTCCCTCTCCTCCTCCTCGCTCCACCTCGACCTCGCCTCTCCCTCTGCCGACCTCGCTCAGCTTGCGCGCAGGGTGCCGGCCTGCGCGAGCCCAGGCCTTGGTGCACGCCCGAGGTATCGCCCTCCAGCGGCGCACGCTCTGCGTTCGTGCTCTCGCTCTCCGCTCCGGCGGAGCTGTTCCTCTCGCGGCTCCTGGGCTTCCTCACGCTCTCGCCGGCGCAAGAGCACTTTCGAGCGCGACGACGTGACTGGCAGGACCGCCTTGATCGCCACTTGGAGCGCAAACCGCTAGCGTTACAGTTCCAACTCATTCTCGCCGTCGCCTTTCCCAGTCGAGCCTCGCTCGGCGGGGGACCGCCAACCCTCCGCCCTCGAGCACTTGCGCCAGAGCTCTCGCGCGAGCAATCGCTCCGCTCCGTGTGCGCTCCCGCACGAGCTTGGCGGCTCGATGGCTTCGAGCCCTGTTCCCCCGCTCCTCTCTCCCTCTCCTTCCCGCTTGCTCCCGCTTCTTCCGCCCTCGAACGCCGCCGCACGCCGCCTCGACCGACGCCGCCATGCTTGTACCGCTCACGGCGACCGACGCGACCTGCGAGCTCACGCAGAACGTGCTCTGCCTCGCCTTCAGCCTCCCCCCCGACTGGTCGTCGGCTCACAGCGACGCGCTCATCGCTCGGCTCGGCGAGGCGACGCGCCAGGTCGCGCTCAAGTGGCCGCTCATGAGGGGTCTCGCGAGCAAGAAGAAGGTGCGCTCAACGTCCATCTCCGCCTGCAGCTGCAGTTCGAGCGAGCCGGTGCTGACCATTCCTCCCCTCCTCTTCCTCGACCGCAGGGCACGTGGACGATCAACGTCCCCGACGACACCTCGACTCGCCCATCGCACTACCGCTTCACGACCAAGACGCTCCCCCTCGACTACGTCGCCGCCTCGGGCCTCTCGTCGCCGTCGCCCGCCTTCAACGGCCGCGCCTCGGCGCCGCTCGAACGACCAAAGCGCTCCCTCTTCCGCCCCAAGGGCGTCCCCAAATCGCTTGCCGGCCACGCCAAGAGCAACTGCCCGTTCCTACACGTCCACGCGACCGTCCTCGTCGACGCCATCACGGTCGGCGTCAACCTTCCTCACGGCATCGTCGACGGGACCGGCATGGGCATCGTCCTCAAGGGGCTCACGGCCGAGCTGCACGGCAACGAGTGGGACGTGCCGCCGTCCTTCGAGGGCGTCAACCCGTGGCAGCAGGCGCTCGACCGGCTCGTTGACGGCGACGGCGCCGAGGCGAGCGGTCCGTGCACCCCGAGCGGCGACAGCGAGTTCAAGCTCGATCTGAGCGAGAAGGGTCTCGCCGGCTCGTCGGCATCGTCGAAAGACGCCGCGGCGCGCGCTGCGCTGCCGGCCACGGGCATGTGGCGCTCGTTCTCGACCTGGCCGGCCGCTCGTCTCCTCAGCAGCGTCTTCGTCGAGAACGTGTTCCGCCGCAGCCACCGCGGCTGGATCCTCCTCAACCACGCGACCGTCGACGCGCTCGTGCGCAAGGTCAAGGCCGAGATCAAGCTCGAGACGGGCGGCGCCGAGTTCGTCTCGAGCGGCGACATCCTCTTCGCTTGGGCCCTCAAGGTGCGCTCTCCCTCTCCCTCTCTTCCTCTACGTGCGCGTACGCCTCGAACAGACTGGAACTAATGCTGTACGACGTTCGCAGGCTGCACACTCTGCCGACAAAACGTCCTCGGCCGTGTGCGCCGGCGCCGTGTGGCGCACGACGGCCCTCCTCGGCGCCGAGATCCCGCTCTACCCGCACAACGCCATTGCGCCCTACTTCCTCATCTCGCCCCTCCCGCTCTCGACGCTCGCCGCCCTCCCCCTCTCGACCCTCGCGCTCCACATGCGCCGCAACCTCCTCGCGACCAAGACGCGCCCGGTCCTGCGCGACGCGTGGCGCGAGATCCGCAAGGGCGCCCAGCTCCCGCACCGCGACTGGCCGCAGCTGCCTGGGCCGAGCGTGTTCCGCCGCGCCGTGTCGGACGGGCCGGGCTCGACGCCCGACACGAGGGGCAAGTTCGCGACGTACTGGGGGACGTCGAACCAGATGGGCCTCGGGCTCGCCGGGCTCAGGCTCCCAAGGGGCGATGGGTCCGGTCTCGACCTCGACCTGATCTCGTTCCAGATGGACTGGGTCGAGCCGATCAACGTCGACCACCTCCTCATGCTCACCGACAACGCCAACGGCGTGCACGTCGCCGGCACGATGCGCAAGTCGAGGTGGAAGGCGCTGCGCAGGGCGACCGAGGAGCTCGAGCGCGAGCTGGCGGCGAGCGAGAAGTAGCTCGACTCGACGGCGAGGCGAGGTCCGAGCGGGGACGAGGTCGGGGATGTAGTGCGGCTGCGGATGGCTCTCTTGTCTTAGTCTCTCCTTCTCTTTCCTGACTGCGTAGTTCTCGGGTTGTCTGTCATACACACTGTGTCTTCGAGCTGGTCGCAGCTGCACGAGAGGAGCGAGCGAGAGCGCGACCTTCTCAAATGGCTGCGGAGCTCGTGCGGTCCGAGACGTGCAGCATCGTTACAGCCAAGTCTATACAAACACTCGACAGTCACTCATCGCTGCAAGGAACCCTTCTCTGCGACTGACTCGGCGTCCCTCAAGCCGAGAGGCTCGGCCGGCTCCCACGACATCTTGTCGCGCAGGTACAGAGCGACGTACGAGAGGACGAGCAGCACCGGGACCTCGATGAGCGGGCCGAGCCTGTAGCAGAGTAGAGAGTTAGCAACGGGCATCAGTAGGGCGCGAGGTCAGGAAAGGCGCGAGCGAGAGAGACGCACGTCGCGGCGAGAGCTTCAGGTGCGTCGGTGCCGAACGAGGCCGTCGCGACGGCGATGGCGAGCTCGAACTGCAAGCGTAGGGTGTGAGTCAGCTTGAGGTCGAGCTCGAGAGGGAAGAGAGAGGCGTGCGCACGTTGTTCGAGCCGGCCGTGAAGGCCTGCGTGACCGCCTTGTCGTACCCGCCGGCGTGGTGACCCCAGCGCGAGCGCGAGAACTTCCAGAACGACAGAAAGGTCGTCGTCCACACGATCGTGAAGTACATGATGAGCCTGCACGAGGAAGACAGAGTCAGAGTCAGCCGGTGAGCGAGTCGAGCCGAGACGAGGAGAGCTCGACGAGGACGCACGGGACGCAGATGCGGAACACGGTGCCGATGTTGTCGATGATGGCGCGGCCTTGGCTCATAAATAGGACGATGATGACGTAAAGGAGGCCGAGCATGCCGAACAGGCCGAAGTAGCCGAAGAACTGGTCACGCCGCTTCTTGCTGAGGGTCGTCATGGCGATCACGCGCGTGATGGCGCCGGCGGCGAGCGGGATGCCCAAGTACTGCGTCGAGAGAAGCGTCAAGTCGAGCGCGAGACGAGGCTGAAGCTGTAGAGAGGGAGAGAGGCGGACGCACGATGCCGACCGCCTTTGCCACCTTGTCGTACGCGAGGCTGAGTTGGGCGAGGTCAGTGCCGGCGCGCACGCCGAGGATGTCGCAGAAGAGGATGGCGTAGGGCGAGAAGAGGACGATCTGCAGGATCGAGTTGAAGACGACGAGGATGGCGCAATAGTCGCCGTCGCCCTGAGCGATGCCGGTCCAGATGCTGGGTCGAGGTGAGCAAGTTGGGGAGTCAGGGCGAGCTCGACAGCACAAGATGAGCACAAGCGAGATGAGGGAACGCACATGACCATGGCGATGCAGCGAGCGACACCGACGAGGAGGACGCCGCGGCGCTCGCGGTCCATGCTCGCCTCGGGGAGGGCGATCCAGGCGCAGGCAGCCATGATGAAGGGCGCGACGACCCAGTTGAGGACGAGCGAGATGCCAAGGTGGATGTAGATCGTGCGCGACTTGAAGAGCACGGGCAGGCGCTCCCACTGGACCTTGGACATGGCCGGCCAGATCATGACGAGTAATCCAACGAGGAGGGCTGCGAGCGTTGAAGGAAAGGGTCAGTTTTGCTTCTCGCACTCTGCCGAGGGCCGAGGAGGAGCCGAACTAGCTCTGACGAGCCGCTTCGGCAGCCCGGACGAGGTGAAGGGGAGGAGGAAGGACGGCGACGCACGAACAGAGACGCCCTCCCACGAAGCCGAGCCGCCCTCGGCCGAGAAGACGCTGTCAAGGCGGTCTTGCGGGATGGCATTGCCGAGGCCGACGCCCAGGATCATGGCGGCGAGGACGAGTGGCGCGAGGAGGCGGTCGCCCCAGCTGAGTGACCGGAAGAGCTCTGCGGGTGCCACGGCGTCAGCGCGCGCGCAGGGCTGCCTTCAGAAAAAGGCGGACGCACCCATGGCGCTGATAGTACCCTGCTTGGTCGCCGGCGGGGCGAGAGGGTCGCACGCTGGCCGCTCGCAAGTCGTCGAACGGGCGGAGGAGGAAGAGGCGCGGCGAGGGGACGAGGGGGCGGCCTTGGCGGCTCTGTCGGTGCTGAGGTAGCTCGAGTCGGCCATGGCGGAGTGCAGTAGTCGCTCGAGATGGTTGTCGAGGAGAGAGAGCGGAGGAAGTGGGAGCGAGGCCAACGAGGCGACGAGGATTTCAAATTTGCAAATCAGCGCCGCCTGGCACGTTGCGTTGCTCCGCATTGCGAATTTGGTAATCGCGCTTCCGAAAGTCAAGCCGGGCTTGCGCGCCGCCTTGCCAGCTTCTTGGTCGAGATGCTCGCTCGCTCTCGCATCTTCGCTCGCCCCTCAGCTTGTACGCGACCCAGAGCAGCCATGTCGAGCCAAGCGGCCGCACCTGAAGTCCCTTGGCACGCCGCCTTCCCCGCCCCGAAGGCGAGCTTCGCCGACGGCACCCTCGCCTCTCTCACCACCGACGAGCTCCACCACGCGCTCACCGCGTCAGAGACGACCAAGGCGTCCACTCTGATCGTCGACGTCCGCCGCACCGACTTCGAGGTGCGCTCGCCGTTCCCTCGCTCGAGCCCGACCTCCTCCTCCTCCTCCTCGACTCGTCGTCGAGCGGCGCCGCTGACGACTTGCCTTCTCTTTGCGACAGACGGCCTTCATTCGAGGGGCAGTCAACCTGCCGGCCCACTCGTTCTACCCGACGCTGCCGTCGCTCCTGCCCATCCTCCGCCGGTGCGTCCCTCCGCTCCTCTCGCTCTCCCGCTCTTGCTCGACCCAGACGAGCTGACGCGCTCCCGCTCTCGCAGCTACCGCACCGTCGTCTTCCACTGCCAGTCGTCGAACGGGCGAGGGCCTCGCTGCGCCGGCTGGTACCAAGATGCGCTCGACGAGTCGGGCGTTTCTCACGAGGAGAGCAAGGCGGTCGTCCTCACCGGCGGCATCAAGGCCTGGATCGAGCGGTACGGCGAGGATGACAAGCTCACGGCCAGGCTGTAGACGAGTGGCGCGAAAGGAGCTGGAACGCACGCGAGCTGTACTTTGAGCGCCGGATCGGAGAGGACGCTTCGAGGAGAGGAGAGCGGACGAGAGCGCGAGAGAGAGGACAACAGCGAGGTACAGCACATCGCTAGACAGAGCTACGTACAGTGCACACGCTCGCACCCGCTAGTGCTCGGACGTGCGCCTCCTCGCAAACCTCGCGCCGGCTGCGCGCTCGTCCCCCTCCTCGTCGCCGACCGCGCCGTCGTCCTCGCTGCCGCTCCCCGCCCGGCTCACGTTGCGGCTGTTGTGCACCGAGATGCCCGACACGACGTCGTCGCGGCGGCGGCGCAGGAGCTCCTTGGCGTCGATGAAGACGGCGCCCTGCGGCGCCGGGAGCGACCCCGACGAGCTCGAGCGCCCGGCCTTGCCCTGCGGCGACAGCGTGCGCTCGCCCGCCGCGCCGCCGCCAGGCGTGACGCTCTGCGCACGAGGAGGAGCAGGCGTCGACGGCGAGCTGTGCGCGCGTGCGAGCGACGTGTCGCGCAGGCCCTCGCGGAGGGCGCGCTCGACGGGCGTGACGAGGTGGCTCGGCGGGTGGCTCGCGCGCACGGGCGACGTCGGCGCCGGCGAGGGCGAGGGGCGGTCGCTGCTGCCGCCGCTCGGCGTGCGAGGGCGGCCGAAGAGGACGCCGTCCATCGATGGCATCGTCTTGGACGGGAGGTGCATCGTCGGCCCGGGCGACGTCGTGCGGCTCGTGTTGCTCGACCCTCGGCGGCGCTTGGGCGTGAAGCTGAGGACCTCGTCGTCGTCCTCGGCCTCGGCGACGGCGATGTCGGGCGAGTGCGGCCCGCGAGAAGAGGGAGGGGAGGGGGCCTGCTCGAGCGTCGGCGTCGGCGGGACGATCTGGATCGGCTGGGGCGGCTCGACCTTGCGCGAGGAGCCGCTTGTCGTCGGCGCGTGCTGGTGCGGGGGAGGAGCAGTCGTCGACGAGGAAGAGGTCGACCCGTTGACCTTGGCGGCGACGACCCGACCCTTGACGGCTGTGGCGCGCTCGAACGCCTCGGCGATCCAGTCGGCGTGCATGGCGATGACCTTGTCGGCGGCGGGCAGCAGGCTGACCATCTGCAGGTACCCGTGGCTCCACCCGGCGATGATGCTCGTCCGGACCCAGTCGTCCTCGTCCTCGTCGAGGATCGGGTCGCGCACGCTCGACGACGACGACATGCGCAGGCCGGCGCCGTGTCGCGACTCGCGCGCGAGAAGCTCGAGCTTGCGCGCCTCCTTGGCCTCGCGCAGCTTGCCGGCAAAGATGACGGTCTGCGAGCGCGAGGAGGACGAGGTCAGTGCGGGGTCGCATGAGGGAGCGGGCTGGACGAGGGGAAGGAGACGCACGTCGTCGACGAGCGGGTCACGCTCACCGCACGACATGTAGACGGGCGGGAACCGGGCGAGCATGTGCGGCGGGGTGAAGATGGGCGAGATGTGGAAGTCCGAGTGCAGGTCGGGCGCGTTGCGCGGGCCGATGTAGAGGAGCGCCATGGCGCGCAGCTGCGAGGAAGCATCATCATCAGCTTAGAGCGAGTGCAAGAGGTGAAGACGGCGAGGGGAGACGCACCATCGAGGGAGCGATGATGCGGTCTGCGAGGAGGGTCAAAGCGAGTCAGCCTCGCAGCTCGACGAGGACGCACGCCGAAAGCGCAAGAGAGAGGAGGACGCACCGTTGAAGAAGGCCGTCCGGCTCGTCATGGCGAGCCTCGTACCGGCGAGCGCGCTCCTGCCCTTGCCCTGACCCTTGCCCTCGAGCTCCGCCTCCTTCTTGCCCTCGTCCTCCCTCACCTTGCCCTCGAGCCGCTTCTGCTCGTGCTGCTCGGCCGCCGACACCTTCAACTGCGACGACGACATGCCCGCGCTCGTGCTGCTGTCCCACCACAAGACCCGCTCTGACAGGCTCTTGTCCCGCTCGTCCGTGACGGCGACCTCCTCGTTCTCGCCGTCCTCGGCCCGTCCTTCCTCCTCGCCCACCGCACCACCCTCGTTCGCCGCGCCCTCGCCGGCTGCTGCGCCGCCCAACTCGCGGATCGCCGAGAAGCTCGCGCTGCCGGGCAAGTTGCGCACGAGCCCGCGGCCCCAGCTCGTCGTCCTGCGGCGCCGGAGCACGGTCGGCCTGCCGCGCTCGCTGCTCGGACTGCGGCGCTCGAGGTCCTCGACGACGGCGAGCGGCGAGCGGTGCTCGAGGTGGTCCTTCTGCCGCAGGAGGTTGGCGACGTCCGGGTGCGACTCGGAGCGCAGGACGCGCAGGTCCTGCGAGGGCATCCACGACGTGAAGTGGAACGAGAGGGCCGGGTAGGCGAAGACGAGGCCGGCGGGGAGGGGAAGAGGTCGAGGTGGCGAGGAGGAGGATGCGCGAGAGGAAGAGGGCCTGGGTGCCGACGCCTCCTCGAGGAGCTTGATGACCATGGCCGTTGCGATGTTGGCGCCCCTGCGAGCATAAAAATGAGCATCAGTACTGCGACGATGGCCTGACAGAGCGAGAGAGGGTCTCGAGCGAGAGCGCTCGACCCGCAGCGAGCAGAGGACGGCCGACGCACGCCGAGTCGCCCGTGAGCACCACCTCGAGGTCCTTGTCGCCGCTCGTGTTCATGCCGATGCACTTGCCCTTGGTCTCGTGCAGGAGCGAGTAGGCGTCGTACATCTCGTCGATCGCGAACGGGAACGGGTACTCGGGCGCCTGCAAGGGGGGAGGGGGGCGACGGCGTCAGCACCTCGGCTACAAGAAGCGCTCACCAGCGTCAAGAGACGGCGTGAACGCATACGGAAGAGAGAGGCGACGCACCTTGCCGTAGTTGAAGCTGACGACCGCCTTGGTCGGGCCGAGCTGCTTTGCCCAGCGCAGGAGCCGCTCGGCGTGGTGCTCGGGCGTCATGCAGATGAAGCCGCCGCCGGGGATGTCCATGACGAGCTCGTGTGCCGAGGCGAGGTCGAGGTCGGTGCCGGCGTAGTACAGGTGGAGCGTGATCGGCTTGCTGCGGACGGCGAGCGCGAGGCGGGTTAGCCTGCATCTACGGGCCGTAGCACTGCCGCTCGGCGTCCCAGCCGAGCAACGGCGCACGAGAAGGACGCAGGGACTGACGCACCTGTAGCGACTGCCCTTGGGCCGGGCGAGGAAGAGCTTGCGCTGGACGCCGACAGGAGGACGGTGCGGCCTGGTCGCAAACTTGATGTACGGGTTGCTCTGCTTCTCCCACGTGACGCGGAGCATCTCGACCGTGCAGAAGGCGCGGAACTTGCGGAGCTGCAGGGGCAAGAGGGGAGGGAGGGTCAGCTCTTCGTGCTCGAGCAGGCGTGCAGGGCTCGGCGAGGAGAGTGAGGACAGCTCGAGAGGGGCAGGGACGCACCTTCTCATCGGCCTCGTTGGCGAACAAGAGGTAGTAGCCCGAGAAGGCGAGCGAGGCGACGTCTCGAAGCCACTTCCACCGGATGCCCATGGCCGTCGCGAAGCCAGCATCTAGCGCGGTCGTGATCCAGGTTGCGCTGCGAGGGAGTGTGCATGTAGGTCAGCTTGAAGCCCTCCGTGTGCAGGGCAGGCGACAGCTCGCCCGAGTGGGCGAGTGCCCCCACTGTCCACCCGAGAGGCCGAGTCGGACGACGAGGAGGAGGAGGGGGAGAGACGCACCGGTAGTAGTCCCTCGAGTAGAGCCGGGCGAGAGGCTCTGGTGCCTGGAGCCCGAGGAGGACGTCGCCATGGCGCACGGCGTACAGGAGGGTCAAGGTCGAGAGGACGATCTGCCACGGCGAGCAGCGGCGCTCAATGGCGCGGTGCAGGCGGCGGAGCCAAGGGAGCTTGGGCGGTCTCGAGGGCCCGAAGACGATGCGCGAGACCCAGAAGAGGAGGACGAGCCAGACCTGCGGGCGGGAGGGCGGGAGTGAGCGAGAGGAGCGGCGACGAGGAGGAGGAGGAGGAGGAGGGGGGAGCGGATCGGCGATTCCGTCCGGGGGAGGAGGGGAGGCGCACCTGGGACCGCCTCCAGGAGGGACTGGGCCGCCCTGCGAGCTGGTCGAGCATGGTCGCAGTGCTCTGCCGAGCTGAGGCGAGGTGTGGACGAGCGAGAGGAGCGAGGTGCGGCGGGCGGCGCGGGCGAGACAAGCCAGCAGCCGGAGATGCGCGTGCTCGCTCGCTCGCCCCGTCAACTGACGACAGCCGCTCCTCTCCCGCTCGTGGTACTCGCGGCACAGACATGGATACACAGAGACAGCTACTGGAACTCGAGAAGCACCCGCCCTCAGAACAGCTCCGACACGCTCATCGTCCCCTCCATCTTGACGCTCATGCTCTTCCTCCTCGTCCTCGCACCGCCCGCTCCTGCCATCGCCGACCGCACCGGCGCACCGACGCCCTTGGCCTTCGACGTCGCCGCCGGCGCGGGACCGGCCGAGCGTGCGAGGCCGGCGGGCAGGAGCGGCTCGTCGGGCGCGACCGACCATGCGCTCGCCGGCTCGTGCGCGTGCGGCGGCAGCGCCGAGGTCGAGCGCGCGAATTCGACGGTCGAAGCGGTCGAGGAGGAGGATGGTGCGAGAGGTGGGGCGGCGGGCGAGTCGTGCGCGGGGACGACGACGAGTCGAGGTGGTGGTGCCGAGGCGGCGGCGGCGGCGGACGGTCCCGGTGTCGGCGTCGCGTTCGAGCCCGACACAGGCGCAGGTGCGCGAGGTCGAGGCGCTGCGCGAACGACAGGCGCCGCAGCCGATGCGTCGAGCACGTCGGCCATCATCGGGCGCGCGACCCTCGTGCGCCCGCCCGGCGCCGCCGACACGGTCCCGACCGAGCTCGGCGTCGCAGTCGTGCCGACAGGGCGGTACAGGTCGAGCTCGAGCTCGAGGGCCTTGATGCGCGTCGTCGCCGTCGAGAGCTGCGACTGGGTCGCGGCGTGTTTCTGCGGGCGGCGAGAGGAGCGTCAGGTCGACGAGCTTGGCAAAAACCAGAGAGAAGGAGGCAAAGGACGCACCCGTCGAGTGTCGGCGAGCTCCTCACGGATCATGGCGACGTGCCGGATCTTCTGACCCGAGTTGGCGTGCCCGGCGAGCTCCGAGTTGTGCGCGACGAGGTCGCGCGCCTCGGCCTCGCTCAGGGCGCACAGGCGCTCGAGGTGGTCGACCTTGTGCTCGAGGTCGGCCGTGATGGCGACGAGCGGGTCGAGCTGCGCGACTTGCTGTGCGAGGCTGCGGCGGGCCGGGAGGGAGAGAGTCAGCCGATGAGGTCAGGGCGGGCCCGAGCGGACGACCGAGGAAAGGGACGCACCTGTCGACCTCGTCCTTGAGCGCACCCTCGCTCGCGCGCGTCTGCGCCAAGATGCCGACGACCCTGCGCTTCTCGACCCGCTCGCGCTCGGCCTCGCGCTTGGCCTCGCCGAGGAGCCGGCGCTGCTCCTCGAGCTCGCCCTCGAACCGCTCGGCGTCGTCCTGCCGCCGCGTCTCAAGGTCGACGAGATCTGCCTCGAGCTGGGCGAGCTGCGCCGTCGCGTGCGAGAGGTCGAAGCGCGCGGTCGAGAGGGACGACTCGGACGCGGCGAGGAGCGCTTCGAGGCGAGGGATCTCGTCGTTGACGGCGAGGTCGAGCCTGCGGGCGTAGTGTGAGTGTCAGTGGAAAGCACGTGAGACTGGCGCACGTCAAGAGAAGGGAGAGCAGGACGCACTCGCCCTCGACGACCTCAAAGTCGCGCTCCATCCTCTTCTTCTCGTCCCTCGCCGCCTTGTCCCGCCTGCGCTCCCACTCGCCCCTCACCGAGTCCCACTCGCGCTCGTCGGCCCTCTCGCGCTCGGCGAGCGCGACGTCGTCCCTCAGCCCGTCCATCTCGCGCCCATCGGCCCTCGCCCGCTGGCGCCACTCCTTCTCGTCGCGCCCGGGCCCGACGAGCAGCGCCCGGTCCTCGCGCCACGCGTCCCGGAGGCGCCACTCGCGCCACTCGGCCTCGGCGCGCTCGGTGTCGGCGAGCGCGAGCCGCTCCTCGAGCGCCTGGGCGTGCGCGGCGACGCTCGCGAGGACGGCGTCGCGGTCTGCGACGCGGCGCTCGAGTGCGGCCGTGCGGCGCCGCTCGGCGTACAGCTCGTCGGCGCGGGCGACGCGCGCCTCGTCCCGGAGCCGCAGGGCGAGCTCGCCCGCTGCGAGCGCGGCGTCGTCCCTCGCGCGCTGCTCGGCGTGCGCGCGGTCCTCCCAGGCGCGGGCCTGCGCGCGGGCCTCGTCCGTGTCGGCCTCGGCGCGCGAGAGGGCGATGCGCAACTGCGACAAGTCGGCGTCCTTCTTGGCCGATGAGGCGGCGTGCTGCGTCGTGAGGGTCGACAGCTTGGCCTGGAGCGACGGGAGCGTCGCCTCGTACTTCTCTTGCAGCGCCGTCGAGCGCGACAGTTTGGACGTGAGGTGGCCTGGTGGTGCGACGGCGAGGCGAGAGGGCGAGAGGGTGAGGAGAGGGTGAGAGCGAGACAGGCGAAGGAGAGGGCGACCGTACGCGCGGGATGTGCGAGAGCGGCGAGATGAAGATGTCGAGAGAGAGAGGTAGACGAATAAGGCGAGGGAAGAGGTGAAGGAATGAGGGAAAGAGGCAACGAGTCAGATCCCGAGCGACGAAGAGGTCGACCGGCGAGGAGGAAGGCAAAGAGGCGACGCACGGTTCTCGCTCTTGAGCTTGTCGGACTCCTTGTACAGCTCTTCTCGCTCCTTGCGGTGCTCTTGGCGCGCCTCGTCGAGCTTGTCGATCTTTGCGCGCAGCTTTGCCGTCTCCTTGTCGTGAGCGGCTGAGAGGCGGGCGCGCAGTTCTTCGAGCTGCGGTCGGGCGAGGGGCGGGCGTCAACGATGGCCAGAGGGCGATACAGGGCGTGAGGAAGAGTGAGAGGAGCAAGACGCACCTGGGCTTTGTGGCGCTCTCGGTCGGCCGGGTTGGCGGTGGTCGAGGTGGTGCGGCCGCGAGGTTTGGCGTTCTCCTTGTCGTGGGCGAGCGGGTCCTCGACGTACAGGCCGAACGTGTCTGTGCGGGCAGCGAGAGTGAGCTCGGCGATCCATGGGCGACGAGGCGGGGGAGGGAGAGGGGGGGACGGACCTGGCTTGTTGTGGTCGAGCGGGTCGGCGAAGCGGGAAGCGCGGTCCGTCATGGCTGCGCGCTTGTAGTTCTGCTGGGGCGAGTGGACGGGGACGTCGTAGGCTCCCGGTGGCGGGATCGAGTCGGGTGCTGCGGTGCGACGAGGGCCAGCGTGAGCGAGGGTTGAGCGACGGGGACGAGAGGGCGGGCGGGGGCCCCGGGAGGACGAGAGGGGAAGAAGCGCACGCTTGTCGGTGAAGCGTTTGGCTTTGGGGAACTGCATCCCTGGGTGTGCTCTGGGTGTCGGTGGTGCTCTGGCGTGGCTGTGGGCTGTGGTGGCCGAGAGAGAGAGCGAGGACGAGCGAGATGAAGCCGCCGCGCCGAGTCGCGTCCGGCCCTCCTCGTCTCCCTCCCGCCACGAGGCTCCAGAGGCACGGCTGCCACTCTGAGCCTGCTCTACCGTCCACTCGAGCCCGCCTCCCCGACCGGCGACCCCTCGAGCGACCGCCGGCACCCCCCTCGCTCATCGACCCGGACCTCGACCATGGCCAGCCGCGCCCTCACGCCCTGGCTCACCAGGGAGTGGCTCTCGCACCGCAACTTGCACGGTGCCACCCTCCCCGACACGCCCACCGTCGAGACAAAGCGCCTCCAGCTCGTCACCGTCCGTCCTCCTCCCTCCCTCTTCCCCGCTCCCTCCTCTCGAACCTCGCTCACCTCGCTCCACTCTGCACGCAGGCCACTGGCATCTCGCACGACCCGGACGACACCCTCCTGTGGTGCGAGATGACCGACGGCGAGTGCTGGATCGACTGCTGCATCCCGACCTCGCTCGTCGACGCCTTCGACTCGTGCGTCTGCTCGCTCACCCTCTCTTCTCCTTTCTTTGGCGACAGCGGTTGACCTTTCTCTCACCCTACAGCACCACCTCGCTCAAGTTCACCGCCTCGTCGGCGTCCAAGTGCCTCTTCCGCGCCCACTCGTGGCGCTTCGTCCTCGCCTCGCCTCTCGTCCCCGCCCGCTCGTCGCCCTCGAAGCGCCACCTCGCCGCCACCTCGACGCCCCACCAGCCGCGCAAGTCGCTCCGCGTGTGCCTCCGCATCGAGCGCTTCGACCGCCACTCGACCGGCGACGGCCACTTTGCCGAGAGCTTTGCGTTCCGCGACGCCGCGCGCGACGACGGCGACGAGGGCAAGGGCGCGAGGGGCGAGGCCGACAAGCAGCGGGCCATGTGGGTGCGCAAGGTCGAGCAGGAAGCGCTCGACGAGCGGGCTGCACCGGCGAGGGCGGCTCCCGAGGTGGCATACGCAGCAGACGTGCGTCCTCTTCCTCGCTCTCTCTCGCCTCGAGATCGCGCTCTTGACGTTTTCCCCCTCCCTCGCAGCTCCCACCCGACCCGGCTCGCCGCACCCGACCCGCACCTGCGCCCGCGCCCATGCGCAACCCTCCCCTCTTCCCCGCCGCCTCGACCTCCTCCTCCTCCGCCGCTCCTCCTCTCGGTCTCGCGCCCGACCTCTCGCGCTCGACGTCGACGCACAAGCGCCCGCGCACGTCGTGGCCTGCAGGCGACGCGCCCGTCCGGCTCGATTGGGCGGCCGCCATGTCGCTCCTCGACCGGCGGGCGTCTTCCTCGACGACGGGCAAGTCGGGCGGGCCGGGCGCCGCGCGACGAGCGAGCGAAGCGCACGCCGCGCCACCTGCGCCCGCACGCGCAGCCGCAGCCGCAGCCGCGCCGCCCGCCGCCGTCGCGCTCAACTGGACCGCCGCGAGCTCTCTCCTCTCATCGGCGTCGGCGTCGACGCGCAAGCTCGCCAAGCCGTCCGCCGCCTCAGGGCCTGTACCCTCAGCATCGACTTCGCCCCCGACAAGCACGAGCGCTGCCGCAGCCCGCCCAGACGCACCAGCACCGGCTTCCTCACCCGCACCCACATCCGGCGCCCCCCTCGCGCTCGACTGGGCCGCCGCCTCGTCCCTCCTCTCCGCCTCGGCGCGCAAGCGCGCTCGCTCCTCGCTCGGCGCCGGCGCCGGCTCGACCTCGACCTCGACCTCGGCATCGTCGGCGGCCGTGCTTGAGTCGAACCGGGCCCTGCTCGACCAGGAGGCCCGTGCGCGCGCTCGAGCGCAGGCGCAGGGCTCCTCGCCGAGCGCCGCGCAGGCGCAGACGAGCGCTGCAGAGCAGGCCAAGCGCAAGGCCAAGGAGATGGCGGCGCAGAAGCAGAAGCAGGAGCGCGTGCGGCTCCTCGCGGTCAAGCTCGCCGACATCGGCGGCGGCGGGGCCGCAGCGGCGGCGCTCGAGAGCGCGCGCGCGGCGGGAGCTCGTGCGGCGAGGGCGGAGCAGAGCGACGCGGGGCAGGCGAGCGGGTGGGAGCGCACGGCGGAGCGAGCGGGCGAGAAGAGGGACCGCGAGGCGGCCTTGCTTGCGCGCGAGCGCCGCGCGTCGTCGCGCGGGTCCAGGGTGCGAGGCGAGCGCAAGATCGAGGGTGTGCGACACGATGCGGCGGCGGCAGCCTGCGCGCCGGCCGGTTCCGCGCCGTCGCCGTCGGTTCCTCCTCCTCGCAGCTCGTCGCCCGCACCAGCACCGCAGCCGCCGCCGCCTCGTCAGCCCTCGCCGGCTCTCTCGATCCGCTCGCAGGCGAGCGGGCCCGACGACGCGCTCGACGAGGACGTCGTCATGCGCGACGAGAGCTCGCCCGTCCCGCCGCCGAGGTCTTCGCCCTTGCCCGCGCCGCCGTCGTCGATCCAGCCTGCGCCGATCATCGAGCAGCGTCCACCTCTTCCTCACGACGCCGCCGCAGCCGTTCCTCCCGCCGCTCGCCCTTCGCCCGCAACGTCGCAGCCGCGCCGCGCACCCGAACCCGGCCCGCCTCTCGCCCGCGCGCCCGTCCCGGACTCGAGCTCCTCCGCGCCTGCAGCCGCAGCAGGGCGCGCTCAGCAGGGACGGCAGCAGCAGCCTGCACCTCGCCGACCCGTCGAGCCACCTGCGTCCGCACCTGCGCGTGCGCCTGCTCCCGCTCGGGCCCCGGCCATCGCCGACGAGCTCCTTGCCGCGCATGCCGCAGAGCGCGATGAGCAAGTGCGTGCTCTGGGGACGCAGCGGGTCCCGCACGAAGACGAGCGGCGGCGCCGTCGGCAGGACGAGGCCTCCTCGAGCCGAGTCGTCGGGGCGCAGCAGGTGCGCTCGGCGGCAGCGGCAGCAGCCGTCGCGCCCGCCCCTCTAGAGGCGCCGCGCCGGCCGAAGCGCGTCGCTTCCGCGCATGCGCTCATCCCGCTCGAGGTGTGGGACTTTGCGGCGTGGCTGCGCAGCCGAGGGCTCGAGGGTTTCGACGTGCAGCCCGAGTTCGAGGAGGAGGGCACCGCAGCGTAGTGAGTCCTGCTGCAGTGCGATTTGCCGAGCTTGTGAGTCGCATTTCGAACGGGCTTCGAGCGCTGTGTGAGTGGAGCTGCGACTCGACGACGCTCGAGGAGACGAGGTCCGTGCGAGCAGCAGCGACGGCGGACGTCGGCGGACGGACAGGGGCTTGTAACGGAGCGTCCGCGGACCTACAGCTGTCCGTGACCGAGGCTGAGCCGCTTGGAGAAGGTCGAGCGGAGCCACGCTTTGCTCCGCTCGCGTCGGCTGCGCTCGCACCTCTCTTTCGCCAGTCGGGCACGAAATGCTCTACGGCTCGCTGCGCAGGAGTCCACGAGTGCGCTTGTCACCTTGCTTCTCTCACATGCTCAACTCCTGTGACATGCTGCTGACGCTCAAGCCTGCGCAGGATGAGAAGGACACCGACTCGAGCTCGAGCGACGACCACGAGCGGCGACGGCGACCTTCTCAAATGACGACGCCCGGCTCGCAGATCGTTCAGCACGAAGGCACAGGCATGCTCGTCGTCTGTGCGTCCCTCAAACTTGTCTGCGTGCCCACCGAAGCTGACTCGCTGTGCGCTGTACGCAATAGTCGTCGTTTGCTTCGTCGCGGCGGGCGTCGCAGCTGTTGTTCTCCTGAAGCCCGACGCGCCGACGAGCAGCGCTTCTGCTGCGACGGCCGTTACGTCGGGTTCGACCTCGCCCGTTCCTGCGACGAGCACGCCGGCCGCTCGTGCGAGGCCGAACGGCGGCTCGAGCGTCGGCGAGTCGCCTTCAAGCTTTGCGCCGAGCGCTTCATTTTCGGACTCCAGCCCTCGCCCTTCGGACTCGGCTACTCCTTCGAGCGACGTCAATGATGAGCATGACGGCGAGAGCGCCCTCAAGGCGCTCGGGATCAGCACGTTCCTCGGTAACAACACCGGCGCGATTGCGTCGTGGTACCACACCGACTCGTCGACCGACAGCACCAATGGTGCGCTAGCTCTCCTTTCGCGTATGCAGCACGAGAGCTGGACCGGCGACTGACGAGGCGTCGAGCACAGGACGATCCTGGTGCGAGTTCCCCTGTACGTCGACCTTCGCAACTTGCTTCTCCTTCTCGCTCTATCTCTTTCTTCCCTGCCTTGCCAGCTCTGGAGCGTCTTTTTCGCTGACGCTGTACTCTGCTTACAGACGACGACACGGTTCCCGGCTTTGCTCCCTCGCTCAAGACGATGCTCTCGTCCTTCGGCGGCGACGCTCAGGCCGCCAAGACCGGGTTCTGCGGCCTCTGGGCCATTGTCTACTCGCCCAAGACGGGCACGACGACCAGGCTCATGATTGCAGACGCTTTCGACGACTCGTGCGTCCGCCTCTCGTGCGTGCCCCTGTTGCCGCTCCTCACGACCGACGCTCCGTCCTCATCGCGACAGGTGGGTCCTCACGCCGGCGTCGATCGACGTCATCTACGGCTCGTTCCCCGACCTCTTTGGCACGTCGACCGACGACAAGAAGAATGTCGTCAAGGGCGTGTCGTGGATCCTGACCGGCGAGCGCGACGACCGGTTCGTCCTTTTCGCTGTACAGGGCCTCTCTCGCTCGTCGATCCGCAGCGAGTGCAGTCGTTGACGAGCCTGTGCATTGCAGGTTCACGTACAAGGGCATCGGGATCGGCTAGACGGACGAGAGCGGGCGCAGACGAGCCCCAAGTGCGCAGGTGGCTCGAGCCTCTTCCTCTCTCTCGCGCGCGCGTCAGACGTGGCCGAGTGACGAGTTTGTTACAAGGAGGGGTACTGATGTGCAATCTCTGCGAGGTGTGGGTGCTTTATAACGACGAGTACGAGGCGCGAACTGGGAGAACGAGAACGAGAAAAGGAGAAGCTGAGGCGACGAGCCCGACTTTTAGAGGTCGACCTGCGGCTCGTCCGACGCCTTGTGGTGGTCGTCGGCGCCGGGGATCGTCTCGAGCTGCGAGAGAGCGAGAGTGAAAGTCAGCACGAGAGCGAGGACCCGGAGCTGAAAGGGGAAAGGGACGCACCTCGTCGAGGACCTCGAGCGACTCCTTGATGCGGGCGAGGATCGTCTCGAGCTGGGCGTCGGTGATGATCAAAGGCGGCGCGAGGCGGATGCTGCACGATGAGGAGCAAGGGGATGTCAGCGTCGGAGAGAGAGGAAGGGATAGAGGGAGGAGGGACAGCGAGGACGCACATATTGACGTGCGTCGGCTTGGCGAGGACGCCCTTGCTCTTCATGATGAGGCACAGGTCCCACGCCGACCTGCCGCGCTTGCTCTTGGCCTGGTCGATGACAATGGCGTTGAGGAGGCCCTTGCCGCGGACCTCGGAGATCCAGCCGCCGTCCGGGCCGACCGTCTGGAGCTCGCGCAGGCCGGCGCGCATCTTGTCGCCCATCGACTGGGCGCGCGCAGAGAGGTCCTCCTTGACGATGACCTCGAGCGCGGCCTGGGCAACGGCGCACGCGAGCGGGTTCTGCAGGGAGGGTGAGGACCAGAGTCAGCTCGAGGCTCGGCGGCGAGAGCGAGAGAGGGCGAGAGGAGGACGCACACCGCCGTAGGTCGAGCCGTGCTCGCCGGGGAGGATGGTGAGGAGGACGTCCTTGCGCGAGAGGACGGCCGAGACCGGGTAGATGCCGCCCGAAAGCGCCTTGCCGAGGAGGACCATGTCGGGCTTGACGTTGGGGTTGTGCTGGAAGCAGAGGAGCTTGCCCGTGCGCGCGAGACCCTGCGAGCGAGAGAGGGAGCATCAGCGTCGGGTGCAGAGGAGCGGGTGAGAGCGAGAGCGCGGCGCACAGTCTGGACCTCGTCGCAGATGAGGAGGACGTTGTGCTTGCGGCAGAGCGCCTGGACCTTCTCGAGGTAGTCCTCGTCAGGAACGACGATGCTGCACGAAGGAAGAGGGAGAGAAGTCAGGTTCTTGTGCGGCTTTGCGCGATCCCGAGGTCGAGAAGAGAGAGGGACGCACCCTGCCTCGCCCTGAATCGGCTCGACAAGGAACGCCGCGACGTCCTTGCCGTGCGCGTTGAGGGCGCGCTCGAGAGCAGCGACGTCGTTGTACGGGATGCGGCCGGCCTCGCCCTTGACCGGGCACTGCGGGCCGACCGAAGGGACGAACGGGCCGAAGCCGGTCGTCGAGTCGGGGTCGGTCGACATGGAGATGATGCCGATGCTGCGGGCGAGGGGGATGCGAATGAGCTCTCGTACAAGTGACTGAGGAGGAGAGGGCGAGAGGGACGCACGTGCGACCGTGGAAGTTGTCGGCGGCCGACAGGACGATGGCCTTGTCCTTCTCGACGCCCTTGACCTTGTACGCCCACTTGCGCGCCACCTTGATGGCCGTCTCGACCGCCTCGGCGCCCGTGTTCATCATGAGCGCCATCTCGAAGCCGGTGAGCTGCGCGCGGGGTGCGAGGAAAGCGTGAGCTCATGCACGCCATGTTGACGAGGAAGGCGAACGCCCGCGGCGCAAGCGCTCTGCCTCCCGCAGCATTCAGAGCAGAGAGAAGGAGCTGACCTCGGTGAGGTACTTGGAGAAGGGACCGAGGGACGAGGTGTGGAACGCGCGCGAGCTGAGCGTGAGCTTCTGGGCCTGCTCGGTGAGCGCCTTGACGATGTGCGGGTGGCAGTGGCCCTGGTTGACGGCGCTGTAGGCGCTGAGGCAGTCGATGTACTCGTTGCCCTGCGGTCACGCGTGGAGGAGAGTCAGCTGCGTACGCTCGCGAGAGAGCTGCGCGGTCGGGTTGATAGGACGGACCTCGGGGTCCCACACGAGCGCACCCTCGGCGCGCTCAAAGACGACGGGGAGCGGGTGGTAGCTGTTGCACAGGGAGGCTGCGAGGTCAGCACGAGGAAGCAGAAACCGAGGCGCTGCTTGGGAGGGGTGCGCCTCGCTCATCTGATCAGCGTCGAGGAGAGGGGCTGATTGCCGCGCGGTGAGCCCCTCACTGCACGGGGACGCGCCGCAGTCGCCCTTGAGGCTCGCCCTGCGCCCAATGTGCTCCCCCTCGAGCGCGATCTGGCCGGGCTGAGGTCCACGCTCGGTGCCCACGCGGATCCGCGACGACGACGACCGACGACGAGCCGAACGAGCTCGCTCACTGCTGCTCGAGGCTGCGCCGTGCCCGCTCGCTGAAGCTGGAGAGGAGAGAGGGACTCACTTGTGCGCGCTGTACTCCTCCTCGAGGTGGATGGCGTCCTCGCTCGAGACCTTGACCGTGCCGGACGAGGCGGCGGCGGTCGTCGTGGACGACTCGGCGGCGGGCGCAAGGCCGAGGGCGACAAAGGCGTTGTTGATGGTCTGCATGCTGGGCTGGTGGAGCGAGTGCAGGCTCTAGAGGAGGCGGGGAGGGAGAGAGGGAGAGTCGACGCAGCGAGGATTGGCTCGCTCGTGACCTGGCCTCAGTGGCCTGGCGCTTCCTTGGCCCGCCCACGACCGAGATCGCCCTTCCCCCGGATTGCCGTACTTTTTCTGCTCGCCTTCGAGACCCGTCCTCGTGACCGCCTTTGCCGCCTGGCGCACCTCGCTCGTAACTGCGACGCTGCCCGGCTCGCGCGCACGGCCTCGCACTTGCTTCTGCCTCGACTCGCTCAGCGTGCGCTTGCTCTGCTCCTCACTGGCTGATGCACAGGCTTCCACAAGCTCGTCTACGCATCGAGCTGCAACTGCCACCGCTCGGCCGTCTGCGGTCGCCGCAGCTGAACGCTCAGACCTCTCCTCGCTTGCTAGCCGCTGGTCTAAGCGCCAGTACCGAAACAAGGCGACCTTTGCCGTCGTCGCTCTGCGAGCGTCGACTGCACATCGAGGAGCGGAGAGGGCTGTCCAGGCTGTTCAAGAGCAGGGACCGTGCGGCATCGCCTCCTCGAGTCTTCGGCTCGCTCTGCGGCGCAAGGGCGCAGCGCAGGGCTGGTCTCGCTTGCAGAGACAGCGCCTTCACGTCGTACTCGCCGTCGGCTAGAATTCACAGCCGCAGGCATGACGGCTTGTCAGTCAAGCTGCTGGCGCGAGCCGTCAAGGGGTGAGGGCCCGAGCGCCGTTTCACCTTGCTGTGGCCGGCGACACGCTCGTCCGTTCGGTACGAGAAGCCGCTTGAACCCTTCATTGTGCTCTGCAGTACGCCTCGCAAGCGAAGGAACCGATGCGCTGCAGGAACAAGGACGAGAAGTAGGGAACGGCCAGACGGTCGACGGCTCGCTGTGGCAGCCGCAGCTTCGCAGCTCCGACGCACGCTCCGAAGCCGCGCTTCTCCATCCCAGCACACCTTGCGAGTAACGAAGAGAAGCCTGCGGTCGGAAGCACAGCTGTGCGCACCGCTCGTCGAGCGGACGGACCCCCTCCCTTCGAGCTCTCCTGCTTGCGGCGGCGAAGCCTGCCCGATCTCGCTTGTTTGAAGAATCCTATACATAAGGGTCAGCAGTGAGCGACAGCAAGCGCATCGTCGGCTTGCGCTCAGCCAAGCTGATCTGGCTCGTCGCGGCCGGATGCGGGGGCCCGCAGCCGGCCGAAGCCGCTGCCCGGCGGCCCTCCTCCCACTCTGCTCTTGATCCTGCTCTCCATGGCTCGCTCGACGCTGTTCCGCCGCGCGCATCTGGTCGGGTACCCTCAAGAGCGCGAGTACACGGTGCTCGTGCGCGACGGCGTCGTGTGTGCGCTCGAGGAGGGCGCTCCCGACGTGGGCGACGCTGATGAGGAGCACGACCTCGCAGGTGCGCCCAGATCCAGCTCTACAGCTGCGCGGCAAGGAGCTACAGCTGACTCGAGCTCCACTCTCTGCAGGAGCGTCCTTTGTCGCCCCCTCGCTGGCCGACCACCACACCCACTTCGCCTCGTGGTCGCTCTCTCAGCAGCGCATCGATCTGTACACGGCCACCTCGGCCGCCGAGGTCCTCGAGCGCATGCGGGCGTGGCTTCCCGGTGCGCGCGAGCGCCAGCCCGACCCGGCCCAGTTCCTCGTCGGCCAGCGCATGCGCGTCGGCGAGTGGCCCGACCTCGCCGACATGAACCGGCTCGCGCTCGACGGCCTCGAGGACGCACGCCCGCTCGCCATCTTCTTCGCCGGCTTCCACTCGCTGTGCGCCAACTCGCCCGCGCTCGTCAAGCTCGGCATCGAGCCCGACGGCCACGACGGCGTCCTCGAGGAGGCCGACTGCTTTCGCGCGTGGACGATCATCAACGAGGTGCCCGAGGACGTCAAGGACGCAGCAGTCGCAGAAGCGGCACGCACGGCGGCGTGCGTCCTCTTCCTCTTCTCGTCCCGCCGCTGGATCTCGAGAGCCTCGTCCCCCGCTTCGAGCCCGAGCTGACCTGCTTCTCCCTCGTCCTGCAACAGCACGCAGGGCATCACCGAGATCCTCGACCTCGAGATGGACTTCAACATCGCCGCGTGGCACCGCCGAGTGCGCGACAAGGGCATCGACCAGCTGCGCGTGCGCTGCGGCATGTACTGGCAGCATCTCGGCCCGGCTCTCGCGCAGGGTCACCGCACGGGCGACGTCCTCCCCGGCACGAACGGCCTCGTCACGGTCGGGCCGTCCAAATGGATCACGGACGGCTCGCTCGGCAGCCGCACGGCGTGCTGCCACGACCCGTACCCGGGCGAACCCGAGAACCGCGGCCACTTCGAGTACGAGCCCGCCGACCTCCTCGACGGCATGCAGACGGCGACTCGCGGCGGCATGACGCTCGCCGTCCACGCCATCGGCGACCGCGCCAACGAGCTTGTCCTCGAGGCGTTCGCCAAGCTCGACCCGCCGGCCCTCCCCGGCTCGACGATCGAGCACGCCCAGCTCCTCGCCCTGTCGGACCTGCCCCTCTTTGCGCGCCTCGGCCTCGTCGCGAGCATCCAGCCGACGCACTTGGCCGACGACCGCGAGCTCGCCGAGCAGTTCTGGCCGGGCAGGACCGGGCGCGCGTTCCCCTTCAAGGCGCTCGTCGACGCCGGCGCGACGCTCAAGCTTGGCTCGGACGCTCCTGTCGCACCTGTCGATCCGTGCGTCCGCTTTCACTCTCTTTTCTCGTAATGTGAGCGCTCAAGCTGACCCTGATCGACCGCTCGCGCGCAGCTGGGACGCCATGGCCGTCGCCGTCTCGCGCTCAGGCCGCGGCCAAGCTCACCTTCCGCCGTGGCACCCCGAGCAGGCCATCTCGCCGCTGCAGGCGTGGACGGCGTGCACGTCGAGCGGCAAGGCCCGCCTCGAAGTCGGCGACCGCGCCGACCTGATCGTCATCGCCAAGGACCCGCTCACCGTGAGCGCTGAGGAGCTGCGCGACATGGACGTGCGAGGGACGATGCTCGGCGGGCGGTGGACTCATCTCGCGCTGTAGACACGGTAGAACGAGAGGTGCAACGAGTAGACCAAGCGGTAGTTTCCAACGAGGCACGACTACGAGATCCGCCTCCGCAGCCGCTGCACGAGCTCCCTCATGCGCTTCGGCAAGCCGTCCTCCTCGCTCGTCCCGCTCCTCGCCATGCCGACCTCGTCCATGAGCACGTCGCCCTCGGCGAGCTGCGTCTCGTCAACCTCGGTGCGTTGCGACGCGCCAACGAGGTCATCGTCCTCCTCTTCCGGCGCGGCGAGCGCCAACTCGTCCTGCGCGCGCCGCTGGTCGTCGTGCAACGAGGCGAGCTCCTCGAGCGCGTCGAGGACGGGCGCGAGTGCCGAGGGCGTGTGCGAGAGGGCGCCGAGGACGAGCTCCTCGTTCTGCGGCGAGTCGAGGACGAGGAGGCCGAGGAGGAGGCGCAGGAAGCCTGTGATCGAGTGGTGGTAGACCTGCGCACAAGAAAAGAGTGTCAACATCGTGCCAGAGATCGACCGCAGAGAGAAGAGAGCGAGACGCACCGAGTTGGGCGAATCAACAAGCGGATCGAGCGCGAGCTGGGCGAGAATCTCGAGAGCGGACGACGGCTCGGCCTCGCCGACGAGCGTGCACTGGCACTTGCGCGCACACTTGCGATTCTCGTGGCATGAAGAGCTGAGGCCTGCAAGGGAGAAAGAGAGCGAGTCAGCCCGCTGCGAGAGAGAGGTGAACGGCAAGGAGAGCTTGGACGCACGCAGCTCTCGGACTCGCACGCGCACGTCGTCGTCGGCCGACTCGGCGAGGTTGGCGAGCACGCCGAGCGCGAGCGAGAGGACGTCCCACACGGCATGGTCGCCGGCGGGCTCATCCTGCTCCTCGTCCTGCCGATCCATGTCGACGTCGCCCTCGCTCGTCTGACCCGACACGGCGCTCGCCGTCGTCGCCGGGCGGAAGAGCTGTGCCGCGTCGAGTCCCGACGGCTGCTGACCGGCGGCGGCGCGCCTGCAGCCCAGCACGACCCGCACGAGCGTGCGCACGAGTTTGTCGCCGTCGGCGACGAGCGGGACGCCCCAGGCGCTCTCGGTCGTGAGGCCAAAGAGGATACCGAGTACTACAGTGAGCGCGCCCAGGGCCTCGGTCCGGGTCGGGTCGACGGGCGAGGCGGTTGAGCTCGGCGAGTCGAGGGAGAGGAGGAAGGTGAAGAGGGTGAGGTCCTCGAGGGCTGCGGCGAGTTGCGGCAGGACGTCGGGCGACGAAATGAGGTGGAAGGCGTAAGGCGTGGCGAGCGAGGTCGACTCGAAGATGGACAGGCAGTTCGAGAGTGACGAGAGCGAGATGGTCGAGCCGACGGCCGAGTCGACGGGCGGCGGAAGCAGGTCCTGCAGGATGGCCGTGTTCGTCAGTACGAGTAGCTCATCACGACGAAGAGATGGGAAGAGGAGGACGCACCAAGCCCTTCTCGTACTTGGTGACCCGGTCCTGGATGCCGGCGCACTCGTCGACGAACAGCTGCACGACTTGGCCGAACACGCCCGACTCGCACAGCATGTGCTGCGGCTGGAAGATGGCGCGAGGGGCGAATGTCGAGATCGAGCGGGTGGCGGCGAGGGCGAGGGTCTTGAGCGTGACGGGCGACGAGGGTGCGGTGCGGTCGTCGCCCGGCGGGAAGAGGTCGGCAGAGTCGACGATGTCGCGCAGGGTTTGGAGCTGCAGGAGGAAAGGCCGACGTCAGCGCGGGTCGTAGATAGAGAGAGAGAGAGAGACTCGGACGCACATGCCGCGCATCGCCCCGCAGAGCCTTCTTGCCCTTGCCCCTCGCCGCTCCTTCCGCCTCGCCCTCCCTCCTCATCGTGCCGATCTCCTCGCCCGTCCATTCGCGCTCGCCGAGCTCGCGCAGCACCTCGAGGAGGTCGCAGCGGTCCTCGTCGACGCCGTCGTCGTCGACTCCTCCTCGGCCGCCGGCTTTGCGCGGCGACGACGACCACCAGCCCGCGCTCGCCTCGCTGCGCAGCGGGCCGACGCCGTCGCTCTGCGGGACGGTCGGCACAGGGCCTTGCGGCGGCAGGTCCTCGCCGTCGTCGCCCTGCGGCGCGCGCCGCTTGGCCGCCTCGCGAGCGACGTCAGCGGCGCGCAGGCGGAACAGCGGCTCGGCCATGCGCTGGTCGCGCATGAGGAAGGCGAGGAGGACGGCGAACGCCGTGTCGAGGATGCGGTCGGGGCCGGGCGGATCGGCGTGTTCGGTCGAGGCGGAGAGGGAGGAAGGAGGGGACGAGGCGAGCCGAAAGGCGAGGTAGACGGTCTCGGCTTGGCCGGACGACTTGAGGCGGCGCAGCCAGTCGCGAGAGAGGAGCTTAGTGAGGAGATCGAGGGCACTGCAGGATAAGATCGAAGGAGAGTCAGCCCGTGCAGGGAGAGGTCCGAGCGCGAAGAGCGGGACGTCGACGCACCTCGCTCTCGCCGCGCTCTTCTCGCCGTCGCGCAATCCCTCGAGGCACCAGCCCATCTCGTCCATCCACCGCTTGCCCTCGCCCTGCTTGCGCAGCAGGCCGCCGCCCATGACGCGCGCGCCGCGGTCCTGCGAGTCGGCCTCCTCCGAGTCGGCGAGCGCGTCCTCGGCGTCGATGCCCCACAGCGCGCGCAGCGTCGAGAGGTCCTGCTGCTGCTGCGGCGCCGCGTGACCGCCTGCGGGTCGGGTGCGCCGCGAGAGCGCCGGCGGGAGCTTGGGCAGGGCCGACGTCGAGGTCGACGCGGACGACGAGGCGGCCGAGGACGACGGGTGCGCCGCCGGCGCTGCAAAGAGGGCCTCCTCGTCGACGTCGCGACGAAACGTGCGCGCGCCGCCGGCGTACGTGCGCGTCGGGCCCGCCGCAGAGGCGAACGCTCCACCCGCCGACGGCGCGAACGAGAGCGGGCGGTACGCCGACCCGAGCGCAGGGCCTGCGCCGGTCCTCGTTCCTGCGACGACGACGCCTGCAGGAGCACGTGCGGGTGACGGGCTCGCCTCGCGCGAGAACGGGTTGGGCGAGGCGGCGCCCGTGCGCGAGGGCGAGCCGAGGGTCGGGAACGAGAGCGAGGCGCCGAGTGCGGCGACGCGCGCCGGCGAGGCGAGCGGCGACGAGGGGAGTGTCGGGTGCGAGTGCATGCGGTCGAGGACTCGGCGAGTCGGCGACGCCGGCGCACCGGCGGCGAGGTTGTCGTCCTCGTCGTCCGTACCGGCCGCTCCCGCGCCCTGATCGCCCGCCGCGCCCACTGCAGCGCTGCCCGTCGTCGCGCTCCGCTTGAGCATCGTGCGCGGCTTCATCGCGCCCGTCGCTCGTGCCGCCGCCCCTGCCGAGCCCGCCTCGACGGTGCCGCTCGGGCCCTGCTCGGCGACGATGGGCGCAAAGCGCGAGAAGATGGCGCTCAGGTCCTTGGCTGGACTCGGCGGTCGAGCAGCCGGCTGTGCGGAGGCCTCGGCCTTGGCCTTGGCGGCGGGTCGAGGGGGGAGGGCGACGGGTGCGGGCGCGGGAGGGCGGTTCGAGGTCGAGGAGGTCGTGCGGCGCAGGGGCGAGGCAGGCCGAGGTGAAGGTGCAGCTGCCGAGGTGCGACGAAGCGGAGACGAAGGTCGAGGGGGAGCGGCGGGTGCGAGCGCAGGCGTCGGCCTAGCCGACGGGGGAGGAGGGGACGCGGTGCCGACAGCTCGCGAGGTCGAGCGGGTGCGGCGGAGTGAGGGCGCAGCTGCGTCGACCGGCGGCGACGGGTTGTCGAGCGTCGCGCGCTTGAGGCGCTCGGCGAGCGGCACGTAGTCGAGCGGCGCAGGGACGTCCTCCTCGGGCTCCCGCTTGGCGGTCGCGCGCGAGGGGATCGGCGCCGACCGACGAGCGCGCTTCTTCGGCGGTGCGGGCTCGTCGCCGGGAAGACCCACGTCGTTCGGCGCGGCCGCGGCGGCGACGGGGGCGAGGCTGCGCCGCTTGGCGGGCGACACGGTGCGCTGCCCGTTGACCTCGACGGCGGCGCCGGGTCCTTGTGCGCCCTGCGCGAGTCGCGCGCTCGCCCTGCGTCTCGGCGCGGGCTTGGTCGCGAGCGCGGCCGTCTCGTCCCACACGACGCTGCCGCCCCCGCCAGCTGCGGACTCGGGCTGTGCTGCTGCAGCTCCGAGCGAGCGCGTCTTGCGGGCAGGTCGCGCCGCTGCGGCCGGCTCGAGCTCAGTGTCGGCCTGCTGCGCCAACGCTGCGCCGCCATGCCCAAGGGCCGCCTGGTCGCCGCCCTCGAAGCGGTTCGCGACGGGCGGTGGAGCGGGTGCGGGGGAGGAGCGAGGAGGGCGACTCGTCCTCGCGCCGAGGCTGGCTGCGACCGCGTCGTCCTCGCCGCTGCTGCTGGCACTGCTGTCGTCGAGGTCGATGTGTGCGCCCTTGCTGGCATGGGCTGAGGTGCGGCGCGGGTTGAGCGAGGTCGCGTCGGACGAGGTGGGAGCTGGTGCGGCCGAGGAGCGGGCCGAGCCGTACGTGCGCGTGGCGGCAGGGCGACGGCGGAAGGGCGAGCCTGCCATGGCTACACACTCGAAGCCGGGAGAGCGGAGCGGACGAGCGAGGGAGCTGGCGCCGGCGACGAGGCGATGCACAGCTTCGTCGCGCTCTCTCGGTGCGGGCTGTCTCTCACCCGCTGAGAAGCCGTATAAGCAGCTCCCCCGACTCTGGAATTCTTCAAACACGTCAACAGAGGCCTGTAGACAAGAGCAGAGGACGCGGTTGGCGAGGGGGAAGATTGGCCGCCGAGCTCGCCTCGCTCTCTCTCTCCTACCTGCGCTGCTACCACCTCGATGGTCAGCTTGGTGTACTGTAGCGACCTGCAGGTGGAGCTGGGCGTGTCTCTGGGTATGGATCGATGCCGTGGTGATCAAGATCCGCTTCGTGCGAGGATCCGCAGCTCGTCGTGCCGGCGCGAGAGAGAGCGAGAGCAGGGCGAGCAGTGCTGCAAGGGCGACGTGACAGAGAGCTCTGAGTGCACGGCCATTCCCCTTGCTGTACGACGCGCCATGCAGCACGGCACACAGTTGCTCGACGTCGATCGTGGCCGCCTGAGCCTCGTCGCCGCCTCCTCCGAGTCGGACCGTCGTCGCCTCTCGTCGCTGTCGTCCCCCTCCACCGACTCGCTCGACTCGTTCAGCTCGTACTCGTCCACCGACTCGATCGTCTACTCGTCCCCGCCCCCCTCGTCGCACCCCTCGACCTCGGCCGCGTCGTCGCTGCGCTCGACCAAGTCCGCCTCGTCGTCCCCTCCACCTCTCGCCAGCCCCGACGCCATGGCCGACGCCGACCAGCAGCAGCAGCAGCAGCAGCAGGCTCCCGCCAGCAGCCCCGACGCCGCCCTCGAGGCCACGCGCGACCAGGTCGCGTCGCTGTCGCTCGACGAGGCGGCCTCGCCTCGGCCGCCGCACACCGAGGCGGCCGACGCCGCCAATGGCTCGAGCCCGCTCGCATCCCCCTCGGCGAGGCAGGGAGAGCCCGCAGTCGCACAGCCAGTCTTGTCGCCGTCGGCTGCCCTCCCGACAGCCGCCCCGAGCGCGTCGTCGCCCATCTCGCCGCCCCCCGTCCCTCCCACCACCTCGTCGGCCTCGCCCTCGCCCTCGCCCTCGCCTTCGACCTCGACCTCGGCCGCACAGCCCCCGCCGCTGTACCCGCGCGCATCCGCCCCGCCCGCATCCTCCGGCGCGCCCCTCCGCAGGCCGCCCGCACCGGGTGCCGGCGGCGCCCTCAAGGCCGGCGTGCGCGGCGCCGTCCCCGGCTCGGCAGGCCCGCTCAAGATGCCTCCGTCCTTGGCCGCAAAGATGGCTGCTGTGCGTCCCCATCTCTCCCCCCGCGCCTACCCGTTCAGAGCCAAGCTGACTCGAGCTCCCTCGTGACAGATGACCTCGCGCAACTCTAGCTCGGGCAGCAACCCTCTCCCTTCCCTCCGCACCTCGACCGCCGCCGCCTCGTCCTCCTCTTCCTCCTCGGGCACCGGCCCCGCACACCGTCCCCCGCCTCGCCCTCCCGCAGGCGCCAGCCCTGCCGGCGCCGCCGCCGCACCCGGTGCGCGTCCAGGAGCGAGCACTGGACCGGTTTCGGGCGGCGGCGCACGACCGCCGACGGGCATGGCTGCGCGGCGCCGAGGACCCGGCGCAGGGCTCACCCTGAGCCAGATGGGCGGCGGCGCGGGCGCCGACGCCTCGTCGTCGTCGGCCGGCGCGAGCCCGGCGGCGTCGCCCGCGCCCAAGACGGGCATGGCAGCGCGCAGGGGCGTCGGCATGCGCCTCCCTGGGTCGGGAGACGCCGGATCGTCGTCGTCGGGTGCGGGAGGAGAGTCGGGCGGGCCGAGGAGCCCGACCAACGGCGGCGCGAGGTCGCCCGGGCAGCAGGGCGGCACGCCGTTCTCCAACTTCCGCAAGATTGTGTGCGTCCCTCTCCTCCCTCTCGTCTCCGTCTTGATGCTCGGCGCGCGCAGGGACTGACGCGCTCCCTCGCTCCCTCGCTCGCAGGGACCCGTCCGGCCGCCTCAACTTCGCGCAGAAGGCCGTCCTCCACGCCGACGGCGTCGACTTTAGCTCGGGCGCGTCGTTCAAGATCAAGATGGACGACTTTGAGCTGTTCGAGGAGCTCGGCAAGGGCAACTACGGCACCGTGCAGAAGGTTCTCCATCGGCCGACGGGCGTCGAGATGGCCCTCAAGGAGATCCGCCTCGAGCTCGACGACTCGAAGCTCAAGACGATCGTCACCGAGCTCGACATCTTGCATCGCGCCGTCAGCCCGTGGATCATCGAGTTCTACGGCGCCTTCTTCGTCGAGGTGCGTCCTCTCGTCCTTCGTCTCTTCTCTCCTTCCCCTCTCGAGCCGAGCTGACTCTTCTCCCTCCCACAGTCCTGCGTCTACCTCTGCATGCAGTTCATGAACGCCGGCTCGCTCGACTTCTTTGCGGGGTGCGACGTGCCCGAGCTCGTGCTCGCGCGCATCACCAAAAGCATCGTCGCCGGCCTCAAGTTTCTCAAGGACGAGCTGCGCATCATGCACCGAGGTGCGTCCCCTTGCCTGTCTCTCATCTCGCTGCTGCGCTCGACTGCGACCGCGAGCTGACGCTTCGTCTCGCTCGACAGACGTCAAGCCGACCAACGTGCTGCTCAACACGGCCGGGCAGGTCCGGCTCTGCGACTTTGGCGTGTCGGGTCAGCTAGATCGCTCGCTCGCCAAGACGAACATCGGCTGCCAGAGCTACATGGCGGTGCGTCCTGCTCTCTCTTGCTCCATCTGGGCGAAGTCGAGGAAGAGCGTTCGGTTCGCCCCCTCGTCCCTCGCTCTCGCCCTTCCCTCCTTCCTCACACACTCACTGACTCGGTATCCCTCTTTCTTGCAGCCCGAGCGCATCAAGGGCGAGTCGCAGGGCGCCGTCATCTCGTACAGCGCCGCCTCGGACGTCTGGTCGCTCGGCCTGACCGTCATCGAGACGGCCGTCGGGCACTACCCGTACCCGCCTGAGACGTACTCGAACGTGTTCGCCCAGCTCACGGCCATCGTGCACGGCGAGGCGCCGACCCTGCCCAACTCGTTCTCGGACGCCGCACACGCTTTCGTCGAATCGTGCCTCCAGAAGGACGCCGCTCGTCGCCCAACCTACCAGCAGCTCCTTGTGCGTCGCCCTCTCCCTCTCTCGGTCCTCTCCCTCGGCTCGATGCACCGGTCCTGACCCTTCTGCTCGATGTTCTTCCTCTGCAGGACTCGGAGTGGCTGCGCGACGACGACAAGCGCGAGGTCGACATGGCCGGCTGGATCGCCACGTCGCTCGAGTACCGCAAGACGCACCCGAAGATCCAGGCGCCCGCACTGGCATGAGCTCGTTTTAGGGAGGGTGAGCGGCCGCTGTCTGTTGGAGCGGCTGAGCGGGAGCGAAGGAGGAGCACGAGGGAGGGGCGCCGTCTTTGGATCATCTTGCAGCGCAGGTCTCGATACACGATGCTCTACGTCCTCGAGCGAGCCTGGCTTGGAGAACGAGAGCAACGGCAAGTGCGAGCGCAGCGCCGATGCAGCTCAGCGAGGTTTGCGGGAGTCAAGAGCCGAAGAGGCTCGACCGCAGCTCTCTCGTCCTCGACTCGGCGGCGGCGCCGCTCCCTCTCTCCCGAGCTCGTTCAGCATCGTTTCCCTCAAGCTCTCGCTGCTGCTTACGCAGCCTGAACAGAAGCGACGCGAGCTTTCTGCAGCAGGGCGAGTTGCCCGGCATCGCAGCGTTGTGGCAAATCCGCTTGATGCGCTAGCCCAGCTCGTCGCGCTACCGGCGCTCGAGGCTGTGAAAGACCGGCTGGACGCGCTCGATGCTGCAGGTGCTCGGCTAGCTTCGGCGAGAAGCTCACGGTCGTCGAGCGGGCGCAGAGAACCACTCGGCTCCTTTTTCTCTTCTCTCGAGCAGAAGGAGCGAGGAGCTCACAGGAGGCACAGGAACATGTTGCACCAAACCTTCTCGACGCGCTACCTGCAGCGCACCACGCCTCGTCCGCCGCCCGCGCGCCGCCCGGCCTCGACCGCGCAGCTCGCGTCGTCCGTCCGGCCGTCTCGACAAGGCGCGCCGTCGAGCCGGCCGTATCTCCTGCGCATCGTGTAGACCGCTGAGGGTCGTGAGAATCAACGAACGAGGCGGTTTGGCGAGCCGCCGCCGAGCGAGAGGGAGGGCGAGCGGAAGGCGGAGGGGAGCGGGCGGTGGACGTCGCTGCGGTCGGCACAGCGTCAGCGCGCGCTCGCATGGTGAAGCCAAAGAAGCGAGAAGAGACAGACGCACACGTACAGCCCTTGTCCTCGTCCCTGAAGGCCTCGTGCCGGTGCAGCAGCTCAAGCCGTCGCCCCGCCGACGACCCTCGCCCGCGCGCCCCTCGCCTGCCGCTCGCGCTCCTCGCGCTGCTCCTTCTCGAGCAGTGCATCTGCTGCGCCCGCTGCTGCGCCCGCGGTGGCGACCGGGTCGGCGGGCTCGGCGTTGCGTTGAGCGATCGCGGCTTGGAGGTCGGCGACGTCCGAGGGCTGGAGGGCGACGGCGGTGGGAGGGCGGCGGAGCGACATGGGCGAGGTGCTGTGCTGGGCGGGTGTGCCGGCGCGAGAGGCGGGCGGGGAGGGAGAGCGGGAGCGAGAGGCGCAGCTCGGAGGGAGAGCGATGAGGATTCAGACGGCGACGACCAGGCGACCGGGACGCGCAAAGCTCTCTGTGCTCTACCGTGGCCTCGGTCGTTCTCTAGTGCGTGCTATCTCGGTCTCTCACAGGCAGTCGAGACGGGCAGGCAGCCGCAGAGACATGGTATCTCGACAGGATCGTTGCAGCGTGAGAATGAGGGAGGAAGATAGGCGGCGAGGGAGAAGGGGTGCCAGTGCAGAGAGAGAGAAACAGGTGAAAGGAACAAGGAAAGGGAGGGAGAGATGCGTGAGAGTGAGAGGGAGAGAAAGCCAGTGTCCGTCCTCCGAGTACCTCCTCCCCCTCCGCCTCGCGCGTGCTCCCTTCGCGCACAGCTCCACCGAACTCGGCCTGATGTACTCAGTCTAGGCGAGCATCATGGCGCCGGCGACGGCGCCGAGGGCGACGAGCGCGCCGACGAGCGGGCCGCGCTCGAACGCGCCCTGAGCGCCGCTCACGAACGCGCTCTCGCTCTTGCTCTGGGTCGGGAACGGCATGCCCGCCGCCGTGAGCTTGACCGTGACGACGTTGTCGGTCGGCGGCGCGCTCTCGCCCGACGACAGCGACAGGGTCGACGTCGTCGCCGAGAAGGTGACGGTCGGCGTCGTGACGGTCGGGATCGGGACCGAGTAGGTGCGCGTGCCCGTCGACGTCGTGCTCGCCGCCGACTCGGGCGCGATCGAAGACGACGACGACGACGTGGCGAGGTCGGTCGAGGTCGACGAGGTCGTCTCGGTCGACGAGACGAGGTCGGACGAGGTGGTCGAGACGACCGTGCCGGCCGCCGCGCAGTAGCCGGTCAGGTCTGCGCACACGGGCAGGAGGGAGTCAGTGACTGGGCCCGGTGCACGTGAGACGGACAGAGGGGGAGCGGGACGCACCGCCGGGCGCGGTGCTCGCCGTCGCAGCGTTGGCGGCGTCGCTCGTCGCGAGGTCGGTGGCGAGGCAGCCCGCGCACGTGTCAAAGTTGGTGACAAAGGTGGCGTCGCAGACGCACGCCGAGTAGCCGGCGTCGTCGGTCGGGCCGGGGCAGGCCTGCGGGAGCAAGAGAGGGTCAGGCTCGAAGAGAGGACGGGGTCGAGGAGACGAGAGGGAGGGGACGCACGGCGAGGGCCGAGAGCCAGGTGCCGCAGACGGCCGAGCACGATCCCGGGATGACGGTGGCGAGGGTCTGCTGCTCGGTGTCGACTTCTGCTGCCGTCTGGGCGGCGACGAGCGACGCGAGGGCGACGAGGGCGACGACGGACGAGGCGAGGCGGAACATGGCGGCGGCGGGGGCGGTCGACGGCGGGATCGAGGGGCGAGGATAGGGTGCGAAGAAGCTGCGCTGTGCTTGCTGCTCTTTAGCAAAGGCGGAGGCGAGAGGCGAGGGCTGCGCAGTAGGCGGGTGTCGAACGAGAGCTCGAATCGGCCAAGTCGGCGGCAACTGCGCGGGCAAGGGTGCTGGGGTCAGCGATGGCTCTGCACGAGTTCCTCGTCCTGATCTAGCCCGTGTCCTGCAGTCCCAAGGGGCGAGCGAGCTGTGGCAAGCGAGCGCGACCGGGCCTCGGAAGACGGGGCGCAGCTCTGTGCGACGACGACGGCTCGTGCGAGCGCGAGAGCAGGACTGGTCGACTCACCGAGGTGGGTGCGAGTCGGTGGACTGTCTGCTAGCGGCACTGGTGCGAGAGAGCGCGAGCGGATTGAGGTCAAGCTCCGCCTTGGTTCTCGGCGCCTCGTCCGCTCAGCGTGTTTGCCGATTCGCTTCGTTCTCAGGCTTCCAGCGGGCTTTTCGAGGGGGGTAGAGGCTACACAACGCTCTCAGACGACATCCCATGCAGCGAGTCAGGTCCTGCGCGAGAGCGAGTGGACGAGGTCGGGGCCGGCTTCATCTCGGTTGAGCTCTGCTCCGCACACGACGCTCGCTAGCCGCCAGCAGCTCGTTCCATACCGCCGCACACTACCAAGGCACGCCCCGAGCCCGCGCCGCAGTCCCCTCGAGCGGCTCGCCCTCTCCCCCCGCTCGACGCGTCCTCTCTCTGTCGACCGAGATGCGCGTCGTCAAGCCCAGCTGGGTCGCCCACCCAGACGAGACCCGCCCGAGCAAGCCCGACCTCACCATCTTCTCCCTCGACGTCCACCCGGACAACTCGCGCCTCGCGACCGGCGGCCTCGACTCGCTCGTCCGCATCTGGTCCACCGTCCCCATCCTCCACGACCAGGCCCAGGACGATGTCCGCTGCCCAAAGCTCCTCTCGACCCTCTCGGCTCACACCGGTGCGCTCCACCTTTCCCTCGTCCGCCTCGACCCCACCCCACCCTTTCGTCCTCGTCCTCGTCCTCGTCCTCGTCGAGGAACCCCCACCTGACGCGCTCTCCTCCCTCTCCCTCGCAGGCGTCGTCATGTCGGTGCGCTGGAACAACGCCGGCTCGTACCTCGCTTCGGGCTCGGACGACCGCGTCGTCATGATCTGGGCCCACGAGGGGTGCGTCCTCTCCCTCTCCTCTCCTCGCCGCCGAAGCGCTCTCTCTGCGCGCTCTCGCTCACGCTTCCTCTTCCCACCTCGCAGTGGCGGCGGCGGCAAGGTCTGGGGCACCGACACGACCAACGTCGAGAACTGGAAGGCCGTCAGGCGTCTCGTCGGGCACAACTCGGGTCCGTCCCCTCTCCTCTTGTCCTGCTCGAGCGAGCCAAGAACCGCAGCTGACCCTGCAGCGCTCCCTCTCGCAGACGTCGCCGGTGTCGCTTGGAGTCCTGACGACGCCTACTGCGCCTCGGTCGGCCTCGACAACGTCGTCCTCGTGTGGTCGGGCCAGACCTTCGGTGCGTTCGCTCCCTCCTCTCGCTCTCCCCTCACCGCACAGCCCTCGCTCACGCCCTCTCTGCGCTCGCAGACCTCGTTCGCAAGCTCGATGGCCACCAGGGCTTCGTCAAGGGCCTCGTCTTCGACCCCGTCGGGCAGTATCTTGCGACCCAGGCCGACGACAACTCGCTCAAGGTGTGGCGCACCGACGACTGGGGCCTGCACGCCGACATCCGCGAGCCGTTCGACGACGCGCCCAAGGCGACCGTGATCCGCCCCGCCTGGTCGCCCGACGGCGCCTACGTCGTCACGCCCAACTCGATGAACGGGCCCGTCTTCTGCGCCGCCGTCGTCGATCGCACGACGTGGACGGCAACGGCGTCGCTCATCGGGCACCAGGACATCGTGCAGGCGGCCGCCTACTGCCCGCTCCTCTTCATGCGCGACCCGAGCCAGCCGGCAAATATCGCCAACACGTGCTCGCTCCTCGCCCTGTGCGCCCAGGGCACCATCTCGCTGTGGTTCACCGACATCTCGGAGCCGTTCGCCGTCTTCGCCGACCTGTTCGACCGCGACGTCCTCGACCTGTCGTGGTCGCGCGACGGCACGCAGCTGTGGGCCTCGTCGTCGGACGGCCAGGTCGCCGTTCTCGAGTTCGCCGTCACCGAGTTCGCCACCGTGTCGCCCAAGGGCACCAAGGAGATCATCCACGCCTCGTACGGCTTCAAGCCCCGCAACCGCCCCGTCCTCTCGGCCCAGTCGTCGCTCCAGCTCGGCCGCCCCTCGACGCCCAACCCGAACGAGGGCACCATGACGCAGCCCAAGATGCTCGTCGCCCGCAAAGGGCCCGGCGCCAGGCGCCCGCGCACCGTCCAGCTCGTGCAGCCGGCGCCCGTCATGGCTGCGCCCGGTGCGGCGGCGGCGTCCAACCCGTTCGTCTCGGCGCCGACCCTCCCCGGCCAAGCTCCTCCTCTCGCCGCCGCCGCCGCGCCCAACGCCTTCGCGAGCACGTCAGCGCAGCCGTACGCCGCCCCGCCGCCGGGCTTCGGCGCACCACCGCCGCCCGGGTTCGGCGCGCCGCTCGTCCAGCCCGTCAACGACCTCTCGGCGTCGCGCAAGCGCAAGGCGTCGCACGCGCCGCTGCACAACGGCGGCGCCGACGCACACGCCTACCCGTACCCGCCGCCGCCGCAGGGCTACCCCTACCCCGGCTACCCGTACCCGTACGCGCCGCCGCACGACCCTTCCGCCGCCGCTCCTCCACCGCCCCAGGTGCCCGGCTACGGCTCGGCGCCGCGCCTCTCGGCCGCCGACTACCGCCTCAAGGGCCACACGCTCGGCGAGCGCGCGCCGGACGGGCCAGCGCAGCTCGACGAGGCCGACAAGCGCGAGCTCGTCCCGGCGTACGCGCTGTACGACCGCGAGGTGACGTTCCGGGTGTCGAACCGGGCGAGCGAGATCGGCGAGGGCGGCGGCGAGCGCGAGCGCAAGAGGAGGGCGCTCGCTGTGCCAGCCGTCGTCAGCTTCGGGCGGCTCGGCGTCGAGGATGGCGACAAGGACACGTTCGAGTACAGGAACTTTGCCGAGGGACCTCGTGCGTCTCTCTTTCGCTCTTTCTCTTTCTCTCCTTCCTGCACTGCCGGACGAGCAAGGTGCGCGAGCAGGACTGACTCTGAGCGACATCGACCTTCCTGCAGGCAAGGGCGAGAGCGAGGTGACGGTCACGACGGCCAAGAAGGCGCTCTGGATCGACTACCTGCCCAAGTACGTCGTCTGCGCGGCAGGGAGCCCGGTCTTTACGGCCGTGTGCCTCGAGGACGCGAGCTTGATCGCTTGGAGCCCGACAGGAAGAAGGTGCGCTCGGTCTCCTCACTTTCCCCCCTCTCCTCCCCTCCTCCTTCGTCGAGCTCTCGACGACGACGAACAGCGACGTTAATGCTGTGCATCTCCTCGCAGGCTCATCCCGACCCTCGTCCTCGACGCGCCGTGCTCGTTCCTCGTCGCCGAGGGCTCGTACCTCCTCGCCCTCTCGGCGCTTGGCACCCTCACCGTCTGGAACTTGTCGCCCTCGATCCCCAAGCCCCGCTCGATCTACCCTCCCCTCAACATCTCGGCGCTCCTCTCGTCGGCCGCCACTCGTCGCGACCCCACGCCGACCATCACGACGAGCGCGCTCCTCCCCAACGGCACGCCGCTCCTCGCCCTCTCGACAGGCGCCACCTTCAGCTACGACGCCGACCTCGCGAGCTGGACTCGGGTCTGCGAGCCGTGGTGGGCGCGCTCCGAGGCGTGGGAAGGCCGGCGCGGCCGGCACGCGGCGGCGAGTCACGGCGGGCGCGGCATCGTCAAGAACATCGAGGGCGCCGTCAACGAGATCGTCGTCGACGAGCAGGCGCGCAGGGAGCGCGAGGGCGACGTCGGCTCGGACGACGCGCCGAGCGAGTCGGCCACCGAGGTCGGCGACGAGTCGGTCGCCAAGCAGAACGGCGACGTCGAGATGGGCGAGAACGGCGCGAGGGCGATGACCGACAAGGGCAAGAGCAGGGCGGCCGACGGCGACGAGCTCGCGAGCCCGGCGACGACGCCCGCACCGACACCGGCCAAGCGCACGGTCCCCCAAGGCGCGTCGCAGGAGCCGAGCGGCGACTCGGAGCAGTACCGCATCGCCGTCGCGCTCGCGCACCTCGAGACGCGCCTCAACGCCGCCGTCGCCCTCGACTCGCCGAGCGAGTACCGCCTCTTCCTCCTCCAGTACGCCAAGAAGCTCGCCGACGAGGGCCTGCGCAGCAAGGCCGAGGAGCTCGTTCGCGAGCTGCTTGGGCCCATCTACCAGTGCGTGCACTCTCTCTATCTCCTCGGTCGAACCTGCGACCGACGCTCACGTCTTGTCTTCTCGCTCGCAGCAAGCCGGGCAAGAAGGACGGCGACGAGTGGGCCTCGACCGTCCTCGGGCTCTCGAAGCGCGACCTGCTTCGGGACGTCCTGCGCGAGCTCGGTACGTCCTCGTCCTCTCACGAGCTCTCGACGCTCTCGGCTTCTCCTTTCTCGTTGCGCCGAGGTTGACTCGCTCTCGCTCTTTCGCTCTCTCGCTCGCAGCCAAGCAGCGCATCACGACGCCGCTCGCGAACGAGTACCAGGACATCCTCAAGAAGATCTCGGCGGCATGATGACGAGGAGCCAGAGGACGAGGGAGAGGACTCGCTTGAGAAGGAGGCATGTTGTAGCTCGAGGAGAAGAGGCAGCCTGCAGCTTGATCTCGTTGCACAGCACAAAATCTACGGATCTACGTGAGAGCGACGCCGCGCAGGAAGGCGAGCGTGCCGAGGTTGTAGTGCGTCAGGTCGATGAGCCGCTCGGCCTCCTTTTTCTGCTAGGCCTGGATCGCCTCGAGCGCGCCGCGCATCTCGTGGTTGCTGACGAGGAGGTCGCCATGCACGCGCAGGAAGACGGCGAGGAAGGTCTGGCACGCCTCGAAGTCGCGGTGCGAGCGCAGGCGCTGCAGGAGGGCGTGGAGGAACGAGTCGAGGTGCGGGATGGTCGACAGGGAGCGGATCTCGAGGTCGACGTTCGAAGGCGACAGCGCCTTGAGGTACTCGAAGAAGCCCTGGTCTGCGAGCGTATCGAGGGACAGGGTCAGCTCAGTCCGAGGAGAGGAGAGCGCGTACGAGAGGAGAAGACGCACAGCTGCCCTCGCGCTTCTCGCCCATCATGCGCCGCACAAAGTCGGTCTCGATGCTCGAGCCCATCGCAAAGTCGAGCTTGCGCTTGTCCGGGGCGCCGCCTGCCTCGAGCTTCTTGTCCTTGTCGCCCGCAGCACCGGCGCCAAAGTCGAAGCGCGTGTCGACGCCGGGTAGCGTCGGAAGGAAGAAGGGCGCGCGCTCGGGCGCCTTGGGCGCCTCCTTGGGCTTGTTGCGCGCCTTGATCGTCTCGAGGTTGAGGAGAGTCGCCCAGCGAGAGCGCGGCATGAGCGAGAGGGTGAGGAGCGAGTCGGCGAGCTGGTCGGGCGTCGTGTGCGGCTGGATCTCCTCCCAGCTGGTCGGCGCGGTGACGGCGGACAACGCTGCAGCAGGCTCAAGTCAGCAGCTGCAGGCTGCGCAGAGAGAGGAAGGGAGGGGGAGAGGACGCACAGGCATCGGCGTCGACCCCTTGCACCGTCGGAAGCGCGACCTCGTCGAGCGTCTCCTCCTCAACGAACGACAAGAGCGAGACGTCGGCGAACTGAGCTCGGTTGGCCCACAGGTAGATGCCGACGCTGTCGACGTGCGTCGAAGCGAGGAAGTCGCCGGTCGGCGAGAAGGTGACGCTCGTCGCGACCGTCCGGGTGCGGAAGGCGTCGATGAGCTGGCCCGTCGGGACGTCAAACGTGCGGATGACCGAGTCTTGAGACGTGACGAGGACCCAGCGTGAGTCGGGCGAGAAGGCCTGCGGGCGAGCGAACGAGCGAGAGAGGGTCAGGCAGGTCCCCGGCGCCGACGAGAAGGAGGGGACCGAGCGCGACGCACGATGTCGAGGATGCGCCCTCGCGGGCCGACGAGCTCACGGACGACTCGCCGAGTCTCGATGTCGACGATGCGAACGACGAGGTCGTCGCAAACGACGGCGAGAAGGCCGTTGTCGCGCTGCAGGAGGATCGAGGTGACGGACGCCTTGAGCGTGAGGGTCGACAGAAGCCGCATCGTCTGGAAGTCGAAGAACTGCAGGATCTCGAAGAACGTCAGCACGTGTGAGGAGAGGGATGAGAGAGAGAGAGAGAGCGAAGGAGAGGGACGCACGTGGAGAGCACCCTTGAGCGTCGAGACGACCACGACCCGGTTGAGCGCGTCGACCGAGACGCCCGTGACGTGCCGCCCTCGCACGTCGTTGATGCCCGCGTGCGGCACCTTGAACGACTTGCGCTTGATGCCCGACTGCATGTTGAACAGGACGACGTCGCCCGCCTGCGAGCCGACGAGGCCAAAGTTGCCGCACGCCGTCACGCACGACACGGTCGCCTTGCCGTCGGTCGCGCACGTGAACTTGCCCGCCCGCTTGTTCTCGACGGACCAGGTGCGCCCGAGCGACTCGTCGGCCGAGACCGAGACGACGTCGTCCCAGTCGCGCGAGCGCGAGGTCGAGTACGAGAGCGAGGTGATGAGGGGGAGCTTGAGCGACGAGGGGCGGACGTCGAGACGGGTGGCTTTGCGCGCGATAGAGCCTGCATGGACGGTAAGATGTCAGGGTCAAAATCTCCGGTGCGTCGGGCAGGAAGAGGAGGATCGGGACGCACCCTGCGAGAGCTCGAACCCGCGCGAGTCGCGCACGACGCTCGTGTACCGAACCGAGCGGTCGGCGCCGGCAGTCAAGAGCGACTTGCCGTCGTCGCCGTAGTAGCGAACGAGGTGCGGCGGAGCGTGGTGACCCGAGCGCTGCTTGAGGAGACGAGGCGCCGAGGTGGGCGTGTCGAGGAGCCATTGCTGCGAGCGGGTCGAGCGCATCAGCTGCGAGCACAGGGCGACGCAGGGAGTGAGAAGGAACGCACCTTGAGCGAGTTGTCGCCGGCGCTCGTGACCATGAGGGGCTGACCGGGCACCCACTCGAGGCCGCCGACTGGGCCCTCGTGCGCGTTGCGGACGAGGTGGAGCAGGCGCATCTGGTTCGACAGGTCGAACAGGGCGACGTGACCCGACGTCGAAGCGATCGAGAGCGTCTGCGCCTCGTCGTCGGTGCGGAAGGCGACGCCTGCGACCTCGCCGGCGCCCTCGCCGTCGAGGCGGACCTTGCCCATGACCTCGCCGAGGCGCACGTCGAACAGGATGCACGCGCCGCTCGCGAGGCCGACGCCGAGGACGTCGATCGCAGGCGACTGAGCGATGGCGGTAACGGCGGACGGGGAGGATGCGCCGCAGATTGCCGAGGGGGAGAAGGTGTGGATGCACGAGCTGCGAGGGGGAGCGAGTCAGGCCGGCTCGCGCAGGAGGATCGTTCTCTCGAGATGGACGCACCCAGTACGAACGTTCCAGACGGCGAGAGCGCCCTCCTTGCTCGCGACGACGACCTTGTTGAGGTAGCTCGCCGGGTGCACGACCTTGGTCGCCGAGAACCCGTCGGGGAACTCGAGCGTCGCGTAGGGCGTGATGGCGCCGTCGTCCACCTCGCTCTCGTCCGTCTCGCTGCCACCGTTGACGTCCTCGTCGTCGCCGTGCGCCGCCTTGCCGTTCGAGGCGAGCGGGTCCTTCGAGGCGGGCTTGACGTAGGGCGGCACGTCCCACACGTACATGCGCTTGCCGGTCGACGACAGGGCGACGAGCGTGTTGCCGAAGAGGACGAGGTTGCCGAGCGACTCGGGCTGGGCCGAAGGGTCGGCGGCGTCGTCGTCGTCGTCCGAGTCGTCCGAGTCGCTGCTCGACGACGACGAGGCCGTCGAGGATGTGCTCGAGCTCGACGAGGTCGCGGTCGACTCGCTGTCGCTGTCGTAGGTAGGAAGACTGCCGACGATGAAACGGCCGACCTCCTTGCCGCGAACGTAGCGCCCGACGAAGTCGCCCGCGGCGGCAAAGACGCTCTCGTTGAGGACGGCGAGGCTCGAGATCTCCTTGCCCATGTCGGGACCTGCGCGGCGGTACACAAGGGTCAGCTTGAGCGCGCGGAGACCCTAGCCTGAGTCGAGAGAGAGCGGCGGACGCACCGACGAAGAGGAGCCGCATCGACTGGCCCTCCCACATGGCCCACGACCGGCCGAGGCTCGTGATGAGGGTGAGGGCGGGCTGCTCGAGGTACTTGCTGGACCTGCTCTGGAGCACGAACGGCGCGGCCGTGCTCACGTGGCCGAGCGAGCGGAACGGCGCGAACAGCAACTCGCGCTTGGGCGGGGATGAGACGGCGACGGCGGCCGTGGGCTGGACGCGGGCGCGCTTGGCGGGTCGAGAGGAGCTCGCCATGGCTGCTGAGCTAGTCGCAGTAGTCTCGAGCGGTGGCGGCGAGCGGTGGTCGATCCAGGTTCGAGGTCGAGCTTCATCTCTTCCTGGCCGCTTTCAGGCGCACGTGCAGCAAACTCGCTCGGCCCTCTCTCTCGCTCGTTCCCTGCTTTCGACGAGAACGGGCACTGCAGCGTACTACGGTAGGAGGCAATCGTACACCGGGCTGGAGTTGCGAGAGAAGGCGGAAGCGGGTGCGCCGCGCCCGGGGCTCAATCGCCCATGGGCGAGCTGCGAGCGGACGGGCAAGAGCGTGAGCTTCCACCACGAGCACAGCAAGCCTCGGCAGTCTCGACGTGCCGAGGGACCGCTGAGGGAGGGAGGGAAGCGCCGACGCACCCGTTCGAGTCGTCGCCGATGCCATCGAGGAGCGAGTAGCTCTTCTGCAGGACGCACTCGCCGCCGTTCTCGAGGTCGATCGCGTACGAGTAGAAGACGCCCTCGGACGTGACGACCATGACCTGCGGCGACGTCCTGCGAGAGGGTGCGGGCGAGGCGTCAAGGCGAGTCGCTGGGGAGAAGGGACGGTCGAGCGAGACGAGGGAGTCGTGGACGCACCCAGAGAGGGCGACGACGCTCTTGACGCCCGACGTCGGCACCTTGAGGTAGGCAAAGTCGCGCTGCGGGTCCCAGATGCCCGTCACGGCGCCGGGGAGGAAGCCGCCGACCGAGCCGGCGAGGCCGCGCCCGAGAGAGAGCGACTTTTTCCGCAGCGTGCCCCTGCGCGCAGTGGGGAAAGCGTCAGGACGTCGAGGAGAAGGTTCTGCGACAGCGACAGGCGCAGAGGAGGAAGAGGGAGGAGAGCTCGACGCACCCGACGCCGCCCTGGTTCGAGTTGCGCTTGCTCTCGATCAGTGCGTCGTACCCTCCCGGCGGCGCGCCGTCCCCGCCGTTCCGCCCGCCGCTCCCTGCCGACCCAAAGCGGTCCTGCTCCTCCCAGTCGGGCGCCGCACCGCTGCTCGCACCGCCCTTGCCCTTGCCGCCGGCGCCGCTCGAGCCCGATACGAGCTTGAAGATGTGGACCGTCTCGGTGTCCGAGCTGACGCAGAGGAGCGTGCTCGCGGCGTTGAAGGCGATGCTGTAGATCTTGGCCGGGTAGCTGCCGCGGCGGAACTCGTGTACCTTGTCGCCGTTCGGGACGCTGAAGACGCGGATCACGGTCCCCTTGTCGCTCGCCGTCGCGAGGAGCGTCCCGGCGCTGTTGAGGGCGACGTGTGCGACGGGCGCCTTGTGCGCCTGGATGATGTTGGTGACCGAGAGCGAGACGGCGTCGAACAGGAGGACGTCGCCGGACGAGTTGGTCGCCGCGCTCGACGACGACGGCGGGGTCGTCGAGAAGGGCGTGGCCGGAGAGGGGAGCGGGGAAGGGTAGGCGAGGTAGCTGTTCTCGGACGACGGCGAGAGGGCGCAGATGGCTGCAGGGGCGAGCGTCGACACGGGATCAGCGTCCGGGCGAGAAGAGCCAAGGGGTCAGAGCGCGAGGAGAGGGGGAGGGGCGCACCTTGCGGGTTCGGGCTTGTCTCGATCTCGTGGAGGAGCTTCATATTGCTGATGTCGTAGACGTAGATGCGCTCCTCGAGGACGACGACGAGTCGTCGGCGGTTGAGCTTGACGGCGAGGATCGTGGTCGGGAACGTCAGCTCGCAGATGGTCGATTGACGCTGCGGTCGCACGAAAGCGTCAGCACGTGCTGCAACGAGGCGCAGAAGAGGACGAGAGCGGCGAACGCACCTTGGTGTTGACGATCTGGAGGCGGCGAGTGCTCGAGGCGGGTCGGTCGCCGGCGCCGACGAGGGCGACGAGCGAGGTGCAGAAGAGCATCTCGACGATCGAGGTGGCGCCATCGCTGCGACCGTAGACCTTGCCGAACGGGTCGCAGTTGGTGATGGTGTAGCCCTTGCGCGAGCCCGTGGCGATGCAGGTCGAGTCCTGGTTGAACGAGACGCTCAAGAGGTCGGGGTTGCTCTTGATGCCGCCGCGGGCGGCGGACCTGGAGCTGGCCATGCTGCGAGCGGGATCTCGGGGTCAGTGTCGGTCCTCGAGGCCGTGGAGAGCTGCTGAGGCTTGTCGGGCTGCGAGGAGGGGGAGGAGGTCGCTCGAGGCGGGCACTGGGCCGGCCGACCCGCGCTGCGCACACCGGCGGCAGGTACAGGATCGAGAACAGAGGCCAGTGCCGCGTGCACACACTCGACGGTCCTCGCCGTGCGTGCTGGCCCTCGAGCTGCGCGCGCTCACTCCCCCCGCCGCCCCTCGGAACCGCTGACCCTCGGCGGCGAGCGGGGCGTCGTCGCGCCGGTGCAGGGTGGCGTGCAGGAGGGGCGCTGTGCGGGTTCCCGGCCCTGGCGGTGCTGGAGAGAGGCGCACGAGGGGTCGGATGACGATGCGGGGTGGGGAGGGGAGCTCACCAGGACGAGGACGCGGCGGGGCTGGCTGAGGGCGCGGGTGGGTGTCGTTGAGGGGTGACTGGGGCGGTGCAGGCTGGCTCGAGGTAGATCTGTGCAGCCGGTGCGGGTGGACGAGGGTCGACGAGGAGCCAGGTCCGGCTCGGCTCGGCTGCTCCGTCCCTCTCTCTCCCAAGGCCGTCCTCGCGTGAGCTGCGAGCTGGACAGCACCTACTCGACCAGACCCCGCCACCTCGACCGGCCATGAGCTTCCCGAGTCAAGCGCACCACCCTCACCCTCCCCTCGCCGGCCAACCGCCCAACTCGCACCTCATCCCAGCCAGCCCCTACCTCCCGCCACCCCTCGAGCTCGTCCAGGCACACTGGTACTGCCGCCATGGCGAGCGCGCTCGTGAGCTGCCCTCCCCCCTCCTCGTCTCGTTCCCACTCTCCGGGTGGACGGCCCCGAGCCACAGCCGAGCGCTCCTCTCCCCACCTCTGAGCTGCGTTCCCTCGACGGCGCGAACCAGGCCCTGAATCTCCCTCCTTCTCGCGCGCAGCTGTTCGGCAACGACTCGTCGGCGTCGGCGACATCCCCGCCGTCTTCTCCCTCTGCTCGGTCGGCCGCGAGTTCCGCTCGGCCGTCCTCTCGTTGACCGGCACCGGCGCGTCTGCGACGGGCGCAACGCCCCAGACCAAGGCGATGGACGTCAGGAGGTGGACCGAGGACGTCGGCGACAGCGCACGAGGGTACAAGGGCGGGCCGGCCGACTGGTGCGTCCAGCTCTCACGGTCTGCGTCGACGTGCGCGCCGAGCCGCCCCTCCTGATGACCCGACCTTGACCTGCAGCTACTGGGGCGAGCTCACCGACCTCGGCCGCCGTTCGACCCTCGCCCTCGGCGCCATCCTGCGCGACATCTACGTCCCGCTCGGATTCCTCCCCGAGACGCTGTCGCCCTCGAACGCCGCCGTCTGCTCCTTCCGCTCCACCAACATGCCGCGCACGATCGAGTCGCTCCACCAGATCGTCGAGGGCCTGTGGCCGGCGGCGGCGAGGGAGGACGGCCTCAAGGTCGACTTTCAGCTGCGAGGGTGGCAGGACGAGGACCTGTACCCGAACCAGTCGTGCAGGTGCGTCTCTCTCCTTCACCCCCTCCTCGAGCGTTCAGTCATAAGCTGGCGCAGCAGGCACGAAGCGTCAGCCTCGTCGCTGCGACCGCCGACAGCTCAAGAGACGTCCTCGGCCTGCTCGAGAGCACGGTCACCGCCGAGCCGACTCGTGGCTGACGCACTCCCTCACTCGCTCGCAGGAAACTTCGAGCTCTCGACATCGCCTCGATCGCGCGCGCCGCCAAGACGCACAACCCCTCGCTCGAGCAGCTCGACCCGGTCCTCGCGCCCATCGTCGGCGGCCCGCTCCGCATCGACTCGTCGCCGCGCGCCAGCGGCGTCCTCGACACGGTCCTCGTCTGCAAGGCGCACGGCATCAAGGTGCCGCCCGAGCTCGACGAGGAGCACAGTCTGCGCACGCTCGAGGCCGCCATCGTGCACGAGTGGTGCGTCTCCTCCTTTCCTCACGCTCGCGTCTCCGTCCCACCCACCTGAAACGCCCTTTCCTGACGCTCCCTCTCTCTTGCGACATGCAGGTTCGACGGCTACAGCAATCTCGAGTTTCGCAAACTCGCCATGGGCCGGCTCCTCGGCGGCCTGCGCGAGACGCTCGAGGCCAAGATGGCCGACCCGCTCGAGAAGCACGAAAAGTCGCGCCTGCACGTCTACTCGTGCCACGACACGAGCTTGGCTGGCATCCTGTGCGTCCCTCTCGACCCTGCCTGCTCTTCTGGTCGACGTCTGACTCTCTGTGCGCTCCCTCGTGCAGGAACGCGCTCGACGCCTTCGACCGGCGCTGGCCGCCGTTCACGTCGCACATCTCGGTCGGTGCGTGCATCTTCTCTCCCTTTCTCTCCATCTCTTGCGGGCTCGTGTCCAGGCAGCTCGTCGGGCTGACCTTCCCTTGCGCGCGCTCGCAGAGCTCCTCCGCTCGCCTTCCCCTCCTTCGACCCTGTCCCGCCTTCTCCCCAGCGCTCTCGCCCCAGCGCCTTCGTCTCAGCACTACGTTCGCCTGCGGTACAACGCCAAGCCGCTGTACCTGCCCGCCTGCGCGCCCGAGGGCAAGCACCTCGCCGGCTCGCCCGAGGTGTGCACGTTCGAGGGCTTCGCCAACGCGGTGCGCAAGGTCGAGATGTCGCACAGCGAGTGGATGGACAGCTGCGGGAGCAAGGCCGAGTAGACTGTAAGGGCGGTTCTGCTGAGCGCGCGACTCGAGGACCATGAGAGGACGAGCCTGTCGAGAGGGGCCTTCCGTGCAGCGCGCTCGCTCCCTGCTCAGAGTTGGTAGCGGCCGAGTCGAGCGCTGCAGCTGTGCGACGAGCTATGAGTATCGGCGACGCATCGTCCGAGCGCCGAGGGGCACGAGCTGGAGTGAGATGGCTTGCGCAAGCGCTCTTTCGCTCTCTCTCGCTCTAGAGCTTGCTCTTCGCCCCACACCAGATCAAGCGGACGTCGTTGCAAGCAGAAGAGTATGGCATCAACACAGAGAGAACCGCAAAAGCACAGATCATCAAGCGCGCTCGTCGCCGCCCTCCTAGCTCCTCCCTTTCGCCCGCGCCCTCCTCGCTCCTACTCCTCGATGAAGAAGGGCTCGCGGAGCTTCTGCATCGCCTCGAGCACGCGCACGTACTTGGGACCGGACAGAGGAGGAGGCCGGCGCCACCTCGGGCGAGTCGGCCGCTCGTTGTCGTCGGCGGTCGGGCCGAGAGGAAGGGGTGCGAGCGCGTGCTGTGCCGGCGAGATCGAGTCGAGGCGGCGGCGCTTGACGGCGCTCTGCTGCACCGGGTCGA
>Ga0308169_10000221_pt1 | contig 106630 bp, 97 predicted proteins | sample PhyBR1_2_FD_202139 | JGI IMG/M metagenome (GOLD analysis project Ga0308169, IMG submission 202139) | Phyllosphere microbial communities from UC Gill Tract Community Farm, Albany, California, United States - DLSLSB.R1 | ecosystem: Host-associated > Plants > Phyllosphere > Unclassified | place...
CCGCTTGGTAGGCGGGTGTAACCATTGCCCGATTTCACAGCGGCGAAGAAACTCATATCAGGCAGCTGGCCGGTGCCATTACCGACGGTCTTTTGTGCCGCATCGCCTAAACCGAGGTTTTTGAGAACGTCAGCAACCAGCCCGGCGTCTTTGATTTCTGCCAGGGCGCTTGCGATTTGCAGGTACTGGCTGTGTGGGTTTTTAGCATCGGTGTGCGTTTTCATTACGCTGTCAGCGTAGGCTTTCACCTCGATTACAGCATCATCAACATACTTTCGCGTTGCCAGCACCACGGACGGATCAATTTTCAGCGTGACGGCGGTTGTGCTGTTCACGATTAAAATCATGCGCACGGTCTGCGTCCGGCCGCTTCCTTCGGCTAGCTGAGGCTTGTAAGTCTCCGGGCAGTTAGCAACGGCAATCAGCACGCCGTCAGCGTCGTACAGGCCGATCTCGCGAATCCAGAAACCGCCCTCACTTTCGGGAATAATCTGCTCCGCGATAATCTGGCTGCTGTTGGCCGCGTCAACGGTCAGCGAATTAAGCTGCGCGCGGCGCTTCTCGCCGATGAGCTTTGTCTGTGCGGCGTCAGGCGTCGGCAGCGTGCCGCCACCATCTCCGACGCCTAATGATGCGATATTCACTTTCATGCCGAGTGCGGCGGCGTTCGCCAGCTTAGCCGCGCCCTGATTGGTCAGCAGGGCAAAATATTTTGTCGTCATGCGCTCACTTCCGTCAGGTCAATAAGATGCACCGCCACGCCGGAATAACCCGGCCCGCCGACGCTGATAAGTTCAGGGGTGTAGGGATAAACGGTCAGCTCATCCCCGGTGTAGCTGGCAACGGCAACCGGCAGCGCACCGTTCGCGTCCAGATTGATGGACAGGCCGATAAGGTGACGGCTGCAGGGCTTCGCATCATCTATCAGGCGCTCCAGCTCGTTATACATTTCCTCAGTAATACCGGTATCGAGTACGCCCACGTCCAGCCGGAACGTGCCTGGCGCTTCGTTAGTTTTCCACCACTCAATGATTCTGATGAGATAACCCAGCGGCTCAACGACGCGGCGGATTGCCCCGATAGTGCCTTTGTGCCTGTGCACGTACTGCGAGGCGGCAACCACAGCGCGCTTTGTCGATTCCGGCCAGGCTGAATCCCAGCGGTCAACCGACCACGCCCACGCCAGATAGGGCAGAAGCTCCACCGGGCAGGTTTGCGGATTCCATAACTGACGCAGCGGCACGCTCATAGCACCAGGGCTTGCCAGCGCCTCAGCGGCAGCAATCTCAAGCGCTGACGAGCCGGTAGGCAGCAGGCGATCACTCATCCGAGCCTCCCACGGTCAGCGTGTAACCCGTGCAGTAAGCGGCCTGTGTTTTATCGAGCACCACGTCAGCAGCAGGCTTAATCAGGTTAACGCGCTGCACGCCCTCAACGTGCATGGCGGCATACAGAGCAGACAGGCGAATGTCCCGGCCGAGACGCTTCTGCGCGGTAATGTAGGCGGCGAGCTTTGCCTCAGAGGCGGCGCGGACTGGCTCCGCCTCCGGTCCCGGATAGAGGTACAGCTCGGCCACGATTTCGTAATTAACAATTTTCGCTGACTGCACGCTCACCCGGTCGGCAACCGGGCGCACGTCTTCATCGTTGAGCGCAGCGTTAACCAAGGCAAGCAGATCATCACCGGCCACGCCGCTGCCCTCATGCGCGAGCACTGTCACCGTAACCACTGAAGGCGACGGGCTGATGGCTGATGCATCAGCTACGCGGCCGTCGGCGCTTCTGGCATGGAACTCATACGCGCCTGTCGGCCCCGCCACGCTCAGCCCCTCAAAGGCCGAGGCGATACGCAGCCTGAAATCGTCGTCACTTTCCATAACGGCGGCGGTCGGCGGAATGGTCGTATCATCGGCCGGGGTAATGGTCAGGCGGGTTACGCCATTGTTCGCGCCGAGCTGGTCAAGGTCGCCGTCCAGCGCATACGCAACCATAACGGCCTGCGCCGCCTCGTTGATGCGCTGGCGCAGGATCAGCTCGCGATAGGCATTCTCCTGCAGCAGCTTAACGATGGGTTCTGATTCAAGCGTCAGCGTGCGGGCGACGGCGTCCTGCTGGTCAGCAGGGTAAAGAGAAATCAGCGTCGCCTTTCGCTCGGCAAGCAGGGTTTCATAGTCCAGCACTTCCACCACGTCAGGCGCGGGCAGCTGGCTCAGGTCGATAGTTGCCATAGTCTCAGCTCACAGGAACGGTTAAGGAAAAAGGCTGCGCGCTGTCGGTGCGGTTGCCGGACAGCTCAACCACCATTATGCCGTTGATATCTGACTCAAAGCTGATGGCGGTCAGTTTGATGCGAGGCTCCCATTGCAGAATTGCCTGATAGCAGGCCGACATAATCTGCAGGCGCAGCGCCTCGTTTTGCGGCTGGTCAATCAGCGCGGATAAAAGCGAGCCGTACTGGCGACGCATCACCCTAGTGCCGACAGGAGTCAGCAGAATGTCACGTACCGACTGCCGGATATGATCAAGGTCGGTCAGCGCGCCGCCGGTTTCCCGGTTCATGCCGATATATTTTGCGGTCGTCATACTGGTGCCCCCGTCTTGCCGCCGCTGTCGCCCGGATGGATATCGGTGCGGGTGATAAACATGGCGTCGGCCGGGAAGTACGGCACGCGCACCGCTGGCAGACCGCCGATGCGTTTCTGACTGATAATCACGTCAGCGGCCAGCTGCTCGGTATTGGCCTGCGACTGGTTGACGATCGGGAAGTATTTATCAGCCAGCAGCTGACGGCCCACGATAACAACCAGCTCCGGGTCTTCCTGATACCACGGCTCGATCAGGGTGTTGGTGGCATCCATCACCAGCGCATCAAGGTTGGCGTAATCACCGTTTTTACCGACGCGGATTTTTTCAGAGATAACGGTGCCGTCTTCCTCGGTGACTTTGCTCATCACGCGCTCAGGCGCATCGTTGCGGTACTTCTGCAGCCAGCCAACGGCCACGTCCTGCAGCATCGGGAATTTGGCGCGGTTCGAGGTTTTGGCGCGGGTCACGCCGTTGAAGCCAATCATGATGCGGTCAAGTGCCTGGCGCTTCACGATGGCGTCACGCAGACGGGACTGAAAATCTTCATAACGCGCCCACAGATCGAGCGTGTTATAGCGGATATGAAAGTCATAGTTGACCTGCACGCACTCATAGCCCTGCTTATCCAGCGCGGCAAAGTCAGCGGTTTCGCGCTCGTCGCCGCCTGCCGTGTCGGTCACGCTGGCAATCGAGCCGGATACGCCGATCCCGATTTTCTCGCCCTTCATTTCGGACACCGGCACGATGTTGATGCGGGTCAGGAAGTCGGAAGACTCCTGCACGCGGTTCATCAGCGTCTGGGTAACCGTCGGCTCAACGGTAAATTTCTTGTTCATGTCGTCGGTTTCGACGCCGTTCAGCTCGGCGAGGCGGGTCATGAACTGGTTAAACTTAAAGCGGGTATTCTTGCGCATGGGCGTCCTGTTTATCTCTGTGTTGGGTTTTAACGTTCAGGCAACGCCTGATTAGCAGTCGGTCTGCGCGCCGGACTTCGGATCGCTGCCGGTTGCCGCCGGGCGGCGGTTAAAGCTGCCGTCGGTCTGCGAAAGCTGGCCCTGCAGCGCAGCGAAAGCGGCGCGGTCTTCCCCGGCCTGCTGCTCGATAGCCTCAAGGCGTTCGCTGACGGATTGCTCCAGCGCCGACAGCTCCTGCGTCTGGCTCTCCGCGTTCAGCTGCACCTGCTCAGCAACAGCCGTTACCGCCGCGCTGACGTCCGCGAACTGATCACCACTGGCCTTTTTCTGGCCGGTAAACATGGCGGTGATACGCGTCAGAAGGGACGGCGACGGCTCGGCCACTTCTTCAAACTCGATCACGGTTTCTTCAGCGGCGGTAAAGAGGTTGCCTTTATCCAGCTTGCGGGACGCCAGCGGGTTAACTTTGGCCGTGGCGCTGAAGCTCAGAATCTCAGTGCCGAGGCTTGCCGGGTCATCGGTGACGGCCAGGCCGACGAGATACGCCTCGCCCGTGTCGGCGAATTCAGGGTTAACTTCAATGGAGGTGTAGATTTTCTGGCGCGCTTTGGTCAGCTCGACCAGCTCAGGCGTCGGATCAATCCAGCCAAAAAGCGCCAGCTTGCCCTTGAGCGGGCCGTCGCCGATTTCTTCCGCCTCGACGGAGGTCACGTCGCCAAAGCGGCGGAACGTGCTGTCAGCGGCATAGCCCCGGATGTGTTCCATGTTGATGCGTGCGCCGTACATTTCCGGGCTGTAGTTTTTCGCCATCTGCGAAATCCAGTCGCGGGAAATGACACGGCCGTCAGTGGTTGCGCCTTCAACTGCGATACGAAAACGCTTTGCTTTGATTGCTGCCATTAATCAGGCTCCGGTCAGGTGTTGGGTCGGTTCGGGGCCAGTTTCCCCGTCGCCACACAATCCCTCAACGAATGCCAGCCCGCTGATGCATCAGCAAACAGGGACAGCAGGCGCGCCATTTTCGGCACCGGTAGCCTTGCCGGTATGAAAACGACACCGACAACCATCATCAGCGATCCGCGCCGTCAGGCCGCGCTGCTTTACTGGCAGGGTTATTCCGTGCGCCAGATTGCGGAGACGCTCGGACAGAAAACGCCAACCGTGCAGAGCTGGAAGCTGCGCGACGCGTGGGACGACGTTGCGCCCATCAGTCGCGTTGAATCCAGCATGGAAGCCCGGCTGATCCAGCTCATCATGAAAGAGGTAAAGGGGAATGGTGATTACAAAGAGATAGACGCGCTCGGCCGCCAGATTGAGCGCCTTGCCCGCGTTGAGCGCTACCGCAGCAGCGGCAACGAGGCCGACTTAAACCCGAACGTGCGCAACCGCAACAAAGGCGAGCGCCAGCCGGTTGTTAAAAATGAGTTCAGCGAGGAACAGACAGACAAGCTGACCGGCGTGTTTATGGATAACTGCTTTGAGTATCAGCTCAACTGGCATAAAGCCGGGCTGACTCACCGCATCCGCAATATCCTGAAATCCCGCCAGATTGGCGCCACGTTCTACTTTGCCCGTGAGGCGCTGATCGATGCGCTGACCACCGGGCGAAACCAGATTTTTCTTTCGGCCAGCAAAGCGCAGGCGCACGTCTTTAAAAACTACATCATCGACTTTGCCCGCCAGGCTGACGTTGACCTGAAGGGCGATCCCATCGTGCTGCCGAACGGCGCGCGCCTGATATTCCTCGGCACCAACGTGCGCACCGCGCAGAGCTACACCGGCAACCTCTATCTGGATGAATATTTCTGGATCCCGAAATTCCAGGAGCTGCGCAAGGTTGCCAGCGGCATGTCGCTTCACAAGAAGTGGCGTACCACCTACTTTTCCACGCCGTCGGCCCTGTCGCACAGTGCTTATCCGTTCTGGTCAGGCGAGCTTTTTAACAAGGGGCGTCGCAGCAAAGATGATCGCATCGAGATAGACCTGTCGCATTCTCATCTGGCGAAAGGCGCGCTGTGCGGTGACGGGCAGTGGCGGCAGATTGTCACGGTTGAGGATGCGCTGACCGGCGGCTGCAACCTGTTCGACATTGACCAGCTGCAGCTTGAATACAGCCCGGCGGAATATCAGAACCTGCTGATGTGTGAGTTTGTCGACGATGAGGCCAGCGTGTTCCCGTTCGCCGAGCTGCAGAGCTGCATGATCGACAGCCTGGAGGAGTGGGAAGACTTTAACCCGTACCTGCCGCGCCCGTTTGCATACCGCCCGGTCTGGATTGGTTATGACCCGTCGCATACCGGCGACAGCGCAGGCTGTGCAGTTATCGCGCCGCCGCTCGTTGCGGGCGGTAAGTTCCGCGTGCTGGAGCGTCACCAGTGGCGGGGCATGGACTTTGCCGCGCAGGCGAAATCTATCGAGGACTTAACGAAAAAATACACCGTGGAATATATCGGCGTGGATGCAACCGGCATCGGCCAGGGCGTTTTTCAGCTGGTACGCCAGTTTTATCCGGCCGCGCGGGAAATCAAATACTCACCGGAAGTGAAAACCGCAATGGTACTGAAGGCTAAAGACACCATCAGCAGCGGGCGGCTTGAGTATGACGCCGGGGCAACGGACATCACGCAGTCGTTTATGGCTATCCGCAAAACCATGACGGCCAGCGGCAACCGCTCAACATATGAGGCGAGCCGCAGCGAAGAGGCCAGCCATGCTGACGTCGCCTGGGCCATCATGCACGCACTGTTAAACGAACCGCTTACCGCAGCCAGCGGCGGCGCTAACCCCTCTATTCTGGAATTTTACTGATGAGCAAACGCAGAGGCCGCAAGGCTCACACCGCCACCGCGCAGCCTGTACAGGCAACCGCACCGCAGCAGCACGCCGAGGCGTTTACCTTTGGCGACCCGACACCGGTCATGGATAAGCGCGACATTCTGGATTATGCCGAGTGCATCGGTAACGGACGCTGGTTTGAGCCGCCGGTCAGCTTTAGCGGGCTGGCTAAAAGCCTGCGCTCAGCCGTGCATCACAGCTCGCCGATTTACGTGAAGCGCAACATTCTGGCCTCAACCTTTATCCCGCACCCGATGATGAGTCAGCAGGAGTTCAGCAAGTTTGCGCTGGACTATCTGGTCTTCGGCAACGCCTTTGCCGAGCTGCGCCGTAACAGCCTGGGCAAGCCGCTGCGCCTTGAAACCACCCCGGCCAAATTCACCCGCAGGGGTGTGAAGGACGGCGTTTACTGGTTTGTGAATGACTGGAAAGAGCCGCATGAATTTTCGGCCGGCAGCGTGTTTCACCTGCTGGAGCCGGATATCAATCAGGAGCTGTACGGCCTGCCGGAATACCTCAGCGCGCTCAACTCTGCATGGCTGAATGAGGCGGCGACGCTGTTCCGCCGCAAGTATTACCAGAACGGCGCGCACGCCGGTTATATTCTTTACATGACCGATGCGGCACAGAGCAGCAGCGACGTTGACCGGATGCGACAGGCGATGCGCGATACGAAAGGACTGGGTAACTTCCGCAATCTGTTCATGTATGCGCCGAACGGTAAGCCGGATGGGATCAAGATTCTGCCGCTTAGTGAAGTGGCGACGAAAGACGATTTCTTTAACATCAAGAAGGCCAGCCGCGACGACCTGTTAAGCGCGCACCGCGTGCCGCCGCAGATGATGGGGATTATCCCGGATAACACTGGCGGATTTGGGGATGCGGTTAAGGCGTCACAAGTGTTTGTCAGAAATGAACTGACGCCACTGCAGGAGCGCATGAAAGAAATTAACGACTGGATAGGCAATGAAGTGATTTCCTTCAAACCGTATATTCTCGAAGAGTCATAATAAAAAACGGCCTGGAGGGGCCGTTTTTTCTAATTGCTACTATGCCGAGCGGCTCTTCTTCTTTTTGCCTCTTCTAATTGGGCTGGCTCAGTATAGAGTCGAGTTAAAAGAACTCGTGTGAAATCTTCTAAATCTAAAGCAGACTCTTTATCTAAAATTCCTTCGTGCGCACCATCATTTCCATCATCTTTTACGCACTCGGCTAAATCCTTTAGCGAAGGCGGAATTTTTTCATTATCAAATAACCATCCCATGCGAAGACCCAGGCTTCGACGTACCTTACTCGATGGCTCGCCTTCTTCTGGCATAAGGTCCTTTGTAGCAAAATCAAGGCAAAGACGAAACATGGTGGCTGCAGCATTGTAACAATTAATACTAAGGCACTTTAAACCTTCAATAAATGCAATTTCTATGTTTTGGGGCAATGCCTCCGGCGGTTGGCCTATTGCCATATCAGCAGGAGTAACAAGCCCAACGAGATGATATCTACTCTCAATATTGAAACTTGCGCTGCGCCATTCAATTCCGGCAGGTGCCGAGACTCCACTATTATGGGGGATAACCAGAAATATTGAAGCGCCATAGCACGCGCCACACATACCGATTATCTCAGCTTCCACACCTAGTTTAGGATCTAGGTGGGTTTTATAAGGAGTACCGCCAAGGATGGTGAAAGTTATTTTGTTAGTATTGCACCTTGGACAGTTGCTTACTAAATATGCAGCCATATTTTATGGTTCCTATGAGAAAGATCTCTATTAAGAGATTAAAGCCTTTATTTAGCAGCTCATTGATTGAAACGACATGCATTTGTACATTTGTTGCCAGCAACTAGTGCCGCTAAGATGTCGGGGAGTAGTCATCTTGCCGCTGAGAGCCTTACAAGAATACACAACTTGCTTGAGTATACGCAATTCTGAGGCGATGGATTGCCAACTTTATACATATAATCAGAAAACTTCACAGCGTAGTGTAGGCACTCGCCTACGGCACCCATGTATACCCCCCGCGCGCAATGCTATCCCCGCCACGCCTGCCCGCTTAATGATTCGCTTCTAATGCAGTTGCATAACTAATCTTAAGCCTCGCCAGCACTGGCAGCGCACAAGGAAAATGGAGAAGCTGGACGAATGCAAAACCATGCACCTAATGAATGCATGACAAGATAGTGGAAGCATATCGGAAAGTGATATACAAAGCCGGCATTTATGGTGCCGGCTTATGCAATGGAATGATACGTCTATTTAGAAAGCTTGCTTTTGAGGTAATTAACAAGCCCTATAATTAACTCACTTAAAGGAGTGGCTAACTCAATAGTATCAGCTGCTTTATGCCCATTTAGGTTTTTATCAGTCGGATGATGGAAAGCAGACTTAAGAAGGGTAAGAATTAAGGTCAGGCCTACACCGAGAATGAAAGCCACTATAGCAATCAGTGAGCTAGCAGATAACCAATCTGTAGACAAATTTGGCATGGTACTTTCACTTTTTTTTGGCGTATCAGCCGTTTTTTCTGTCGTTTTCGATTTTTGCTGTTTGGGATCAGTACATTTAGTTTTTGACTCGCAAATTGCTTCTTCACTCTTTTGAGTCAACACTGAAACGATACTGCTTTTGGCCAAAAGCAGACCATTTCCGACTTTGAGAGCAAAGCACAGACCATGCCATAAAAATGTTGCCGCAAAAAATAGCACGGTTACTGAAAGAATCAGGCGCATGCCCCTTCTTTCCATACCATCATGTACATCTCTACGTATTAAAATGTCCGGATCTGCGTCGCCAGGAGGGGGCGAAGAAGGCGTGGGATTAGGGGACTGAGCCGGAGACTGGCCCGAAAGATCAATGTCTGCCATAAAAAAATCACCATTATTTTTTAAGAATAATGGTGATTTTAAACTGCTTTGAGAAAAGTTAAAGGGCTATTAGTAGGCCATACCCAAAGCTTTTAGTCGCCAGTGCATGGCGGCCTCAGAAACGTTAAATATGTTTGCCAGGCGTAACGTGCTATCAACCCCTTCACGCGATACTAACTGACGGATGGCATCTTCTGGCATTAATAGCTCTGCGGCAAACTGGTTCGCCTCTATTTCACGATAATCATGTGTACCAGTTGAGTAGTTGCCTACGTTATCGCGATGATATTCTCCGTCTTGCGTATGCCCCAAAACATGATGACCAAGCTCATGAGCTACAGTGAAACGTTGACGGTTAAAATGTTCACTTGAGTCAAAATAAATGCGGGGCACGCCGTTTTTGATTACTGCAAGGCCGCTTAACCCATCGTTGTTATACGCCGATTCCCTGAGTGCCTCCACTCTCGCACCCCACGCTGCGGCGAGCTTAAACGGATCGACAGGTAGTCGGCGATCCCAATAGCGATTAAGCAGATTTTTAGCTGCGATGCTCATGGTAGCCTCCTACGTTAAAAATTGAGTGGTACAGCCTTATCATTTTTATGAATTTGTGTCAAGACTGTTTTTCAGCCACTAATATAGCACTAATCCCCATTTTTCCATAACGTTTTTCGCTCACTTTGTGCTGATACCAGACATCAAGCAGCAATTTTTTAGTCCGTACGGAGATAGAAGTGTTCACTTGCTAGCGATTAAAACGGTGCTATCCTCGGCAGGTTGGCATAATTGCGAAAACTCCATTTTACTTATCAAGCGGCACAGCCGAAAAAACGACCGAAAACTGTTGATTCGCCATTGAAGTGTTACGTGCCAATTCTGCTATGAGATTTAAAGCTATCACCCTGTCCCGCTCCTTACAGATCCCTTCAGAAGTAAGCCGCGCAATCAACTCTACCCGCTCAAGCATCACTCGCTCTTTTAAACCGTTATCCATGTGCCCTCCCCACTAAAACACTGTCTATTTATACAGTATCATAGCATTTACAGGTTGAGAAAGAAAAATGTCCTAGCCGGATTAATTTTTTATCTAGCTGATAAGGCAGATTTTTATCTACACATGCTGTTAAATCGGAGCTTGGCATAACAATAATCAGCTGATTAATAAATGCTTAGAAATTCCCAACAGCAGCGCATTATTTTTCTGCATTTTTACGGTGCTTTTCTGCTAATCGGTTAAATCGTTCTAATGCGAAAGACTGTTTCGGCTCCAGTATTGGGCGGGCCAGTTCTCCATTTGGTAAGCTGCGGAACAATTGACCAGCGATTTTAGTCTGCGTGCCGCCAATCAGCCGCACAGCTATCCCGCGGCTGATAGTTTCACCGCTTAAATCTCTCACCTGGGCTATTACGTTGTCGCACGCAGCTTCGATTTTGTCAGACCGCTTCAGCTTCAGGTGCCGCTTTTCTGGCTTCTGCGCCCTTATCCGGCTTAAAAGCTGACGCCGTTCCTTCCTGCTCATGCCGTCCAGGTCGATTTTTTCGAAACTTTCCGGCGGGTTTGAATCCTCAGATCTCAAACTCCCCGTACAGTTATTGACAGAACTCCGAGAGGACGCGGACGCGTCCTTAAATTCAAAAGCCAAATCAACGGCACGTTTCGGGACAATCTTCCATTGCATCAGACGGGTTAAAATTGGCGTATCGTCGCCAACTTCGGTTGCGTAAACACCCTTGATGCGCACAGTTTCCTCGCCGTATTCATTCACATCTTCACTTGCCTGATACCAAGTGCGCACAGCTAGTTCGTCGCGGCGCACGAACGGCCCGCCCTGTGCGTTAACGTATCCGGCCCAGTCTCCTGCGTCGGCGGCGTCATGCGCGGCCGCAAACTCAACGCTCAGGCCGTTCGCGGTATCGCTGTCTGCCATGCGGCGCAGCTCGCGGTAAACCGTGACCGGCGCACCGCCCACAAACTGAAACTGCCGGATGTGCCAACGTGCCGCCCAGGCAGAAACGGCCGAGGCTGTTTCTTTCAGATCTTTTCCGCTCTCGTCGTCCGTTTCACCATCCAGTGCATAACCATCAATATTTTTGGAAATGTATTTAGCAACGTAACCCGTTGCGCTGCCTTTCTCTGGGTCGATAGCCTCGGCGTAAAAACGTGCCTTACGGGCCTTGTCTGTCGTCAGCTCGCTGCTATCTTCCTGCCAGGCGTAATCGCGCATAATCTCGCGCACGCGCTCAACCTGTTCAGGTCGCATAAACATGAGCATGTGCCAGTGCGGGGTCGCATCATGATGAGGCTCAGCAACGCGGATCCCAAAGATGCGGATTTCTTCGCGGTGCAGTTTGGCGCGGATTTTCTGCCAGACGCTGCACAGATAACGCTGCGTATCGGCCGGGCTGGCACCGTTCCATTTGCGGTTACGATGCCCGGTTTTGATTGTAGCGTGATAGCGAGCCGGAGCGGTCAACGTGTAGAACTCGCCTATAAAGCCCATTTCATTGCAGATGTCTTCGAAGCCACGAATGCGGGTCATCAGCTCGCAGCGGCGGATCGCCGGGTTGGCCACACTGCCGTCGTATTTCTCGATCAGGCTGATGCGGTTACCTTCCTCGTCTTCCAGCTCCATTCCCTTCAGAAATTCACGGGTGCGTCGCTTCTGCTCGCGCCACTCTGAAACGGTCATGCTGCTGGCATAGGGGGTATGCTTCTTGCTAACGTTAGCCAAGGCAATCTGAAGATGCTCACGCCATGATGCGGCCACGCGTCGCAGTCGGCCCTTCCACCATTTTTCCGTCTGCATACGCATAATCGCCGGGGTAACTTCCTCCTTGTCAAACAGTCGTGACGTGACTTTATCCCATAATGGCGGCGTCTGGCTCAGCTCACGGGTGATGGTGGCGGCGGTCATGTAAACGCGGTGCGTGTATTTGTAATCTGACTCATCGCTGGCCTGCTCGTGTGCCTGTACCAGCTCGGCGAGAATGAAATTAGCCACATCCCCGGCAAGCAAATCGACGTCGGCGCGGGCCATATCCGGCAGGCGATTGAAACGGCGCATCAGCTCCCACAGCTGACCGCCTGCGCTGGCCGCGCCAGCCTGATTAGCGGCATTGCCTGCCAGCAGGTTAAACGTGCCGCTGCTCATTTCACCGAGGCGATATTGAGCATTAACGGTTTCAACGCGTGGCAATGTGCGCTCAACAAATGTCTTTGTTAAGTAAACATTGGCGCGGGCTGTTCCCTGTGTCTTTTCCAGATCGCTGACGCGCCGTTTAACGTCGAGCTGTATCAGCGTCGGCTGCTTTTCGAGTAGATCCTGTGCACGCACTAAAGCCGCAATCATCTGAGTGCGGCTGTGCATTTCCTCATAAGTGGGATAAGGGCTGGACAGTGCCTGCTTTGGCTTATTCCATTCGTAGGCCCATCCTGTTGCAATAACTGACTCGCTCATATTTCGAAAGCCAGTTGAGGAGTGAACAAATCTCGATCCGCATCATAATTTAGCGAGCTGGCGCTGTTCATGGACTCGATACGCTCAACCAGCACAGCAGCCCTGGTCTCTTTACTGGCAGGGGCATAGGCGCTTTTATTCCAGGCCTTATCAATACCGATATTGCGTGCCACATTAGTGCTGTCTGCTGATGAAAGAGGCACGCGCTTGAAGATGTCTTTATTCAACATGCGCAGACCGTGAAGCTTGGTGATTGGATAGCCACTACCATCAACAACATGGCGGATCAGATCACGCAGACGTGCTGCGCACTCTTTCGGCCGACTGGCGTCATACTCACCCATAGAACCCAGTGCGACGCGAGGGAACTCATGGCACAGACGAATAAAACGGTCATCAGATTCATTCATGTGCCATACCGGTACGCCGGTAATTTTTCCGTGAGGCCACTCTGCTATCAGCGCATCATTTTGCTCACCGCTGCCGCCGATTACGTCGGGAATGATGGCAAACGCAAAGCGAGGATGATTTTTCCAGCGCCCTACAAATTCGTAATAACCGTCCCAGCTCACAACTCGTTTTTTTGTCCAAAAGCTAAACGCACCATTATCAAGCGCGAAACTCTGGCAAACTTCCGAAGCCAGCATGAGCTGGCCCGGATTTGCGAAGCTGATAAATGCGTGCCTGCCTTTCCATGCTTTGAGCGCGCACGTATCTGGTGTGATTGGCCCGCCATGGAAGTGGATCATCCACGCACCTCAACCACGACGGATTTATCAGCACCATGAGCCATATCGAAACCGGCAAATTGAACGCCCTGCTGCGGGCGTCGCACAGCAATGATTTCAGAGGCACGCTTTCCCTTGCCTGCAGCTACCGCAACCGAGCGGGCTACGCTGATGCTTGTTATATCGAAATCGCGAAGAATGCTACGGGTGTATAGGGTGTCGCTGTTTGAAACCACAACCGGGCAACGCTCCGAGACGTCGAGCAACATGCTGACCAGATCATGATGCTCATCCTTATCAAATCCGGCAGAGTGATATTCTGCGAACGTACCGTCATACGGCGGATCGCAGTACACCACATCGCCAGCCTTAGTCAGGCGCAGCGTTTCGCGAAAGTCGGCGCAGATGAATGTCGCGCGCTGTGCTTTCTCTGCAAATGTCTCAATCTCAGTCAGCGGGAAATATGGCTCTGTGTAGTTACCAAACGGGATATTAAATTCGCCGCGCTTGTTGTAGCGGCAAAGACCGCGATAGCCATTGCGGTTCAGATAGAGGAAATAAGCGGCGCGCTCCAGTAGAGGCAGTGCCGGATTATGATTGAACGCCTCACGGACGGCGTAATAGCTTTCACTGGTCACGTTCTGATTAAACAGGCTGGCCGCAATAACGATAAACGGACGGGTGTGCTCTTTAATCTGGCGATAGAGGTTAATGAGGTCAGGGTTTATATCCGCAACCAGATAGGCCGGATAATCCGTGTTCATCATTACTGCGCAGGAACCGGCGAAGGGTTCGACCAGGCGATCACCTTCTGGCAGATGTGCCAGCAGTTCCGGCATTACGCGGGACTTGTTGCCCGCCCATTTCAGAATCGTGCTCATAACGCACCGCCCTTTGATACTTTTGTACGCATTTCGGCCACGTCCTGACAGCTGACGCAGCGAGTCACGCCACGCACGGCACGGCGGCGCTGTTCCGGGATTGGCGCGTCGCAGTCTTCACAGAACGAAGCTGCCACGCTGACCGGGCGGTTAACCACGCTGGCGATATTGCGTGCCAGCAGTTCATCGGCGCGCTGCTGCGCCATGTCGATTGAGTCGGCCATTAGTGCAGCTCCTGCGCCTGGTTCTCAAAGCGCTCGGCCTCTTTGTCCAGCAGTTCGATAATTTCTACTGCAGACATTTCTTTTTGGCGGGCATGAATTGCCAGTGCGGCCAGGCGGATTGAAACTGACAGCGCATCATCAGAACGCTGTTCGGTTTTGGCATTACTCAGCATGGCGCTTAGCGCATCGTCATCAGCTTTAAAATTTCGGGTCTCAATATTTCGCATTTCACTTTCTCCTGAATTTGGGCAAAAGAATGCCCGGCGGATTTACGCCATTTATTTGCTTAGGGTTGATTAATTAGAAAGGGTCATTCGCTTTGGAAATAAACTCACGACTGCTTTTAAATGATTCATTGCACAAATAAGCGCCTTTCGTTCATCAGTAGTCAGTTCACTAAATTCAGCGTTGTGTCTGTCTTTACCAATGTTAGCCAGGAAAAGAATTGCGCTCAGTGCGCGCTTGTTGTCCTGATAATTACTGTCTGTCGCATCGCGCATTTCAGAGAAAAACCGGGCCATGTCATTTTCACAGTTGCCGCCCATAAGCTGTGCGCGAAGCAAGGCAACGTGATTCAGAGCCGTAACCCTCTGACCGGCAGTAAGCTCGACCAGCATTGAATCGCCCTCGATAGCCATGATTTACCTCTTTGCTCTTTTGCCTGTACCTGCTGGCTTAATACCGGATGCCAGCGCCTGCCGTTCTCGCCCATGATCCAGCCATTGCCGTATGACATTGACGGACTCTGGCGCTTGAGATGTGCCGCAAATGAAATCATCGAGCGCCCTCAGCTCATGCCAATCGAAGCACCCAGCCCGCTGATAGCGTCAACGGTTGAGGCTAAGGTCGGGTTAGAGTGAACGCGGGTTTGTACGGCCAGTGCAGCCAGCATCATGCAGCGGATGCCGGTATTTGCGGCCTCCAGAATACTGCGGCGGCATGTTGCAGTTATCCGCTCCGGGTTAGCGGCACTGGCGGCCATGCTTCCGACTTCAGCAGTAGCCTTAAGCACGTAGGACGGAAACTTTTCTTTTGCCAGCTCATTAACCGGTACGCATGGCAGGCAGTGCAGCTGTGCGAGCGCGCCATCTATCAGCGTGGCGTCTTCGGTCAGATCGGTAAGCAATAGCAATTCTGGAACAGTCAGCTGATGAACTTGATCCGGATTTAGCTTGTTGCGCAGAGTCTGCGCTTTCATGCCTGCACGTTGCGCCAGCTCAGCCATGCTGTGTGTCAGCGCAAACTTGCGGCAGGCGTCGTCATAGTGGTTATGGGTGGAAGTCTTGAAATCAAACATGTGCGAATCTCCCTATTCACTTAATGTGAATTAGCCGCCAATAATGAGCTGGAAACGGGAATGCCCAAACGCCTTACGTAACTGCTCTTCTTTCCAGCGTGCGTAGTAGATACGGATCGGCCCTCCGGCTTTTTTGCATCCTTTACGAATGGTGCGCGGTTCGATTGGCAACTGCGGATTATCACCCGTTGTCCATCGATATACAGTGCGTACAGAAACACCCTCTAAAGCTGCGAATTGCTCAGCAGTTACTACAGGTGAAGGTACTTTGATGATTGCGATTTCAGAAGCCATATAGCATGATTCCTTTTTTGAGATTTCAGCCAGTGATTGCCTAAGTCTTGCCAACTTTTGCCGCCAATCACCACCACACGCAGCGATAGTAATGCTAATTTTAATATCGCGCAACGACCGGATGCTAATTTTAATGATAAATGCCAACTTTAATAACGAAGAGTTACTAAATAGAATTTGTGAGGTTTATGGCTTTCATCAGAAAATCCAGCTAGCGAATCATTTCAATATCGCAGCAAGCTCCCTCCAAAACCGCTACACACGCGGTAATGTCTCGTATGACTTCGCTGTCTTGTGCGCTCTCGAAACGGGCGCAGATTTAAAGTGGTTGATGACCGGTGAAGGTCATCAGCGGATTCAAAATAAAAAAGATGAGTTAACAAAAAGGGAATCCATAAGCCTTGAAAAATTCACAATTAGTGAAAGCAAGCTTAGCTCTGTGGGTAGCTTTGTTATTGATGCGAGTGTTTTGAGCAGCCATATGGGGAACGTCTTTTGCGTGGAAGCTGACTCTTCTATTTACATCATTGAAGAGAGCAGCACAGTTTCAGACGGTAAAAAGCTAATCGACGTTGATGGAACAATCAGCATTCGTGAAATCGCGGTTTTACCTGGTAAGCGGCTTCACGTCACTGGCGGAAAAATTCCGTTTGAGTGCTTAGCCGAGGATATACGTGTACTGGGTAGGGTCACTGGCGTTTATCGCGAGGTTAAATAATGGCCGTGCGTAAACTGCCAACAGGAGGTTGGCTTTGCGAGATTTATCCAAACGGCGCTAGCGGCAAACGCACCCGGAGGAAATTCGCCACTAAAGGTGAAGCTCTGGCATTTGAACAGTACAGCGTTCAAAATGCTTGGCAGGAAGAAAAGGAAGACAGGCGCACCTTAAAAGCGCTTATTGATTCATGGTATAGCGCTCATGGCATAACTCTAAAAGACGGCTTAAAACGCCAGTTAGCCATGTACCATGCTTTTGAATGTATGGGCGAACCTCTTGCACGCGATTTCGATGCGCAGATGTTTTCCCGCTACCGTGAAAAGAGGCTAAAGGGTGAATTTGCCCGTTCAAACAGGGTTAAAGAAGTATCGCCCCGCACGCTTAATCTTGAACTGGCTTACTTTCGGGCGGTGTTCAATGAGCTAAATCGATTGGGAGAATGGAAAGGTGAAAATCCGCTGAAAAATATGCGCCCTTTCCGCACGGAAGAAATTGAAATGGCCTGGCTAACTCACGACCAGATTTCGCTACTGCTCGGAGAGTGCAAACGGCATGACCACTCTGATTTAGAAACCGTGGTAAAAATCTGTCTCGCCACCGGCGCACGGTGGTCTGAGGCCGAAAGCCTGAGAACAAGCCAGCTCGCGAAATATAAAATCACATACATCAACACGAAAGGCAGAAAAAACCGCACCGTTCCAATTAGCAAAGAGCTATACGAATCACTGCCTGATGATAGAAAAGGTCGACTTTTTAGTGAATGCTATAGTGCATTTAGATCTGCACTAGAAAGAACAGGCATCGAATTACCGGCGGGACAACTCACCCACGTTTTGCGTCATACATTTGCTAGCCATTTTATGATGAATGGCGGAAATATTTTGATACTGCAGCGTGTACTTGGTCATACCGATATAAAGATGACGATGCGATATGCTCATTTTTCTCCAGATCATCTGGAGGATGCAGTTAAGCTAAACCCCCTTAACTTATCTTTAAAATAAATAAAAACAAAAAAACGCAATCAGCAGTTCACACTGCTGACTGCGGAATTAGTTACTCATAATCCTCATAATCCTCATAATCTAAATCTAAATATCCGAAATGTATTGAACTAAGCTTATCAATAACTTCGACGTTTTCTATAAAGATATAATCGATATCTTCTCTAGCTTCGTCAAAGTCTCCAGAAAATGTAATCAAGACTCTGCACTCAAACTCTTCGGTAACGTTTTTAGAGATGCTTGCCAAATGAACTTGATCACGATCAATAGAATCATATTGATACAAAGAAAAATCACCATCTGCATTTAATTCGACAGTTATTAATGCTTCAACGACTATAGATAAATCAGTTTTTTCGATAAGTTTTAAATTATTATCAGCCATACTGAAATCTGCAAACGTTACATCAACACCTTCAGGCTCCCAACTGAAAGCTGAGTCTGCATCCTGATCTACATAATAACCATTGAAAAAACTTTCCAATTCATTACGCAACTGCAATCCTAAGTTGCTTGCATCTATAAACTCAAGCGCAGCCTCTAACTTCGCTAGCATTATGACCGGAGTGTCTTTAGTATTGAAATAATCCAAAGCATCTGCGAGATTTTCATTATAATCAATTAAATCTGATTCATCACAAAAACCTCTCCAATCTCCATCCTTTGCCACGGCAAAAATTAACTCATCATTTTCTTCTGCCCAATGCTCTAAAGCCAGTAAAGATATGGCATCAGGAAACTCATTTTTCTTCTTACCAGATGTTGCAAATGGCGGCTTATTGTTAAAATAATTATCCCTAAGTTCAGCCACTTCTACGTACTCAGCTGAATCTAATACAAGCGCGCCAGTAGCATCTAAAAATGCATTAAGCCGAGATAAAGCTAGTTCATTTATTTCAGGGCCATCGCTTAACTTTTGCTTTGATTCAGTTAATAAACTACCATCAAAAAATAGATGTTCACTTGCCTCATCCAAAGCTTTTTGCAGTGCTGCCCTGCTGTTAATGATTTTATCATGCAAATGTTTTTTAATTTCATTAACAACAATATCTGTCAGGACAAATTTTGTTGGTGACCCATTGAATTGTTTTAATCTTCCAAGTAGTCCTTTTTCTAACCTGAGGCCATTACCATCAAAAATTGAGGTATCCAAAGTTATTGCTGTGTAATCCTTCCCATTCATATCAACATCCCTTATCAGTTATGTTTCGATAGATAAGAATCTATCCTAGTGTTTGCCTAAAGAAAAGCTAAGTAAACGTGAGTGCAATCACAAGCACGAGAGCGGAACAAATGGTATCCGGGAGATGCTATGCAAATGGCGATGAAGTGGCGGTTTAAATGGCCATAAAGAGGTATGAACTGGCAAATGAAGGCAATGTATGTCTCTGATTAAAAACATAAACAACTGATTTTACATTCATATTGAAGGGACTCATAATCGCTTGGTCGCTGGTTCAAACCCAGCAGGGGCCACCAAATAAAACAAGGAGTTAGATGAGAAATCGTCTGACTCCTTTTTCTTTGGGTGCGATTCAGGTGATGTAGTGGGTGACGTAAAAGAATGGCTGGGTGACGTAAGTAGTGTGGGTTTAAATGTATGACTGGCCGGTTGCCAGAAACCTGATTTCCTTTTTCGAAAAGCCTGACAGCCGTTCGATTCAATCATCAAAACAGTTTTAGCTGAACCATCCCAGGATTGCAGGACAAAAACAAGCCATGAGTTTCGACGATTCCATTCAGCAATTGCGTAATGAGCAACTCGCGCGCCGGTCTGATACAGAACGCTTCATCAGTGTTAAGACTCTATTTGAACAGCTCAAACAGCGTTATCCCGATCAGAGCTACAACGCCCTGTGCCTTTTAGCGCTGAAAAAGTATCGACGTTCAGAGCATCAGCCTTCGCTGTATTGGTTTAGATATGAAAGCTGGTATGACACTCCACCCGTTGCCCCATACCAGCTCCTGGATAAACATGGTGCGCCAAACATAGGTGCTCCTGACTATTATCCTAATGCCGAGGCGGCACTGCGGGCGGTAAGTGATGATGTCATGAATACTGATAAGCTGGCTGATTGCGGTTTTCTGCGGACAGAAATTGCTGAAGCGCTTGGAGTTCCGCTTGATACTGCAAGGCCAGAAGCATTGATGTTTGAACAAAATACCCTGGACTTGAAAGCTGAAAATCTGTCACTTAAAGAAAAAATTGAGGCGCTGGAAAAACGTCTGGCTGCCCCTATAGAGAAAGCCGAAACTTATGCAGCTAAACGGGAAGAGTTTTTCATCGCTGTTATAGCCAGTTTGTACGACAAAAACAGACTCACCTCTGCAAAGGATTTACTGCCAAAAGCACCGGAGCTTTTGAGGTTGGTCGAAAATAAGATCCCGCTATTCTGGCCAGCGGAAGGGTGTTTTCCAATGAGTGAAGAGCAATGCCTGAAAATTCTTCGGGAAGCGATTAGCCTGCTTGAACGCGACGTGACTGATCTTCATCAGTTACGGGTTGAAAAGAGACAGATGCAAAAAATAAGAAAATTAAATCTTCTTAATCAGTAGGATAACAAAGGTCACCAAGGTATCTTTCTAAGGTATCCACGACATAACCCCTCTCGTTTTTTAAGATACGTTTCATATTGATTCGCTACCGAGAGATTAAACATGAAACACATCAATTCTTTTTCAACAACTGTCAGCCACCTTCCAGGCCCTCAACGTCTGATACGTATTTGTGAGATGCTTGACCTCCTGAATTGCAGCCGAACCACCCTTTACCGCTGGGTAATCAGCGGTGAGTTTCCTGCGCCAAAAAAACGTGCAGGCAGAACTATGGGCTGGACAGTCACACAGTATGAACAGTGGCTCGATAACTGCTGCTAAACCTCTAAACAGGGCTGGAATTTCCAGCCTTTCTTTTTATCTACTGATGCAACTATTTGAAACAATCAGCGCATCAAATCGTTATCAATATGTGATTCTGATACAGCCGTAACCCTATGATAAACAGTAAAACTGGCAGTCTGGATTCAACCCATCAGGAACCGGTAATTAATAATATTACGCGCGGTACGGTTTATCCGGATATCCGGGCTAAAGGCGAGTTTCTGTATGACGATATTCTCTGGCCAGTCATGCCTGAAGAGAGTCAGCAGGATGTGAAGATCATGAATTCTTTGTTCAAGGCAGTTGATAGAACCTATGTCAGTTGCTCTCGCTTTCTGGCAATCCGTTATGATTTTCATCTGCCTCAGTACACGGCTGACAACCGCGTTATTACCTGCTTTCATCAGCTATTGATTCCTGCTCTAAGAAAAGAGTATCCCAAAAGCTTTGCCCGAGTGTTTTGGGTCAGAGAACAGAATCAGGCACCAGCACAGCATTATCATTACCTGTTGATGGTTGATGGTAACTGCGTGCGTCATCCTCTTAAAATTAATAAGCTGGTGGAGAGCTGCTGGAAAATAGCAACGGGCGGAACGGTCTGGTTTCCAAAGCATGGTTACTATTTAATTCGAAAGAATGACATTGAGGCCATGACCGCATTGTTACTGCGGTTGAGTTACTTTGCTAAGCGGCTTTCTAAGGATGGAATTGCTAAAGACATTGCGCGTTCCGGAACCCGGCATTACCCGTTTTTAAAAAAAGCCAAACACACTAAAACTGCGCAATTACGTACTCAGATTGCCCATTTTGAGCGGGCACAAGCGCATTGCCCTCTTCCCGGAAAGCTGGATTCGCTTTTCACTCCCGTAGAGCACTCTGCTGGTAAGCCTACGGCACTAACTTTGTCAGATAGCCAACAATTGGATAAGGCTGCCTCATTGCCAATGAAGGCGCTCAGACGAGCGCTGCAGCGTTTTAGCATGCTTAAAGGTCGCCTGCCTGACGGTAATAGCGTCGTGGCTGGCACTAAACTGAAACCTCACTGGCACCGTCATTTTGAGCGCTACTACCGCTATTACTGGCCATGCAATATCAGCGTTTCACAGTATTGCCGCTGGTACTACCTTAATCCGTCCACCGCAAGCCGCTATTTGTGTAACTACCCAGCTAATCTGGTCAATCCGTGGCTACTGGCATTCTGGCTGTAAATGTTTTTAAAGTTGATAAAAATGGAAAACAAAACAAGCAGCAACGTTAAAATTTCGGTGCCCCACTCACTTAATCGTAAGATGAAGACTTATGTAGGCGGCATTGACTGGCTAACCGGTTATGAAATTGTGCCGCTGACTGATGAACAGCGGCTGCAAAGAAAGCAGCATCTGCATGCTCTGCCTGCAACGCTTGATGAGTTGTTTGAGCGTTTCCTACTGCCTGCCATTGAGTGCGACATGCATTACAAGGACTACAATTTCTGGATCAATACGTGGCGCATCCAGTGGGCTTACCACAAACAAAATTATCGTCGTGAGGCGATTTTGAATGGCGTAACACAGCAGCAATATGCAGAAGTGCATAAGCTTCCCAAACGTGTGATGTACGGCAATCTGCATAAATGCGGAGGTGCAGCGATCCGTGTGCTGTTTTGGGTTTATCATCGTCGGCAGTTCCACCAGCAGCAGCGACACACGGTTCAGGAATACATTTCTGAACATCAGCTTCCCCAACGCACAGCATATCGTCAGTTGTCGCGACAGCCAATGAGTGATATCTGGGCTCAGCATTTTGATAACTATTACAGTGATGCATGGCTGAGGCATTGTAACGTCAGAGAGTATGCAGATTTCTACGGTTTGAACGTTACTACGGCCCGCCAGTATCTGTTTAAATTTCCCATCGGGCTTTTTGACCCAATGTTGATTAAACCCTGGATGTGATTGTTCAAGGCAGTCGCTGAAGAATATGATCATGAATTCTGATCACTGGATAATGATCAAAATCGTCAAACGGTAAACAACGCAATGATCAGAATTTGAAAACCCTAATATCAGCTTTCGTATATAAAATGTACATGCTTTGGCTGGTGTGGAAAAGACATACACCTTGTGTTTTAACTTAGTGAAGGGGCACTAAAAATCAGCGGCTGGTGGCACTTCAGGCGCTTGATGATGAAACGCCCGGCTTTGCACGTGACTGTGCTGAACTGCCCCCAGTATTAGATACAACGCTCAGTTAGTAATGTCGGTATGTTGACCTTGTAATTTTCCACTTCACCATATTGAGTCGGACGGTGTATCCCGGATGAAGAGAACGAATGAGGAGGCAAAATCCTGAATCAGTATTCGCTGTTATGCTGCCAGGCATGTTTGATTGCCGTGCTAAATTCTACCTGCTGGATATTCTGTAAAGTATCATCAAGCATCTGGTGCCAGAACTCCTCGTCCAGTTCGTCATAGGCGTCGTATAATGCACTAACCTCATTTAAGATATGGCTCAGCGTTGTTTTTCTGCGGCCAGCCAGAGATGGATCACCGTTCAGATTGAACACCCGTATAGTTTCCTGCGCTTTCATAAGCTTTTGACCGGCAGCGCCTTTTACGGGCACTACAAGACCGGTCGTTAGGAATAACAGATATTCATCAGGATCGTCCTCATCGGGTTTGATCAGATGCCCTACATCATATTTTCCTGCACCATTATCCTTGTAGATCCCGCATCGAGACCATCCCCCTTTCTTGTAGGTATCCCCGCAGGAACCGAACAGGTTATTCCAGTCAAAGGTCAGGTTTTTAAAACATTCTCTGGTGCGAAAATGTTCAACGTGCTTTCGGTCAAGCTCACATTCGCAGTAGGCGCAGAAATTCCCCTGCATTTGCGTCAGATAAGGCCAGATATTATCAAGGTCTACATCTTTCCATTCATCTCGCCCTCCCCTGTACTGTCCAAGCTGTGCCGGGCCTGCGGGTCTTATCAGTGCTTTCATCCCCGCGTATCCTTGTTGCGTTTTGCTCTGGCGATTTTGTTCTTCATGAGATGCAATCGCAGCACACTTTCCGCTTTTTTCACCGCGGTACTGCCCTCGCCAAAATGCTTCGTGATTTCTTCCATGATTGCATGAGACTCCCTGCTAAGATCGTCACCATTCTTTAATAGCGATCGCTCAAAGTCGCTCAACAGGTAGGACTCGCTAATGTTCATTGGTGTAGATGAAACGTGCATCACCTGCTCGAGAATTTCGCTGTTCTCATTGCCTTTGGTCTGGATGGGCGGCAGGTCCAGATAGTACTCACCGTTTTCATCATTCTCCCGGAATTCACGAATACATTCCCGGTGTGTTGTGGACAAGACAATCGGACTGTGAGTCGTAATGATGAACTGGATATTGGGGAAGACGGTGCGCAGGCTTGGAACAACGACCTGCTGCCACCTTGGGTGCAGGTGCAGCTCAATCTCATCAATTAACACGATGCCCTGGCCTTCAAGCGGATTTTTCAGCACCGGATTCAGCATCACCATGCGGCGGGCAAGATCTGCAACCAGCCCCAGGAATACCCGTTGCCCATCGGAAATCTGCTCAATGCTGACGTCATTGCCATCGTTGATAACCCGAATGATATCGGTACCTGAGGCGGTATCGACCCAAATCCGGCTGATACTGGGGATAACCGATGTGATGGCAGTGGATACAATCTCCATCTGGGTTGCTTCGGACATCGTTTTGCTTGTCCGATGTGTCAGCAGTTTACGTTTAAGGATCGCCAGTTTCTTGTTCGTTTCCTCCACCAGCGGCCTCACGGATTCAACCCCGGAATTCAGGACATTTTTGAGCGCGGTCGACTGTGCCTCAAGCACCGCTATCATGGCCATGTCCTCGGCATCGCTGCGCTTGTGAAGATAGATAAACCATTCGGCAAAATGGTCAAAACGACCCGCACCTGACAGGGCCTGGTTGTAGGCGTCAAAGCGCTCTTCGCGCTTTTCATGACTTTCTCTGGTCTGCTTGCTGAACGGGTGAGATCGCTCAACAGAATAGAATGCGAAGAGAGGAAGGTTAACCTTCAATCCTTCATTAATAACCCGCCAGACGTCAGCCAGCTCTTTTACCGGTTTCACGCTGCTTTCCCTTCTTTCTGCGGCTCCGGGAACAGAACGTGAAAGGCGAACCGAAATGTTCTTCAGACCTTTACCGTAGGTAAAGCTCGAATTAACGTCCGTAAAAGTTTTTTCCGTATCATTTTTGATATCTGAGTACTCATTCAGACGTTGTCCGCTGCTATCCTCTCTCAAAATGTTGGCGCTGAACCAGCTGAGCGTGCGTGCAATGGCCGTCAGTATGCTTGTTTTACCCTTACCGTTATCGCCAATGATGATCGTAAGGTCTTCTTCAAAGTTAACGCTGAGCTGAGCGAAGCGCCGAAAATCCGTCATCGAAAGAGAACGCAGGTTAAAGCTGTTCTCTGGCTGGTATACGTTCAGGTTATCCTGCGCGGGCGCCTGAATATAATTCCAGCAAAGATCAAACCACTCCTGTCTGGCCTCTTCCTGCTCGCGCGAGCCACCGTCTTTGGCCTGCTGGTAAAGTTCAAAGGCAGCCAGCAGATTCCCTTTTCTGGCGCTACGCTCCTGCTGTTTTGTCACTGCTGCCTCCTTATGCGATCCATCAGTTCAGTCGTGTACTTCGCGTTCATTCTGATAATGAATTCTGGTTCTATGTGGCTTGCAAAGGCCAGGAGGCCAACCAGATAGGCTTTATCCTCTTTATCGAGCGTATCGTACTGATGTATCAGATGCTTGATGAATCGTTTTCGCTCCCGGCCTAAAGACAGCTCGCCTTCGTTATTCAGCGTGACACCGGTGACGTGACGATTATGCGCTCTGGATGAAAAAAGGGTTTTTCCACGATTGAGCCGAAGTTTGCTGTTGTACAACTGCTTAAGCAGAGAATCAATCAAGGCCGGAATGGCGCTGAGCACTCCCGGTATTCGGGTGGAAAAGGTCAGATCATCTGCATATCGGGTGTAATCAACCTCCAGATGCCGGCATTCTTCACTGATGCGCCTGTCCAGTTCAAGCAGGCAAAAGTTTGAAATCACCGGTGACGAGGGGGCTCCTACGCTTAGTATCAGTCGTTTGCTGCGTTTCGCCGGTTGCCAGAACAGGAGCCGCTCAACATACCGGCGTTCCTCTTTCAGAAACTCTGGCGCATCTGCAGAACAGTGCTCTATGCACTGCCAAAAAATGTCAGGCGTAAGGGAATTAAAAAAGTCTTCCAGGTCTGTTTTGAGCAGGTAGGGATTACGTGCGTGCACCAGCGCGTTATCGCGGATGCTTTTACCTTCCTGATAAGCCGTGGCGCATTCATGAACCGGAAAATGGAACAGCTCTATGAAGGCACGCTGGTAAGCCTTAAGTTCTTTCGCAGGCTGCGCGATTATTCTGAACCCTGTGGTGCGTTTTGGAATACGGTACACTTTATATTTTCTGGGCGCGTTTTCCAGGAACGCTTTCACCGCCAGATCGCTCTGGTTCAAGCGCTTGCCTAAGTCGTTAATAACCAACATAAGTACACCTGTGAAAAAAACCGGCAGGGTTAAATCTGCCGGGTTTAACTCTTTACTGGAGGAAGCGAAAGTTTCGCAACCCGAGGGAGGAACGAGTGAGGGGTGCGACACTTTCGCAACCCCAAATGCGCTCAATAAATTAGAGTCTGGCTAAACACCCGACTAGACGTAATACGTCCGACGCTAAAGAGTTGATAAAGCTTATCGTACACAGGTGACCTTAACAACATTGTTTTACAGTGTATATTCAGTAGGTTACTAAACAGGATGCCCACAACGTAACCTGCATGCCGACAGCCTGTAGAGTGACATCAGGTACTTTGCCTTCCGCCAGTCGATGCCCTCTAGTAGCATCGCCAGTTGACCGGCTGCCAGAAACACTAACATGGCGTGACAAGAGTAAATTGAAGCGGCAGCGCTGACGGCCAGGCTGCCAACTTTTCTTCGGACATCATCAGGCTTATCTATTGATGAGTTTTTTTGAGAGGAAGGCGGACTGAGTTCCCGGCCAGCGTAAGAGGAAACGAGGTATTCCCGGATGCTGCTCCCCAACCATCACGTTCTAATCTTCAAAATCCCGATCGTCACCCATGAATTCTTTTAGTTGCTCCTTGCTGGGTTTATCAAAGCTTAGAAAACGCGGCATCTCTCGTATCTCTTCTCCGCAGGAGTGATAAAGACGGGTATAGGTCGATCTGCCACCGAAGCCATTGCCATAGCCCTCACTGTAAGCATTTTTTTCCCCAGCCACCGCCCACACAGCAACCAGTTCTTTCTCATGCAGCAGTTCGAGGAATGCTTTTCTGTCAATAAGCCCTGCGCTGCGTCCTGCATGAGTAACTGCAGGATCCCAGAAAATGATATTATTGCTGCTGTCCTGAAAAAGGATAGACCTGCCATCCTTGAGCCGGATTTTCATCTTATCCATTATCCAAGATGCGGGCATAGAGATATTAATGTTATCGGTGACAGAACCGTCATAGCCTCCTGTCTCTGCGGAATATTCCGCTGTGGTGGGCATTACTGATATCCCTTTTCCGTGTTCGCGAAATCCGTTTGGTTGCCACTCATCAATCCAGTCGGTATAACCGGCAGTAAGGCTGTGCCTGGGGTATTCACCCAGATGTACGCGATAGCCTCCCCCTTCTGCAATAGGGAAATCTAAATCAATGGTAAAGTGCTTTGCGGACATGATACTGAGCGCTGTGACCAGATCTTGAGCAGAAATAACGACGCAGCATACCCGTCTCCAGCTTTCGGTTCTTATTTCTTGAGCGGACTCGCTCCAGCTTTCAAAGCCCCTGAGGACAAGCCAGCTGTGCTCGTCCTCAGGGGAGGTGACAGTGATGGCATCAATCCCATCCAAAATATCCTCATACGAATGTAACCAAGCAATGGCCTCAGTAGCCATCATGGCTGGCAGGGAGGGGACAGTACCAGCCCAGAATGCTTCTCCCTTAAAATCTCGCCATCCTAATTCAGACGTGTTTGCAACCAGCAATGAAGGATCCAGGTTGCGCATGGCCACATCATCTTCATCCCATGAGGGCAACCGGGCCAAATTGTCTCTCATGCGGGCTACGAGTTCGTAGAGCGCAAGCCACTGATATTTCTTGCCAATACGTTCAAGCATATGCTTATTGCGGCTTCCGCTTATTCTGGCATCGAAGTGGCCGTGAAGTTCGCTACTCCAGCCCAGTTCGTGTGCGCGCATAGCGACCCAGCGCCGCGCCCATCCAAGATTGAATTCAGCGGCGCTACTTCCTGCGATGCGTTGATACATACCGTCAGCACGCCAGTTCTCTGCTTTGGCACGCCATTCTTCATAGGCCAAATCACCCACGACAGTACGGAAATGCAATTTTGCCTCATTGATGCGCGCACGCTTTTCTGTAGAAAAAGCACTGCTGTTGGGTCCCTTATAACTGAGCGCCTTAACTAACGCCTCGTACGCCTCAAGCATTTCCGGTGAAGCTGACAATTTGAACTGCTCAAACCACTCCTCTTGCAAGTTGAGAGCTGTAGGCAAAACGGCAGTCCCCAGAGGAGCCGGGCTCCAGTCTCTCACCGCAGGATCAAGAACGTATCGGCCAAAGTCACCGTCGATACAGGAATTGACAATCTCATCATGCACCAGCCTTCCAGCCCCATAGTCACGCGTGTAAGCGTCAATTGTGTCTTCAGAAACGTACTCAATGGGCCAGGCGCTTTTAAACGATACCTGTGGAGTGATCGTGAAAACGGGGTCATCAGACGCTGCATTTAGTTTAGCGTATTCAATTAGTCCAAGAGCATGATCCCGCAATAACGCATTATCTGTGAGTCGCTGAACAGAGAAAAGGTCACGATGGATGGTGAGCGCGATGCTTGATAGTTGATCTTGTCGCCAGCGTCCCTGCATTGCAGCACCATAGAGTGAGGCAAGTATACGCTCGGTCACGTAGCCGTCATCAAGCCTCCTGAAACGGTCCCAAACGGTGCTTGCCAGTATTGGCCTGTCTGCCAGAAGCGCAACCAGTGCTTTGGTTGCGCGATCCCGTAGTGGACGCCGCGTGGCTGTCAGAAACCATGCAAGCTGAACGGCGGCCAGTTCAGCACGCTCCGGTATGATGCGCGACTGATTGGCGCACCAGGCCCAGTTCACAAGGTGATCGGCCCGTTCTGAATAGGCAAGATGCACAGTCCAGCAGGCATCGCGCTCGGGCATGTTAAGTCGGCGTAGTTCGGCATCAAGAAAAGTCACATTAAAGGAATGGCCTGGCTCAGACGCAAGCGCGATCAACGTGTCATACCGCAGGTCATCATCACCCGATTCCTCAACCAGCTGCCAGGTGCGCGCGCTGAAAACTGAAAGCTGCCGCGTTAGCAGGCTCTTTTCGAAAGGAGTTGTCAGCCTGCCTGCGCAGGGAATGCCGAGCAGATCCAATAGTTCAAGGTTATATTTCTCCGGAAGTTGCACTGCCAGCGCTTCAAGTAAACCTGCTCGTATAAAGGAGTCTTCATCTGACAAGGCAGCGTGAAGTGGCGTACCATGCTGACAAAGCTCGTCAATACCTTGAAAAGCACTTCTTTCCAGCAGGTTCGCTGTGATCGTGTGATCACCAACACGCTCGAACTCGAAGCGAACAATCTCATCCTCCTCACTGACCGAATGCGTGTCTGGCTCAATAGCCAGCATGCCCTCGTTTGCCAGCTGGAACAGGAGATCATGGGCCATTTCACTGCCATTGTGAACCGTTCTAATCAAAGCATCCGCACGACCATAACCCAGTTGCCCCCGCCCCGTATCAGCCATTTCTTTTGCAAGAAGCGCAATGGCTTTTTGCACGATCTTACGAGCCGGTACGACTCTAAGAGTAGTCTCCACACGTTTTGTGACTGCAGCGGTGTACAGCGCGAAAGCACCGGATATGCCAGACAGGGTTTCAGGTAAGATCGTTTCAGTTTCGCCATTATTAACAGCATCACTGGCAAGCCGAAGGAAAAGCGGATTTTGCAGCTCTTCAAGCTGGCGCGGCGTTTCCGGAACACTGATGCCCCGTTTCGAAAGATAATACACGACCTCTGCATCACTGAAACCTTTAAGGTAAACACGAGGTAGTTTATTACCGTCAAGCGTGGCAGGAATCACCACATCCTCATATGTGGAGCGGCAGGAAAGCACAACAGTTATCCAGGGAAACTCACTCAAATCTTTAAGCAGCCCGGGCAGTCTTTCAGGCCATATTGACTGCCCATTTTTTTCGTTCAACGCATCAATAGCGATGAGCGTGCGAACTCCTGCTGCTTCACCCGCAGCGTTGAGTGCTCCCAGGAAATGCTTCACCTGCAGGTGCTTTGGCAGATCTAACTCTTTTAAAATTTCACCCCAAGGTTCCGCATCAGGTAACTTACCGCCAAGGATCATCAGCGCAGGTCTGTTGTATTGGAGTTGGTGAGCGCATGCGTCAGCAAGAAGGTGTGATTTACCCGATCCTGCATCTCCCATTATAAGCAGCGCCCGCGAGTTAATGTGCTGGCAGCGCTCAGACCCAATCATACGTGCGGCTGCATAGAGTGCACTGACAAGATTGGACGCCTTGGTTAACGAAGGGTGAGATTTGTCCTGTTCAGAATGCTTGATATCCAGTTGGTTTCGCCACGTCAATGCCGCCTCCGTGGCTACTTCGACCATGTTTTCCATGTCCAAGGCAGGAAAAGGTTCTGGTCTGCTTAAAGCAGCCTGACGTAACGTACTGACGGCGCCGTGAATAATACTTTTTTCGTCCCCATCACCACACCCAGGCATTGAACGCAGTTTGTCTTCGATCTTTTCGGCATGATTCTGTATTTCTTCAAATACGGAAGGATCTATGAGCGCGGCAAGTATCGATTGCCTGACGGGTTGGTTGATATGGCTTTCAGGACTGTATCGATCACCCAGACTAAATTTAACGCGCTCAAAAGCGTTTGAGAGCCACTCTGGCGTCAGAGTTTCATTATCGAACCAAAATGCCACACGACCTGCTGCTCGGGGATTATTGACGGTGAGCCTGATTTTAATTTCGTGAGCGTCCCAGCGCTCAATTGAAATCTTTCGACCTGACGCACCGCAAAGTTCTGTTTGTTCAGTCGTCCATTTGTTCCATTCAGCCAGTGCTGTCTGGACGTTGTCTCTACGTGAGTCTGAAAGATCGAATGGGAAGCAGGCGATGAAACGGGTCATCGCCGGATGTTTAATTAGAGCGGTCTCCAGCGATTTACTTAGTGAGGTCATCATGCTCTTAAAATCTGAGTAGAATTTGACCTGCCACCCTATTTCCGCTCCATCTTTCAGCGTGGCAAAACACTCCAAACCCGCGTCCCCCCCACGCCCCTTTCGATCGAAGTGAATGCGGTCATCAATCGGTTCGTCATTAGCCAGCTGGCAGCAGAGCTCTTCGAATGCATCAGCCTGACTTCTTCGGTGCGGGCGAATTTCATACAGATTTAGGTCGGGTAAAGCCATTTTGAACATATCCTTATTCAGTTAGCGTGGCAGTGTAATCTGCCTAATTATGATGGGGTATGTACTTGATTTGAAAGCCGCCTCGCCAGAAAAAGGCTCATGTGACTAAAAACGTAAACGCACCAATGAATACCTGATAAAACAGACATTGTTGTTTCTAAGCTGTCTCGCTGACCCTTTCAGAAAATAAAAGCACTACATGACGGAATGCTGACCTGCCCCCAGTATTAGGCTTCGCGCGACGATGAGCGCGCCATGTTGCCAGACGGAACAACCGTTTACTCATCGCACACTTTCTCCCAAAAATACATGTAACAAGCGTCCTATCGTTAAAAGCGTTACTGATTGAACTTTTCCTAAGCCAGCTAATTGAAGAGAACTCTCTGCTGCAATTACAAGCCAGTATAGCGGTGACCCTGAGCATTAATGGACACAAGAGGATAATTAATAAGGAAGGTTTAACAAAAAGCCCCCAAGCTGCAGATTTGACTTAGTAAGGTTAAAGATCTCACAAGGCTGATTTTGTTGGCTAATGGCATTAACGAAGCACTTTATTTGTGCAAAAATCGGTCCATCTTCCTTCACTTTTATCTGACTGGAAATGCTATGGCTGGCGTGAACAAAGCTCAACTGACTGAAACCGACATCGTAACTAAATTTATTCTGCCTGCGGTCAAGAAGGCCGGATGGGATGACATGACGCAAATTCGCCAGGAGGTGAAGTTACGTGATGGCAAGGTAGTTGTGCGGGGTAAACTGGCATCCCGTCAGAAAGTGAAATCAGCAGATATAGTGCTCTATCATAAGCCTGGCTTACCGCTGGCAGTCATTGAAGCGAAAGCAAACAAGCATGAAATTGGAAAAGGAATGCAGCAGGGACTGGGTTATGCCGCCTTATTAGAGGTTCCTTTCGTCTTTGCCTCCAATGGTGATGGCTTCGTATTTCACGACAAAACGAACCCTAATCAGCTGGAACGAGAAATTACACTCGAAGAGTTCCCAACGCCTGCTGAGTTATGGGGGAAGTTCTGTCTCTGGAAAGGTTATACCGCCGCACAACTGCCTGTTATTACGCAGGACTACTATGAAGACGGCTCCGGTAAATCGCCGCGCTATTATCAGCTTCAGGCAATCAATAAAACGCTTGAGGCTATCTCAGCAGGCCAGAACCGCATCTTATTAGTGATGGCAACCGGTACCGGCAAAACCTACACCGCCTTCCAGATTATCTGGCGGTTATGGAAAGGCAGACACAAGAAACGCATCCTGTTCTTGGCAGATCGCAACATTCTTGTTGATCAAACCCGCACCAACGATTTCCAGCCTTTTGGGCAGGCAATGACCAAAATCACTGGCCGCACTGTCGATCCCGCTTACGAAATCCATCTGGCGCTGTATCAGGCGATGACAGGAACCGAAGAGCATGAAAAAGCATATAAGCAGGTTGCGCGTGACTTCTTCGACCTGATCATCATTGACGAATGCCATCGCGGCAGCGCCGCTGAAGACAGTGCCTGGCGCGAGATTCTGGAATATTTTAGTAGTGCGACTCAGGTCGGTTTAACAGCGACGCCGAAAGAGACCCATGAGGTTTCAAATACGGACTATTTCGGTGAGCCGGTCTATACCTATTCGCTTAAACAGGGCATTGAGGATGGCTTCCTGGCACCTTACAAAGTCGTACGCGTTGATATCAATGTTGACCTGCAAGGATGGCGTCCAGCGAAAGGGGAAGTCGATAAAAATGGTGAGCTGATAGAAGATCGCATCTACAACCAAAAAGATTTTGATCGCAACTTAGTCATTGATGAACGCACTCAGCTGGTGGCAGAAACCATTACGGATTACCTCAAACGTACCAACCCCATGGATAAAACCATCGTCTTCTGTAATGACATCCCTCATGCAGAGCGGATGCGGCGCGCACTGGTAAATCTCAACGCAGCGCAAATGAAAGAAAATGATAAATACATTATGCGTATTACAGGTGATGAGACCGAGGGGAAAAACCAGCTGGATAACTTCATCAATCCGAAGAAGCCCTACCCGGTTATCACCGTAACATCAGAACTGATGACAACGGGTGTAGATGCCAAAACCTGTAAGCTGGTTGTGCTTGAACAAAACATCCAGTCGATGACCAAATTTAAGCAGATCATCGGACGCGGCACGCGTATTGATGAACGCTACAACAAGCTCTGGTTCACTATTCTGGATTTCCGAAAAGCCACCGAGCTGTTTGCAGATGAACGCTTTGATGGCTTGCCGGTGAAAGTCATAACGACGACAAAAGATGAAGACGCCGATCCAGAGTCAGATTTTGATGAACAGCTGGAAGATGAAGTATCAGATGGAGCGAGTCAAACAGGCCATGCAGAAGAACCATCGCCGGATTATCCCACTGGCACCTCAAAAGAAACCGAACCTGACGGCGAAATGCCCGAAACTAAAGAGGAACGACGCAGAAAGTTTTACGTTAAAGGCGTTGCTGTTAACGTGTTATCTAAACGCGTTCAGTATTATGACGCTGACGGTAAGCTGGTTACCGAATCATTTCAGGATTACACCCGTCGTACGCTGATGAAAGAGTACGCATCTTTGGACGATTTTGTTCAGCGCTGGCAGAGTGCTGAACGTAAACAGGCCATTATCGAAGAGCTGGAACAGCAGGGCATTATCTGGGATGTGCTGACGGAAGAGGTCGGCAAAGAGCTGGATCCGTTCGATATGCTCTGTCATGTCGTGTACGGTCAGCCGCCGCTCACCCGCCGTGAACGCGCCGATAATGTGCGTAAGCGTAACTACTTTACCAAATACTCTGAGTCGGCTCAGGCCGTGTTGAGCAACCTGCTCGATAAATACGCCGATGCGGGCGTAAAGGAAATCGAAGATATTCAGGTACTGAAGCTTCGACCTTTTGATACCATGGGCCGCCCTTTGGAGATCATCAAAAAGAACTTTGGTGACAAGGAAAGCTACATGAGTGCCGTGAGTGAACTGGAAAACGAAATCTACGAACTCCCTCCTCGCTCGGCCTGATTCCCTTTCAATGTCTGTCACCGTAGCGACCGCTCGGTGGCAGACTTTTTTATTACGGAAATTGCAACAAACATGTCTATCAGTTCAGTTATCAAATCATTACAGGACATTATGCGTAAAGACGCCGGTGTGGACGGCGATGCGCAACGTCTGGGTCAGCTTTCATGGCTGCTGTTTTTAAAAATTTTCGACACTCAGGAAGTAGAGCTGGAAGCCATAATGGATGCAGAAGAGTATCGTCTGCCGGTTCCCGCACGTTATCTGTGGCGCAACTGGGCGGCTGATGCAGAAGGTATAACGGGCGACGCGCTGCTTGAGTTCGTCAATGACGATCTCTTCCCTGCCCTAAAAAACCTGCCCGCACCTCGTGATAAAAACCCTCGTGGATTTGTGGTGCGGGAAGCTTTCAGCGACGCCTATAACTATATGAAAAATGGCACGCTGCTGCGTCAGGTAATCAATAAGCTGAACGAAATCGACTTCGGTGACAGCAACGAACGCCATCTGTTTGGCGACATCTATGAACAGATTCTGCGCGACCTGCAAAGCGCCGGTAACGCTGGTGAGTTTTATACACCACGCGCCGTTACCCGCTTTATGGTTAACCGTATCGACCCCAGACTGGGCGAGCGCGTGATTGACCCTGCCTGCGGCACTGGCGGATTTCTGGCTTGCACGGTTGATCATATCAAAGCCAACTACGTTCACAGCACCGATGATCACCAAACGCTGCAGAAACAGATTCACGGCGTAGAGAAAAAGCAGCTACCGCACCTGCTTTGTACCACCAATATGCTGCTGCACGGTATTGAAGTTCCGGTACAGATTCGCCATGACAATACGTTAAGCAAGCCGCTCTCTTCATGGGATGAGCAGTTCGATGTCATTGTCACCAATCCGCCGTTTGGCGGAACAGAAGAAGACGGTGTAGAGAAAAACTTTCCCTCTGAAACGCAAACGCGTGAAACTGCTGATCTCTTCTTACAGTTAATTGTGGAAGTGCTGGCGGATAAAGGACGCGCCGCTGTCGTTCTTCCGGATGGCACGCTATTTGGTGAAGGTGTTAAAACCAAAATCAAAAAGCTGCTGACAGAAGAGTGCAACCTGCACACCATCGTACGTCTGCCGAATGGCGTGTTTAATCCCTATACCGGCATCAAAACTAACCTGCTGTTTTTCACCAAAGGCCAGCCGACGCAGGATATCTGGTTCTATGAACATCCCTATCCTGAAGGCGTGAAAAACTACAGCAAAACTCGTCCAATGAAAGTTGAAGAATTTCAGCCGGAGATCGATTGGTGGGGCAATGAAGCCGACGGCTTTGCCAGCCGTGTTGAAAACGAACACGCCTGGAAAGTCAGCATTGATGAAGTCATTGCACGTAACTTCAACCTTGATATTAAGAATCCGCATCAGGCAGAAGCGATCAGCCATGATCCTGATGAGCTGCTTGCGCAGTATCAACAGCAGCAAACCGAAATCAACCAGCTGCGCCACCAGCTACGCGATATCCTCGGTGCCGCGCTTGCGGGCAAGGAGGTCAACTGATGTCTGCTGAGCAACTGATCATCCAACATATCAATACCTGGACTTCTGCCTTACAGACGCGCTCAACGGCTGGACGCGGTAACAACGGCAAGATTGATCTTTATGGCATCAAAAAGCTGCGCGAAATGATTCTGGAACTGGCTGTACGTGGCAAGCTGGTGCCTCAGGATCCAAATGATGAACCTGCGTCTGAGTTGCTAAAACGCATTGCCGCTGAAAAAGCCGAGCTGGTTAAGCAGGGAAAAATTAAAAAGCAGAAGCCTTTGGCAAAAATTAATGAGGATGAAACGCCGTTTGAATTGCCGGAGAGCTGGGAATGGACATCGTTAGGTTTTCTGACTAATTATGGTCAATGCGATAAAGCAGAGCCTGAAGATGCTAAAAGCAACACATGGATTGTTGAACTCGAAGATATTGAAAAAGAAACATCTAGGCTTTTAAATAGAGTTACTTTTGCCGAACGCCCATTCAAAAGCTCAAAAAATAGATTTTCATGCGGGGACGTACTATATGGAAAGTTACGCCCATATTTAAATAAAGTACTTATTGCTGATGATGATGGCGTTTGCACCACTGAGATAATTCCCGTCAGACCATTCAATGGAATTACTTCAGAATATCTGAGCATATTACTAAAATCCCCTGATTTTATTAGATACGCTAACGAATCAACACATGGCATGAATATGCCAAGGTTAGGTACTGATAAAGCAATAAATGCGTTAACACCTCTAGCTCCTGTCAATGAGCAAATAAATATCGTTCAAAAAGTAAATGACCTCATGTCCCTCTGCGACCAACTGGAACAGCAATCTCTGACCAGTCTGGAGGCACATTCCCAGCTGGTTGAAACTTTGCTGGCAACACTCACCAATAGCCAGAACGCCGAAGAGTTAGCCGAAAACTGGACGCGAATCAGCCAACATTTCGACACGCTGTTTACCACCGAAGCGAGTATCGATGCGCTTAAGCAAACCATTCTGCAACTAGCGGTGATGGGCAAACTGGTGCCGCAGGATCCGAGTGATGAGCCCGCATCCGAACTGCTTAAACGTATTGAGCAGGAAAAAGCGCAACTGGTGAAAGAAGGTAAAATTAAAAAACAAAAACCTTTGCCGCCAATAAGTGATGATGACATACCATTTGAGTTGCCAAAAGGATGGATGTGGACTAGGGTTGGTGATATTTTATCGCTTAAAAATGGTTATGCATTCAAAAGCAATTTTTTTGTTGAATCCAGAAATAAATATATTTTAACAACTCCTGGTAATTTTTATGAAACAGGGGGCTTTAGGCATCGAGGTGATAAGACTAAGTACTATGATGGTCCCCTTGATGAAGAGTTTATATTAAACCCTGGCGACTTGATTATACCAATGACCGAGCAAGCTCCCGGATTGCTTGGGAGTGCTGCCTTCATTCCAAAGGATGAGTATATATATTTACACAACCAGCGTTTAGGTAAATTAGAAATGTATCATGAAGGGGTGATATCTGAATTTATCTTTTGGTTTTTCAACAGCCAGCTACTGAGAACTGAATTAGCAAGAACATGTACAGGTACAACTGTCCGTCACACTTCACCTGATAGGATTTTAAATGCTTTAGTTCCTGTAGTTCCTTCAAATGAGCAATATAGAATCACGGAAAAAATTAATAATCTAATGCTACTATGTGACGTTCTCAAATCTCGCCTGCAATCCGCCCAGCAAACCCAGCTCCACCTGGCGGACACCCTCACTGACGCAGCATTAAGCTAAGGAACAGACGATGCCGGTTCATCATGCTATCTGGCGAGTGGGGGATAACCCTCAGCCGCTGACCACCAGCAAGCTGGCCAGTGAGAGTTTGCTGGAAAGAATGATCTTAAACGACCCCACCATTCTTTCAGACCAGTGGATGATTATCGGTCATCAGGAAAATACGCTCGATAAGGGGCGTATTGATCTGCTGGCGATAGCGCCTGATGCCTCGCTAATCCTGATAGAGCTGAAACGTGACCGCACACCGCGCGAAGTAGTCGCTCAGGCATTGGATTACGCTTCATGGGTAGATGATTTAACCGCAGACCGCCTGTCACAAATTTATGAAAAACTCTCTGGCGGCGGTAATCTGGGTGACGCCTTTAAGCAACGTTTCAATACTGAGTTAGAAGAAGAGTCTATTAACCAGTCGCATCAAATCATTATCGTAGCGGCGGAACTGGATCCGTCCACCGAACGCATTGTCGACTATCTAAGCAAAAATGGTATCTCTATTAACGTGCTGTTCTTCAAAGTCTTTCAGCACGGGGACGAGCAGTTTTTAAGTCGCGCCTGGCTTCTCGATCCCAGCGAGACGCAAACTAACGCTGCTCAGGCCACCGCAGGTACGAGTGCTCAATCAAAAGAACCCTGGAATGGAGAGTTCTATGTCTCGTTCGGTGACTCAAATAGTCGTAACTGGGAAGAGGCGCGCCGTTACGGTTTTATCAGTGCTGGTGGCGGAAGCTGGTACAGCCAGACCTTAAAACAGCTTCAGCCCGGCCAACGCATCTGGGTTAACATCCCAAAAACAGGTTATGTAGGCGTCGGTATTGTACAAAGTGCCGTTGAGCCAGCCAGCAGCTTTACAATTAGTACTGAGGCTGGCGAAAAACTCGCAATGGACGTGCTTAAGCATGGAAACCTTTATCGTGATAACTCAGGTGATCCCGATAAATCTGAGTATTTTGTATCAGTAAAGTGGCTTGAAACCCGTAGTGAACAGGATGCAGTAAATGAACTTGGATTCTTCGGTAATCAAAATACCGTTTGTAAACCGACAACGCCAAAGTGGCGACACACTGTTGAAAGATTGAAAAATCACTTCAGAAACTGGAATACTAACGAGTAGAATTTTCCGGCATTCAGGCGAATGGATTTTAATAAGGATCATAACAATGCGTAAAATCCTTCACTCCGAATACCCGTTCCGGCGGTCACACGAAGGTGTGGCTGCCCCGACGGTATATTCGGGGATTACCCATGCATACAAGAAATCGAGCGTTTCGTCGCCATCATATGAAAAGGCTCAAAACTAAACGCGGTCGTTATAATAATGCGGCTTATAGCTGGCCTGAAGGCGCGACTATCGTGAATATCGGTAAGGCTTATCATACGCCATGCCTCTGTTCATGCTGGATGTGTGGACATCAGCGTTTTCATCACGGAATGAACATGCAGGAAGTGAGAGCAAGAGCCAGGTATCAGGATTAAGCAGCTTAGCCCACCTCAATGGTGGGCTACCTCCCGGCAAACGCCCTAAAGCATCTTGTAAACTCATCTCCCACCCACTACAAAGCTAATAAGCACAATGAGGACTTCACAATGCAAAGTCGAGCCACTAGCGCCAAAATCACCAGGCAACAAATTTATCGCTCCGTTGCTAGCTCAACGGCTATTGAAACGGGTAGAGCTGTGCAAAATATTAAGCAGTATCAAGCTAAAGCAAAAGCTATCGGTTTAGCTCGCTAATTCAGCCAAATATCGTCAACAAGATGTATTATCGGCATATAGCTGTCAGTGATTTCGGCCTGAAAAGCCTTTAAAACGCTTTATGCTCGCCAAAAAGACTGTAACTCAGCATCTACCTGAACTGATAACACATCAATTTCTGCTTCATCGATAATGACCAATCTATTCAACAATACGCTATCCGACGAACCAGGCTGGTAAATGCTCTTCAAAGAATTGAGGCTATATTTAGCCAATTCTCATCCTCTCTGGAATAAGTTCACTACATTGCTGGTGGCCTGCTCAACATAATTAACCCTGTTTTCCCACTGTTCTAATGCCCTTCTTTTCTCTACAAGATAATCATAACGGTCATAATGCTTCGAGCTGACATCCTGTAATGCATGGTTTTGAATACGGTCACGTAACTCTTTCGAGACACCGATTTCACCCATCAGCGTTTTACAAGTCCTCCTCAAATCTCTCGCAACAAACACCGGATGATCAGGAAAATGCTCGCGATAATAGATGATTGCCTGCGCAAAGCTGTCAGTTCGCAGATGCTTAGCCGGATCCAGTCGCTGCGGCAAGATAAACGGACTATCGTTAACGTTTTCCACCTTCAGCCTTTCCAGAATATCGACCGCTGAATCCGTTAACGGAACCAGATGGTCACGCTTGTTCTTTGATACATCAGCGACAATCAACAGCGTTTTGTCTTCCCAGTTCACGGCATCCCACCGACTGGAAGCCAGTTCATGTGGGCGCTGACCACCAGTATAAACACACAAGTTAAGCAGCAAGCTCATGGTGTTGCCGACGCTTGGCGTTTTGGGGAACTCACCCATCAGTTGTTGCAGTTCATTCAACTTCAGCCAGTTGGTTCCCGCTTTCTCTGCAGCCGACTGCTTAGGGATGACGCTCACCGGGTTCATCTCAAGCCCAAACATCACGTTCTGCTGGTGGTTGGCCGGATCGTTATCCGCTTTAAGCCCGTAGTTGAACGCTGCCATCAGATAAGAACGCACACGGTTTGCTTCAACGCTCGCCCCGCGCTGAATGATAGCGGACAGAATCTGTTTGATATGTAGCGGTGTGACTTCGTTAGCTTTGGTATCTTTGGCGATGAAGGAATAGGTTTCCTTTTCCAGACGGTAGAGCACCTGCTGCCATGTTCGCTTTCCATCTTCCCGCATTTTGTTGGTGTAGCCCTGAATAAGCTGCTCTATGCTGCCCTTTAACTTTTCGGCTCGCTTTTGCTTTTCCAGCGCAATTTCCTGTTCAGCCTTTTCGACCTTAGGGTTCTTTCCCTCCTTCAGCGTACCAGCATATCCTTTCGCAAGCTGGCGAGCCTGAGCTAATGACATCTCCGGATAACGGCCCAGCTGAATAAAGTGGCGCTTAGCATCCCAGTAGTAGCGATAGTAGAAAACCCGCTGCCCGGATGGCTCAACTTTAACGCCCAGTCGCCCGGCTCCACGCTCACCACTCTTGTCCCAAACCTGATAAGCCGAATCGCGAGCTTTCAGGCCGCGTACCATTGAGTCCGTTAGATTGTCTGCCAAGAGGAAGTCCTTACGAGTATTTTATTGCCGTTTTCTGGGTGATGTAGCAGGTGACGTAAGGATAATACTGAAAGGAAGATCCCGGAACAACATGAAACAAAGGAACAGGCTCAACCTAATGTTTTATAAAATAAAATAAGAAGGAATAGTTAAAGCTGGAAAATGATGAAACAAGCTATTCATATGACTCATAATCGCTTGGTCGCTGGTTCAAGCCCGGCAGGGGCCACCAAATTTCTAAGCTGTGTTAGCAGAAACATGATTATCACGTTTTTCCTCACCCGAACTACTCAATCTATTTAATATGTCCTATGCGCGTCTATGTCTGGCTCCGGTTAAACGCCACACCAATAACCAGGCGAACTGACCCCTGCATCCCACCCACAATTCCCTCCCCCCGCCCTATTCCCGCGCGCAAACCCCATGCTATCTTGTGGTTTTGATTTTTTCAGTGGGCAAAACAGATGACAAAGTTGCGGGTAGGGATCGTGTTTGGCGGGAAGTCGGCCGAGCATGAGGTGTCGTTGCAGTCGGCCAAAAATATCCTTGAGGCGATCGACAAAACCAGGTTTGACGTGGTGTTGCTGGGCATCGACAAACAGGGACACTGGCGTCTGAATGATGCGTCCAACTTCTTACTTAACGCTGAAAATCCGGCGCTGATCGCACTGAATCACGCCGCTGAAGATGTGGCGCTGGTGCCGGGCAAGACGCAGCAGCAGATCATCACCCGTCACAACGCCCATCCACTGTCGCAAATCGACGTTATCTTCCCGATTGTTCACGGTACGCTGGGTGAAGATGGTTCTCTGCAGGGTCTGCTACGTATGGCCTCTTTACCGTTCGTCGGGTCCGATGTGCTGGGTTCTGCGGTGAGCATGGACAAAGATTTCACCAAACGCCTGCTACGCGATGCCGGCCTCAACGTCGCGCCGTGGCTGAGCGTCACTCAGGCACAACGCGCCCATCTGGATCCAGAGGCCGTGATTGCCCGCTTTGGACTGCCGCTATTTATCAAACCCGCCAACCAGGGTTCTTCAGTGGGCGTGAGCAAAGTAGATAGCATTGAAGAGTTTGATGCCGCGCTGGCACTGGCTTTCTCCTTTGACCGCAAAGTACTGATTGAACAGGGGATAAAAGGTCGGGAGATTGAGTGCGCGGTGCTGGGCAACGATGCACCTGAAGCCAGCCCCTGCGGCGAAGTGGTGGTGCATGACGCCTTCTACTCGTATGACACCAAATATATTTCTGAGAACGGAGCACAGACGGTGGTCCCGGCGGCCATCGCAGCGGAAACCAGCGATGCGATTCGTGACGTCGCCATCAAGGCCTTTACCGCGCTGGAGTGCTTTGGCATGGCGCGCGTCGATGTGTTCCTGACTGACGACGGCGAAATTATCGTCAATGAAGTGAATACCCTGCCCGGCTTTACCAACATCAGCATGTACCCGAAACTCTGGCAGGCAGCCGGGCTCAGCTATCAGGATCTGATCAGCCGTCTGATCGACCTGGCGATTGAACGCCACCAGCAGGCCAGCACGCTGAAAAGCAGCGTCAGCTGACCCGCTCCGGCGGCGTGGCGTTATGCCACGTCGCTGGAAATGCCGCAATAGTTGACGGGTGAGGTCTGATTACGGCCATTGCGCTTCGAGAGATAGAGGTTTTTATCCGCTGCCGAAATGAGCCGGTTAATCACGCGGTGCCACTCCGTCGCTTCTCCGGCACTGCTATGCGCCAGCCCCAGGCTGACGGTCACGGTAGCCGTACTGCCCTGTAGCCAGAATTTCTCTTTCGCCATCTTCTGCCGGATGCTCTCGGCGAGAAAATAGAGCTTTGCGGGATTCTGGTCGAACAGCACCACCACAAATTCCTCTCCGCCAAACCGGCAGACACGTCCCTCTTTACCGATAACCTGCTGCATCCGGCGAGCGATCTCTTCCAGCACGCTGTCACCCGCGTCATGACCAAAATTATCATTAATCGCTTTGAAGTAGTCGACATCCAGCAGGATCACGCCCACCTTACGATCCGGGAAAATAGGCTCCGCACGCAGGCTTTCATATAAGCCGGAACGCGACAGCAGCCGGGTCAGGAAATCGTAATTCGCGCGCAGCGCGAGCCGTTGATTCAGCTGGCGAATGGCATCCATGCTCGCGGCCACGATCAACGGGCTAATTGCGATAGTCGCCACACCCAATCGCGCCGAGGTCAGGTGGCTGACGGGCAGGAGGGTATCATCGCCCTGAATGTTCATTACGCCGTGCGAAACCAGAATGATTTCGACAATACCGCTCAGCAGAATCACCAGGCTGGTCAGCGGCATCGGCAACACGATGGCACACCACACCAGCGCCGGAACCGGTAACGTCAGGCTACCTGCGCCACCCATTATTGCCCCAATCATCATCGAAAAGATCAGAGCGATAACGGGCGCCAGCTTGCGCAGCTGCAAAAACTGGCGGGGCGACAGCGACGACCAGTCACGCGTCAGCAAAAACGGCAGTACCATGAGCCCGGTAGAGAACTGCTCACTAAACCACTCACCCCAGGCCATCGCCAGACCGACAGTGAAATCAGCCTGCTGTGCCAGTGCCCCCCAGCTGGCACAGGCTAACGCGGCCAGCAGGCAGGCGGGGAAAATACGTAACACATTGATAATGCGCTCCCTTCCGGAATCATTCTGAAGATGTTTTATCAGCAGCGTAACCGCTATCAGCACAAACAGAAGATTCGCCAGGTTCAGCGTGAAGGCAGAAAGCGCCCAGCCTGAAAAAACAGTGTCGTTAAACACCATGCCAGCAAACGTAGCCAGGTAATAGCGGGTCTGATGCAGATAAGGATTTCGGACGATAATGCCAGTGACGATCGCGTTGACTGGCCAGAACAGTGACAGCTCCTGTGGGATGCGCAGGTGTCCGCCGATAAAGCAAAATAACAACGTCACTAAAAACAGCGAAAATGCGTTCTTCTTAGCGTTGTGCTCTTCAAACAGCTGCATGCGCATACATCCGGACCTTGTCGCAGAGAGGCTGGCTGTCCACGTCAGCCTGCACAGGCGCGTGGTGTCAGAATGATTAAATCCTGGATACTCTCACTGTCATCCGGCGGTCAACCGCCCTTCCTGGGCTGACTCCGCAAAGTGACCCTGAAGAGTCTAACCCCATCAGATGACAGTAAAAATTGGGGACTTATTATGCCTCGCAAATAAAAAAAACGGATATCCGAGATATCCGATTTTTCCCTCTCAAACGACTTTACCGTTGCGTTTAGCGCTATTTTACCGCAACCGGCCACTGACTCAGGCGAATGCCGCGTTTATCAGCGTTATCGCCAAAATCTTTCAGCACCGCTTTGACGTCGGGATCGATATATTCCGCATTGTCGTTATCAACGATAACCACGCTGTTCTCTGGGATCTCATCCAGCAATCCCTGGAGCTTGGGATTATGCATAAAGGTCAGGTTCTGCTGAAAGCGCAGCACATAGTGGTCATCATAGCGGGTGAGCTGCAGTGCGTTGCGATGACTCTTGTAGATGCTATAGAGGATCTGCGTGGCGATACCAATACCAATACCGACCAGCATGCCCAGCGTAATAATCCCGATGATGGTGGCCAGAAACGGCACGTACTGCTGCGCGCCCATCCGGAACTGCTCAACGAACAGTCGCGGTGTCGCCAGTTTATAACCGGTATAGAGCAGTACGGCAGCGAGGCTGGCCAGCGGAATGGCATTCAGCATCTCGCTAAACCACATGCCGCAAATCAGCAGCAGTACACCGTGAATGAAAATCGACAATTTGGTCTGCGCGCCCGCGCTGACGTTCACTGAACTGCGCACAATCACCGCCGTGATCGGCATCGCGCCAAGGAAACCGGCCGCCAGGTTACCGATACCCTGCGCGAACATCTCTTTGTTGGGCGACGGCGCGGGCGTCTGAGGACGCAGTTTTTTCAGCGCCTCCTGGCTCAGCAGAGTTTCCAGACTGGCGACCAGGGCTAAGGTCACCGCAACCACCCAGACCTGCGGATTCTGCCAGGCCATCCAGTCAGGCGTTTCCAGCTCCGCCACCAGCGCAGAGACGCTGTCAAAAGCGGGCAGCGAAATGCGAGCCAGACCCTGCGTCATCTCAGGAAACAGCCTCCCACCCATCACGGTAGCCAGGCAGCCGATGAGCACGGCAATCAGCGGGCCGGGGATCCAGGCCAGCGCCTTGATCCGTTTAACCGGTGCGGTGGTCCAGAGACATAAAATGGCCAGACCGACACCCGCTACCAGGATGGCGGGCAGCGAGAAGGTCATCTCGCCGGTCACCAGCGACACCAGCTCCGCATCGCCAGCGGCACCCAGTGCCACCGGGATCTGCTGCATGATGAGCAGCAAACCAATCGCCGCCAGCATCCCTTTGATGACGCTGCCCGGCACCAGCGAAATAAACCGTCCGGCACGCAGCAGACCAAACAGGCATTGCAGCGCCCCGGCAATAATCAGTGCAGTGAGAAACGCGGAGAAACTGCCTAGCGACGCCATTGAGGCGACCACGATAGTGACCAGGCCCGCTGCCGGGCCGCTGACGGCAAATCGGGATGGACTCAGCGACGTCACGACCAGACCGCCAATCACACCGGTCAGCAGACCGGCAAACGGCGGTAATCCGCTGGCCTGTGCGATGCCAAGACAGAGCGGTAAGGCGACCAGAAACACCACCAGACCCGCCGGAATATCGCGACGCAGGGTATCGAGGTTCATAATGAAGGTTCCTCTGCAGATTGATGAATCAGTTCTTTGAGATGACCGGAGCGCAGGTCATAAACACAACCAAACACCTCCAGTTCCTGGCCCGATTGCCAGATTTGCCGGACCGGTTCAGATTTCACCAGTCTGGCGAATTGCGCCTTCACGTTGGCCTCAACCAGCCGATCAAGCTGTTCACCCGGCGCCACGTCTGAGGCCGGGCTTTCTGCCAGCCCCTGCTGAATATCATTTCGCAGCGTCTGAATACGTCTCGCCAGCGCGCTTTCCTGTCCGTCCAGCACGCTGCCCGGCAGGTTTTGCGCGGCTTCTACGCCGCCACAGCCATAGTGGCCGCTAAGGACAATGCGTTTCACACCGAGAAAGAAGAGCGCGTATTGCAGTACGCTCAGCAAATTGTCGTCGTCCTCAATCACCATGTTGGCGATATTACGATGTACAAAGAGTTCGCCAGGATGGGAGCCGGTTAATACCTCAGCCGGAACGCGACTATCAGAGCAACCTATCCAGAGTGAGTGCGGCTTTTGCTGATGAAGGAATTTTTTAAAATAATCCGGATTACGCTGGCGGCGCTGCAAGGCCCAACTGCGATTTTTCGCTAATAAGGGTTTAAGTGTCGTCACAATCATCTTCTCTCTACTACCGGGATGTCGCATCCTGGCTAACCACAACATGTGTCGGCACACAAATAAAGCATGAGCCGCCAGGGAAATAAGAACTGAGTCACAGAAAAAGGTTATAGACGCTAACCATTGCCAATGCACGGGCAATATTTCACAGCGCTTTGACCTCACAGGTTTTGTCAATTTGCCGTCAGTAAGAGTCAGGGTTACGTAAATTTAATTAAGCAGCAAAGACGAAAGGGAAAAGCCAGAATTCATTTTTAATGAATCAAAAACATGTAGTTAGAAAATTAACTAAAGTTAATGCTGACAAATAAATACAAGCATTAACACAGGGGTTTTTCAGCACCATACCAGCCAGCGTTCATTTCACCAGGAATCCTCTTAATTAAAAAATTAACCATTAGAACAATCAACCGGCTTAATGGGTATAAGCCAGTCAGATATACCTGTATTGAGTTAAGAAGGGAGCAAGAGATGATTAATTTAATTTGCAGGAAAATAGTGACGACAGTAAGTAAATAAGGACCAATAATAAACAGAGCCTGAACGAGCAGGCTCTTTTTCTTGACGAATTATTTACCGTTCCAGCTCTGCAGACGTGATTCACGCACCGACAACTGCTGTTCCGGGGTCAGCTTATTGTAGTTTTCCGCCATTCCGCTCTCCCAGTCGCCGTAGAGTGGATTGGGCAGCACGATGAACTGCGTACCAAACTGCTGATGGTTGAGATTCACGAAATCGCGACGCGTCTGATTACCCTTATGCCAGGTCGCCCCACCAAAATCGTTGAGGTTATCTCCGACATAGAGCACCACGTTATAGCCCGCGTTTTTGATGGCATCGAAACGCGCCTGCTTGTTGGAGCTGTCGGTATTCAGACGTACCGTTTTATCACTGACATTCGGGAAGCCGAGCTGCTGCATGTTGGCGACCGTGGCAGCGTAATCTTTCTGATCGCGGTTCGACACATAAAACAGCGTGCCGCCATTTTCTGTCACATGACGCGCGAACTCAACCGCGCCCGGCACCGCTTTCGCCTGACGCGCCTGCGTCCAGGCTGACCAGGTTTTGCTGCTGAACGGCTGGCCATTTTTCGCCTGCCACGCGCTGTAGGCGCTGTTATCCAGCATGGTTTCATCCAGATCGACAATCACCGCTTTGGGTTTGCCGGTCAGCGACGGTGCCTGATCAAATGCCATGCGCGCGGTGTTAAACGCCTGCCAGGTCAGCGCCTGATATTCGCCAGACTGCTGGAACCAGTTTACAGCCAGCACCGATTGCTGACCGAGTTGCTGTTGCGCGGTCTGATGTGTCGACGAGGCGCAGCCGGTCAGGAGCAGCGCGACCAGTCCGGATGCTGCGAGTTTTGCGGAGGTTTTCATCATTTCATCCTTAAGGTGAGAAAGGTCTGAGGAGAAGCTTCAAAAATGTAGCAGTTAACGTAAGCTGTGGGCAGCCCAACGCACGCTGTTATAACAGGAGATTCTTATGGCCGTGATCCCGCGCTCGCCGTTGCTCGATTCGCTGGAGTGGCTCGATTATGCGTTTCAGCCAGCCGGTGAGCCACCTCCCGCCGATGCCGCCTATGGACATCAGCGCCACAGCGCAACCGTGGTCACCGATAGTGAGAACATTCCGCCCAAAAGCTGTGAGTCCGATGGCGTGATCGGCAGCGGAACGCGACCGGTAGCGGTCTACACCGCCGATTGTCTGCCGGTGCTGTTCGCCGACCGCCAACAGCGGATCGTGGCGGCGGTGCATGCCGGACTTAAGGGCACACTGGCGGGTGTGCTGACCCGCGCGGTAGAAAAACTGGGCGATCAGGGCTGCAACCCACAGGATCTGGTGGTGGCGATTGGCCCGGCGATGGGCCCCTGCTGCTATGAGCTGGCCGAACCGCAGCTGGCGGAGATTGCGAAGAACCCAGCGTTTGCCAGCGGGTTACGCTGGCACCGGAATCAACCGGTAAACCCACAAGCACAACGTCCACAGGCCGCAGCCCATCAGCAGGGTGTCTGGTTCGATCTGCCCGCACTGGCGACGCAGCTGCTGGTCAACGCGGGTGTGCCGGCCGCGCAGATCGACAACGTTAATGTCTGCACCTATTGCATGGCCGAGAGCGGTTCCAGCTACCGCTTCAATACCCACCATAGCAGCGGCTATCGCTCGCGCTATTCGTGGATCCGGCGGCGTTAACGGTTTCAGAGCCAGAAACATTAAAAGCCACGCACGCCACGGATGGCCGTGTTGCTTAAGGCCCGGGTTCCCTGCGCACGCTCGCCCTGCTCACCTGCCGATGTTTATGATTTCACTCACACCCTGACATTCTTTCACTTTTTTTTAATGCAGAAGTGGCTAGAGTAAACTCATCCGACCACTTTGCTGTGAGTGACTACCATGTCCGTCAATCCTGATTATCCTGCGCTGTTTACGCCGCTGGATCTTGGCTTTACCCGCCTGAAAAACCGCTTTCTGATGGGGTCGATGCATACCGGCCTGGAAGAGCATCCGGATGGCGCAGCCCGGCTGGCGGCGTTCTACGGCGAGCGGGCACGGGAAGGCGTGGCGCTGATTGTCACCGGCGGCATCGCCCCCAATGCGCAGGGTGTTACCACCGCGCATGGCGCGATGCTCACCGACGAAGCACAATGCAGCTGGCATCGACAAATCACAGAAGCGGTGCATCAGCATCAGGGAAAAATTGCACTGCAGATCCTGCATACCGGTCGTTACAGCTATCAGCCCGATCTGGTCGCGCCCTCCGCCCGTCAGGCACCGATTAACCCGTTTACGCCCCAGGCGATGAGCGAGGCGGCGATTGAACAGACCATTGAGGACTTCGCCCGCTGCGCGCGGCTGGCCCAGCAGGCAGGTTACGATGGTGTGGAGATCATGGGGTCCGAAGGCTACCTGATTAATCAGTTTCTGGTGAAACACACCAATCAGCGCACCGACCGCTGGGGCGGCGACTTCCGCCAGCGGATGCAGTTCGCACTGGCAATTACCCGTGCCGTTCGCGCAGCTACCGGTGACGCCTTTATCATTATCTTCCGGCTGTCGATGCTCGACCTGATCGAAGAAGGCAGTTCGCTGGAGGAGACCCTGTTGCTGGCGGGCGAGCTGGAACAGTGCGGCGTCACGCTGTTCAATACCGGCATCGGCTGGCACGAAGCGCGCATCCCGACCATCGCCACCTGCGTGCCGCGCGCGGCCTTTGCATGGGTGACGCAGCGCCTGCGTGCCCACGTTTCGGTGCCGGTGATCGCCACCAACCGTATTAACCATCCCGCCGTCGCTGAGGCCCTGTTGCAGTCGGGCTGTGCCGATATGGTGTCGATGGCACGCCCTTTCCTCGCCGACCCCGCCTTTGTCAGCAAAGCGCAGCGCGGCGAACCGGACAGCATCAACACCTGCATCGCCTGTAATCAGGCCTGCCTCGACCAGGTGTTCGCCGGTAAAATCACCTCCTGCCTGGTCAATCCGCGCGCCTGCCATGAGTCGCTGATGCCGGTCATCGCCAGCACCGCACCGCGCAGACTGGCAGTGGTGGGTGCCGGCCCGGCCGGAATGGCGTTTGCCCTGCAGGCGGCGCAGCGCGGACATCAGGTGACGCTCTATGAGGCCGCGCCCGGGATTGGCGGTCAGTTCAATATTGCCCGGCAGATTCCCGGCAAATCTGAGTTCAGTGAAACGCTGCGTTATTTCCGCTATCAGCTGGCGGCAGCAGGCGTGACAGTTCAGACCGGCCGGCGGGTCACGGCAGATACCCTGAGTGACGCAGATGAAGTGGTGCTCGCAACCGGCATTAAGCCGCGTACGCCGGCTATTCCGGGCATCGATCACCCCAGTGTGCTGAGTTATCTGGAGGTGCTGCGCGATAAGCGCCCGGTGGGTAAACGGGTGGCGATTATTGGCGCGGGTGGGATTGGCTTTGATGTGGCGGAGTATCTGTCTCAGCCGTCGCATGACGAGGATCTGGCGGCGTTTTACGCCGAATGGGGCATCGACCACAGCCTGACGCAGCGCGGCGGCCTGGTTGCCCCACAGCCGCCTGCCGCATCACGGCAAATCTGGCTATTACAGCGCCGATCAGGGAAACCGGGTGCCGGGCTGGCAAAAACGACCGGCTGGATTCATCGCACCAGCCTTCAGGCGCGCGGCGTGAAGATGTGGGGCGGCATTGAATATCTGGCCATTGATGACAGCGGCCTGCACCTGCGGCGTAACGGTGAAACGCTGCTGCTGGAGGTCGATAACGTGATTATCTGTGCTGGCCAGGAGCCGCAGCGCGAACTGGAAGCCGCGCTGCGTGCAAAAGGACAGGTGGTAACCGTAATAGGCGGCGCAGATGTCGCGGAGGAACTGGATGCGCGCCGCGCGATTGCGCAGGCAACGCAACTCGCTTTGACGATCTGACTAGCGCATTTTCACCGCGCGCAGCACCACAAACTTCTGGTTTGAGGCGATCAGCGTACAGTTGCCGAACAACTTCTTCAGCTTGTGGTGATAATCGAGGTGGCGGTTGCCGACAATGCGCAACTCGCCGCCATACTGAAGGCAGCGTTTCGCATCGCGGAACATCTGCCATGCCAGATGATCGGTAACAGCGTGCTGCTGATGGAATGGCGGGTTGCACAGCACCGCGTGCAGCCGATCTGATGGATAGCCGCTCAGCACGTTATTCACCAGGAACTGACAGCGCGACAGGTCATCTGGACGGTTTACTTCCACGTTAAGCTTGCTGGAGGCGACCGCCATATAAGACTCATCAAGGAAATGCACCTCGGCCTGCGGATTCTGCTCCAGCGCCACCAGTCCTACCACACCGTTGCCACAGCCCAGATCGACAATCTCACCTTCAATGTTTTCCGGCAGATGCTGCACAAACAGTCGTGCGCCGATATCCAGCGAAGAACGCGAGAAGACGTTAGCGTAGTTGTGGATCTGATAAGAGGTGCCATCCAGCGGCCAGACCAGCGTCGGCGTGGCCTCACGCAGTTCAGGCTGACTGAACTGGCTGTAGATCAGGCGCGCTTTTTTCCAGGCCAGTGAGGTTTTGGTTTCACCGATGATCTGTTCGAACAGCTGCAGAGTCGAGTTGTGAATCTCTTTGGCGCGCGCCGCCGCCACAATCACCGTATCAGGCGTGACGACTTCACGAATGGCACGCAGCTGATGCTCCAGCAGCGCCAGCGTTTTAGGCACTTTAATCAGCACCGCCGCCGGAGCCGCGGGCAGCTCAGCCAGGCTATCAACAAAGTGCACGTTGCTGTCATCCATCTCATTGAAGGTCAGATTTTGGCGGGCGGCCTGCTGGCTCAGCCAGGAGTCGCTGACGTGCCAGACAGTGCGCGGATTCAGGGCGCAGGTTAACGCCCCGAAGCTGTCGTTGAAGATCAGCACGGGTCCTTCTGGCAGCGCCTGCTGTAACAGGTATTCATCAGCCGCATCCCAGGCTTGTAATGGACTTTCGTCACGCATCTGCGGGAAGCGATGCAGGATCAGTGTGCGATCGTTCAGTTCAAGTTGGCTCATGAATTCTCCGGCGTGGTACACTTTGATTGATTTTCGCCCCAAAATCGGGGGCGCAGTATACTGTCTTTCGCCAGGAATCCCTAATGTCCTCACTGATCTACCTTCAGGGTTATCCTGCCCCTCTTCTTGAGCAGGTCCAGACGCTAATCGCCCACCAGCGCTTAGGTGCATTTCTGCAGGAACGCTATCCTGACACCCACGACGTGATCAGTGATAAGGCGCTGTATGACTACACGCAGGCGCTGAAAAACCGCTATATGCGCAACGCGCCGCCAATCAGCAAAGTGATGTGGGATAACAAGATCAAGGTGATGAAGCATGCACTTGGACTGCACACAGCTATCTCGCGGATTCAGGGCGGCAAACTCAAGGCGAAAGCGGAAATCCGTATCTCAACCTTTTTCCGCCTCGCCCCTGAGCCATTTCTGCGGATGATCGTGGTGCATGAGCTGGCCCACCTGAAAGAGAAAGACCACGATAAAGCGTTTTACCAGCTCTGCTGCCATATGGAGCCGGATTACCACCAGCTCGAATTTGACGCACGCCTGTGGATGACTGACCAGGCGATGCGCGGCAATGCGGCTTAAAGAAACTCCTGCGCTTTCTGAATCAGGCTGGTTTTAGTCAGCGCCCCCAGAAAGCGTCGCTCCTGAGGATTATTCAGCACCGGCAGACGCTCCAGCGTGACCGCGGCAAACGCCTCCCATCCCTCACGCATGCTCTGATTCTGAAAGACCACCGGGAAATCCTGATCCATGACGCACTGCACCGGGGAGTCGAGGGTGATCTCCTGCGCCAGTACCCGCCGTGAGATCTCATGAATCGACACTACACCAAGGAATGCCCCTGCAGCGTTGATTACATAGACGTAGCGTTCACGTTTTAGCGAGCTGACTGCCAGCGCCTGCCCCACTGACTCCTCAGGCTGCAACGCCGCACCAGGAATGATCAGCTCAGCAATGCGCATGTTATCGAAATCGTATTTCGCTTCTGAACGGCTGAAGTGATGACTCACCACTGGATACGTACTGGCGGATTGCAGGCGATAAACCACCATCGACGCCAGCACTGTTGCTATCATCAGCGGAAACAGCAGGCTGCTATTCAGCGTCATCTCCAGCACCATCAGCATCGCCATCAATGGCGCCTGACTGACCGCCGCCAGCACCGCTGCCATGCCAATCGCGGCATAAAGCAGCACATTGCCCAGCGGCAAATGCAGCGCCGCCCCGATCATCGCGATAATCACCCCAAGCAGCGCGCCTATCAGCAGCGAAGGCGTAAAGAGTCCGCCGACAGCGTTCGACCCCACAGACAGGCTGGTGGCGAGGGTTTTCAGCACCAGCAACAGCAGTAATCCCGGCAGCAGATAGTCGCCTGCCATGACTTTGACGATGACTTCGTAGCCGTTGCCGAGAATATCAGTAGAGATCAGCGCCAGTAAGCCGACGGCGAATCCACCCGCGCCCAGGCGCAAGGGCAGAGAAGCGATGCCGCTGAACAGTACTTTGCTGCGGGCGATGCATTTAATCAGAAGCCAGCCCGCCAGACCGGCGCTCAAACCAATGACCACCGTCATCAACAGGCTGCTGAGATCCATGGCGAAGTTTGCGTCTGCCAGTGGATAGAGCGCGCTGCGGAAGCCCAGCGTCCACATGGTCATCACCGCTGTCGCCGACGCGATAATCAGAGGGATCAGCCGCTGCAACGCAGAAATACCAAACGCAATCTCCGCCACAAAAATCGCCGAGGCCAGCGGCGCATGATAGACCGACGCCAGGCCCGCCGCAGCCGCCATCGCCACCACGTCACTGTTTTTCAGGTTCAGTGAGGCCGGTAACAGGCGGCCAATCGCACTGCCGCACAGCGCCGAAAGCTGCACCATCGGCCCCTCTTTACCGATCGAAGCACCGCTGCCGATACTGGCAATCGACGATAAGGCACGGAACAGCGAGGTTCGTGTCGGTACCGCATCGAGTCGGGCGTTGATCACTTCAAGATAATCCGTTTTCACCGTCTGCTGTTGCTCAATGGCGACCGCATAACGCAAAAAATAGCCCGCCAGCACCCCGCCCGCCCCCACCAGCAGCGGCCAGAAGATCCACGGCCAGAGATGCAGGGATTCGGTAATTTCGCCACTGCGGGCAAAGAGCAGATGGTTGATCAGTTCTATCACGCCGCGAAAAGCCAGCGTCACCAGCGACGCCGCACACCCGACCGGAATGGCGATCAGTAGTGTGGTCCAGTTTAATGCGTGCTTACTTGCTTTCACCTTCGCTCCCTGGTTGATGCCTGAATATCATGGCTTCAGCATATTATTGGAATGCGGATCGCAGGATCAATCCTTGCGTACCCGGCCCCCTTGCACCGCCTCGGGGAGATGTTACTCTGCCGCTTTAACGCTGCCGGAGAGATGACGTGATTCGTTTTGCCATTGTGGGAACAAACTGGATTACACGCCAGTTTATTGATGCCGCCCATGAAACCGGAGCGATGAAGCTCTGTGCGGTCTACTCACGCAGTCAGCAGCAGGCCGACGCCTTTATTGCTGATTATCCCTGCAAACAGACCTTTACCTCACTGGATGCCCTGGCCGCCTGCCCGGAGATCGACGCGGTCTATCTTGCCAGCCCCAATGCTCTGCACTGCCAGCAGGCGCTGCTGTTTATGTCGCACGGCAAGCATGTGATTTGCGAAAAACCGCTGGCCTCTAACCTGGCGGAAGTGGAGCAGATGATCGCCTGCGCCCGTGAGCATCAGGTGGTGCTGTTCGAGGCGTTTAAAACCGCCAGCCTGCCAAACTTCCAGCGGCTGAAGCAGGCGCTGCCAGACGTGGGTACACTGCGAAAAGCCCTGCTGAATTACTGCCAGTACTCCTCACGTTATCCGCGTTATCTCAACGGCGAGAACCCTAATACCTTTGATCCCCGCTGGTCGAATGGCTCAGTCATGGATATCGGTTATTACTGCCTGGCATCGGCAGTAGCACTATGGGGCGAGCCAGACCGTGTGCAGGCCACCGCGACGTTGCTGGAGAGCGGCGTGGATGCCCATGGCGTGGTGGTGCTGAGCTACGGCGATTTCGACGTGACGATTCTGCATTCCAAGGTGAGTGACTCTTCACTGCCCAGCGAAATTCAGGGTGAAGCGGGTACGCTGGTCATTGAGAAGCTTTCGGAGTGCCAGAAGCTGAACTTTATTCCTCATGGTGCTGAAAAGCAGGCGCTGAGTGAGCCACAGCATATCAACACCATGCTATATGAAGCGGCCGCGTTTGCCCGGCTGGTTGAGCAGCGTCAGGTGGACCATCCCGGACTGGAGGTTTCGCGGATTACCGCCGCGCTTCTGACCGAAATCCGCCGCCAGACCGGTGTTATCTTCCCGGCCGATCAGGCTGCTGTGTAAATATTTCTAAATATGTCTGGGATAGGTTGCTTCCTGTGCGGCTAAAACGTAACTTACCCTCCTGCAAAGGGGAGTAACTTGTAAGCTGATTGATCGTCACTACGTTGCGAAAGCATCCGGTCATCAGGCAACCCGGAATCGATTTCTGTGTTGTAAGTGAGACCTTGCCGGAAGGCGAGGTTTGCTTACACAAAAATAAGCGGCTGACGTCTTCTGACTTCAGCCGTTTTTTTTCTTTTTAAGACAGGATACGAATATGCAAACTGTGGGTACGCCTTTACTCTGGGGCAGCTTTGCGGTTGTGGTGCTTATCATGCTGGCTATCGACCTGCTGTTGCAGGGACGCCGCGGCGCGCAGACCATGTCTTTCAAACAGGCGGCTGTCTGGTCGCTGATCTGGGTTTCCGTCTCACTGCTGTTTAGCGCCGCTTTCTGGTGGTATCTGGAGGGCAGCGTGGGACGTGAAGTCGCTAACACCCAGACGCTCGCCTTCCTGACCGGCTACGTTCTGGAAAAAGCGCTGGCGGTAGATAACGTCTTCGTCTGGCTGATGCTGTTCAGCTACTTCTCTATTCCGGCCAACCTGCAGCGCCGTGTACTGATCTACGGCGTGTTAGGCGCTATCGTGCTGCGTACTATCATGATCTTTGCCGGTAGCTGGCTGGTCACCCAGTTCAGCTGGATCCTCTATGTGTTCGGTGCCTTCCTGCTGTTTACCGGTGTGAAGATGGCGCTGGCGAAAGAGGATGACGGTGCAGTGGGTGACAAACCGGTGGTGCGCTGGTTGCGTAAGCATTTACGCATGACCGATGATCTCGACGGCGAGAAGTTCTTTACCCGCAAAAACGGCGTGCTGTTTGCGACCCCGCTGCTGCTGGTGCTAATCATGGTGGAACTCAGCGATGTGATCTTTGCCGTCGACAGTATCCCGGCCATTTTCGCCGTAACCACCGACCCGTTCATCGTGCTGACCTCAAACCTGTTCGCTATCCTGGGCTTGCGTGCCATGTACTTCCTGCTGGCAAACGTGGCAGAACGCTTCTCGATGCTGAAGTATGGTCTGGCGATTGTGCTGGTGTTTATCGGCTTTAAGATGCTGATTGTCGACCTGTACCATATCCCGGTTGGTATCTCACTGGGTGTGGTCGGCGCCATTCTGGCCTCAACCCTGCTGATTAATGCCTGGGTTAACCGCAAAAGAGATCAGAAAAAGATCGCACCATAATTACCTGCAGGGGCAGCGTATGCCCCTGTTTTATTTTGCGACAGACTGTCGTGCCATTTCATCCCTCTGTCACACTTCCACTATTCAGCATAATTAAAATCTGACCTGCGCCACACTGACAGAACTTTCTCTTTTCTCATCTGATGTTTTCCTTATACTCCGCCGGGCAAACCGTTTTAGCCGATGTAAAACATCGCGTCTGAAACTACATCCGCGACAAAATACAGAAAATATTATGCAGAAAACTTTCTCCGCACGTCTGGGCACGCTGCTCGCCGGAAGCCTGGTGAAGCAAATCTTGATTGGGCTGATCGCTGGTGTGGCGCTCGCCTGGATTTCACACGATGCCGCGCTGGCAGTCGGTCTGCTGGGTGAACTGTTTGTCAGTGCGCTGAAAGCGGTCGCGCCATTGCTGGTACTGATGCTGGTGATCGCCTCGATTGCCAACCACCAGCAGGGCCAGAAAAGTAATATCCGGCCAATTATCATGCTCTATCTGCTGAGCACCTTTTTCGCGGCGGTGGTCGCGGTGGTCTTCAGCCATCTGGTTCCGCAGACACTTACACTGGCGGCAGGCACCACGAAAATCGTTCCTCCTTCCGGCATCACCGAAGTGCTCCATGGGCTGCTGATGAGCATGGTCGCCAACCCAATCACCGCGCTGATGCAGGCTAACTATATTGGCATTCTGGTGTGGGCCATTGGCCTGGGGCTGGCGTTCCGTCACAGCAGTGACAGCACCCGCGCCTTGCTGAATGATGCGTCTCATGCCGTAACCTGGCTGGTACGCTGCGTCATCCGCTGCGCGCCAGTCGGTATTTTCGGTCTGGTGGCATCGATTCTGGCTTCAACCGGCTTTGGGGCACTGTGGCAATATGCGCATCTGCTGGCGCTGTTGATCGGCTGTATGCTGCTGATGGCACTGGTGGTGAACCCGATGCTGGTGTTCTCTAAAATCCGCCGTAACCCTTATCCACTGGTCTTCACCTGCCTGCGTGAAAGTGGCGTCACCGCCTTCTTTACCCGCAGTTCTGCTGCCAACATTCCGGTGAATATGGCGCTGGCGAAACGTCTGGATCTGGATGAGGATACCTATTCGGTGTCGATTCCTCTGGGCGCAACCATCAGTATGGCGGGTGCGTCGATCACGATTACCGTGCTGACGCTGGCGGCGGTGCATACGCTGGGGATCAGCATTGATGTGCCGACGGCGATTCTGCTGAGTCTGGTGGCGTCACTCTGCGCTTGTGGTGCATCGGGCGTGGCGGGCGGTTCGCTGCTGCTGATTCCGGTAGCCTGCAATATGTTCGGCATTCCAAATGACCTGGCGATGCAGGTGGTGGCGGTCGGCTTTATTATCGGCGTACTGCAGGATTCGGCGGAAACCGCGCTGAATTCCTCTACTGATATTCTGTTTACTGCCGCCGTCTGTCAGGCAGAAGCAGAGCGCGAAGCCAGCCGGGCTTAAGATAGTTATTACCGTCTGTTAATCCTGTGCTCTTCGCGGATGGCAGAGTCCGATCGCAAAGTCGCTTTACGCATCCCTGCACGCTCGGCCCGCGCCTTCCCTGGCGCGGGACGCTTTGCTCTTCGGACTCTGCTACCCGCTCTCTGAGCTTTTGAGCTATCTGAAAGAACAAGATCGCGTTTGGTTTTAGAGCGTCACACCACTTTTGAAAATCGCCAGCTCGCGGAAGTCGTTCTTCTCGTTGTTGGTCGGCTGACCGCTGGCAATCGCCACAATGCTGTCGACAAAATCTTCCAGCAGCGCATCCATGCTCATGCCCTCGATCAACCGTCCGGCATTAAAGTCGATCCAGTGCGGTTTCTTCTCCGCCAGCGGCGTGTTGGTCGCCAGCTTCACTGTTGGCACAAAACCGCCATATGGCGTGCCGCGTCCGGTACTGAACAGCACCATGTGGCAACCGGCTCCTGCCAGCGCACTGGTAGCGACCGCATCATTGCCCGGCGCACTCAGCAGATTGAGACCAGGCGTTTTTAACCGCTCGCCATACTTCAGCACATCGACGACCTGGCTCTGCCCCGCTTTCTGAGTACAGCCCAGTGACTTCTCTTCCAGCGTGGTGATGCCGCCTGCTTTATTGCCCGGCGACGGATTCTCGTAGATGGGCTGCTGGTGATCGATAAAGTACTGCTTGAAGTCATTGATCATGGCGACTGTTTTGCCGAAGGTCTCTTCGTCGCGACAGCGACTCATCAGAATCCGCTCTGCGCCAAACATTTCTGGCACTTCGGTCAGCACAGTCGTGCCGCCATTGGCGATCATCTGGTCCGAGAAACGCCCCAGTAACGGGTTGGCCGTGATGCCAGACAAACCGTCCGAACCGCCGCACTCCAGACCAAACTTCAGCTCGCTGAGTTTGCCTGGTTCACGCCGGTCATGCCGCATTTTTTCATACAAGGCATGCAGGCGCTCCAGCCCGGCTTCAACCTCATCATCATGCTGCTGGCACACCATAAATTCGACCCGGTCACTTTCAAACGCGCCGAGGGTCTCACGGAAAACATCGACCTGATTGTTTTCACAACCGAGACCAATCACCAGCACCGCACCCGCATTAGGGTGGCGCACCATATTCTGCAGCATGGTGCGGGTATTTTCGTGGTCCTGCCCCAGTTGCGAACAGCCGAAGGTGTGGCTGAACAGGAATGCGCCATCGATTCCTTCGGCCTCCTGTGTCTCTTTCAGGAAACGCTGCAGGATCTGACGCGCAATGCCGTTTACACAGCCGACGGTCGGCAGGATCCACAGCTCATTGCGGATGCCGACTTCGCCGTTAGCACGACGATAGATCTGTACCTCACGATCACCCGGCTGCGGCGGTAAGGTCACGAACTCAGGCTGATACGCATATTCATCCAGATCGCTGAGATTGGTGCGGGCGTTCTGCGAATGGATTAACTCACCGGCGGCCACAGGCTGGGTGGCATGGGCAATCGGCAACCCATACTTGATCACCAGCTCATCCTGGGCGATAGGATGCAGGGCAAATTTATGCCCGCGCCCGACCGCCTGTTGCACCGACACACTCAGTGGTGGCAGCTCTATGGTGGCGCCCGCCTCTAAGTCACGTAACGCCACGGCGACATTGTCGCGGGGATCAATTTTAATTGCGTCTTGCATAGCGTTATCTCAGTTGGCTCAGCGCCTCACGCATTCCGTGGGCGATGATATTTTGCAGGTGTTGGGTGACAACCGTAGCCAGTCCGGGCTGACGGGTTAAATCTTCGCCCCAGTGTTGCGCGTCGCTAAGCACGCCGTGCACCAGCTGTTGCGGTGACAGCTGATCCGCATCAAGTGCTTTCCAGGCGTCGGCGTAGTGCTGTAACCACTGCGGCTCATCCTGTAATGGCCAGCTTTTACCGGCTGACTCGCCGCGATAAAAGGCGATCAGCGCCGCCAGCGCAAAAGTGATGTGTGTCGGCCAGTTGCCCGTTTGCTGATGCGCGGCAAGCAGTGGCGTCAACAGACGGGTGCGGAACTTGGTCATGCCATTAAGCGCAATCGACAGCAGCGCATGGCGAATGAACGGATTGCGGAAGCGGCGTTGTACCGCATCAGCAAAGGCGTGCAGTTCATCGGCTGGCAGATCCAGCGTCGGGATCACTTCATGACGCAGCAGGTTATCCACAAATCCGGCAATCGCCGGATCGGCCATCGCCTCCCCGACACTTTCAAGACCGGCCAGAAACGCCACCGGCACCATCGCGGTATGTGCACCATTGAGGATCGCCACTTTCTGCGCTTTATAGGGCGCAATGTCATCCACATGACGCACGTGTGGCGACAGCGCCGCCAGTTTAAGTTCACTGAACAGCGCCGACGGCCCCTGAATCACAAACTGGTAGTAGACTTCGCCCGCCACCAGATAGCGATCTTCATAACCCAGTTCACGTTGCAACTGCTCGCTTTCCGCCGGAAAGCCGGTAACGATGCGGTCAACCAGAGTGTTATAGAAAGCACAGTGCTCATGAACCCAGGTTTTAAATTCGGATGGCAGGTGCCAGTGATCGGCGTAACGCAGCACCAGATTGCGCAACGCGTCGCCGTTATGGTCAATCAGCTCACACGGCACCACCAGCCAGCCACGATCGCTGGCGCCATTGAAATGGGAATAGCGCGCCCACAGCAACTGCGTCAGTTTGCCGGGGAAGCTGCTGGCGGGCTGATCGGTGAGCTGATCCGTGCCGACAAAGGCGATGCCCGCCTCAGTGGTGTTGGAGAAAACCATGCGCAGGTCGGGATTCCGGGCCAGCGCCATAAATTCACCAAACTGCTGCCAGGGCTGGATCTCACGGTTGAGGCTGCGGATCAGCCGGGTTTCACTGACCTGCTCGCCCTGATCGTTGAGTCCGCGGATCAGCGTGGTGTAGAGGCCATCCTGCTGATTCAGGCTGTCGCTGACTTCACGGTTGCGCGGCCGCACCACCACAATTCCGGCATCGGTGCCCTGATGTTCATTCAGCCAGTCAATCTGCCAGTCAATAAAGGCGCGCAGGAAGTTACCTTCGCCGAACTGAATGACCCGGTCGCGATAGCGTGTGCCCGGGAAGTCGTGGCGGTTTAGCCTTTTCATCATCAGGCTCCCAGCTCGATGCCGAAGTAATCGCGGGCATTGTTGAAGCAGATGTTCTGAACCATCTGGCCTAACAGCGCTTCATCGGCTGGCGCTTCACCCTGCTCTACCCAGCGGCCAATCATCTGGCACAGCAACCGGCGGAAATATTCGTGGCGGGTGTAAGAGAGGAAGCTGCGGCTGTCGGTCAGCATCCCGACGAAGCGGCTCAGCAGGCCAATCTGCGCCAGCTGGGTCATCTGACGCTGCATACCGTCCAGCTGGTCATTGAACCACCAGGCGGAACCAAACTGCATTTTCCCCGCCTGACCTTCACTCTGGAAGTTGCCTGCCATCGTCGCCAGTACTTCGTTATCGCGCGGATTCAGGCAATAGAGGATGGTTTTCGGCAGCGCATTATTAAGGTTCTGTGCGCCCAGCAGGCGGGCCAGCGGTTCAGCCAGCGGCTGGTCGTTAATGGAGTCAAAGCCCACATCCGGCCCCAGCAACTGGTACTGGCGTGGGTTGGTATTGCGCAGTGCGCCAATGTGATACTGCTGTGCCCAGCCACGGCGGGCATATTCGCTGCCCAGCCAGACCAGTACCGCCGTTTTGAACTGCGCCGTTTCGTGCGGATTCGGTGCTGTACCGCTGCGACGGCGCGCCAGAATCACATCCAGCGTGGCGTCGTCCGCCTCGGCATAACAGACCACATCCAGCGCGTGATCCGAGACTTTACAGCCATGCGCCGCAAAGTGATCCAGCCGCTGATACAGTGCGCTGCGCAGATCGTCAAAACGCTGCACGCTGATGTCGGTCAGTTGTTCCAGCGTCTCAATCCACGGCAGGAAGGTGTCGGCTTCGATATTAAAGGCTTTGTCCGGACGCCAGCTTGGCAGCACTTTAACGCTGAAACTGGTGTCGTCTGCCAGCGCGCGGTGATGGCGCAGGTCATCCAGCGGATCGTCTGTGGTGCCGACCATCTTCACCTTCATCTGCTGCATGATGCCACGCGTGGTGAAGCTATCCTGCGCCAGCAGTTCATTGCAGCGATGCCAGATGCTGTCAGCCGTTTTCTCAGAAAGCAGCGTGTCGGTAATGCCGAAAGGCCGGCGTAATTCCAGATGGGTCCAGTGATAGAGCGGGTTGCCGATGGTGTGCGGCACGGTACGCGCCCAGGCGTCAAACTTTTCACGATCGCTGGCATTGCCGGTACAGAACGCCTCAGCCACACCGTTGGCGCGCATTGCCCGCCACTTGTAGTGATCGCCCTTCAGCCAGATGTCATAAAGATTGGCAAAGCGATAATTTTCGGCAATCTGCTGCGGCGGTAAGTGGCAGTGATAGTCGAAAATCGGCTGATCCTTCGCGTAGTCGTGATAGAGACGGCGGGCGAATTCACTATCCAGCAAAAAATCCTCGGTCATGAAACGTGACATACATGCTTCCTCATCTACTGAACCACTGATGGCCCAAAGTTATCATACCAATTTTAGTCCGTTACGGATTTATTTGCGATCCTGCTCACATAAACGGCGATGTCTGGCTACCGTTATGGACATTTTTGTCGCCCGCAGCGCGCTAAATGGCTGTCATTACGCAGGTTTCCAGTATCCCACAGTGCAGAAAGGGTTTTTGTGATGGCTCTCAACTTTTAAAGTTGTATAACAAGTTAGGCTCTCGTCCTATCGTGAGGTCGTTAGCGGCCCACAAATGGCAAGGTAAGAACAGGGTTGCTCAGACAGAACCTGCGGGCGTGAGCAGAGCTGCATCACGGGCTGTCCCGCTCCAGATAACAACAGCGGCAAGACCGCATACAGAACTGGAAGAGGTAGAGGATGCGTAAGATCAAAGGGTTACGCTGGTACATGATTGGACTGGTGACGATCGGTACGGTATTAGGGTATCTGACCCGTAATACCATCGCCGTGGCGGCCCCGACATTGATGACAGAGTTGCATATCACTACGCAGCAGTATTCATACATCATTGCGGCCTATTCAGCCTGCTATACGCTGATGCAACCGGTGGCGGGTTATGTGCTGGATCTGCTGGGCACCAAAGTCGGCTACGCCGTGTTTGCTGTGCTGTGGGCAATCTTCTGTGCCGCCACGGCGATAGCAGGCAGCTGGGGCGGCCTTGCTCTGGCGCGTGGTGCCGTCGGTGCGGCTGAAGCGGCGATGATCCCGGCGGGTCTCAAAGCGAGTAGTGAGTGGTTCCCGGCCAAAGAGCGTTCGGTCGCGGTAGGCTACTTTAACGTCGGTTCATCTATCGGTGCGATGCTGGCTCCGCCGCTGGTGGTCTGGGCAATCGTGGCACACAGCTGGCAGATGGCCTTTATCATGACCGGTGTGCTGAGCATGGTCTGGGCACTCTGCTGGCTGGTGTTTTACAAACATCCGAAACAGCAGAAGAAGCTGAGTGATGAAGAGCGCGACTACATTATCTCCGGTCAGGAAGCACAGCATCAGACCGGCAACACCCGCAAAATGTCGGCGCTGCAGATTATCCGTAACCGCCAGTTCTGGGGCATTGCTCTGCCGCGTTTTCTGGCAGAACCAGCGTGGGGAACCTTCAACGCCTGGATTCCGCTGTTTATGTTTAAGGTGTACGGCTTCAATCTGAAAGAGATTGCGATGTTCGCCTGGATGCCGATGCTGTTCGCGGACTTCGGCTGCATCCTGGGCGGCTATCTGCCGCCGCTGTTTCAGCGCTGGTTCGGCGTTAACCTGATCGTTTCCCGTAAAATGGTGGTGACGATGGGTGCGCTGTTAATGATTGCGCCGGGCACCATTGGCCTGTTCACCAGCCCTTACGTTGCCATTGGTCTGCTGTGCGTCGGCGGCTTTGCGCATCAGGCCCTTTCAGGTGCGCTCATTACCCTGTCGTCAGACGTTTTCGGCCGTAATGAAGTCGCGACGGCTAACGGCCTGACCGGCATGGCAGCCTGGACCGCCAGCACGATGTTTGCGCTGGTCGTGGGTGCCCTGGCCGATACGCTGGGCTTCAGCCCGCTGTTTGCTGCCCTGGCGGTGTTCGATCTGCTGGGTGCCGCAGTGATCTGGACAGTCCTGAAAAATAAACCGATTTCAGAGCTGGAAGCGGAAACGGTGATTCCACCAGCCAGCGCCGTTCACAATTGATTTGCCGGGCTGGCGCGAGCCAGCCCATTTCCTCGCACCGCCTGAAGTGGTATAACAACTTATCTGTCTGCTACCAGGATTGTGCTATGGACCTCACTGAATCCCGTCGACTCTACCAACAGCTTGCCAGCGAGCTCAAAAGCCGCATTGAAACCGGAATCTATCCGGTGGGCGACAAACTGCCTGCTGAACGCCTGATTGCCGAAGAGATGGAAGTGAGCCGCACCGTTGTCCGTGAAGCGATCATCATGCTGGAAGTAGAAGGCTATGTTGAGGTCCGTAAAGGATCGGGTATTCACGTCATTGCCAGCCAGCAGCAGAATCGCATCGCCCCCACCAGCAGCCAGCTGGAATTTGCCACCTTTGGCCCGTTTGAGCTACTGCAGGCGCGCCAGCTCATTGAAAGTAACGTGGCCGAGTTCGCAGCCACCCAGGTCACGCGTCAGGACATTATCGACCTGATGGCGATTCAGGAAAAAGCCCGCCAGGAGGATCACTTCCGTGATTCCGAGTGGGACATGCAGTTTCATGTGCGCATCGCGCAATCCACCCAGAACAGTGCTTTAGCCGCCATCGTTGAAAAAATGTGGCTGCACCGCCTGCACAATCCCTACTGGCTCAAACTTCATGAACATATCGACCAGCGCAGCATTCTCAGCTGGTGCGACGACCACGATCAGATTCTCAAAGCGCTGATGCGTAAAGATCCCGCCGCCAGCAAACTGGCGATGTGGCAACATCTGGAAAATACTAAACAGATGCTGTTTAACGCGACGGCGGATGATTTTGAATTTAACGTGGATCGTTACATGTTCGGTGAGAATCCGGTCATCCTGCCTGATGGGTCCAATAACGCCCGCTAAAAGCGCCTGAAAACAGCCTGAGATGGTCAGTTAATCTGCAATAGTGTCAGGTCATGTAAAGCTCCTTTTTACAGGGCGTTTCACAAGGTAAAACTCCTGTTCGCAAGAGAGTTTTACTGTCTCAGACAGGCGATTTTTGTTACAGTTATCGCCCTTTTATTACCCTTTGCGACAAGGGTTTATAAAGTTGCTGATTTAACAATCGATTCTGGAAGGATCCGGAAAATCCCGCCCAGGCTGCGCGCCTAAAATTTATAACAAAATGCCGGTCTGCGTTTAAGTCCCTGTGGGACATGTTTAACAATGATGTTCAGGAATGATTGATGGATATTTTGCAAGCGTTGCTGCATGCCCTGTGGCAACAGGACTATGAAACTCTCTCCGATCCCACGCTGGTATGGGCCATTTACGGCGTGTTGTTCATGATTTTATTCTTAGAAAATGGCCTTCTTCCTGCCGCATTTCTGCCGGGTGACAGTCTGCTGATTCTGGTCGGTGTACTGATTGCCAAAGGCACCATGAGTTTCCCTTTAACGATTCTGGTTCTGACGACCGGCGCCAGTCTTGGCTGCTGGGTGAGTTACATACAGGGCCGCTGGCTGGGTAATACACCCACGGTTCAGAAATGGCTCTCTCATCTGCCTGCCCAGTACCATCTGCGCGCGCACAGCATGTTTCACCGTCACGGCTTATCTGCCCTGCTGATTGGTCGCTTTATCGCCTTTGTCCGAACGCTGCTGCCCACCATTGCCGGGCTGTCAGGCCTCAGCAATGCCCGTTTTCAGTTCTTTAACTGGGTCAGTGCATTCCTGTGGGTGGTAATTTTGACCGTTATCGGCTTCGCGCTGGGAAAAACCCCGATTTTCCGTCGTTACGAAGATGAGATGATGTTTTTCCTGATGATGCTGCCACTGGCGCTGCTGGTATTTGGCCTGGTGGGATCGCTGGTGGTGTTATGGCGTAAACGACAGGCGAATCAAAACGGGAAAGCCGAGTAATGAAACTGCTGCAGGCTATTCCTAAACGGTGGTTACCGTGGTTGATTGCTGGCGCGTTTGCGCTGGTCGCGCTCTGTGCGATCCCACCTTTGATGAAGCACGAGACAGTGGTGCAGATTCGGGTTTCTCATGCAGGTGCAACGCTGCCAGATGGTTTTTATCTCTATCAGCAATTAAGCGCACAAGGTATTCGTATCAAAAGCATAACGCCCGCGGGTGATGCGCTGATCATTCATTTTGACAGCGAAGAACAGAGTCTGGCAGCACAGAAGGTGTTGCGCCGCCTGTTGCCACAAGGCTTTATTGTGGCGCAGCACGATCACTCTCAGCACCTTTCGCTGGCGTAATCCCCCTCTCCCTCTTTTTCAGACCGTTGCCGCATGCCGCGACGGTCTGAAAGCCGCTCTATCTCCCGGTCTTCTTTGAACTTTTTACTATCGGTGTCTATGCTTAAGCGAGAGTCGATTCTGAGCACCCGCAGGCACAAGATCGCGCAGGTGATGAGGAGTCAGGTCGCAATGGAAGGTTCAGGACCGATGAAATATCAAGTATTGATGGGCATTGCTCTGTTTTCGCTATCGGGTTCGCTGCTGGCAGCAGAATCGCTGTGTGAGCAGAAAGAGCAGGATATTCAGCGTGAAATTGGGATGGCGCAAAAGCATAACAACCAGCGCCGGGTTAATGGTCTGGAGCGCGCGCTGACCGAAGTCCGGGCAGATTGCAGCGATAAAAAGCTTGAAGCCGCCCATCTGGAAAGAATTAACGCGCAAAAGCAGAAAGTTGCAGAGCGTGAGCACGCACTCAGGGAAGAGCGTGAAGAGGGCCATGACAGGGAAAAGATTGCTAAGCGACAACAAAAACTGGATGAAGCGCGCCGGGAACTGAAAAAGTTACAGGCGGAGCCCTATTAATTGGAATTAACCAACTGATGTTAAAGGAGTATTTTATGTCTAAAGACACATCATCGGAACATTTGCGTGCTGAACTGAAAAACCTCGCCGATACCCTGGAAGAAGTACTGAGCAGCAGTACTGAAAAATCCAAAGGTGAGCTGGATAAACTTCGCAGCAAAGCGCGTGATGCGCTGGACAGCTCACGTGAACGTCTGGGCGAATCAAGCGAGCGCATCGCTGCGACTACGCGTGAAGCGGCACAGAGAGCTGAAGGCTATGTGCGTGAAAATCCATGGCATGGTGTGGGCATCGGTGCAGCGATTGGCGTCGCACTGGGCATGCTCATCTCGCGTCGTTAACTATGGCTGACTCACAGCATAACCACGGCCCGGCTAAAGGGGTCATTAACATCGGCCAGCGTATTGTGACCACGCTGGTTGGCATGGTCGAGACGCGTGTTCGTCTGGCAGTGGTGGAACTGGAGCATGAGAAAGCTAACCTGATTCAGCTGCTGTTGATGGTTGGCCTGACAATGCTGTTCACTGCATTTGGTCTGATGAGCCTGATGGTTCTGATTATCTGGGCAGTAGATGCACAGTACCGTCTGATGGCCATTGGCATCACAACCGGCACACTGTTCCTGCTGGCGGTCATTCTGGGACTCTGGACACTTCACAAGTCGCGTCAGTCAACGCTGTTACGCCATACGCGTAAAGAGCTGGAAACTGATCGTAATTTGCTTGAGGAACAACGCTGATGAGCCGCCGCGAGCGTGAAGAACGCATCCATGAACTGCTTAAGCATGTGCAGCAGCAGCGGCTGGATTTAAGCGCTGCGCGGCGTGACTGGCTGGAAGGGACCGCCCATTACGATCGTGGCTGGTTTACTTTCCTCAGCTTACGTCGCTATCTGGCTATTGGCAGCAGCGCGCTGGCCGTCTACTCCATTCGTAGTCCCAGTAAGATCTTACGCTGGGCCAAACGGGGATTCGGTGCCTGGAGTACCTGGCGCATGATTAAGTCCGCATTGCCACCGCGTTAATTTTGTTAATAGCCGGTCCTGAAAAGGCCGGCTTTTCTTCATCAGATTTTCTGAAAAACACAGACAGTATATCTCGCTTACAACCTTTCCACTCCGCGACTATCATCTCCAGCCATCAACCCAATGAACGCAGTAGTGCTTTCAGCGGGCATAAACCCTGCGGGCAGCTTGCCCTGCATTCCTGATAGCGCTGGAGTAGATGATGAAAAAATTCGAAGATGTCGGTTTATTAGTGGCTCGCATCCTGATGCCAATCCTGTTCATTACGGCCGGCTGGGGCAAGATCACCGGTTATGCAGGTACTCAGCAATATATGGAAGCGATGGGCGTCCCTGGCTTTATGCTGCCGCTGGTTATTCTGCTGGAGTTTGGCGGCGGTCTGGCCATTCTGTTTGGTTTCCTGACCCGTTTCACTGCCCTGTTCACTGCAGGCTTCACCATCCTGACCGCGTTTCTGTTTCACAGTAACTTTGCCGAAGGTGTGAATCAGTTGATGTTCATGAAAAACCTCTCTATCGCGGGTGGTTTCCTGGTGTTAGGTCTGGTGGGTCCAGGCGCATACAGCATTGATCGCCTGATCAGCAAAAGAAAACCACAGACGATTGCGCGCTAATCTCACATAAAGCGTAATGCCACATATACTTAGCAGGGCGGGGAAATTACCCCGCCCTGTTTGCATTGGAGCCACTATGGGACAGTTAATTGACGGTGTCTGGCATGACACCTGGTACGACACCAAATCCACTGGCGGACGTTTCAAACGTTCAGAGTCGGCTTTTCGCAACTGGGTCACGGCGGACGGTAGCGCCGGTCCGGTGGGCAAAGCGGGATTTGCTGCTGAGCGCGATCGCTATCATCTTTATGTCTCGCTGGCCTGCCCCTGGGCGCACCGTACGCTACTGATGCGTCAGCTGAAGGGTCTGGATAGCATGATCGACGTCTCCGTGGTGCATCCGTTGATGCTGGAGAACGGCTGGACCTTCGATGACACCTTTCAGGATGCGACGGGCGATAAGCTCTATCAGAACGAGTTCCTTTATCAGCTCTATTTGCATGCTGACCCGCAGTACAGTGGCCGTGTAACCGTGCCGGTATTATGGGACAAGCAGCAGAACACCATCGTCAGCAATGAATCGGCTGATATCATCCGCATGTTCAACAGTGCGTTTGATGCGGTCGGTGCCCGTGCCGGTGACTACTATCCGGTAGCGCTGCGCGAGAAGATTGATGAGCTGAATGGCTGGATCTACGATACGGTGAACAACGGCGTCTATAAATCGGGTTTTGCTACCTCGCAGTCCGCATACGATGAAGCAGTAACGGCGCTTTTCCACTCGCTGTCGCGGCTGGAGCAGATTCTGGGCCAGCATCGCTATCTTACCGGCGATCAGCTGACCGAAGCGGATCTGCGTTTGTGGACCACGCTGGTGCGCTTTGATCCCGTCTATGTGACTCACTTTAAGTGCGATCGTCACCGGATCAGTGACTACAGAAACCTTAGTGGTTTCCTGCGTGATATCTATCAGATGCCGGGCATTGCAGAGACAGTCAATCTTCCGCATATCCGTCATCACTATTACTGCAGTCACAAGACCATCAACCCGAACGGCGTGATTTCGCTTGGGCCAGCGTTTGACTGGGATGAACCGCACGGCCGCGGATAAGCTGCATTCGTATAGCGCCATAAAGCAAAAACCCCGCCGAAGCGGGGTTTCTGGTAAAAAGTCGAAGCTGACCGTTAAGCCGGGTTCTGTCGTGGACAGTCATTCATCTAGGCCAGCAATCGCTCACTGGCTCAAGCAGCCTACCCGGGTTCAGTACGGGCCGTACCTTGTGAACCCCTATTTGGCCTTGCTCCGGGTGGAGTTTACCGTGCCACGAACTGTTGCCAGTCGCGCGGTGCGCTCTTACCGCACCCTTTCACCCTTACCTGATCCCATTTCTGGGCCATCGGCGGTTTGCTCTCTGTTGCACTGGTCGTAGGCTTGCGCCTCCCAGGCGTTACCTGGCACCCTGCCCTATGGAGCCCGGACTTTCCTCCCCTCTGCCCGTCTCCCCACAAGTGAGGACGACGACAAAGCGGCGACTGTCTGGTCAGCTTCGGCGCGGGATAATAGGACATCCGAAGGCATTTGTCACGCCTCTTGCTGCTCCAGCGCATACTTATAGAGGGCATTCTTCTTCACGCTATGGATCTCAGCGGTCAGCGCAGCCGCGCGCTTCAACGGCAGCTCTTTTTGCAGCAGCGCCAGCGTACGCAGTGCATCAGCGGGTAACGCATCGTCATCATCGACTTTGTGCCCTTCGACAATCAGCACCATCTCGCCTTTACGACGATTCTCATCTTCTTTGACCCAGGCCAGCAGCTCGCCGACCGGCGCACCATAAATCGACTCCCAGGTTTTGGTCAGCTCACGAGCCAGCACGACGTAGCGCTCAGGCCCCAGCTCACTCACCATATCCTGCAGGCTGTCGATTAAACGATGGGTTGATTCATAGAAAATCAGCGTGCGTGGCTCCTGCACCAGTGCTCGCAGGGCATCGCAACGGCCTTTGGTTTTTGCGGGCAGAAACCCTTCGTAACAGAAACGATCGGATGGCAGTCCTGCGGCGCTCAATGCGGCAATGGCGGCACAGGCGCCCGGTAGCGGCACTACACGAATGCCCGCTTCACGGCAGCGGCGCACCAGATGGTAGCCCGGATCGTTAATCAGCGGCGTGCCAGCATCGGAAACTAAGGCTATGCTTTGACCCTCTTGCAGCTTCGTCAGCAGCAGCTCAGCCTTATGCTGCTCGTTGTGGTCATGAAGTGAGAAGAGTCGCGCATTGATGGCGAAATGTTGTAGCAACAGCCCGGTATGACGTGTATCTTCCGCAGCGACCAGATCGACGCTCGAAAGCACCGTCAGCGCCCGCTGGGTGATATCACCCAAATTACCAATCGGGGTTGGAACGATGTAGAGCGTGCTGGCAGAAATCTCTGCCCGATCGAGTTGTTTCATTGTTTCATCCGAATTGCCGATTTAATATTGAGCATCTTGAAAAAAACATCACTGGATACAGTATGCTTCCTTCAAAAGTCGTTCGTCATAAAGCAGGACGCTTTCTGCCTGTCATTCTTGCCGGGCTGATTTTAGCCGCATGTAGCGGTCAGGCGCCGCAAACCTCAACCGTCAATATTCAGGGGCCAGCCACCGCCAGCTCCGCTTACTATCTGCAGCAAGCGCAGCAAAGCAGCGATGATAGCAAGACCGACTGGCAATTACTCGCAATCCGCGCCCTGTTGAAGGAAGGAAAGTATCCCGAGGCCACTCAGCAACTGAGCCAGTTGCCGCAGCAGCTCTCTGAGACGCAGCAACAGGAATCTCTGCTGCTAAAAGCGCAGTTGTTGATTGCCCAGCAGAAATCCAAAGACGCTGAACCGCTGTTAGCAGCGGTAAAGACCAGCGCACTGTCGCAGGATCAGCTGGCGCGTTACTACAGCCTGCAAATTGCCAGCGCGCAGGGCCGCCCTTCACTCTCACTGCTGCGCAACTATATTGCTCAGGAACCGCTGCTGAAAGACGCCGATCATCAGACCAATATTGACGCTACCTGGCAGACCCTGACGCAGATGTCGCCACAGGAAGCCAGCAACCTGGTGATCAATGCCGACGAAAATGTGCTGCAGGGCTGGCTGGATCTGCTCGCGGTCTGGCGTGCTAATGCCCAGGATGCAGAAATGCTGAAGTCCGGCATCAAAGACTGGCAGACTCGCTATCCGCAGAACCCGGCGGCCAAAACGTTGCCGACGCAGCTGAGCCAGATGCAGAACTACACCAAAGCCTCTACCAGCATCATCGCGCTGCTGCTGCCGCTGAATGGCCAGGCACAGGTGTTCGCGAATGCCATCCAGAAAGGCTTTAACGACGCGAAGAACGGCGTATCCGCGCCGGTCGCACAGCCTGCGGCAGCAACTGCCCAGCCCGCCGCTGCGGATGCAACAGCCAGCGCGCAACCTGCCGCCGCTGCGGGATCGTCTGCCGATCCGATCAGCGCACCGCAGCAGTCGGCTACCACCACACCACAGCAACAGCCTCAGTCACAGCCTCAATCTCAGCCTGCCGCCGCCGCACCGGCCAGCAACGCTCAGATCAAGGTCTATGACACCAGCAGCCAGCCGATTGAGCAGGTGATGCAGCAGGCACAGCAGGATGGCGCCACTATCGTGGTTGGCCCACTGCTGAAGAGCAACGTTGAGAAGGTCGCCAACAGCCAGACCCCCTTAAACGTGCTGGCGCTCAATGAGCCGGAAAAGATCCAGAACCATCCGAATATCTGCTACTTTGCGCTTTCTCCTGAAGACGAAGCACGCGATGCCGCGCACCATATCTGGGACCAGGGCAAACGTCAGCCGCTGCTGCTGGTTCCGCGCAGCGGCCTTGGCGATCGCGTGACAAACGCTTTTGCACAGGAGTGGCAGACGCTGGGTGGCAGCACCGTCATGCAGCAGCGCTTTGGCTCGACCGCTGAGCTGAAACAGGGCATTAACAGCGGCGCGGGCATCAGCCTGTCAGGTACGCCGGTCAATGCGGCACCTGCTGAGCCGCAGGGCGTTTCCATTGCGGGCCTGACCATTCCGGCACCGCAACAGAGCACGCCTGATGTGGTCAGCACCAGCAGCGGCGGTGGCATCGATGCGGTCTACATCGTCTCAACCCAGGATGAACTGCAGCTGATCAAACCGATGATCACCATGCGCACCGGCAGTCGCAGCAATATCTCGCTCTACGCCAGTTCGCGCAGCGCGCAGGCCGGCGCTGGCCCGGACTTCCGGTTAGAAATGGATGGCCTGCAGTTCAGCGATATTCCGCTGCTCTCCGGCAGCAATCCTGGCCTGATGCAGCAGACATCGAAGTCATTCAATAATGACTACTCGCTGGTACGCCTCTATGCCATGGGTATGGATGCCTGGACGCTGGCGAACCACTTTAACCAGATGCGCCAGTCACCTGGCTTCACGCTGGATGGCAATACCGGCAAGCTCAGCGCCGACACGGATTGTGTGATCAACAGGAAGTTGACATGGAACCAGTATCGCCGGGGCGAAATCGCACCGGCCAACTAAATCGCCGTCAGATTGGCGCCGGACATGAAGAAGATGCCCGGCGCTATCTGGAGCAGGCTGGCCTGATATGGGTCGCCAGTAATGTTCACTTTCGCAATGGTGAACTTGACCTGATTATGCGTGACGGGCACTGTTGGGTGTTTGTTGAAGTCCGCTACCGACGCGATGCGCGTTATGGTGGCGCGCTCGCCAGCGTAACCCGGAATAAACAACAAAAGCTGCTGCGCGCTGCCGCTCTCTGGCTGGCGCAACGCGGCGGCAGTTTTGAAACAGTGAATTGCCGTTTCGACATCATCGCCATTACCGGCACGGCGCTCGAGTGGCTGCCGAATGCCTTTAATGCAGACGTTTAGAACCAGGTGGTCGTGTGCAGGAAAGAATTAAAGCGTGTTTTACCGAAAGTATTCAGACTCAGATTGCCGCAGCCGAGGCGTTGCCCGATGCCATTTCTCGCGCGGCGATGACGCTGGTGCAGTCGTTACTGAATGGCAATAAAATCCTGAGCTGTGGCAACGGTGCCTCATCCGCCAATGCTCAGCACTTCGCCGCCAGCATGATCAACCGTTTCGAGACCGAGCGCCCCAGCTTACCGGCGCTGGCATTAAGTGCAGACAACGTGATGCTGACCGCGATTGGCAATGACCGTCTGCACGATGAGATCTATGCAAAGCAGGTACGCGCGCTGGGACACGCAGGCGATGTGTTACTGGCTATCTCGACACGAGGCAACACCCGTGACATCGTTAAGGCCGTAGAAGCGGCGGTGACGCGCGATATGACTATCGTTGCGCTTACCGGGTATGATGGCGGAGAGCTCGCCGGACTGCTGGGTCCGCAGGATGTGGAAATCCGTATTCCTTCGCACCGCAGCGCCCGTATTCAGGAGATGCATATGCTGACCGTTAATTGCTTATGCGATCTGATCGATAACACTCTCTTTCCCCATCAGGAATGACTGAAGGAGCACGAATGAAAGCATTGAATGCTATAGCTATTCTGTTAACCGCCATGCTGCTGCAGGGCTGTGTCGCAGTTGTGGCAGGTGGCGCAGCCGTTGCTACCAAAACGGCCACGGATCCCCGCTCGGTAGGTACGCAGGTTGATGACGGCACGCTGGAGTTACGTGTCACTAACGCGCTGGCTAAAGATCAGCAGATTAAAACCGATGCCCGCGTTGTCGCCACCGCCTATCAGGGCAAAGTGTTGCTGACTGGTCAGGCGCCTTCGCAGGAGATCGCCAATCGAGCCAAACAGATCACCATGGGTGTTGATGGCGCAACCGAGGTCTATAACGAGATCCGCATCGGCCAGAAAGTCACGCTGGGTACCACATCGTCAGACACCTGGATCACCACCAAAATCCGCTCGCAGCTGTTGGGCAGCGATCAGGTGAAATCCTCCAACGTGAAGGTGACGACGGAGAATGGCGAAGTGTTCCTGCTGGGTCTGGTGACACAACAGGAAGCGCAGGCCGCGGCTGATGTCGCCAGCCGCGTCAGTGGCGTGAAACACGTCACCACCGCCTTTACCATGCTGAAGTAACACGCTAAAACGCAAAAAGGCGGCTATGGCCGCCTTTTTTATTGCCCGGTTTTCAGACCGGAATATCGATGACCAGCGCGCGGGTCGCGGTTTTCGCCTTCAGCTGCAACAGCTTCTCTTCCTGCAAAAACGCACCATCGCCACAGCCCAGCTTTTCCTGATGATCCGTGCCGGACATCGCCTCCAGCGAACCATGAATTGACTGCAGATAGGCGCGTGGCCCCTGTATCCGCAGCGAGTGCTGTTCACCCGGCGCCAGCTCAACCTGATGAATCCACACCTGCTGACGCAACTGCAGACTGTCATCTATCCCATCCGGCGAGGCGATCAGCTGAGACAACCGGCCTTCCGTCAGGGCAATCTTTTGCATCCGCGGATTTTCGCGCTCAGGACAGGCTGACAGCCATAGCTGCATGCGTGTCAGTGGACGATCTTTGCTCAGGTTAATTTCGGTGTAACTTACCCCCTGCTGGGCAGAGAGCAGCAGCGCCTCTCCTTCCCGCACGCTGATGGTGTTGCCTTCGCTGTCGCGGTATTCAGCTTCACCCTGCAGCACGATGTTCAGCACATCGACCTGAGGATAGGTACGCGGCTGAAATGCGGCGCCCGGTGCCAGTACTTCCTGGTTCAGAACACGCAGCGATGCGTAGCCCATCAGTTTGGGATCAAAATAGTGGCCAAAAGAGAAACTGTAACGCCCCTGCAACCAGCCGAAATCGGCCTGACCACATGCGGACGCACTGCGTGTCGTTATCATTATTTACCTCCGGCATCCGGTGACGAGGATCGGCCACGGACTTTATGCACCCATGGTAAAAGTCTGGACGCCGGATTGTTAGCCAGTTAATCTGCCCGGCATGTTCAAATTTCCTGACAGAGAACCGGGATGGCCAAAGAGCGTGCGTTAACCCTTGAATCTTTACGCGTTATGGATGCGATTGATCGACGTGGCAGTTTTGCAGCAGCAGCAGATGAACTGGGGCGTGTCCCTTCAGCCCTCAGCTACACCATGCAAAAGCTGGAAGAGGAGCTGGATGTGGTGCTGTTTGACCGCTCCGGTCACCGCACTAAATTTACCAACGTGGGACGCATGCTGCTGGAGCGTGGCCGGGTACTGCTGGAAGCGGCCGATAAGCTCACCACCGATGCGGAAGCGCTGGCGCGTGGCTGGGAAACCCATCTGACCATCGTTACTGAAGCGCTGGTGCCCATTGATGCACTGTTTCCGCTGGTGACAAAGCTGGCTGACAAAGCCAATACACAATTTTCGCTGGTTACCGAAGTATTGGCAGGCGCGTGGGAGCGGCTGGAACAGGGCCGTGCCGATATCGTGATCGCCCCCGATATGCACTTCCGTGCCTCCACCGAGATCAATACCCGTAAGCTCTACACCATGATGAGTGTTTACGTCGCCAGTGCTGACCACCCGATTCATAACGAGCCTGAACCTCAGTCTGAAGTGACGCGGGTGAAATACCGGGGCATTGCAGTGGCAGATACCGCGCGTGAGCGCCCGGTGCTGACCGTGCAGTTACTGGATAAACAGCAGCGCCTGACCGTAAGCAGCATGGATGATAAGCGCCGTGCCCTGCTGGCGGGGCTGGGTGTCGCAACCATGCCCTATTCACTGGTGGAGCAGGATATCGCGGAAGGCCGTCTGCGCGTGGTGAGTCCGGAATACACTCGCGAGGTTGATATTATTATGGCGTGGCGGCGCGACAGCATGGGCGAAGCCAAATCCTGGTGCCTGCGCGAGATCCCCCGCCTGCTGGCGAAGAAAAACTAAAAGCCTATGGCCGACTCAGGCAATCCATCGCCACCGCCCTGAAGCAGGTGAAATCGGTGCAGTCCCGCAGTCGGGTCATCGCCCTTTCACGCAGGAACGTCACAAACAGATCGTATATCGCCATCGCCTCTTCATATTCACTTTTGCTGATCGCCAGCAGGAAGATGACATAGGCGGTATCGTCTCCCCAGGGAATACCGTGTGGGGCCAGCACGGTATAGACCACGGTTTTCTTTGCCAGGAGTCCCAGCGAGTGCGGCAGCGCAATGCCTTCGCCCAGCATGGTGCTGACAATCGCTTCACGCTCTTCGACCGACGGATAGAACGCCTCATCCACAAACCCCTCCTCCTGCAGCTGATCGCTCAGCTGGCGAAACAGCTCAGACCGGGTCGTCGGCTGGTCGACAATATGAAAGTGCTGGGCATCAAAAAATTTCGCCAACATATAGGGCCGGGTACGATCGACCAGCACCAGCTTGCCAATCTGCTCCAGCTGAAAACCGGTGGGAAACGGTGACATCACCACCACGGGTTTCTCTTTTTCGCTGAGCCGGATGGTTGAGATGACAAAATCTTCGTCAATGCGGCTGCGCGCCTCATACTCGCGCTGTGACAGTCGGGCCGTGACCTGCAACTGCGGATATTTTCGCAGCAACATCGCTTCAATCATGCGCAGCGTGGAGTTACCGCTATCGCACACCAGCAGCACCTGTGGATGACGCTGATAGCCCACGTCATAGTGGCGCTCCAGTCCGACACCAATATGCAGCACCAGAAAGCCAATCTCATTCTCGGTAATGACGTAAGGCGTATATTTCCCCCAGCTGGTCACCGCCGCCAGGGTGACATCATAGGCCATCGGATAGTGCTGCTTGATGTTGCTGAGCAGCGGGTTAGGGATGTGAATCTGATAGCGCACCCGGGTAATCATGGTTTTGATGTGGGTAAGCAGATCGGCTCGCAGCTGTTGATCGTTTTGCAGATTGAAGTTGTAGTGCGTGTTGATAAAGCTGAGCAGGTAATCCACCAGCGCGTCGGCATCATCGGCATTGATGGCGCTGGGAGCGATCGCCTGAATGCGCCGCGCGGCAATGTTAACCCGCAGCCAGTTTTCTTCAGCGGGTGAAATTGGTTTGCTGACCAGTGGACGCATCAGATTAATCAGCTGATGTGCCGCTTCACGCACCTCATCGCCAATCTCCTCAGCACCGGGATCGTTAAGCGGATAACCTTCGCTGATGCGACGCACAGCAACGGCGCAATAGAGCCGCAGATAGCGCTCGCCCTCATCACTGAGGCGAATGTTGTGCTGCGCAAAACAGCTTTGCAGCAGCGGACGCAGCGTCTCCAGCATGCCGCTGTTCAGCGCTTCAATAGTCAGCAGCGGACTCTCTGGCATCGCCTGATCGATTTGCCATAACAGGTCGGTGAGACAGGTCCGAATCGCCACTTCGCTGCCAAATAGCTTCATGCCGTAGTGCGGTTTACTCTCAATGGTGAGGTGATAGCGACCCAGCCACTCGCGCACCTCGGCCATATCGTTCTGCAGGGTCGCGCGGCTGACAAACCACTCTTCCGCCAGCTCTTCAAGTTTCAGTGAATAGGCAGCGGTAAGAAAACGGGTCAGGAGGTAGCGAACCCGGTCCTGCGAGGTACGCGGCACCCGCAGCGGCGAGGCAGTATGCTGCTGCAGATGCTGAAAGCGCTGAGCATCCTCGATCTTCAGCTGATAACCCGCGCCACGGCTCAGGATAAACTGCGCACCATGATCTGCCAGCAGCGCATTCAGCGCCGTAATATCGGTACGCACGGTGCGTGTCGAGACAGCAAAACGCCGCGCCAGCTCATCCTGAGGCAGCGTTTCGTTTTGCAGGGCATCGAACAGTTGCGCAAGGCGCTGATTGGGAAATCTCACAAGCGTTACCTGTTTGCTGGCAGAGAGTGAAAACTTCAGCCTACGGCGTTCGTCACGCAACGTCCATGCTGCACGATCTGCCTGTCAAAGGCAGATCGTGTCGATCACCGGGCCAGTACTGTTTTACAGATGGCCAGCAGCTGCTTCACATCGTCAATGCGGGTCTCTCCGCTGGCTTTGTCAATGATCGAACTGTAGACGTGCGGGATCACTTTGCTGACGCCCGCGTCCAGCGCAATGCGCACGATCTCGCCGACGTTTTCCAGATCGATGCCGCCGGTGGGCTCCAGCCAGAAATCCTGTTTTGCACAGGCTACCGCCACAGCGCGGTACTCATCCACCGCCTGCAGACCGCCCATCGGGAAATATTTCACCGAGCTGCCGCCCATATCCTGCAGCATCGCAATCGCCGTTTCGATGGACACAATCCCATCCTGCCGTTTTGCGCTGCGCGGTCCGGTAGAAATTTTTACCTGACCTGGCGTGCCGGTTGGCGAGACCAGACCGTTCACAATAGTCTGTGACTGACCCAGCAGCGCACGACTGGTGGCGACACCGGTAAAGACCTGATTCACATGCTGCGGTTGCAGCACCGCCGAAATCTCACTGACCATCTGTGACTGATTTGGATCGCCCGCGCCCAGGCCCACCGAGAGGGCATTATCGATCAGCGCAGCATATTCACGCATATCAGCGATAGCGGCGTCATTGCTGGTGTAGTTTTTTGACAGCACGCCGACCAGCACGTGTCCTTCTGCTGCCTGCCAGATAGCGCGCGCATTCTCTTTTGATCCCGCAAGGACGTTAAGGCAGAGACGATCCTGATAAAAATTAGGTGTCAGCGTCATGCGTGTTTCTCCCCGTTTAACAGTGCCTGAATGCGGGTAAAAATAGTGTGCAGTTGATCGGCGCTGACGCTGCGCACATCCGCTTCAATGATTCCTTCGTTGGCTTTATAGCCGCGGAAATAGATCGCTACATCGCCCTTTTTCAGCGCCTGCACCAGATCGCCGGTGCGTTGCTGGATCGCGGCTTCATCGAACTTAATTTCAGCGCGGGCGATATCGCGTCCGGCACTGTCCCACACGACGCGGGCCGTCACGCCGTTCAGGCTGTTAAGCTGTTCAATAAACGGCGTCATTTTTTCCACCATCTGCGCGCCGCTGATTTTTGGCTGTGACAGATAATTTTCAATCGCCTGGGTCAGCCCCAGAATCCCCTCTTTGCCCACTTTCATTGCGCGGCCAATGCCGTTGGTCTGGCGTTTGACCCACTCAACGTAATGGTGTCTGCCAATCACCAGCCCGCTGGTCGGCCCTTCAATCGCTTTTGCGCCGCTGTAGATCACCAGATCGGCTCCCGCCTGGTAATAGCATTGCAGATCCTCTTCTGCTGCCGCATCGACGATCAGCGGAAGGCCATGCTCACGCGCAACTGCCGCGGCCTGCCCGACATCAAGATGGCTCTTCTGCACGCAGTGATGCGATTTCACATAGAGGATCGCCGCCGTCTGTGGCGTGATCGCCGCCGCCAGCTGGGCAGGTGAGCATTCGTTGCTGTAACCCGCTTCCACCAGTTGCCCGCCACCCAGCGCCACCATGCTGCCGACCGGCGCGCCATAGTTCACGTTGTGCCCTTTCGGCACCACAATATGGTGCGGAACGGTCAGCGGCGCGGCGTGCAGGTTATCCACCAGCCAGTCGTTGTCTTTTACAATCACCGCCGCCACGCACTGGGCGATTCCGGCCGAGGCGCAGGAGACCACCAGCGCGTTCTCCACTTTCAGCAGACCGGCGATATACGCACCGGTCTTATCCACCAGATCTTTCATTTCGAAGTAGTGATCGAGGCCATACTTCACCGTATCGACCACGTCACTCGATGGGGTCGATACGCCGAGGATCGTCATACGGCCAGAGGCGTTAATCACCGGCTTCAGGCCATACTTTTCATAAACCGAGGTCATGCGCTATTCCTTCTTCAGTGGCGATCCACGTACCAGCGACCACCGCCGCCAGCGGAACCAGATGCTTCTCACCGGCGACCTCTTCACCTTCGGAATCGATAAAGGGCCGGGTTTCCTCTTTGATGCTAAAAACAGTCAGATCGGCGTCGTAGCCGACTTTCAGCTGGCCTTTACGCAGCAGGCGCAATCCGGCGGCCGCGTTTACCGTCACGCAGTCGATGACCTGCGGCAACGTCATGCCGACGCTGAAAAATTTCGACATCACATGCGCCAGGCTGTGAACCGGCCCGGCCAGACGATTGCGGCAGTAAATGTCAGAACTGATGGTGTCGGGCAGAATGCCCTGCGCAATCGCCACCCGGGCGACCTCAAAGCTGAAGCTGGCGCTGCCGTGGCCGACATCAAGTTTTACGTCGCGCGCAATGGCATGTTTAACCGCTGCTTTGAGTTCACCCTGCGGCGTCAGGATGCGGTTGGGTTTGCCATTAAAGCAGTGCGTGATGATGTCGCCCGTGGTGAGCAGATCGGCAATCTGGTCAAGATTGGGCGGATTATTGCCAATGTGAACCATCAGTGGCAGACCGCCGCTCACCTGCTGAATAGCCTTCGCTTTTATCAGTGGCTGGACGCCGTTCTGACCGACCACGCTGCTGCTGATGCGCGCCTTAAGGCCGACGATAAAATCGGGCAGTCGCGCTACAGCCTGCTTCACCGCCTCCCCGTCGATCTGCGTCATGTCGGCCAGCTCATTCTGAGTGACGATGCCGGTGCGGGCGATATTAATCAGCGCATACACCTGGGTCTGTGCTGCGCGCGTCAGCTGGTAGAAATCATCGATGTGCTCTGCGCCGGTGCTGCCTGCATCGACCACCGTGGTGACACCGTGCGCTACGCCAATCGCGTCCGCTTCATCATGATAAAGGGGAGATTTGGGATAGCAGTGAACGTGGGAGTCGATCCAGCCCGAGCTGAGGTAGAAGCGACCCGCCAGATCGCGCTCGCGCCGTGCCGTGCCCTGCACGTTGCCCACCGCGGCGATACGGCCATCCTGCAGCGCAATGTCGACCACCTGCTCATCGCTAAGGCGCGCATTGCGGATAATCAAGTCGTACATGGTTTCTCCTTAACGGCAGCCCGCTGCCGGGCTGCCGGTGAGATCAGAGAGCAATCGGGAACAGCGCACCCAGGATCATCGCGCCGAGAATCGCACCGCCGGTGATCGGCTTGTTCCAGAGATAGAACAGCAGCGCACCCAGCAGCGAACCCAGACCAATCGGAATCGAGGCCGCCATGGCGGACAGGATAATCAGCGGACCCAGAAAGCGCCCTGAGGCATTACCGGCTCCCATCATCACGTCTGCGCCGTAGGTGGAGTCGCTCTGATTGATGGTGAATTTACGCGCCAGAATAATCAGGTAGCCAATCGCCACACCAATCACCAGGCCCGTCACCAGCGAGGCCGCAAAATTCGCTACCGGAAAGACGATGCCCGCGCCCAGCAGCAGTGCCGGCACGCCCAGGCCGACGCCGGTCTGAATCGCCCCGCCGATATCCAGAATGCCCACCAGTGAACCTTCAATAATGCGGGCAAACAGGAAACTGGCACCAAAAGCGGCGACTGCGCCGTAGACGCCGGTCTCCATGCCTGCGCGCAGCATCGACACAAATGCCACTTCGTTGAACGCGCCGATGCCGTAGAGGTAATACATGTGCGTCCCGGCAAAGACACCCGAGGAGAGCAGGCCAACAAAGATCGGGAAAGACCAGTCGGCATACCAGAAGCCTTTATTTTCGTTCATCGCATCGCCTCTTATTTGCCGCTGACTGAGTTGTGGATCATGTCGAGCCAGCCGGGAATGCCGAGCTGGAAGGACTGCAGCAGCTTCATATCGAAACCACGGAAGAAGCCGCTCAGCACAAACAGCAGCACGATAGCGGTCATCATCACTTTGGTAACCCGATTCCAGCCGCTCTCTTCCACCCCTTTGCCGATCAGAATACCCAGCACCAGCCCAGGCACGGCGTTGCCCATGATTAGCTGTGCCAGACCGCCAAAAATGGTGGCCCAGAAGCCTGACTTTTTACCTGCGTCGATTGCTGCCAGCCAGAAGATTACCGGCATCACCGTGTTCACCAGCAGGTTAGCGGCGGGCACCAGCACTTTGACTGCGGTAACCTGCAGCGCAGCGGGAACAGCTGACGCGGTAGAGTTGAGAAAGGCAACGACGATCATGCCGATAATGCCGCAGGCGATGGCCATTTTTTTCGGGTCGTGCAGCGTCTCTGCCACATTAAGATTCTTCACCATCAGCGCGGCCGCGCCCCAGTTTGGGATGATGCGGTGATCGACATCCTGCGTGAATGAACCGGCTGCAACCGACGATGCCCAGGCATTGAAAAAGAAGCCAAGACCAAAGGAGAAATGAGAGGCCGGATCGCCTTCGCACGAGTTCAGCTCGCCCAGCGTACGAAAGGCGCCCATGCCCTGGGTGGTGGGCGCGTGGAACATGCGTGCAGCACCCGCCCCCACACCCACACCGACCAGTCCGCCAATGATCAACGACTTAAACAAAATGATTAAAAACATGTTGTTGTACCTTGTTGTCGTTTTTACCCATCCTGCCTCAGCGCCCGCGTCGCTCCGGTCTTAGCGTCGCGCTATCGCGACAGCTGAGATTCGGTTCAGTAGCGGGCTGATGTAAACAGGTTCTGTTTTACGATGCCGCCGTAAACGTCACCCGTTCGGTGTCGAAAACGGTGACGCTGACAGTGATCTCCAGGGTGACGCTGAAGCTTCGCCGCTGACGTGCCAGAAAGAAGAAGAGAAACTTCTCGGTTTTGACGCTCTCCTGCGCGCACAGCACCCGGACATCCTGCGGTTCGATGCGCAGCAGAATTTTTTGCGTCGCGCGCAGAACCTGGTTTTGCACCCGACTCAGCGCGTCTGCAAAGGCTTTCGCTTTGGTATCGCCTTTGCCTTCGACCGTCACCTGAGTAACGTATTGTTCTTTCATAATTAGCTGCCGTGCTTCTTGTTCCAGGCCTGCACCAGCCGCTCGCCTAACTCTTCTTTATCCATGAAACCAAAACCCAGTACCGTGGCACCTTCATTAATGGCGGTGACGCCCTCATCGATAGAGCGCATACCATGCTTTGCTTTGTAGCCATATTTGTTCTGGGCGGTAATGGCGCCAGCGCCGCCGCTGCCGCAGAAGGAGATACCGAAATCGGCATTTTCTGCCTTCATCACGTCACCCAGTTTCATATCAGCCGCCACACCGGGTACCACAACAGCACGGCCACCTGCTTTTTCGATGCCAATAGCCACTTTCTGGCCTTTACCTAAACGATCGCCAATCACTACTGTTACCATGTTGTCTTCCTCTCTAGTTGTTGGATCGCGCGACTTCAATATGCACTGACAGCAGCCAGGCCTCTTCCCGGGGCAGATTGCCAAACAGATCGACCACCTGCTGCGCCAGTGCCACGGTTTCCGGTGGAATATCTTCAAACAGCTCCGCTTCCACGTCCGGCAGCGGCTCTCCGCTCAGCGAGCGTGACGCCATGGCGCCGACATGGGATTGCAGCATCTGCTGCTGGACCGCGTTGGGCTGAATGCCATGCTGCTGATAGAGCGCCGCAATCTGCGTCATTACGCTGTCAGCCAGTTGCTGCACTTTCTCCGGTGACGCTTCATACACCGGGACGCCCTTATTGCTCACCTTGCTACTCCTGTTAAACCGGATAATTCGCGTTAAAAATAAATTAACGGTCATCACCCCGACTGTGGAGAGGCAACATTTCCAGCAGTAAGTGGAAATTGACGTGAAGGTTGTGCGTCAGATCGCAGCCTGCACGCTTTGTGCAACAGGCGTCGCATAATGCGCAAAATGCGGGTTTTAACAGGTAAAGACGATGATGTTGTGCGGCGACAGGCGCGTTGCAAGAGGCTTTACGGCGCGGTAATAAGCAGAAGTGATGGTAAAAATCGCCGGTCAGGGTGACCGGCGATCTGATTAACGGAATTTCTTATGGTTGGTATTGCGGATGTCATCAAATTTAGCGGCTTCGCGCTTAGCGCCATCCACGTTGTTGGCTTTCGCCAGTGCACTGACCACGTCGATCTGCGCAATCAGCGAATCGAGGCCCGCCTGATAATCTTTGACCTGCGCGCTGTCAGCAGGCTGACCTTCCAGCTTATCCGGCGTTGATTTTTTGGCATCCTGCGCCGCGGCACGCATTTTGGTTAATGCCTGCTGCATCTCCTGAGCATTTTCACTTTTCTTGACGATTTTCAGGTTCGCATTCAGCGTGTCCATATCCTTTTCCAGATCCGCCGCATAGAGGCTGACGCTGGAGAACAACAGAGAAGCCGACAACATTGCAATCACATGCTTACGCATCATTACTTCCTTTTTATTGTGATGAAAAAAAAGCAGCCAACAGGCTGCTTCAGGAATCCATCTTATTGTCCCGCTATTTTCATCTCAGGCAGTAACACTGAACCGCACTGGATATTACTGCGGGTTTCAATATCGTCACCAATGGTCACCATGTTGCGCCACATCTCTTTGAGATTTCCGGCGATAGTGACTTCGCTGACCGGGTACTGAATAACGCCATTCTCGACCCAGAAACCGGCTGCACCGCGTGAGTAGTCCCCAGTAATGGCGCTGACGCCCTGGCCCATCAGTTCAGTCACCACTAATCCGGTGCCCATCTGCTTCAGCAGTTCGTCAAAGCTGTGGCCCTGGCCCGCAATGCGCCAGTTATGGATGCCACCAGCATGACCGGTGCTGGTCAGGCCCAGTTTACGGGCTGAATAGCTGGTCAACAGCCATGTCTGCAGCACACCATCTTTGATGATGTCGCGCGCCTGAGTCCGCACCCCTTCGCTGTCGAATGGCGTGGAGGCGAGCCCTTTCAGCAGATGCGGCTGCTCATTAATAGTGAGCCACTCCGGCAGGATCTGCTGCCCCATGGAATCCAGCAGGAAGGTCGATTTACGGTACACGCTGCCACCGCTGATCGCGCCCACCAGATGACCAAACAAGCCGGTCGCCACTTCAGAAGCAAAAATCACCGGGGCTTTCATGGTCGGCAGTTTACGCGGAGCCAGACGGGAGAGCGTACGGCGTGCGCACTCTGCACCCACCCACTCCGGGCTTTTCAGATCCTCAAACGCACGGCCAATAGTATAAGCGTAATCACGCTCCATATTGCCATCCTGCTCGGCAATGACGCTGCTGGAGAGCGAGTGGCGGCTTGAGCAATAGCTCTGCAACATACCGTGGCTGTTGCCAAAGACTTTGATGCCGACGTGGCTATTGAAACTGCCCCCTTCGGTGTTCGTAATACGCTTGTCTGCACGCAGCGACGCCTGCTCCGCCTGTGCCGCCAGTTCAATGGCGCGGTCGGCGTCAATCTCCCACGGATGGTAGAGATCCAGGTCCGGCGCATCATACGCGAGTAACTCCGCGTCAGCCGGGCCGGCAAACGGATCGGGCGACGTGTAGCGCGCAATATCAATCGCCGCCTGCACGGTGCGTTTGATGGCGTCCGGACTGAGGTCGGTCGATGAGGCGCTGCCTTTACGATTCTGATGATAGACGGTGATGCCCAGCGCACCATCGCTGTTGAATTCGACGTTTTCCACTTCGCCATAGCGGGTGCTGACCCCGATGCCGGTAGTTTTACTTACTGCCACTTCCGCGCTGTCAGTGCTTGCTTTAGCCAGTTCAAGTGCCTGCGCAATGGCCTGCTCCAGGACTTTTCGCTGTTCTGCAACCTGAGTAGATACGTTCATCGACCTGCCCATAATCTTATGTGTGAATGATTTGAGTCTATCAGAGTCAGAGAACAATTTCGCAGTCACCCGATAAACTGGTACGATTAGCCTCTTTTTTTTGGGAGCCCGGAAATGACCAAACAGCCCGATGAGTGGCTCGACGATGTGCCAGATAATGACGAAGAAGAAGATGAAGAGATTATCTGGGTCAGTAAGAGTGAAATTAAACGCGATGCAGAAGAGTTAAAGCGCCTGGGTGCCGAACTGGTTGATCTGGGTAAAAACTCGCTGGATAAAATCCCGCTGGATGAGCGCCTGCGTAACGAAGTTGAACTGGCGCAGCGTATTAAGAAAGAGGGTCGCCGCCGTCAGCTGCAGCTGATCGGTAAACTGCTGCGCAGTATAGATGTGGAGCCGATTCGTGTTGCGCTGGACAAGCTCAATAATCGCCACAATCAGCAGGTTGCACTGTTCCATAAACTGGAAATGTTGCGCGATCGTCTGATTGAGCAGGGCGATGAGGCGATGGGCGATGTGATTGCGCTCTATCCCGAAGCCGATCGTCAGCAGTTACGCAGCATGATTCGTAACGCGCAGAAAGAGAAAGCGGGCAATAAGCCGCCGAAGTCTGCACGTCAGATTTTCCAGTATCTGCGCGAGCTGGCCGAAGCGAAGTAATGCCATGGCAGACGTGCTCAGACAGAGCACGGCCAGGGCAGGAAGTCTGAGCGGATTTGTAACGGCAAGAGATGAAAGGATTTACCAGGATTTTCCTGCAAAATAAGCGCCCTGTCGGGCGCCTGTCATATCAGGCCAGCCTGTCCAGCAGCTTCTGATGAATACCACCGAACCCGCCGTTGCTCATGACCAGAATCGTGTCGCCTGGCTGAGCGGCTTTGACCACCATTTCGACCAGGGTATCGATATCCGCACTCCAGTGCGCAGGCGGTATACACGCTTCTGCCACGTCTGAAACCTGCCACGGAATATGGTGAGGCTGGAACAGGAAGACCTCATCAGCCCGCGCCAGAGACGGGGCCAGATCGTTTTTGCTGACGCCCATCTTCATCGTGTTGGAGCGTGGCTCCAGTACCGCCAGGATACGTGCTCTGCCGCCCACTTTACTGCGCAGCGCAGCCAGTGTTGCCAGAATCGCGGTCGGATGATGCGCGAAGTCATCATAGACTTTGATGCTGTTCACTTCACCGCGCAGCTCCAGCCGGCGACGTGCATTGATAAAGGTGTTCAGCGCCTGGCCTGCATCTTCCGGCTTCACACCGACATGCCGCGCGGCCGCAATCGCCATCAGGCCATTGTGCATGTTGTGTTCGCCAACCAGGCCCCAGTTCACTTCCCCGACTTTTTCGCCGTCGAGCCAGATTTCCCAGTGAGAGGCATCGTTGGTCAGCTTCTTCGCCTGCCAGCGCCCGTGCTCGCCAACGCTCTCCTGCTCACTCCAGCAGCCCATCGCCATTACCTGTTTGAGGTTAGGATCATGTTCCGGCAACAGGATCTTGCCCTGACCCGGCACGATCCGCACCAGATGGTGGAACTGCTTCTGGATCGCCCGCAGATCATCAAAGATGTCAGCATGATCAAACTCAAGGTTGTTGAGGATCAGGGTACGCGGACAGTAATGGACGAACTTGGAACGCTTGTCGAAAAACGCGCAGTCATACTCATCCGCTTCAATGACGAAGAATGGACTTTTTCCTAATTTTGCTGAGACATCGAAGTTTCCTGGTACACCACCAATAATGAAGCCGGGTTCAAGGCCGCATGCCTCGAGAATCCACGCTGCCATGCCTGCTGTGGTGGTTTTACCGTGGGTTCCGGCCACTGCCAGTACCCAGCGATCGCGCAGCACAAAATCGTGCAGCCACTGTGGGCCAGAGAGGTAGGGAATGTTGCGTTCCAGTACGGCTTCCACGCAAGGATTACCCCGCGTCATCGCATTGCCGATGATGACTAAGTCAGGCATCGGATCCAGCTGGCTGGCGTCATAACCTTCCGTTAATTCAATGCCTTGCTGTTCGAGCAGGGTACTCATTGGCGGATAAACGTTGGCGTCTGAACCGGTCACCTGATGACCAAGTGAACGTGCCAGCATCGCCAGACCGCCCATAAAAGTGCCACAAATCCCGAGGATGTGAATGCGCATAACATGATCCATTACTCAAAAGTTCGGCGCACAGTGTAACGCCGCTCGCAGACGGAAGAAACGGATTAGGACTATGGTTTTTGAAGTTCATTCGGCTAAACTGCGTACGCATCCGTTGGCAGACTGTTACGCGTGCTGCCACTCCATCGAAGATTCAGGGAATGTGTTATGAAAACGTTGGGCGAATTTATCGTCGAGAAGCAGCACGACTTTCCGCACGCCACAGGTGAACTGACGGCGCTGATTTCAGCTATCAAGCTGGGTGCCAAAATTATCCACCGCGACATCAACAAAGCCGGTTTAGTGGATATTCTCGGTGCCAGCGGCGTGGAGAATATTCAGGGTGAACAGCAGATGAAGCTTGATCTGTTTGCCAACGAAAAACTGAAGGCAGCACTGAAAGCACGTGGCATCGTCGCCGGTATCGCTTCTGAGGAAGAAGACGAGTTCGTTATCTTTGAAGGTGAGGAAAACGGTAAGTACGTGGTGTTAATGGATCCACTGGATGGTTCTTCTAACATCGACGTTAACGTTTCCGTCGGCACCATTTTCTCTATTTATCATCGCGTTAGCGAACCCGGCACGCCAGTGGTTGAAGCGGACTTCATGCAGCCAGGCAACAAGCAGGTTGCTGCCGGTTACGTGGTCTACGGCTCATCCACCATGATGGTTTATACCACCGGCGCAGGTGTGCATGCGTTTACCTATGATCCGTCACTGGGTGTATTCTGCCTCAGTCACGAACGTATGACCTATCCGCCAACCGGATACACCTATTCGATCAACGAAGGTAACTACATTCGTTTCCCGCAGGGTGTGAAGAAATATCTGAAGTTCTGTCAGGAAGAGGATCTGCCAACGCATCGTCCTTATACCTCACGTTACATCGGCTCGCTGGTTGCGGATTTCCACCGTAATCTGCTGAAAGGCGGTATCTACCTCTATCCAAGTACCGCCAGCCATCCTCAGGGCAAGCTACGTTTGCTGTATGAGTGCAACCCGATGGCGTTCCTGGCCGAGCAGGCGGGCGGTAAAGCGACCGACGGTCAGAGACGTATTCTGGATATTCCACCGGTCACGCTGCATCAGCGTTGCCCGTTCTACTGCGGTAATGAGGCGATGGTGAACGACGTTGAGCGTTTCCTGGCTGAGTTCCCGGATTGCCGTCAGGGTTAATCCGGAAGTAGTATAAAAAGTCATGTAGAAAGGGCGCGATTTCGCGCCCTTTCTGTTTTTTACGCCGTCTGCAATCTGAACTGCGCCATCGTTGACTGAAGCTGGTCGGATTGTGCTTCCAGCGACTGGGTCGCAGCCGTTGCCTGCTCCACCAGCGCGGCGTTCTGCTGAGCCGCGGCATCCATCTGCGTGACGGCCAGATTGACCTGCTCAATGCCACGGCTCTGCTCGTCGGAGGCCATTGAGATCTCTTTCATCAGTGCCGTGACGCGCATCACTTCGCCAGAAATCTCATCCATGGTTTCCCCGGCGCGCGTCGCCATCTCACTGCCCTCTTTCACCCGAGACTGTGAGTCACTGATCAGCGTACGGATCTCTTTAGCCGCGTTTGCACTTCGCTGTGCCAGTGTGCGCACTTCATTTGCCACTACCGCAAAGCCACGGCCCTGCTCGCCTGCACGTGCCGCTTCCACGGCGGCATTGAGCGCCAGGATGTTAGTCTGGAAAGCGATGCCGTCGATCACGCTGAGAATGTCGCCGATACGATTGGCGCTTTCGGTGATCTCATTCATTTTTTCCATCACGTAGCTGACGACCTCAGCGCCGCGATCGGCAGTATCGGAGACCGCGCTTGCCAGCTGGTTCGCCTGCTGAGCATTTGTGGCGTTAAGTCGCACGGTTGCCGTAAGCTGCTCCATACTGGCCGCCGTCTGCTCCAGCGAGGCGGCGGACTCTTCGGTGCGCTGAGACAGATTGACGTTACCGGCCGCCAGTTCACGGCTGCCAATGTCGATCTGCATACTCGCTTCACGCACCTGACTCACTGAGGTCCGCAATGAGTCCTGCATCCCGCTCAGTGCATGGTTAAGCCGGCCCAGCTCATTGTTGCTGGACGGTGGCAGCGCCTGCGACAGGTCGCCCGCCGCAATCTGCTCAAGATGGACAATCGCCTGGTTCAGCGGCTGCAGCAGCATCCGGCGCAGCAGTTGCCAGGCAAGTACCAGCAGCAACAGCGTTAATATCCCTGCCACACCGATCAGGACTTTCATTTTGGTTTCGTTTTGGGCCGCCTGCACCAGCTGAGCCTGCGTGACCTGGTCAGCAAACTGGCTGAAGTCAGTGACCGCCTTATCGTAACTGGCCGCCAGTGTTGCCAGGTTGCCTTCCAGCAGCTGGTAATATTCGTCGGTATATTGCTTATCCAGCGCGTCCATCATCGGTTTGATGCCCTGGTCGAGATAGGCTTTGTAACTGGCTGAAACTGCATCCGCCAGCATCTTACCGTGCGCCGTCACCGTTCCTGCGTCCACAAAGCGCTTCAGGTTGAGTTGTGATGACACCACATCCGCCTGCGAGAGTTTTGTGACTGCCGCGCCCTCTTCCAGCATACCAATTTCAATTTTACGCACTGCCAGCGCTGCGTTAGCGCGGGCACGCATTAGATCTGAATTGCTCTTATAAAGACTGTTCAGCTCGATCCCCTGAATGCGGTTAACCACATCCAGCGAGCGGTTTCCTTTGTTAATTGCCACGATACCCATAGAACTCACCGCCAACAGCAGCAGTGTCATAAATGCCAGCAAAGCCAGCAACCCCGTGCGAAGTGATAACTGTTTCATCCTGATAGTTTCCGTGTATGTGAAAAGGCGAATTTCAAGCGGCCTCAAAGCGGAGGAATTATCGGCAGTAACGGTCCGAAACTTTAACGCTGATTAGTGTTAACAACTTGATCATCACAGAAACATCCATCAAGCTGATTGCCGCCCATCCGTTATCCGGAGAAAAGAATGAAACCAGGTTTGTTTCTGATGCTGATCTGCCTCAGCACATCGGCGCTGGCAGAGGATATACCGTCAGACGCTTCGCCTGATCGCTGCCTCAATAATGCCTCAACGACTCTTGCAATGAATCAGTGCTACGCGGCAGCAAGCAAGGTCTGGGATCAGGCGATGAATAAGCAGTACAACAAGCTGATGAAAACGCTCTCCGGCGAACCGAAGAACAAACTGCGTGCCGCTCAGCGTGCCTGGCTGAGCTACCGCGACAGCTGGCTGGAGGCGAGTCGCAGTCAGCTCAGTTCTCAGGGAACACTGGGTAGTGTCGCCCTGAGCGCGCAGAGTCTGAGCCTGGTGCGGAATCAGGCGCTTATGTTGCAATCACTTTCTAAAGGCAGTTGTGCGAATCCCGATGACTGCTGATCGATAACTGGCTTTTGCACTGGCGGAAGTCAGTGCGTTCCATAACCTTCAGGGAGAAACCATGGCTGCTTACGCCTCGACCATCATTCTGATTTGCCTCGCCGTGCTGAGTTATTTCGTACACAACAATGCGGTCACAATTTCGATTCTGGTGCTGCTGGCGATTAAAATTACCCCGCTGGCGCAGTTCTTCCCCTACGTCGAAAAACAGGGCATTACCTTAGGCATCATTATTCTTACTGTGGCAGTCATGGCGCCGCTGGCCAGCGGCTCATTGCCCGCCTCCGCCTTAATCAAATCCTTTGCCAACTGGAAGTCGATTGTGGCGATTCTGGTGGGGATTTTTGTCGCCTGGCTGGGCGGTCGTGGCGTGAATTTTATGAGCGTACAACCCTCTGTAATCGGAGGTCTGCTGATTGGTACGGTGATAGGCGTCGCGTTCTTTCGTGGCGTGCCAGTAGGGCCACTGATTGCCGCAGGCATTGTTTCACTGTTTGTGGCAGCTAAGTAGCGTTTGGGCGCATTCCGAAACGCCAAAAAGGGGGCATACATTCAGAGTCAGTTGGCTATAATAGCCGACACTCAACATACGACTACTGAAGGAATACCAGATGAGTTTGAACCAGGTGCCAGCAGGTAAAGACCTGCCAGAAGATATCTACGTTGTCATTGAGATCCCAGCGAACGCTGATCCGATCAAATATGAAGTTGATAAAGAGTCTGGTGCCCTGTTTGTAGACCGTTTCATGTCTACCGCCATGTTCTATCCGTGCAACTACGGTTACATCAACCATACCCTTTCTCTGGATGGTGATCCGGTTGACGTACTGGTTCCAACCCCGTATCCACTGGTCCCAGGCTCCGTGATCCGCTGCCGTCCGGTTGGCGTGCTGAAAATGACCGACGAGTCTGGTGAAGATGCCAAACTGGTTGCCGTTCCGCACACCAAGCTTTCTAAAGAGTACGATCACATCAAAGATGTGAACGACCTGCCAGAACTGCTGCGTGCACAGATCACCCACTTCTTTGAACACTACAAAGATCTGGAAAAAGGCAAATGGGTGAAAGTGGATGGCTGGGATAACGCCGAAGCCGCTAAAGCTGAAATCATCTCCTCTTATGAGCGCGCACAGAAGAAGTAATTCTGCTGCCGGTTTGTAAGTCGAAAAAAAAACACCGTCCAAATGGACGGTGTTTTTGTTCAGGCCTCTGGCTCCTCATCACGCTTTAGCCAGTCACCACTCATAATGCGCTGGCGTCCTGCCACTGAGCGTTGATAGACATAAAGCCATGCACTGCCAAACGGCGTCTGAGTCAGAAATCGTTTGTACTCTCCCCCTTTGGTGCGAAGCGCATCCAGCTCCGCCAGGGTTGAGGCATCAATGCGGTACACCTCACAATGTACCGCTCCATTGCCCTCTATTACGCCGGGATAATGGCCCAGACTATACAGCTCAAAGCCTTCAATCTGGTGATCACCCAGCCACTGCGCATTGGTCATCCAGTGACTGTTTCCCTGTTTGCGCCGTAAACTGCCGTAGACAATTATTCGCATTGCTAAAACTCAAACTGATAGAGCAAATCGAGAGCCTGATCCACACCGGACACGGCTTCCAGATAGAGCTTAGGCATCAGGCGGTAACGCAAGGTTAACGTCGCCAGTGAATCAAATATGCCAACACCGTATTTTACCTGCAGACCCGGTAGCACGTAGCCGCTGACCTGCACCTGCTGGCTATCGCCAACACCGGCAGTATCAACGGCGAGATTGCTGACACCGAAGGTCTCTCCGATTTTACCCACAACCTGACCACTTTGTGCAACCCCTAAGCCAACAAGTGCCGACGTTAGAGCGTTACTGTCGCCGTCGCTGCCTAATCCCTGACCACGCAGCAGGTAGGAAAGCGCTTCCTGTTGCGACATCGCCGGATCGGAGAAGACTTCCGCTTTAGGTTCATCGGCAAGGCCGGTCACGCGCAGACCGGCAGTGACGCCATCTTCCGTCGCATCCGGGTTACGAATGGCTTCCAGGTTAACGTAAGGCTGATCAGGCGGCCCGGCAAACTGCAGCTCACCTTTACGCACAATCAGATCCTGACCATAGGCGTGGAAGCGACCGGATGGAATGTTGATCTGGCCGTTTAAGCCCAGTCCTGACTTATCCTGCACCATTTTCAGATCGCCATTCAGCTTCGCTTTCAGACCAAATGCAGACAGGCGCACATCGTTGCCGACGTGGATCACCAGGTTACTGTTAATCGGAATCGCAGCGGTTTGCGGTGCAATTGGCTTCAGCTGTTTATCCAGCATCACCTCATCTGACGAGACGCCCGTCGCGCTTTCCGGCACTTCCTGCACCGTGATGCGCGCCCACGGAATATCGACGCTGCCATCAAGGTTAAAGGCGGCTGGCGTCGCTTCAAACACCAGATCCGGCGAGACATCCATGCGCACCATCGGCGGCACGGTGACGCGAACCCGACTGCCCTGCGCCGCGATGCGCGCACGCCAGTTATCGAGCTGGCTCCAGTCGGCGTTACCGCTAAGATTAATGTTGCCCTGTGCAGTCTGGACCAGTCCGTTCAGGGTCGAGCTCATACCGTTGAACACCAGATTCAGGTTGGCGGCGGTCAGATCGACCGGCATAAAGTTGCCATCCACATCCACACCCGTCAGACCCAACTGCCCAAACACCTGCGGCTGCTGCACACTTCCCCCCAGGCGAAGGCTGCTGTTCAGGCTGCCTTTGATCTTCTCGCCCTGCATCAGCGCAGGATTGATCATCGCCAGCGAGATATTGCGGATGTTCACGTTACCGCCCAGCGTGCGGCGATTTTGCGGATCGTCGATCTGCACGTTGCCATCCAGCTGCCCGTTTTTGGCAATGCGGATCAGCCAGTCGAGCTGTGCGCGACCGTTTCGCAGTGCGGCATTCAGGTTAAGCGTGTCAAAGGCGATCGGCAGGCTGTTGCCCTGAACATCCTGCACCACTTTTACGCCGTTACCCTTCAGCGCCACAGTACCGGTTGGCAGGCTGCCATCCGCCGTCCAGTTAACGCGTACATCGCCACTGAACAGGCCGCTGAGCTGGGTTGCCTCCGGCATAAATGGCTTGACCATCGCAAGGTCAAAACGGTTCAGCACCACATGCGCCTTACCTGCCGGGCCCGCTTCAATCGGCTCCGGTACACAAATTTGTGCATTGGGGTTCTGCCAGCAATGCGGCCCGATGGTCGCCGTCTGACGGCTGTTCAGATAGTCGATGGCCATGGCGCGGGTCAGACGCCACTCGCCCACGGGCGTGTCAAAGCGGGTATCGTTTAGCGAGCCTTTCCAGCGCTCGGTCTGGCGATCAAAGCTGCCGTTGAGCGCCAGCTGACCCGAGACCGGTTTGCCCTGCACAGTCAGCTTCATCTGATGCTGACGCTCATTCCCCTCTGCATTCAGCGTCAGCAGGCCGATGTTCAGCGCATCCTGCTTCAGTTGCTCAACGCGAAGTTGCAGTTTACCGGCGACCTGTTCGCCGGAGCGGACATCGCCATTCAGGGTGACGCGATTAATCTGCATCTGCTGCCAGCGCAGACCACGGGCATTGAGATCGGCCAGCAGCTGCGGTGTCTTCAGAGTGCCACGCGCTTTAATCGTGCCGTTGACCACGCCGCCCAGACCCGGCAGCGCATTGTCGAGCTGTGGCGCATCAATACTGGCATCAAGATCCAGACTGTCGCCCAGCGCCCCTTTGACATCCAGATGGTTGCGTCCCAGCGCCAGCTTAATACCCGGCACCGTCCACTGGTTGTAGCTGTTACCGGTCAGTGAGCCGTCAGCGGTTACGGCATTCTTTTTCACGTTACCTTTTAGCTGAAGCTGCGGCACGCTCAGCTGCCAGGTGCCGCCATACAGACTGCCGCGCGTGGTGATTTTGCCATCCAGCCGCGCGGGCCAGTCAGGATACTGTTTCGCAGTATTGATCCCTGCCAGCGTCAGCTCACTGCGCCAGCTGATTGCCTTACTCCAGTCCACCAGCGCGGTGAGATCGATATTGCCCTGCAGCGCGGCTACGCGCAGGCGATCGAGGCTGAACTGCTCAACGTTACCTTTACCCGTCAGCGAGACATTGGCCGGTGGCACAGATTCGCCCTTCACGGCGGTCTGCAGTGACATCACATAGTCGGTGGCTTTGCCTTTGAACTGATAGTCCAGGTTATCGGCCTGATACTGTATCGGTCCGGTCAGCGGCCAGCGCAGTTGCGGACTGGTCAGCTGCAGTGACAGCGGCAGTCCCGCGACAGCCAGTTGGGTTGTCGCATCCAGCTGCGCATTGACCGGACCTGAGAGGTTCAGGCCCAGCTTCAGCGCGTCGCGCATCGCACCGTTAAGCTTCAGCGCCAGCTTTTCGCCTTTAATCGGATCGGTATTGACCGTGCCATTCAGGGAGAAATCGACCGGCCAGTTATCCGCCAGCGTCGCCTGCCCACTCCCCTTCAGATTGCCCAGATTCGAGTCCACTTCCAGCGTCGTTAACTGCATCTGCCGATCGGCGGTTTTGGCTTTCAGCAACAACCGGCTGACAGCGATATCGGTGTCGCCGGTCACGCGCAGCTGCTCGCCCAGAATCTGCTGCACGTCAATATCCAGCGGCAGACGGAAATCAGGCAATGCCGGTAGCAGCGGTTGCGCAAACATCGCCTGCAGCGTTTCGCCCAGCGGTTTCTCAGCGGGATGCGGCTGCTGAACTTTCGGATCGACCACCTCTTCCTTCACCACTTTTGCCGCTTTTGGCAGCGCAATCAGCAGGCTTTGGATATGGGTCGGATTCAGCGTCAGCGCACGATCCTGCCACTGCAGGCCCGTGGTGAAATCAAGCAGCGAGATCGCGGTGTCATCAACCTTCACATTGATGTTGTGCAGGCCAAGATGACGCAGCGTGATGGGGTATGGTGTGCTGAGGTTAGTGTTGCTACTCTCCTCTTCCGGTGCGGCGGCGGCAGGTGCCATTTTCTTGCTGTCGACGACCACGCTGATATCGCGCAGGGAGACATCGTTGACGCACACGGAGGAGTGCAGCAGGCAGTTGAGATCCACCGCCAGGTGAATCTGCCCGGCATCAACACTGACGCCGGGCATCTCAAAGCGCAGACCGTTAAGGGTCAGGTTACGCCAGCCGCCATCGACCTGTTTGATCGACAGGCCAGGCACCCAGCGCGATGCGCCCTTGAGCACTAAATGCAGTCCCGGCGTGGTCCCGATTAAAAATGCCACGCCACCCAATAGCACAACCAGAAAGATCAGAATACCGATCAGGACCTTTTTCCACAGCTTCATAGTTCAGGCCCCAGTCCTACGTAAAATTGCAATCCATGCTCCTCGTCATCCCCGATAGGTCTGGCGATATCAAATTTGATGGGGCCAACCGGTGAAGACCAGCGCACACCGACACCCGCACCGGTTTTGATATTGCTCTGTTTAATGTCGTTAACCGCTTCGCCTGAGTCGACAAACACCGCGCCCCACCATTTACCGGTGACGTTGTACTGATATTCCAGCGATCCGGTGGCGAGTTTTGATGCCCCGGTGAGTTTGCCGTCGTCGTCACGCGGTGAAATATTTTTGTATTTGTAACCGCGAATACTGCGGTCACCACCGGCGAAGAAGCGCAGATCCGGTGGCACCTTGTCGAAGTCGTTGGTTTCAATCCAGCCAAGATTGCCGCGCGCCACAAAGCGATGACTGTCACCGAGAGTGCGAATCCAGACGTTTTGCGCCTGCAGAATCAGGAAGTCGACGTCGGAGCCCCATGTCGTATCGGAAACGTCGACGGAGTAGCGCTGTGAGTCGCCCCAGGTCGGCATCAGACCGCCGCGCGAGCGGGTGCGGTTTACGCTGACGCCGGGATAGAGCAGCATGGTGGTATTGGTCACACTGCCCTGCGTAAAGTGATCCAGGCTCCAGCGCAGGTTGACCGCCTTCTGCCAGCCGCTGCTGCTGTCCCAGTTGCGCGACATCGCAAGCGTGGTGGTGTCGGCTTTGGTGTCGTTAAGGTCGGTACGCTTGAGGCCTCCGGAGAAGGTGTAGTACTGCTCCAGTGGGCTCTTCAGTAACGGGACTTTATAGCTGAGGTCGACCTGCTGTTCCGGCGCAGACACGTAGGCGCTGGCTGTCAGGCTGTGGCCGCTGTCGTTGATCCACGGTTTTTTCCACGTTCCTTTCAGCCGCGGACCGACGTCAGTTGAGTAGCCGACGCCGGTTTCAATGGTGTTTTCGGTGCGGGGTGACATCACGGCACTCAGCGGCAGCACTTTAGTCTGTCGTCCCTTGCTGAATTCCGGCGCGACCACCACCGAATTAAACCAGCCGGTGGCGGAGAGGCGGCGATTCAGTTCGGCCAGATCGCGTGAGCTGTAGTAATCCCCTTCTTTAAAGGGCACCAGATTTTGCAGATACTCTTCACGAATCTGCGATCCCTGAAAAGTGACGTCACCAAAGCGATAGCGCTCGCCGCTGTCGTAGTCGATATCCCAGAACGCTTCATGGCGCTCAACCGAGACGCCGAGCTGGCTTTTTTTAAAGGTGCCGTCGAAGTAGCCGTTACGCAGCGCAAGATTAGAGAAGCCGCTTTTAAATTTGTCATACTGCCCGTGGTTAAGCTGCGTGCCCACTTTGGGCCGTCCCTGCTTCACCCAGGCTTTGTAATCAGGATCATTGCGCGCATCACCTTCCACCACAATGGTGCTGCCGCCAATTTTGACAGCCTCGCCCGGCGTCACATGTGCGACTAATACCGGCCGTCCTCCCTTCGCAGGCGCGGGGCGGGATTCGAAATCGATGGTCGGCTCGTAATAACCAAGGGCGCGCAGCCCCTCTTTTATTGCAACAGAGACACGTGCACGAAAACGGCCATCATTCGAGACCTCGTCGCTGCCGATGGTGGAAAGGCGCGCTCTGACATTCTTTTGCAGATCCCCGGTTAAGCCATCTACCTGTAATCGCACGGTCGCCGCCTCAAGGGCGGGCGCGGCAAGCAGCAGGCCAGCTATGCAATAAACATAAAATCGTGGCACCTGTACTCCTGTTAATCATGCCGGCCCCTTTTCCGCGGGGCACTTATTAATCATCTTTGCCCGCACTACCGCAACGGCAACATCCTCATCATAGCCGCACTTTATGGCAAACGGCGGCGCAAAATCGACTTCTAACTCAAATAACGCGGCTATTGTCGGTAAATGGGGGGATTGATACAACTCCTGCAGGCGGGAATGAGCGGTCCAAAATGATTCACTCAGATAAATCTGAGTCGATAACGTACCGTTCTGCCTGCTAATCCTGAGGTAAGCGGCAGATTGCCCTCTGGCGGCCCGATGAGCGCTCCTGCTATAATCTGCCACCACAGGCATTCCGCCTGTTTTCATTTCTGCCCCGACATGTACGTTGTCGAACTGGCGCAGACATTTTTGGCACGGATAGCTCTGTTTCACGGATAAACCAACTCTGTTTGCGCTTACCCACGCTGCCCAGGCCAAAAATGACAAGTGGATAACCCTTTGGATCTCATATGTTAGATAGCTTGCTTGTCATTTTATTGCTGATTGTAATCAGTGCCTTTTTCTCCCTGTCGGAGATCTCGCTGGCGGCCGCCCGTAAGATCAAACTGAAACTTCTGGCCGACGAAGGCAACGTCAATGCCCAGCGTGTGCTGAAAATGCAGGAAACGCCGGGCATGTTCTTCACCGTGGTGCAGATTGGCCTTAACGCTGTCGCCATCCTGGGCGGTATTGTCGGCGACGCGGCATTTTCACCGGTTTTCAGCGGCCTGTTTAACCGCTTTGTTTCGCCGGAACTGGCGGAACAGCTCAGCTTTATCTGTTCATTCACCATCGTGACCAGCCTGTTTATCCTGTTTGCCGACTTAACACCAAAGCGGGTTGGCATGGTCGCACCGGAAACCATCGCGCTGCGCATCATCAATCCGATGCGTTTCTGCCTGTTAGTGATGCGTCCGCTGGTATTTCTGTTTAATGGCCTGGCCAACGTCTTCTTCCGTATTTTCAAGCTGCCGATGGTGCGTAAAGATGACATCACCTCCGACGATATCTACGCGGTGGTGGAAGCCGGTGCGCTGGCGGGCGTTCTGCGCAAGCAGGAGCATGAGCTGATTGAAAACGTGTTTGAGCTGGAGTCACGTACCGTTCCCTCTTCAATGACCTCACGCGAGAATATTGTCTGGTTTGATCTGCACGAAGATGAGACCAGCCTCAAGACCAAAATCGCCCAGCATCCTCATTCGAAGTTTCTGGTCTGCAGCGGCGACATCGATCATATCGTTGGCTATGTCGACTCAAAAGAGCTGCTGCTGCGCGTACTCGGCAATCAGAGCATGGCGCTTAACAGCGGCCTGCAGATTCGCTCTGCGCTAATCGTGCCGGACACGCTGACGCTCTCAGAAGCGCTGGAAAGTTTTAAAACCGCTGGTGAAGATTTCGCGGTGATCATGAACGAATATGCGCTGGTCGTGGGCATCATTACGCTGAATGACGTCATGACCACACTGATGGGCGATCTGGTCGGTCAGGGCATGGAAGAGCAGATCGTGGCGCGCGATGAGAATTCATGGCTGGTTGAAGGCGGCACACCGATTGATGACGTAATGCGCGTGCTGGACATCGATGATTTCCCGCAGTCAGGCAACTACGAAACCATCGGCGGCTTTATGATGTATATGCTGCGTAAGATTCCAAAGCGTACCGATTTTGTGAAGTTTGCTGGCTATAAGTTCGAAGTGGTAGATATCGATAGCTACCGTATCGATCAGCTGCTGGTCACCCGCATTGATGAACGACCACCCGTGCTGAACCTGACCAAAACCGAAGAAGAGTAAATGACTCAGAGCGTGTCCCGGCGGCTATTATTGTCCCAGGCAGTCCTGGATACAGAGCGCGCGGAACAACCGGAACGTTTACGTAGCAGTTGGAGATTGTGGGCACCGTCCGTGTTCGGACAGGCAAAGGGAATAGCCTGATAGGTCATACACTAAGGGCGCCATCGGCGCCCTTGTTATTAGTTGAACTCAAGTTTGAGACGAACGACCTGGCGGTTAATTTCTGACATCACGCTCAGGTGCTGTTTGTCTTTGACGCGAGGGATTAATACTTTCCCTTTATCGAACTCGAACGCGCCCACGTCCTTGATATACAACCTTCCTTTGAACAGCGTTTTTACATATTTCGCTATTTGTAGCGGATTATAGCGCTGGAAGATCTTCATGCTGTTTAACTCCTGTACATTTTTAAGCACGCTTCGCCGTTTCCAAATTTGGTTCCAGCCCATGAAGCGCGAATTCGCGATAACTATAGAACACTAAAACTGACTGATGTTCCTAAAAGTGAATTTTTTTACTGAATTGACACATCATTACAGAACACTCTGTTATCAGGCTCACACAACACAGTATAAACCTTCATTGATTAAGGAATTGTGGCGGCCATAACAAACCTGACACCTTTCCAGGACAGGCGCATCATCCCTGCTTACTATTGCAGTAAAATGACTGACTGGTCTGATCACCTAAGGAAATAACAATGCGTATAACCCTGGCAGCTGTGGCGTTGTCTCTGTTGATACCGGCAGGCGCGATGGCTCATAACCTCAGACTGGATATGCGGGTACCGGCTGTAGGCGTGAATGACAAAGGCGAGCTGTTATTGCAACAGGAGAAGTTTAGCTACAAAAACTGGAATAGCGCGCAGCTCAGCGGAAAAGTTCGCGTCATCCAGCATATTGCGGGTCGCTCATCTGCGAAAGAGATGAACGCGGCACTGGTAGAAGCGATCAAAGCCGCGAAGCTGCCGCATGATCGCTATCAGACCACCACCATCGTCAATACCGATGACGCGATTCCGGGCACGGGCATGTTTGTGCGCAGCAGCGTCGAGACCAACAAGCAGCAATATCCCTGGTCTCAGTTTGTCATAGACAGCAAAGGCAACGTGCAGCACAGCTGGCAGTTACAGCCTGGTGGTTCCGCCATAGTGGTGCTGGATAAGCAGGGCAAAGTGAAGTTTGTGAAGGATGGTTCGCTGACGCAGGATGAAGTGACAAAAGTTATCGCGCTGGTCAACTCACTGCTGAAAGAGTAATGCTGAACACCCGGGAGCGAGAGAATCGCTCGCCGGGCATTTATGCCAATACCGTCTTAAAAGAGCGAAACGCGGAAGCCGGGATTCAGGAAGGATTCGCGCGGCGCATAGTCCAGGGTTTTGCCCTGCCAGTCATGTACATGCGCACCCGCGGCCATCGCCACGGCATGACCCGCGCCGGTATCCCAGATATTGGTTGGCCCGAAACGGGGATAGAGCTGAGCTTTACCTTCTGCCACCAGACAGAATTTCAGTGAGGAGCCGGTCGCAACGGTCTGATGCTCACCTAACTGCTTCAGGTACTCTTTCATCTCGTCGTCGTCACCATGTGAGCGGCTGACCACGACCAGCGGAGGACGTGCGTCACGGACATGAATCTGTTCACGATGACCGCCCTCTTCTTTCCACGCTTTACCCTCTGCCGCGGAATACATTACGCCCAGCACTGGCGCATAGACGACGCCCATCACCGGCTTGCCCGCTTCAATCAGCGCAATATTGACGGTAAATTCACCGTTACGCTTGATGAACTCTTTGGTGCCATCCAGCGGATCAACCAGCCAGTAGCGTTGCCAGTGCTGACGGACTTCCCAGGCGGGTGGATCTTCTTCTGAAAGTACCGGTATCTCAGGCGATAGCTGTTTCAGCCCCTTCATGATGACTTCATGCGCCGCGATATCCGCAGCGGTCACCGGCGAATCGTCCGATTTGTGAGAAACGTCAAGCGGCGCGGCACCGTTATAGACCTGCATAATCGCGTCGCCAGCTTCGCGTGCCAGTTGGCAGATTTGCTCTAACATTTTTCACCTCGTTTTTGTCTGTCTGCTGCAGGATCAGCCCATCTTCAGATAGTGACATTTTAGCAGTTCCGCCTGACCAGCCTGTTTACTGGTCCGGCGACGATTCAATTTATAGATATATCAATATCATAGTTACGTGCTTATCGCCATGCTGACGCCAGTGAGCCTTTATCGTATAAGAATGAGTCGCAGGCCGATGCATCAAAACGTTATATCCATCACGATTTAAAATGACTATCTGTCATGCTTTTACATTATTTTGAGAGCCTGAATTTAATTTGCAGCAGGAGCAAGCATGTTTAAGCCCGGAATGATGTTACTGGCCCTGAGCGTTTCCGTCGCCGCCCAGGCCGCGACGGTCGATTTACGCGTACTGGAAACCACCGATCTGCACAGCAATATGATGGATTTCGACTACTACAAAGATACGCCAACCGAGAAATTTGGTCTGGTACGCACCGCCACGCTGATTCACGCCGCCCGGCAGGAGGTGAAGAACAGCCTGCTGGTTGATAACGGCGACATCATTCAGGGCAGCCCACTGGGCGACTACATGGCGGCTAAAGGGCTGCGTGAGGGTGAAATCCATCCGGTCTACAAGGCGCTTAATACGCTGGATTACGCTGTCGGCAACCTCGGTAACCATGAATTCAATTATGGTCTGCCCTACCTGAAAAAAGCGCTGGCGGGTGCGCGCTTCCCTTATGTGAACGCCAACGTGATTGATGTGAAGAGCGGCAAACCGCTGTTTACCCCTTACCTCATCAAATCCACTACGGTGGTTGATCGCGAGGGCAAATCGCAGACCCTGAAGATTGGCTATATCGGCTTTGTGCCGCCGCAGATCATGGTGTGGGATAAAGCCAATCTGCAGGGCAAGGTACGGGTGGATGACATCACCGAAACAGCTCGCCGCTATGTGCCTGAGATGCGCGCGCAGGGTGCCGATCTGATTATTGCTATCCCTCACTCCGGCCTGAGCAGCGAGCCGTATCACGCAATGGCAGAAAACTCGGTTTACTACCTCAGCCAGGTGGAAGGTATTAACGCCATCCTGTTTGGTCATGCGCATGCCGTCTTCCCCAGCAAGGAGTTTGCTGGCATCAAAGGCGCAGACATTGCTAACGGCACGCTGAACGGGGTTCCGGCGGTGATGCCAGGCATGTGGGGCGATCATCTTGGCGTGGTCGATCTGGTGCTGAACAATGAGGGCGGACGCTGGCAGGTGAGCAGCGGCAAAGCAGAGGCGCGACCGATCTACGATACTGCCGCGAAGAAATCGCTGGCGGCGGAAGATCCGGCGCTGGTGAAAGTGCTGGCTGACGATCACCGCGCCACGCGGGAGTTTGTGGCGAAGCCCATCGGCAAGTCGGCTGACGTAATGTACAGCTATCTGTCGCTGGTTCAGGACGATCCAACGGTGCAGATCGTCAATAATGCGCAGCGCGCTTATGTGGAGCATTTCATTCAGGGCGATCCGGATCTGGGCCGTTTGCCGGTGCTCTCTGCTGCCGCGCCGTTTAAAGCGGGCGGACGTAAAAACGATCCTGCCAGCTATGTCGAAGTGGAGAAAGGTGCCCTGACCTTCCGTAATGCGGCCGATCTCTATCTCTATCCCAATACACTGGTCGTGATGAAAGTCACGGGTGCGCAGGTGAAAGAGTGGCTGGAATGCTCAGCAGGCCAGTTTAACCAGATCGATCCGCACAGCAGCAAAACGCAGTCGCTGATTAACTGGGATTTCCGCACCTATAACTTCGATGTGATTGATGGAGTCAATTATCAGATTGATGTGACCCAGCCCGCGCGTTATGACGCAGAGTGTCAGTTGATCCATCCTGACGCCTCACGCATCCGTCAGCTTACCTGGCAGGGTAAACCCATCGATCCGCAGGCTCTCTTCCTGGTGGCGACCAATAACTATCGCGCATATGGCGGCAAGTTTGCCGGCACCGGAGATAAGTACATCGCCTTTGCCTCGCCAGATGAGAACCGTTCGGTGGTAGCAGCCTACATCAGCGCGGAAACCAAAGCGCATGGCGCAGTTCAGCCGAAGGCGGACAATAACTGGCGTCTGGCACCGATTACCTCATCCACTCCGCTCGATATTCAGTTTGAAACGGCACCGGGCGATAAGGCGACCGGATTTATTAAGCAGCATGCGCAATATCCGCTTCAGCCCAAAGGAACAGATGCGATTGGCTTTGCACTGTGGCAGGTAAATTTACAGCAGAAATAAGGCGGGAGAAAACGCTGCAACCGGGGTGGTTGCAGCGTCTTATCTTACAGGATTTCCAGCAGCTCAACTTCGAAGAGCAGGGTGCTGAATGGTGGGATAGAGGCACCCGCACCGCGCTCGCCATACGCCAGGTTCTGTGGGATCACCAGTTCCCATTTTGAGCCAACCGGCATCAGCGTCAGCGCTTCAATCCAGCCAGGGATAACGCCGCTTACCGGGAATTCTGCCGGTTCGCCACGGGCAACTGAGCTGTCGAACACGGTGCCGTCGATCAGTTTGCCGGTGTAGTGAACGCGTACGCGATCCTGACGTGATGGGATTGGACCTTCACCCTGAGTAATCACGCTGAACTGCAGGCCTGATTCGGTGCTGCTCACGCCTTCACGCTGCGCATGTTCCTGCAGGAATGCCTGACCTTCTGCGGCCATAGCTTCGGTACGCTCACGACGCACGCCTTCCGCGCGTTCGTGCACTTCACGCAGTGCGCGATGAACCACATCAACCGGTACGGCCGGCGAGTTCCCTTCCAGCGCGTCGCGCAGACCCGCGAGCAGTGCTTCTGGTTGCAGACCCTGCAGACCAGATTCCAGCAACTGCTGGCCAACCTGTAAACCAATACCGTAACTTGCTTGTGCTTCGACGCTGTCGAAAGAAGGGGTAGTCATCTTCGTTCCTTTCACTCTCGGATAAATTCGAACCGGCAGCATAGCAGCGCAGGCCGCTGGCGTAAAATGCCCTGCGTCGCAGATGACTTTTGCTGATGAAAGAGAAACAATAGCCACGTCAAATTTATCAATGCTGGCAGGCACTTCGCGCCGGTATTGCCCATACTATAACTATCGATGGGGATCACCTCATCTGTAGCACCTGAATAAGAGAGCAAACATGGGCCAGATTGCCCCACGCCGCCGCAGGATGCGTGCAAAACAAATGGTATCCCGGCTGCAGACCTGGCTGGCCGCACGCAGGCTACAGCAAACTGCCGGAGAGGAGGAAACCCGAATGGCTTCAGACACGTCATCCCGCCTGCCGACATGGCTTCAGCGTATCTGGCATTTTACCGACCATATTCGCTGGATGGATCCGCTGCCTGCGCCGCACCGTCGTGGCATTGTGGCGGCACTGCTGGTGATGCTGGTGGCGTTTCTCTGGCCCACCAGTACCCTGCGTTATCCGGTCGAGCAGTCTTCGCCTTCTGCGGAGAAAGAGGTGCCGATGCAGGCGGATATTTATGATAACAACCGTGCCCGTCAGCCTTCATCCTCAGCGTCTCAGCAGACGCCAAAAGCTGATTCTCAGGGCGAATGGCGCAATATGACCATTGCGTCGGGTCAGACGCTGGCGCAGCTGTTTCGTGACAACAGTCTGCCGGTCAATGATGTGTTTGCGATGGCGCGGGTGGAAGGCAGTGACCAGCCGCTCAGCTCACTGAAAAGTGGTCAGCAGGTGAAAATCCGTCAGGATGCGCAGGGTGTGGTAACCGGTCTGACCGTTGATGGCGCAAATGGCCCGGTGCTGTTTACGCGTCAGCCAGATGGCAGCTTTATTCGCGCGCAGTAAGGCCAACAGCAGTTTATTGAAAGGCATAAAAACAAAAACGCCGGCACAAGGCCGGCGTTGATGTCGTGCTCAGTTAATAAAATTAACCAGCAACAACTTTCACGTTCAGTTTAGCGAAGACTTCGCTGTGAACCTGGAAGCTTACTTCATGCTCACCGGTAGTGCGCAGAACGCCGTTCGGCAGACGAACTTCGCTCTTAGCGACTTCAACGCCAGCTGCAGTAACTGCATCAGCGATGTCGCGGGTACCGATTGAACCGAACAGTTTACCTTCATCGCCCGCTTTAGACGTGATGGTTACAGTGCCCAGTGCATTGATTTTCTCAGCGCGTGCAGTTGCTGCAGACTGAA